>Ga0070697_100000010_pt1 | contig 178522 bp, 175 predicted proteins | sample KBSK1501metaG_FD_65475 | JGI IMG/M metagenome (GOLD analysis project Ga0070697, IMG submission 65475) | Corn, switchgrass and miscanthus rhizosphere microbial communities from Kellogg Biological Station, Michigan, USA - KBS K1-50-1 metaG | ecosystem: Host-associated > Plants > Roots >...
GCCGCGAAATCTGGTTCCAGCCACCTGGTCCGGGACGCCCGCGCACCTACTGCTCGGATGCGTGCAAGCAAATCGCCTACCGACGTCGACGACGAAAGGGGTTGACTTAGGGAACTCACAGGCCCACCAGGTCGTCCGGCTTGACTGGCGCGCGTCGCAGCTCCCGGCCGGTGGCATGACGCAGGGCGGCGACCACCGCCGCCGGGACCACCACCGTCGATGGCTCGCCGACTCCCTTGGCGCCGTAGGGTAAGCCAGGCTCCGGTTCCTCGATGATTTCGGAGATCACCGGTGGCATGTCGAGGATGGTCGGGATCAGGTAATCGGTGAACGACGCATTCTTCACCTGGCCCTCGACCAGCGCGACTTCCTCCATCAGCGCCAGGCCGAGGCCCTGGGCGCTGCCGCCCTCGATCTGGCCGAGCACACTTTGTGGATTGAGCGCACGACCGACGTCCTGCACCACGGCGAGTTGCACGACCCGGACGAGGCCAAGGTCCTGGTCGACCTCGACGACGGCGCGGGCCGCCCCGAAGGCAAACGTCACGTGCGGATCGCCCTGCCCATTCGCATCGAGCTTTCCAGTCGAGCGGTGATGGAACACTCGGCTGGCTTCCACCGGCCGTCGCAGGTGCTTAAGCCCGCCCTGCCGCTCAACCTCCGCGCGCACCGTCTGGCAGGCGAGTTGCACCGCGCCGCCGGTCATCATCGTCTGTCGTGAGGCGGAGCTGGAGCCTGCCGACCCGATCGTGGTATCCGGAGGTCGGATGACGACACGATCGATGCCCAGCTCGCTGCGAACGATCTGGGTCACGATGGTATCGAGTCCCTGGCCGACCTCGACTGCCGCCGTCTTCACCTCTGCAAGTGAGCCGTCGTGGTCTACCGAAACTCGGACCCATGCCTCGGAGGAGTCATCGAAGCCTTCGCTGTAGCCGAGGTTCTTGTAGCCGACGGCGACGCCGACCCCGCGCTTGAGGGCCTCCCCATGGCCCACGTTGCCGGCGCCCCCAGGGAGCAGCATCGGGTCGCGGTCGAGCGCGGACTCCTCGACCGGAAGGGGAAGCTGTTGTAAGCGCTGCAGGCACTCGCGCACCGGGGCCACGCCGGCGATCGGCTGACCGGTCGGCAGCACGGAGCCGGAGCGCAACGCATTTTTCAGTCGGAGCTCGACCGGATCGAGGTTCAGTGCCGCGGCCAGCTTGTCCATCTGCGCCTCATAGGCGAAGCAGGCTTGCACCGCCCCAAACCCCCGCATCGCACCACAGGGCGGATTGTTGGTGAACACCGCGGTCCCAACCAGCCGCGCGTTGGGGACCTCATACGGCCCGGCGGCGAAGGTGGTGGCGTTGCCGATGACCGCCGGCGAGGTCGAGGTGTAGGCCCCACCGTCGACCAGCAGACGGGCCTGGATGTTCACCAGCTTCCCGTCGCGGCTCGCGCCGTGGCGCATCCAGATCCGTGAGGGATGCCGGTGCACATGGCCGTAGAACGACTCCTGGCGGCCGTAGCTCATCTTCACCGGCCTCCTGGTGCGCAAGGCGAGCATGCAGGCATGTATCTGCATGCTCACGTCCTCGCGGGCACCGAAGGCGCCGCCCACGCCCGAGAGATGGAGGCGCACCTTCTCCGGCGGCAGGTCGAGGCAGGGGGCGAGCTGCTCGCGATCGGCGTGCAGCCACTGGGTCGCGATGAACAGGTCGACACCGCCATCCGCCGCCGGTACGGCCAGCCCCGCCTCCGGGCCGAGCGGCGCCTGGTCCTGCATACCGGTCTCGTACATCCCTTCCACCCAGACGTCCGCCCGCGCGTTGGGATCGCCGTGGACGATGGTCAGCGCGCGCACGATGTTGCCCTGCGGATGGACGAAGGGCGCGCCCTTCTCGAGCGCCTGCTCCATGTCGGTGACGGGGGTCAGGATTTTGTAATCGACCACGATCTTCTCGAGCGCGGCGCGGGCCAGCTCCGGGTCTTCGGCAGCGACGATCGCCACCGCCTCACCCGCATAACGCACGACATCGCTGGCCAGCACCGGCTGGTCCTGCACGTCGAGCCCAAAGGTCTTCTTCCCCGGTACGTCGGCGTCGGTCAGCACGCCGTAGACGCCCGGCGCATCGGCCGCGGCCGAGACATCGATCGAGATGATCTGGGCGTGCGAGTGCGGGCTCCGCAAGGTTGCTCCCCACAACATCCCGTCGCGGTGGAGGTCGCTGGCGTATTCGAATTCGCCCTTGACCTTGGGGATGCCGTCAACCCGTCGTACCGACTCACCGACGCCGCCCTGCCGACGTACGTTGACGCTCATGCCCAGATCATGGTGGCCTCGCTGAGGTTGACCAGCTGTCCGTCATGAACCACCGGCTTTCCCTCGACGAAGAGATGCTGCACAGGCCCCGGATTGCAGAAAACCAGGGCTGCCACCGGGTCGGCCTCCGCGCCGCGGTGTGCCAGGCCGTCGGTCGCGAAGAGCGCGATATCGGCGCGCTTGCCGACCTCGAGCGAGCCGACGTCGTCTCGACCCAGGCACGCCGCTCCGCCCCGGGTGGCGACCCGCAGCGCCTGACGGGCACTCATCGACGCGGCGCCCTTGCGTGCCCTGGTGGTGAGCATGGCCTGGCGCGCCTCGGCGAGCAGGTTGCCGCTGTCGTTGGAGGCCGATCCATCGACCGCGAGACCGACCCGGACGCCCGCGTCGATCATCTCGCGAGCCGGCGCAAAACCGGAGCCCAGCCGCATGTTCGAGGTCGGGCACCAGGCAACAGCCGTCTGGGTGGCGGCGATCCGCTTGATGTCCGCCTCATCGAGGTGCACGCAGTGCGCCAGCCACACGTCGGGGCCGAGGAAGCCGATGTCTTCGAGCAGCTCCAGCGGCCGGCGATTGAACGTCGACCGGCAGTAGTTCTCCTCGTCGAGGGTCTCGGCGATGTGCGTGTGAAGGCGGACGTTGTGCCGCCGCGCCAGCGCCGCCGACTCGCGCATCAACCGCTGCGAGACCGAGAACGGCGAGCAAGGGCCGACCGCGATCCGCAACATCGATCCGGGCGCAGGGTCGTGGAAGCGCTGGATCGCGTCGTCGGTCGCCGCGAGGATGGTGTCGATGTCCTCGACCACGCGGTTCGGCGGCAGCCCTCCGCTGGACTCGCCCAGGTCCATCGAGCCGCGGCAGGGGTGGAAGCGCAAGCCGAGCTGGGCGGCAACCTCGATCTCGGCCTCCAGCAGGCCGGTGACGCCCGAAGGAAAAACATAGTGATGGTCGGTGGTCGTCGAACAGCCGCTGAGGGCGAGCTCGGCGAGGCCGACTTCCGCGGCGGTCCGCTCCCAATCGGCATCGATGGTCGCCCAGACGGGGTAGAGCTCGCGCAGCCAATCGAACAGGCCTCCCTCCTGGGCGCGGACGCGGGTGAGCGTTTGGTAGAGATGGTGATGGGTGTTGATCAGCCCGGGGACCGCGACCAGGCCCCGGCCGTCGATGACCTCGGGCTGCTCACGAACCGGCGGCCGCCCCTGGCCGATCCAGCTGATCACGCCGCCATCGATCAGCACCGATCCGTTCTCCAGTTCCGTGCCGGCATCGTCCATCGTGACCACGACGCGGCACCCGTCGAGCAGGATCATGTCCCGCCCCCCAACCGTGCCGACGCCAGGCTGACGGCGTCCAGGATCTTCTGGTAACCGGTGCAGCGGCAGAGATTGCCGCTGAGCGCCTCTCGCACGGTGGCCGGGCTCGGCGTCGGGTCTTTCTGCAGCAAATCGGCCACCGCCACGACGAACCCGGGCGTGCAGAACCCACACTGGACCGCGCCGGCCTCGACGAAGGCCTCCTGGATTGGATGCAGGCGGTGCCCGCCGGTCAAGCCTTCGACGGTTCGGACCTGACGCTCGTGCGCCTGTGCCGCCAGCACGAGGCAGCTGCAGACGAGGGTGCCATCGAGCCAGACCGAGCAGGACCCGCACTCGCCCTGCTCGCAGGCGTTCTTCGAGCCGTAGAGTCCGAGGCGGTCGCGCAGGAAGATCAGCAGGCTCGCCCCCGGCCACACTTCGGCCTCCCGCCAAACATCGTTGACGTTGACCCTCACAACCACGCGGGCAACCTCCGCTCGTTGAGCGCCCAGGCGATCGCGCGCCGGGCCAGCACCCGGCATCCATGCCGGCGGTAGGCGGCCGTACCACGTACGTCGTCGAGTGGCTTTGCCGCCGCCGCGACCAGCTTCCCAAATTCGTCGATCACCTGGTCGGGGAGCGTGACCGAGGGGTCCTGCCAGGCGCTGGACGACTCCATGGCGGCGGCCATCTGTTGCTCGGCCTCAGGGGCGCGAAGGATGGTCGGGCCCACCGACCCAAGCGCGACATTGACGCGGTGGCCGTCCTCATCGATCACCAGGCACAGGCCGGCGACCGCGATCACCATCGCGTTGCGAGTCCCAATCTTTGAGAAGCTCCCTGGACCGCGCCGCCGGGGCCAGCGCGCGCCGATGATGAGCTCGTCCGAAGCCAGCGCGGTCTTCTTTGGGCCGGTGAGGAACGCGTGCCAGGGCATCGATCGCTCGCCGCGCGCCCGGCTGCGAACGACCACGTCGGCGTCGTACGCCGCCAACACCGGCAGGGCGTCGCCGGCCGGTGACGCCGTGCCCAGGTTTCCCCCTACGGTGCCCCGATTGCGGATCTGCGGCGAGCCGACCGAGCGAGAGGCCTGCACCAGGGGCTTGAACGCCGGCATCTCCTTGACGATGGTGGCGTAGGTGAGGCCTGCGCCCAGGAAGACGTGGCCGTTTTCATGTCGCCAGGCGGCAAGCTCGCCCACCCGACCGAGGTCGATGATCGCGGGCGGGCGACGGCGGCCGAAGTTCAGGTCGACCATCAGGTCCGTGCCCCCGGCGAGCGGAACGGCTTCCGGGCGCTCCCCCTTCATCGCCAGGGCCTCTTCGAGCGAGTGTGGCAACAGCACATCCATAGCGGTGCGACTACTTTATCCGCGCCGCCGCGGCCCGGACTCCTCGCAGCAGCGCCCGCGCGCCCAGAACCAGGTGCTCATCGGACGTCGTCTCTTGTGGCGAGTGGCTGACGCCGCCGATGCTCGGCACGAAGAGCATGCCAGTGGGGACGTGACGGGCGAGGACGGCGGCGTCGTGACCGGCGCCGCTCCAGAGCCTGGCCGGCTTGCGATCAAGCTCAAAGCAGGCCGCCTCGAGCATCTCCATCTGCTCGCGGTGCATGCGCGCGGGTGGTACCCAGGAGAGCTGCTCAGTCTCGGACCGGCATCCTTCCTCGGCGCAGATCGTCTCGAGGTTCGTGGTGAAGGTCTCGACGATTCGATGCACGACCGGCTCCTCGTGGTGACGCACCTCGAGCGTGAAGGCGGCGTGCCCGGGAATGATGTTCACGCCGCCGGGATCGAACTGCATCACTCCGATGTTGGCCACCGCATCGCGGTCGATGCCCTGGACGACCTCCCGTAGACTCGCGGCCGCCCGGGCGGCGGCCCGGCCAGCGTCGTGGCGAAGTCTGAACGGCGTCGTGCCCGCATGGTTCTGGGTTCCGATCACGTGAATGCGTTGCCGATGGACGCCAACGATGCCGGTGACGACGGCCAGGTCGACGCCGTCGGCTTCCATCCGTGGGCCTTGCTCGATGTGGAGCTCTAGGAATCCCGCGATCGAGCGCAGATGCTGTTGGGCGTCGAGGATGCGATCGAAGTCCCGTCCGGCCGACGCGATCACCTGGGGGACGGGAACGCCCTGCCAATCCCGAGCTTCGCCGAGTTGCCGGAGCTCGAGCTCACCAGTCAGCGCCAGGCTGCCGATCAATCCGACGCCGAAGCGAACGCCTTCCTCGTCGGCGAAACCGACCACCTCGACTCGCGCCATGAGCGGGTCACTGGATTCCACCATCGTGCGGAGGACTTCGAGGCCGGCGACCGCACCGTATGCGCCATCGAGCCGTCCACCATTGGGGACGCTGTCCAGGTGCGAACCGGTCAGCAAAAAGGGTCCGGCCGAGCCGACCAGATGACCAAATACATTCAGCGCCGCATCGACACGCGGCTCGAGCCCTGCGTCCCGTATCCGCTCCGCGAACCAGCGGCGCGCGGCCAGGTCGGCTTCGGACCAGGCGAGCCGGTCGACGCCGCCGTCTCGCTGTCCGCCGATCGTCGAGAGCGTGCGCAGGTCGGCCAACAGCCGTTCGCCATTGATGTCGCTCACAGCGGCACGGCCTCGGGGTCGAACGGGCCGCACTTCAAAAAGCGACCGAAGCCGCGGTCACCAACGTTGGCGCCATTGCGGTAGACGACCTGACCGCGACAAATGGTGCTGTGCACTCTTCCGGTGACGGTCAGGCCTTCGTAGGGTGAAAACCCGGCGCGGCTATGAAGTTCTGCGGCGGAGAGCACGCGCGTTGGGCGCGGGTCGAAGAGGACGAGGTCGGCGTCAGAGCCCGGCCGAATATCGCCCTTACGTGGCCACAGTCCGAAAATCTTCGCCGGATTCGTAGAGAGGAGGCGGACCAGCTGGCGAAGCTTCATGTGATGGCCGACAACGCCGAACGAGTACATGAGGACCAGCGAGGTCTCGACGCCAGGGATCCCGGGGCTGACTCGGCTGAAGTCATCGATCCCTTCGCGTTCGGCGAGGGAAAAGCCGCAGTGGTCGCTGCCAATGCTGTGGATCGCCTCCCCTGTCAGCCGCGTCCATAGATGTAACTGGCTGGCGCGGTCACGGAGCGGCGGCGTCATCACGAAGCGTGCTGCATCCGGGCGCGCATAGACCGAGTCGTCCAGGACCAGGTAATGCGGGCAGGTCTCGGCGATTGCCAGAACGCCCTGGTCGCGGGCCTCGGTGATCAGGTCGACCGAGCGAGGCGTGGACAGGTGGACGAAATACACCGGGCTCCCGGTCTTCCGGCTGAACAGCAGCCCGCGGTTGACGGCCTCGACCTCGGCGAAGGCCGGCCGCGAGGCGCCGTGATAGGCGAGCCCCGACTTACCCTGCCGCAGCAGCTCCTGCGTCTTTCCGACCACGATGGCGTCGTTTTCGGCATGCACCTGGACCAGCAGTCCGGTGTCTCCCGAGCGTTCCATCAACCGATACCAGGTCCAATCGTCCGCGTAGAAAATCGTGTCGCGGTAGGTCGTGTAGACCTTGGCGCTGGTCACGCCGGCTTCGACCAGCGCCGCGAGCTCGCGCTCCCAACCATCGGCGAGGCTGGTGATGTTGAGGTGGATGCCGTAGTCGACATAGGAACGGCCTTCGATCAGCTCGAGCCGCGACCGCAGTGCCTCCCCGAATGCCTGGCCGGGCAGCTGTGGGGCGAAATCGAGGTAGGTCGTGACCCCGCCGGCTGCTGCCGAGGCTGAACCGCTCTCGAAGTCGTCCGCCGTGCGTGCGGTGCCGGTGTCGAGCAGCAAATGCGTGTGCGGGTCGACCACGCCCGGCAGCACCAGCAAGCCAGTCGCGTCGATGACGTCCTCGACGCCGGGGATGCTCTCGCGGACTTCGGCGACCTTGCTGGCGCGGACGAGAACGTCGGCTCTCCGCTCGCCATCGGCGGTGACCACCGTTCCGCCGCGGATCAGCATTGCCTCAGGGTCGTTGTGGAGTCAGCCAATCGGCGATCACTCGACCGACCTCAGCCCCCTGATCCTCTTGCAGGTAATGCCCGGCGTCCCGGATCACCGTCAGGTCATCCGCCGTCTGGAACAATCGCTGGAATTGGCGCCCGACCGATTCCAGGGGCAACACCGTGTCGCTGTCCGCCCAGAGCACCAGGGCGGGGCGGCGGTCGTCGAGCAGGTGCTGCACCACGACGCGTCCCTCGGCCGCCCCAGGCGCATCCGGGGTCAGGGGGATGAGCTCGGGGAAACGCCGTGCCCCCGTCTTCGAGGCCTCGTTGGGAAAGGGCGCCTCGTAGGCAGCCACCACCTCCACCGTGGGCGGCGTCTTGCAGCCGCCTCGAATCAGCGGCCGGATGGGGACGTCGGGGCGGGCTGCGACGAAGGCGCGAAAGCGGAGCCATTCGTCGCTCATTCGCTGGTCGCCGGTGAACAACCCGGTGTCCATGACGACCAGGCGGGTCACCCGCTCCGGTCGTTCGGTCATCGCCACCCGCAAACCGATCGGGCCACCCCAATCGTGCATCACCAGGGTCAGATCACGGAGGTCGAGGGCGTCGACCAAGGAGACCAGGGCCGCCGTGTGATTGTCGTACGAGTACCAGTCCGGCTCCAGCGGTTTATCGGAGCGACCGAACCCGGGCAGATCCGGCGCGATGCACCGGAAGCCGGCATTCACGAGTGGCGGGATGACCTTGCGCCAGAGGTAGGACCAGGTTGGCTCCCCGTGCAGCAACAGCACGACGGGTCCGCGACCAATGTCGACATGGGCGAGTCGCATGCCGTGCCAGGCGCGGAAAGCGGGTGGGTACGGAAAATCAGCGATGCCGTCGAAGCGCTCGGCGGGCGTGCGGAAGATTGGCACCGTCGAGACTCGTCCCTTAACGCTTCCGGTGTTCAGGCGCCGATCTCGTACAGATTGCCGGGGTCGAGGTCGAGTCCGTTGACGACCTGCCAGAGCGCGGCCACGGCTTTGAGGGCATTGCGCCGTTCGAAGGGAGCGAGGTCCTTGCTCTCCTTCAACACTCTGACCAGGCCCTGGTAGCACTCGACCAGGGTTCGCTCGGATTCGGTCAGCTCCAGGCCCATCGCATTCTTCATGCTGTCACCCTCCGCTCGCCGGCCGTGCCGATAACAATGCGATCGTCCTGCAGCCGTTTCGCCTTGAGCTCGAACCGCGGTAGGCTGCCGTTCTCGACTTTCTTGCAGCCGAACCGGAGGCCTTCATGCGCCTGCGAGAGCGACTTGGCGAGTTCGACGAGGGTGCGATCGGCATTCACGCCCTCTCGGTCCGGGATCTCGACCAGGATCTCGATCTCATCCTGCCGGCCGTCGGCGGTGTAGAGGTGGATTCGGAACTCGTCGATTTCCTTGAACTCGCGGACGATCGATTCGACCGCGCGCGGATAGACGTTGGTGCCGCGCACCAGCTTCATGTCGTCGACCCGGCCCCGGATGCCACCCTCGTAGAGGTCGAACGTGCGCCCGCAGGTGCAGGAGTTGGCCGGTACCCTGACGACGAGATCGCGGGTGCGGTAGCGCAGCACCGGGATGAAGCCCCGGCCGAACGACGTGATGAGGCGCTCACCCAGCTCGCCATAGCCGACCGGCTCACCGGTCGCCGGGTCGACCACCTCCTCGATGTAGTGGTCCTCGATGATGTGTGTGCCACCTGGCTGCTTCTCGCACTCGAAGACCATGATGGTGCCGACCTCGGTCATGCCGGCCGTGTCCGCGGCCTTGGCGCCCCACTCCTCCTCGATCAAGCGCTTGGTCGCTGGGATGGATCCGGCCGGCTCACCCGAGAGGATGAGGCGCTGGACCGCGCTGCCGGCCAGGTCGACGCCCATCGTCTTCGCCTCTTGCGCCATCCGCAGCGCGTAGGTCGGTGTGGAACAGACCACGGTCGCTTTCATCGTCAGGATCTGCTTGACGCGGGCCTCGGTCGTCATGTTGCCCCCCGGCAGCACCAGGCAGCCAATCTTCTCGCAGGCGTAGTGGGCTCCCCAGAAGCCGACGAAGGTCCCGTAGCTGAAAGCGAAGAAGACGATGTCTACCGGCCGGACCCCGAAGCCCCAGAAGCCGTAGCACCACATCTCCGCGATCCACTCCCAGTCCTTCATGCTATCGAGCACCTGGAGCGGGATCCGGCCGGTGGTGCCCGAGGTCAGGTGATAACGGATGGCGGCCTCCTGAGGGGCGGCGAGTAGGGGACCATAGGGCGGCTCTTCCAGTTGCGCCTGCATCCACTCGTCGCGGGTCATCATGGGTATCCGCCGGAGGTCTTTCAGGCTCTTGATCGATTCTGGGGTGATGCCGGCGGCTTTCAGCCGCTTAGCCTGCCAGGGGACCCGGGCCTGCGTCCAGGCAACCAGGTTTTTGAGCTTCCGGACCTGCAGCGCCTCGATCTGGTCGCGCGGCATGGTCTCGTGGCGGGGGTTCCAGTAGGGTGACTCCTTCACGCATCCCCTCCTTTATTCGCACTCGTTGTAGCACTTTTGTGGGCTAAGCTGGACCCAGTTTGGCCACGGCCGGAAGACCGAAGCAGGAGGGTACTCCCTACCGCCTTGGCGGGATGGGCTACCAGGACGCATCGGGGCGCCGGCTGAGCTACGACTCGTACCTCCACATCCCGCAACTGCTCGAGCTGCAGCAAGGGCTGACCCAGGCGCACGATGAGCTGCTCTTCATCGTGGTCCACCAGGTCTACGAGCTCTGGTTCAAAGTGCTGATCGACGAGCTGGAGAGCGTGCGCGGCGCGATTGAGACCGAAGATCTGCGTGCCGCGCGGCACGCCCTGACCCGGGTCAAGGTGATCGAGGACCTGCTGGTCGAACAGGTCGCGGTCCTCGAGACGATGGCGCCGCAGGACTTCCTGACCTTCCGCTCGGAGCTGGCGCCCGCCAGCGGTTTTCAGTCCGTCCAGTTCCGTGAGATCGAGTTCCTGTCGGGGCTCAAGGATGCTGGGTACATCAAGGCCCTCGATGGGCACGCGGACGGGCGTGCTCGGTTGCAACGGCGCCTGGATGAACCGTCGTTACACGACGCCTTTACCGCGTTGATCGACCGCCGCGGCGTAAGCGTGAGCGATCTCTATCGCCAGGGCGACCGTCATGCGGACCTGCTGGAGCTGGCCGAGGCGCTGCTCGACCACGATGAGGGCTTTCGACTCTGGCGGCTGCGCCACGTCGAAATGGTCGAGCGGCAGATCGGCGACAAGCCGGGCACCGGAGGCTCGACCGGCGTCCGCTACCTGCAGTCGACCCTTGGCAAGCGCTTCTTCCCTGAGCTCTGGCAGGTCCGCTCGGAACTCTAATCGACGGCCCAGCGACGGAACGTTCTTTGAAAGCGCTCGCGGTTGTCGGGGAAGTCCGAGGCTTGCATGTGGGACGCCAACCTGGCCATCAGCTGGGGAGGGATGCTTTTGAGATCCGCTTGGCGCTCCTTGGAGAAGCTGAACGACGAGAAGAGGCGTGCCGCCGCCTCGACTTGCTCCCACGCGAGCTGCCTGCCTTCAAGCGAACGAAGGATCACGGAGGTCGGGTGACAGAGGAGCAGCTTCGCAGCCATCTCCTCGTACGCCGGGAACCCAGACCAGGGTCCTTCCCCCTGGCCATACCAGCCAAGCAGATTGATAACCGCCTGCTCTTCTGATCCAGATGCGGCCTCGAGCGACTGATCCATCTCACGCAGCTCCGCTGCTGTTACCTGGAATGGAAACAAGTCATTCATCACGCGCGGCAAGAATTGGCGAAGACAGAACGGCATGGCCGCTTCCCATCGCCTCCGGCCCGCAGCCAGAGCCGTGCCTTGGGCCTCGGCCGTCTCGTAATCGAGTCGTGGCTGTTCAACACCGTGCTCGGACAGCCAGTCAACCGCCCGCCGGCCGTTCCGCAGTTCGGCATCGGAGCTCCATCCGTCCCAGGGGATCGACTTCCCATGGTGGAGCGTCAGCGCGGCGCGGAGCCGGCGGTCGTCCCTTAGTTCGATGACCAGATCTCCAATGCAGGCACACTGGAACGGCCCAGAGGTCTCAATTTCAAAGGCCGTTCTGAAAGAGGCGAGGTCAACCCGAGATACGGTTTCAAAGACGGGGGCGGTTCCCGTGAGCAGCGCTTCGTTGCGGAAATCCCACTCCAGGATCCGTTTCGGTTTCGCTCCGGCCACCAGCCGTTCGATGGCTCCTTTCAATGGCGCATCGCTGCGGAAAACCCACTCCCGGACGCGGATCGTGGTCGCTCCTTCGATCAGTTCGTCGAAGCTTTCCTGAGTCGGCGCTGGCTTACTTGACATCGTGCTCAGCTCCTCCGGCGCGCAAAGGCGGGACCTGCCGCGATGTGGACCGCAACGCCATCGACCACGAGAGCGCTGGTGTCGTGCGCTGCTCCGGTGATTGAGACCGACTCGCCCAGACCCACCGCCGGGTGGCGCGTGGCCTCACCAGCCCCGGCTTCCCGAATCCATTCGACGGCAGCGTTCACATCCACTGATGTATTGCTGGCTTTGGGGATCAACGACTCAGCGATGTAGCTCCCGATCAAGCCTTCCCAGAGCCGGGCCAGCGTCGACGGCTGGTCGAATAGGTCGAAGGCAACGGGCTCGCCGCCAACGAGTGCGAGCACACCTGACTGTCCCGCCTCGGGCTGCAACTGGGTGAGACGATCCTCGATCTCGGGCCGGCGCTGCTTCTCGATATCCGAGTACGCCAGCGTCCGCGAGTGGACGCCGACATCTCCAAGGTGGCCGGCGACTCCATCCCACACTGCGCCCTGATCCGCGGCGAATGTTCCGAATGATCGAGCGGAAAGCGTGACCGAATGTCTTTTCATCGCACGAATCTTGGGTGAGAGCGAATAATCAGCCCGTCTGGCCTTCGAGCTCGTGCGCCGCCAGCGGCCTGCCTCGACGCAGGCGACGGGAACCTTGAGTGTCGTTTCCCCCGGAACCAGGATCGTGGTGTTCAGCACGCGGTTCTGCTTGAGGCCGACCAGGATCTCACCGTCGATCATCAGGACAGGGACCTTCGAGCTGGTCTTTACCTCCAGGCTCGATACGGCGCCATGCCAACCAACTTCAGTGATCTGCGCGGTGCCGTCTTTCTGCGCGTCCGCAAAGGTCACGTACTCGAGTCCAGGCCCGTCGTCGAAGACGGGCAACAAGGTCAGCCGTCCGGCCGTTTGCGGGGAACCCAGGCGAAGGCCCTCCGGCGGTCCTTGTTCAAGCCGATCACGAACGATCTCGACGGCGCTGCGAGCTGACGTGTCCGAAGAGCGAGCTGCCATGCGTAGAACCCTCCTTGACCCCGGTTGCGTTTTCGAGGCTGACAGCATAGCATATACGCTAATAGCGTATTGCTAGCTATTGCCAGCATGTATGGTAGCCGCCAAAATCGTATCGATGGCATCGCGTGAACCGGCAGCCCTGGCCGCCGCGTCACGGGGCAAGGATTTCTACGGGGCACTGGGCCGCGCCATCAAGGTCATCCGCGCTGAACAGGGAGTGGAGCGAAAAGAGCTCGCCAGGCTCTCGGGACTTTCTTATCCCTACGTATCGGAGATCGAAAAGGGCGAGAAGCGGGCCTCGACCGAAGCGCTACTCTCGATTGCCCAGGCACTCAGGCTCAGGCAATCTGAGCTCGTCGAACGGGCGGAGCGCCTGCTCGAGCGCGCCCAGTCCAGGTCCGAGCCTTCCGGAGCCGCCCGGCGGCGGCCCGGGCCACCGGCTCTTGCTCGCGTCTACCGGCTGCAGCCTGCTGCTGCGGACTCAGCCAGTAAAGCGGGCTTGCAGGAACTCGTCTCCCGTGCCGGCCAACTCGGCCCGGACGACTTCAACCGGGTTCTTGACCTGGTCCGCCGGCTCGCCCGCTGAAGACTGTCAGCGGCTGTTCGCGAAGAGCCGGCTGAAGTAGGTGATCCCGATCGGCACGAGCAGCGCGGCGAGCGCGGTCAGGACCGAAAGCGTGTCCGGCAGGTGGCTCGGGTTGCCCATCCCGATATAGGTGAAGATCGCCGCACCGATCGAGGTGGCAAGGACCACGATCGTGGCGATGCTGGTCGCCCACTCCTGGTGCTGGAGGTAGATCGAGATTGATCGCCGGCCGGCCAGCCGGAGCAGCCAGGACGCGGTCAGGCCGTTGAGCACCAACGAGCTGATCAACGCGCAGACGGCGATACCGATTCGAAACTGCTGGAGATTTCGCATCACGAACGCCGAAGCGTTGACGACGAGAATGCCGACCGGCGTGATGATGCCGATCACAAGCAGCAACAGCCGGCTGCTCAGGTAGCCGCGTAGCAGCCGATCGCCCTGGTTGCTCGACATCAGGTCACCCGAAGGCGGGTCGCGTACTCCGGCCGCTGCCAGGCCCGTGAGGTCAACACCTCGTGCAGGTGGCGCACGGCGTCGAAAACGTCGACATACCGTGTGTAGAGCGGCGCAAAGCCGAACCGCATGAGGTCTGGGGTGCGGAAATCACCGATCACGCCGCGGTCGATCAGAGCGCGCATCACTCGGTACCCCTCCTTGTGGCGCAAGGACACCTGCGAGCCACGCACGTCCGCTTCGCGTGGCGAGACCACCTCGAGGCCGAGGTCGCGGCAGGTTTCGTCCACCCGCTTGATGAACAGGTCGCCGAGGGCCATCGATTTGCGGCGGGCCTCCTTCTGGTCGACGCGCAGCCAGAGGTCGACCGCGACCTCCAGCGCCAGCATGCTGAGGATGGGTGGCGAGCCGGCGAGCTGACGATTGATCCCGGGAGCAGGGCGGTACTGCGGCTCGAAAGCGAAAGGCGCGGCATGCCCCATCCAGCCCCAGAGCGGCGACGGCAGCGCGTCCTGCAGGCCCTTGGCCACGAAGAGGTAGGCCGGCGCACCCGGCCCGCCGTTCAAGTACTTGTAACCGCACCCCACGGCGAGGTCGACCTCGGAGGCATTCAAATCCACCGGCACCGCACCGGCGCTGTGCGAGAGGTCCCAGAGCATCAGCGCGCCGACCTTTTGGGCGGCGGCCGTGATGCGCCGCATCTCATGGATCTCTCCGGTTGCGTAATCGACGTGGGTGAGCATGAGGATGGCCACGCTGCCGTCGAGCGCTCGCTCGATTTCCGGGCGCTCGACGACGCGCAGCGCATGGTTGCCGCCGAGCAACTCGATCAGCCCCTGCGCGATGTAGAGGTCGGTTGGGAAATTCGAGGGCTCGGTCAGGATGAAATGTCGTCCCGGCTGGACGCGCAATGCCCCGGCAAGCAGCTTGAACAGGTTCACTGAGGTGCTATCGGCGACGATCACCTCGCCCGCTTTGGCTCCGATCAATCGCGCGATCTTGTCTCCGATTCGCGCCGGCGCCTCGATCCAATGGGCGGCGTTCCAGCTGCGAATCAGCCCGCTGCCCCATTCCTCGCCGATAACCTGCGTGAGCCGGGGCAATGTCTGGCGTGGCAGTGCGCCAAGCGAGTTGCCATCGAGGTAGATCACGTCCTCTGGGACCAGGAACTCGTCGCGCACGGAAGCGAGCGGGTCCTGCCGATCGAACGACAGGCAGGTCTCGCGGTCCACGCAGCGATTATCCCGCGCGGGCGACGGCTAGAAGTGGCTTGGACACCACGGCGCGCGGTCGGTGGCGAACATCGCATCGGCCAGAGCCACGGCCCCGCGCTGGACCTCCTGGATGCGGCCGGCCTCAAGCAGGGCGCGGAATCGATTACCGCCCAGGTATACAGCGGCCAGGTCGGCGGCGTCCAGTTCGAGGTCAGGATTGCCGGCACACGGGTTGCACTCGGCGTTCGATGGACCGCCGTTGAGCTCGAAGTGGCCATCGTTCCAGGGGCAGAATTCATCCCGAACGCGCAACACCAGGCGGCCTGCCGAGGCGTACCGCCGACCGGCCAGGGCTCGGCCAACGTCGACCAGCCGCAGCCAGATGCCGTCCTCGATCGTTGTCTTCGGCTGCCGGGAGTCCACCAGCAGAAAGCGCAGCGGCTCGTCGACGGGCCGCATCGATGCCGAGATCCTCGCGACCAGATCCACATCGAGAAGGTAGCGCCACAGCGCCGAGTACGCTTCCGGCGTGACCGCCATCAGGCACCCCACGCGCAGCGACCCGATCGGGCCGGCAGAATCCCAGTCCATCTTGATCCGATAGATCGCAAATCCCGTGGGCTTGGCCTCAACTTCGTACAGCACCCGGTACTGAGGGCTGAAGCCTCGTCGGTAGACCTCCAGGTCCGCCAGCTGATTACGCCACCAGCGCGCGTCGAGGTCGAGCATGCCGGGCTGTGTCGGGTGGACCTCCTCCCAGACCCGGGTGAAGGCATCGACCGCCGTCGGCACGTCGACCATTACGACGCGACCAACGGACGAGACCGGTTTCTTAAAGACGCCGCGCGATCGTTCGATCTCGATCTCCGCCTGGTAGGTGGCCAGGCCGTACCCGAAGCGCCCATAGATCGGCGCTTCGGAAGCATAAAGCGCGGCCAGCGGCTCGTCGCGTTCATGAATGTCATTCAGCTGGCGACGCATCATCGCGGTCAGCAGACCTCGGCGCCGGTGGGTGGCAGCCACTCCGACCCGAGTGACACCGGCGCACGCCAGTAAGCCGCCGGGCACCGCCATCTCGTACGAGAAGATCCCGGCGGTGCCGACAACCTGGCGACCGTCGAAGACCGCCAGCGTCCGGTCGTACTCCAGCGTCTCCTTTGCCACCGCGAGCTCTTCATCGGTGGGGAGCGCGCCGCCAAAGGCGCGGCGGAGCAACGTGATATAGGCGCGCTGCTCCTCCGGCCGGATCGGCCGGAGCTCGAGCCCCGCGGGCGCGCCTATCGCTGGACCAGCGCCAGGGCTCGGCAGGGGCTGCCCGAACCTTTGACCAACTTTAGCGGCGCCACCACCAGGACCGCCCCTGTCGGTGGCAACTTGGCGAGGTTCGCGAGCTGCGTCAGCCCGTACTTGTTCGCGCCCAACAGGAACTGATGGCAGGGGAACGGGGGGTTCCACGAGTGTGCTGTACCCGCATCCGTCCCCACCGTCTCGACGCCTACGCCCACAAAGGGACCGGTCGCCAGCCACTTCGCCAAATCCGTGTCGATGCCCGGGGTGTGGGGACCGGTTTCGTTCGCGTTCAAAAACGCTTTCTGGTCATTCGCCCTTGCATCCCAGCCTGTGCGATAGAGCAGCCAGCTGCCCTTCGGAATGGCGCCATGCTGCTGCTCGAACGCCCGGATGTCATCTAAGGTCAACAAGTAATCGGGGTTGGCCTGCGCCTCCTTCGATTTGTCGATCACGACCGTCGGGCCGATCAGGCGCTTGACCGGAACCTGCGAGACATCATCCTTGTCCTTGCCGGTGACCCAGTGGATGGGGGCGTCGAAATGGGTGCCAGCATGCTCACCACCCTCGAACCAGTTCCAGTACCAGGCCGGCCCTTTCTCATCGTAGCGGCTGATCTCGTGTGTCTTCCAGGTCGGCGTGTTGGCGAGCGGCGGCGGCAGCTGGATCATCGGTGTCCGCTCCGAAAGCGGCTGGGTCAGATCGATGACGTCGATCGAACCGGAGATCAGGCCCTCGACGAAGGAAGCCAGGGTGTCCACGCGCGTGCTCACTTCAATCCTCCCTTGATTTCAGCGCTGGGATGGTGGTCGGCTGTTCTTTCGTGATCCGCGTCGGGCGGCGCGGTTCCCGCTTGTCCTTGGGCGGTCGCTGCAGCGCCCGTGCAAATTCGAAACGGTTCTCCAGCATATGGACATCCATCAAAAAGCTCTTCGGCATCTCGGCGTCGACCTTGGCGACGATACAGCTCAGCTCGTCGCCGTTGATCGCGTCGAGCGCAGCCTCCTCGAAGTCTTCGAGCTCGCGGACCAGCTGCGATCGCGGGTACCCGGCCGCCTTCGCGATCCCGGCCAGGTCGCTGCCGGTCGAGGTGGCGGTCGTGAACCATTTGTAGCCGCCCGGTGCGCCGCCTCCGACGGAGAGCAGGGTCTCGTTGTCAAAAATCACGTGCACCAGGTTCCTCGGCCGCGAGCGCGCCAGCGTAGTGAGCCCGCCCAGGTTCATCAGGACTGACCCGTCCCCGTCGATCACCACCACCTTGCGCTCGGGTTGGGAGAGGGCGATGCCGAGCCCGATCGAGGAGGCGAGGCCCATCGCGTGCTCGAGGTAGAAGAAGTTGGCGCGATGGCCGAGCGAGTAAAGCTCCGCGGCAACCGCGCCCATGATGGTCACGACCGCGCAGTCTTCCAGCTCCGGATAGATGGCCTTCAGGCAATCGAGCCGCTTCATTTCGGCTCCTCCCACATCAGGTCGCGTTGGAGGAGCAGTGCCACCGGCGACAGCGAGCTTTGCGCCAGTGTCATCGCCTGCGCCATCTTCGGTTCGACGTCATCTGGTCGACTCAGGTCCTCGTGAGCAATGTGCAGCGCGTCGAGCACCGGACGGGTGTGTTTGCCGCCCTCCGTCTGCCAGGGATCCTTTTCGCCGAACGAGCCCCGATCCGTGATTAGCATCAACAGCGGAATCTTGTAGAGGAGCGAAACGCCGACGATACCGTTGATCGCCTGCAGGAAGCCGTGGTTCTGCAGCAACATCGCCGACCTCACACCGGCGAAATGCGCTCCGGCGGACACCCCGACGCCCTCTTCCTCCTTGGCCAGCCGAACCAGCGTCATTTGCGGGTCCTCGTCGGCCATCCGGATCAGGTGTACGAGCCAGGTCTCCGGGAGGGCGCTGACCAGCGTGACGCCCACGCTTTTCATGGCGTCGTATACGACCTGCGAGTTCGCCACCGAAACAGGCGTAAGACCTCCCTCCTCTGGGACTGGAGGCGATTGTAACCCGCTCGCTGCCTCCCCCACGGGGGAGGGCACGATGGGTTCGTGGTAGTCCGCCCCCGCATACAATTGCCCCGTGCAGGTCCTGGGCAGCATCCTGGAGGCCGTCGGGCACACGCCGCTGGTCCGGCTCCAGCGCATCACCGCCGGGCTTCGCCCGACCATCCTGGCCAAGGTGGAGACGCTCAACCCCGGCGGGAGCGTGAAGGACCGGATCGGGCTCCGCATGATCGAGGCTGCCGAGCGGGGCGGCTTTTTGAAGCCGGGCGGCACCATCGTGGAGCCGACCTCGGGGAATACCGGCCACGCGCTGGCGATCGCGGCGGCGCTCAAAGGCTATCGCATGATCTTCGTCATGGCCGACAAGCAGTCGCCCGAGAAGATCGCGCTGCTGCGTGCCTACGGTGCGGAAGTGGTGGTCTGCCCTACCGCCCTGCCCCGCGAGTCGCCCGAAAGCTACTACTCGGTGGCCGAACGGCTGAGCCACGAGATCCCGGGTGCGTTTCAGCCGAACCAGTATTTCAACCAGGTGAACCCCCAATCTCACTACGAGACGACCGGTCCCGAGATCTGGCAGCAGACGGACGGTAAGGTCGACGTGGTGGTCGGCGGACTGGGGACGGGCGGCACCATGACGGGCGTGGCCCGGTACCTCAAGGAAAAGAAGCCATCCGTGACGATCGTCGGTGCCGACCCGGAGGGATCGCTCTACTCCGGCGACACCATCAAGCCCTACAAGGTCGAGGGGATCGGCGAAGACTTCATCCCCGGCACCATCGACCTGAAGCTGATCGACCGGATCGTGCGGGTCAACGACCGCGACTCTTTCTTGACCGCCCGGCGCATCACCCGCGAAGAGGGGATCCTGGTGGGCGGCTCGTCGGGCACCGCCATGAGGGCGGCGATGGAGGTGGCGATCGACCTCGACGAAAAGACGCTGATTGTCGTGATCCTGCCGGACACCGGTCGCAACAACCTCAGCAAGATCTACAACGACGAGTGGATGCGCCAAAACGGCTTCTTCGAGCGTTTTCCGCGCCAGCTCGTGCATGACGTGGTCGCCACGCGAGAACGGGAGATGCCCGAATTGATCACGGTGTCGTCGAAGGAGAAGGTGGGCCGCGCGATCGACCTCCTCCAGGAATATGGGATCTCGCAGATGCCGGTCACCGAAGACGGCAGCGGGCCGGGCAAGCGGCTTGTGGGCAGCATCCAGGAACGCACGCTGCTCGACCGGGTGTACCGAGACCCCGGTTTGATCGAAACCACGGTAGGCGCCGCGATGGATGGACCATTTCCGACCATCGCCGCCGGGGCGCACGTCGACGAGGCCTTCAACGCGGTGCTCGGTGGTGCCACCGCTCTCGTGGTGATGGACGCCGAGCGCCCGGTCGGTATCATCACCCGGCTCGACCTGCTCGAGTTCATGGCCCACACCCGCCCCTCCCGGTGAGCGCCGAAGGCATGCCCGGCTTCTCGACCCTGGCGATTCACGCCGGCCAGGAACCGGACCGGACCACCGGCGCCGTCGTGGTGCCGATCTACCAGACCTCGACCTTCGCCCAGGATGCCGTCGGCAAGCATCGCGGCTACGAGTACTCGCGCACCGGGAACCCGACGCGCACCGCGCTCGAACACTGTATCGCGGCCCTGGAAGGCGGCCGACACGGCCTGGCGTTTGCCTCCGGCATGGCCGCCGAGGCGGCCATCATGCAGCTGCTCGAGCCAGGCGACCACACGATTGCAGTCGATGACCTCTACGGCGGCACCTACCGCCTTTTTCGTCGCGTGCTCGAGCCGATCGGCGTCAGCTTCTCCTTCGTCGACGGCTCCGACCTGAAGGCAGTCGAGAAGTCGCTGACGGAGCGCACCAAAATGATATGGATCGAATCGCCCACCAACCCGCTGCTCAAGCTGGTCGACATCGAGGCGGTGAGCAAGCTGGCGCACAACCATCAGGCGCTCGCCGTCGTCGACAACACGTTCATGAGCCCCTACTTTCAACGCCCCCTAGCGCTGGGAGCCGACATCGTGGTGCACAGCGCCACCAAATACCTCGGCGGTCACAGCGACGTGATCGGCGGGACGCTGGTGGTCAATCGGCAAGAGGTCTATGAACGGCTGGCCTTCCTCCAGAACGCGGTGGGCGGGGTACCAGGGCCGATGGATGCATGGCTGGTTCTGCGCGGAATCAAGACGCTCGCCATTCGAATGCGCGAGCATGACCACAACGCCCGGCTGGTCGCGGAATTTTTGGGCGAACATAAAAAGGTCGCCCGGGTGTTCTATCCGGGCCTGGCCGATCACCCGCAGAAGGAGCTCGCTCGGCGGCAGATGTCCGGCTTCGGCGGCATGATTTCCTTCGAGGTCGAGGGCGGCCTCGAGCCCGCCCGTCGCGTTGTCGAGCGGACGCGCCTGTTCACCCTTGCCGAGAGCCTGGGTGGGGTCGAGTCGCTAATCGAACTGCCGGCAGCCATGACGCATGCCTCCATCCCGGCTGAAACGCGGCAGGCACACGGGGTGGCCGATGGGCTCGTTCGCATCTCCGTAGGAATCGAGGACGTGGCGGATCTGATCTCAGACCTTGACCGGGCGCTGGCCGAGGCCTGAAGCTCAGCAATGAAGGAGGCGGTGTAATGAAAGTCATCGTGAATTTTGCGAACATCCTGGTGGCCATCATCCTGCTGCTGGTCGGCCTGTCCGTCTTTACCCGGCATCGACTCGCGTCGTACGTGGTGGGCGGGTTCATCATGGTGCTGGCAGCGCTCAGCATCCTGGCTTTCCTCAAGATCCTCAACGTTTCGGGCGGTCCGATCACGATTGGTTAGGGAGCCTCCAGTCCCACTCGACCCGGAGCCGGTGCCCGGGACGAAGCCGCCACCCGCGCCGCCAACTCCGGAACGGCCACCACCGGTGCCCAAGCCGATCAGGCGGGGCCTCGCCCCACGCGAGCCGCGCTTCAGTGCGATGCGAGCGTTTGAGAGGTTTCGAGGCAGTCTCGTAACCCTTTGATAGCTTCACCTCGCTAACCCACGGGTAGACTCGAATCGATGGAGGTGCTCAAGATCACGCCGCGTGGCTATTGCCACGGCGTCGTGGAAGCGATCCGGGCCGCCAAGCAGACAGCGAAAGCGCATCCGGGCGAGAAGATCCGGATGCTGGGCTACCTCGTCCACAACACGCATGTCACCGACGAGCTGCAGGGAAACGGGATCGAGCTGGTCGACAGCGACAACCGGCTCGAGGGCCTGGAGACGATCGACGGGGGGACGGTAATCTTCACCGCCCACGGCGTCTCGCCGGCGGTGAAGGCGAAGGCCGCCGAGCGTGGTCTGCGGATGGTGGACGCGACCTGCTCTGACGTCGTCGTCACCCACGATCTCGTCAGGGACCTGGCTGAGCGCGGTTACGACGTGGTCTACATCGGCCGGCGAGGCCACCCGGAACCGGAGGGTGTGATTGGGGAGGCCCCCGGAAAAGTGCACCTGGTGCAGGACCCGGAGGACGTCGATGCGCTCGACATCAAAAACGAGAAGATCGCGGTCACCTGCCAGACCACGTTGAGCATCTGGGACACCGCCGCCATGATCAAACGCGTACGGGACAAGTACCCGCAGACCGAGGCTTACAACGAGATTTGCCGGGCGACCCAGGACCGGCAGGAAGCCGCAGTGGAAGCCGCCAAGGAATGCGACGTCGTAATCGTCGTCGGCAGCGAGCGCAGCTCCAATTCCAAGCGCCTCGTCCAGGTGGTCCAGGAACTGGCCCAAAAGCCGGCCTACCTCGTGGACACCGCGAAGGACATCAAGCCGGAATGGCTGCAGGGAAAAACACGGGTGGGCGTCACCTCGGGAGCGTCGACGCCCACCCAGCTGACCCGCCAGGTGATCGAGTACCTGGAAGCTCTTTAGCCAACCACGCTAGGCTGCCGACGTGTTTGACGTTCTTCTTCCAGTACCTCAAGGGTGAACCATGCGTCTGTACCCCGATCTCTACGGTCGCCGCTTCGCCTGGATGTTCGCCGACCTCGTGATGGTGGCCTGGATCTACCTGTGCGTGCAGGCCGGGCTCTGGGTCAACAACCTGGTGCTGCAGCTCGACGCCCTCGCCCAGGGCGTGATCAACGCCGGCAAGACGTTCGATAGCTGGATCCTGTCCTTCGAGCAGGGCATCCCGAACGGCGTGCCCTATCTCTCCGATTTCCTGCACCGGACCGCCGAGGCGCTCAAGACCCATTCTGGCGATTCCCTGATCTCTGCCGGCCGCACCGGCTCCCACGGGATCCACGTGCTGGCCCTGATCCTGGGGATCATGGTGACGGCCGTCCCGCTGGTGTTCGCGCTGGCCATCTTCTTGCCGCGCCGGCTCCGCCTGATCGCCGACATGCGCGGCATCCATATCACGCTCCGGCGGGCGCTTGTCCGGCCGGAGATGGCGCCCCAGATGCTGGAAATCCTGGCCGGCCGGGCGATCTATACCCTGCCCTACAACCGCCTCCTCGCCTACTCCCAGAATCCCGCCGAAGACTGGTACATGCGCCGGTTCGAGCCGCTGGCGCGGGCGGAACTGGAGCGCCACGGCCTGTGCGTCGAACGCTACTTCGGGGCCCGCCCAGCGCTCGAAGCCTGAGTGCCGCCAGCAAGAAACTCCGCTGGCAGCAGGTTGCTCTGAAGAGCCGCCTCGGCGGATCTCCTCCATGGCCATACAGCCACTGTCACAGGCGACCACCCCGGAATTCTTGCCCCTGGCGCCAGCACGGATCGAAGATTCTGGACTGCCAGTGGCGCGCCTGGCCGACCTCCTGCTGAAACACATCTACTTCAAGTCGCCCCTATCGGCCAAAGACTGGGCGGCGGCGCTGTGCCTGCCCTATCAAACGGTTACGCCGGCCATCCAGAGCCTGGTCGAGCAGGGCTGGTGCCAGACCATCGGGCGGATGGCGGGGCCGTCGACAAGCCACGACTTCGGGGAGACGCTCGGCTACCTGATCAGCGATCCGGGTCGCACCCGGGCCCGCGACGTCCTGGCCCGCGACCACTACGTGGGTCCGGCGCCGGTCCCCTTTGCGCACTACGAGGAGTCGGTGCGCGCCCAGGTGAGCCAGGCGGACGTGACGGCTGCCTGGTTGAGCCGTGCGCTGCAGCACCTGACCCTGAGTCCGGACCTGCTGGTGCAGCTCGGGCCGCCGGTCAACGCCCGCGCTCCACTGTTCCTCTACGGTGCTCCGGGAAACGGCAAGACGACCATCGCCGAGGCCTGCGCCGAGCTGCTCGGTGAGCCGATTTACATTCCCTTTGCCATCGACATCGAGGGCCAGGTGATGCGGGTCTACGATCCGTTGCACCACCGGCGCGTGCAACGGCAATTGCCGATCAATTTCGACTCCCGCTGGGTCCTCATCAAGCGGCCCTTCGTCAAAGCCGGTGGTGAGCTGACGACCGCCCAGCTGTCGCCATCCTTCGACCCCCTGATGCGCTACTACGAGGCGCCCATTCACCTGAAGGCCAACGGTGGCATCTTTCTCCTCGATGACTTCGGCCGGCAGGACTCTTCGCCCCGCGCCCTCTTGAACCGCCTGATCGTCGCCCTCGAGCGGCGCGTCGATTACCTCACGCTGGCCGGCGCGGGCATGGCGGTCGGCGCTCCTTTCGAGGCGATGGTCGTATTCAGCACCAACCTCGAGCCCGGGTCGCTGGTCGACGAGGCGTTTCTCCGGCGGGTCCGCTACAAGATCCACGTGCCGGATCCGACCCCGATGGAATTCCGGCAGATCTTCGAGCGGGCCTGCAAAGAGTTCGAGATCGTCTTCAACGAGACGGGCTACAACTACGTCCTGGACCGTTACTACAAGCCCTTCAAGCGACCTTATCGCGGTTGCCAGCCGCGCGACATCCTCAACCAGCTGGACGAGGTGGCGTACTTCTTGGGGCGGCCACCGCGACTGGACCCCGATCTGATCGACCTGGCCTGCCGCTCCTATTTCGTCCAGGCATAGGGGCCCCGCTCCGGCGTGGAAGAGCGGGGAGAATACTCCCCGCTCCGGCGTGGAAGAGCGGGGAGAATACTCCGCCGGCCGACCCTCAGCGGCGGATCTGGTTATAGAACTCGACCTGCCACCGCCATTCCGCGTGGTCGTCGGCGTTCCACCAGCTTGTCAGGATCCCAGCCTCGCCGCCGGGGAGGAGCACGACCCGGCCGATGTCGGACTGCGTCGGCCAACCATCTTCCAGCGTGATGCTTGCCCCGCGGCGTACCAGGTAGCTCATCGGTCCCGGTTGGCGGCGCTCCAACCCATCACCTCTGGCGACCACCTCGCCGGCCGCGTCCGAGACGACGACCTGCAGTTTCTGCGGAGCGGCGTGGACCAGGACGCGATTGACGGCGTCATCGGCGTTCACGCGGGAGCGGGCGAAGGGCAGGCCCGATGCGCCGGGGCCTGGAAACCAGAGGTCCCAGGCAATCCGACCGCTCACAAGCAGGTTGTACCACGCGGGCAATCCCGCAACCCTGACAAATGATTAGGTCCCGACGCAATGACACCCGGGATCACTCCCGGGCGCCACTGCAGGAGGCGAGGCGTTCGAGGTTACGTACGCTCTTTAGGTGCGGACCTGCTTGATGAGCCGGTCCTGCGCCTCGAAGATGATGTCCTGGATGTCGAGAGCGCTGGGGCCAGACTGGTCCATGCGGTAGGCGAGCTGGGGGTCGACGGCTTCGACGATCTGACGCAGGCGCGCTTGCATCTCGATCGGAACTTCCATCATGTCGCTCTCGAGCAGCCGTTCGACCTGCTCGAGGGCCTGGTAGAGCGAGTAGCGGAGCGTCCGCCGCGCCGACTCCTCGCGCCGCAACTGGTTGAACCACTGATCCTGCTGGTTGATCATCCTGAGCGTGTTCCTGAGCATGGTCTCCCCCTAGCTCACAAACGAGCGCCGGCACACTGCGCGCCGTCCGGCGTCTGCCGCCGCCGGTACTTCCGCTTTTCTGCGTGAGCCTTGGTTCGCTACCTCCCCTAAATGTGGGGTTCCAGGATCTGGTCCACTACAAGATATAGATTTTGCCGCATTCTACCGCCGGCGTTCGGCGGTGTCAAGATAGGTTTTCGACAAACGATTGCAATTCGCACGACGACCCTGTGCCTTCCGTTCCTGTTTTTTCACGGTCCCCATCCCCGGGGGCCGCAACGCTGTCGAGAGGGACATAAAATACGACCCGACGTTGTAGCCGTCCAGACGGAACATTTGTTGCGGGCGTTTTTCCACCAGCCGCTAACAGACGGTGGATAACTCCCTGTGGAAAAGCGGTGCAGGATGTTACGGCGGCGGGCGCCGCTCGTACTTTTCGAGCGTCCCACTGAGCGCGGTGGCGAGGTCGATCCGCAGATCATTGGCAAGCAGCACCACGATGAACAGCACATCACCGAGCTCATCAGTAATCGAGCCGGCGGTGTCCTTTACGGCTCGAGGTTTGTCCCCGTACTCGAAATTCAGCTCACGGCCGAGCTCGCCAACCTCTTCGGCGAGGCGGGCGTACTGCGATAGCGGCGACCAGTAACGTCCCCGCTGTTTGATCCAGGCGTCCAGGAACCGCTGCAGGGAGGGGAGGTCGTCCGGGACCGTCGTGCTATCAGCCATCGGTCAGAGGGCGGGCAGGCGTTGCCGCAGCGTCAGAGCGTCGCGGAAGAGGTCGCCAACCTCGAGCAGTCGGTCGCCGAGCGTCCTGATCGTCCACTTGTCGGGACGCAGCCGCGGATCATCGAGCTCCCTCCAATCGATGGGGGTGGAGACCGGCGCCCGCACCACCGGCCGGACAGAGTAGGGCCCGGCCAGCGTCTTGTTGATCACATTCTGCGTGTAGTCGATGCGGATCTTGCCCGTGCGGCGCTTGACTTCCCAGACTTCGGTCACCTTATCGGGCATGAGCTCCGCGATCATGTGCGCCAGCTTGGCGACGAAGCCACGGCTTTCGTCCAGGGTGTAGCGGCGCTCGATCGGGATATAGACGTGCAGCCCACTCTGGCCGGTCGTCTTCAGCAGGGCGGACAGCTTCAGGTGATCCAGTGCGCTCTTGACCACTTTCGCCACGGCGATCACATCCTTGAAGGTCGCGCCCTCGGCGGGGTCGAGGTCCACCACGGACCAATCGGGGTACTCGGGTTTGTCCACCCGGGAGTACCAGGGGTGCATGTCGATGACGGCGTGGTTCGCGAGCCAGGCCAGCGTCGCCACCTCTTCGATGAGGATCCAATCTTTGAGGCTTTTCTGGTCCTGGTAGCGGAAGGTAGGGATCCAGTCAGGGGCGTAATCCGGCTTGTCCTTGACCCAGTAGCTCTTGCCGTGGATGCCATCAGGGTGCGGATTCATCGACAGCGGCCGGCGGCTGTAATAGGGGATCATCACCGGCGCAATCTGCACGTAATAGCGGATCAGATCGCGCTTGGAGTAGCGGTCTTCTGGGAACAGCACCTTGTCCAGGTTGGTGAGGTGTACGGTGCGGCCGCCGATCTGCCAGTTGCCCTCCTTGGGGATGGCATCGAGCGCCTCCAGCTCGGCCGCGGTAGCGCCACGGATGTTGGTCCCCAGCTTTTCGGCGATGCGAGCCGCCGCCTTGCTGAGCGGCGTGTTCGGCAGGTTCGTGACCGGCGCGGTCGGCTTGCGAGCCGGGCTACGGACGGTCGCGGTGCTGCGTGCCGCGGCGCTGCGTGCCGCGGCGCTCGTCCGCTTCACGGTGCTGGTCCGCGTCGCGACCTTCACTCGTGCGGTGGTGGTTGACCTGGCTTTGGCCGGCTTTGCCGCCTGTTTTTTCGGCTCTGGCTTTTGCTCCGCCTCGGCCCGCGCGATTTCGCGGTCGACATCGCCGGGCTGCTCCCGGCGGACGTCGCGCGGGTCGATGTCGTCCCGCAAGCCGAGGAAGACCGGCTGCCGCATCACCCCATCGCGCGTCCACTCGGCGAATCTCGCCTCCGCGATAAGCTCCGGTCGTATCCAGGTGGGCTTTTCGTTGGCGCGCGGCGGCGGTCCGCTGAACGGCGAATCCTTGACGATCAGCGGCTTCATCAGCTCGTAGACGTCGGCCAGCGTCTTCTCGTCGAACCCGCCGCCGATGTGGCCGGCGTAAATGAACCGGCCGTCGTTGTCGTAGACGCCGACAAGCAAGGCACCGAAATATTTCCGGCTCGCGCGCGGGGCGGTAAAGCCGCCGATGACGACCTCCTGCGTGAGGTCAGCCTTGATCTTCAGCCAGGCGCTGCTTCGCACCCCAGGCTTGTACTGACTGTCACGTAGCTTGGCGACGATGCCTTCGAGCCGTTTCTGCTGCGCCGCCTTGAAGAAGGCCTTCCCCTGAACGAGGATGTGGTCCGAGTACTTGAGAATGGTCGAGTCGCGCACGATGTCGCGGAGCAAGCGTTTGCGGTCCTCGAGCGGCACTTTGAACAAGCGCCGGCTGTCGAAGTAAACGATGTCGAACACCATGTACTGCATCGGCTGCTGCTCCCTGCCGCGGTTCTGCAGCAGCTGGAAGGATGGGCGACCCTCCTCATCGAGCACCACGACCTCGCCGTCGAGCACCGCCTGCCTAGCGTTGACCAGGCGGCTGATGGCTTGCAGTTGCGGATACTCGGCGTCGACGATCCGGCCGGCTCGGGTCTGCAGTGAGACTTTGCCCTCATCGATGAAGCTCACCAGCCGGATCCCGTCCCACTTGACCTCGAACAGCCAGCGGTCATCGTCGAAGGCCTCGTCGACCACCTGCGCCGTCATCGGGTCGAGGGTCCGGGGCATCGGACCCTTCTCCGCGTTGGCCAGGTTGATCAGCCCCCCTCCACCTTCATCCCGCCGGCTGGACCAGACCGCATCCTTTCCCTGCTCGATCTCTTCCTTCGTTCGCCCGGTCTTGACCGAGGTGTCGAATTTCTCGATGTCGAAGTTTGGATCGGCGGCCTCATCCTTTTTCTTGATCAGCAACCAATCCTTCTCGGATCGGGTACGGACCAGGGCGTAACGGCCGCTGAGCCGGACGCCGTGGAGCCGGAATTTGACCTCGCCGCGGCGAAGGGACTCCGCCGGGGTGGCCTCTTCGAGCTCGTAGGTACCCCAGTCCCAGACCATCACCGTCCCGCCGCCGTACTCACCCTTGGGGATGGTGCCCTCGAAGTCGTAGTAACTGACCGGATGATCTTCCACGTGCGCGGCCAACCGTCGTTCGGCAGGATTGAGCGTCGGCCCTTTGGGGATCGCCCAGCTGACCAGCACGCCCTCCATCTCCAGTCGGAAGTCGTAGTGGAGTCGGGTCGCCCAGTGTTTTTGCACCACGAACCGATTGCCGGCGGCCGGGTCGGGCGCGCCCCTGGGCTCGGGCGTCTTGGTGAAATCGCGTTTTCGCTGGTATTCGTCGAGTGAACGCGGCATTCCAACCAGTTTGCCAGAATGATCCGATGAGATCCGACGTGCGCGAGCCAGCGACGGAGGTCGATGCCATCGCCGCCGAGCATCTCTTGACACATCGACGCGACCTGCACGCCGCGCCGGAGCTCTCCTTCAAGGAGATCGAGACCGCCCATTACCTTGCGGAGCGGCTGGAGGCGCTCGCGCCGGATCGGTTGGAGACCGGCGTCGGCGGCACCGGCGTCGTCGCCGATTTCGGGGGCCGGGGACCAGGCCGCTCGGTGCTGGTCCGAGCGGATATGGACGGCCTGCCGATCCAGGAGGCCTCGGACCTGCCCTTCAAGTCAACCCGTCAGGGTGTGATGCATGCCTGCGGTCACGATGTCCACATGGCGATTGCCCTGGTGGTCGCCCGCGCCCTGGCGGAACGCCGCCCCGACTTCAACGGGCTGGTGCGATTCGCCTTCCAGCCCGCGGAAGAAACCGCCGGCGGGGCCCAGCCCATGATCGAGGCCGGCGTGCTCGACGGCATCGATCGCGTGATCGGTCTCCATGTCTGGTCGCAGCTGCCGGTCGGCCAGGTCTCGGTTCGGCCGGGTCCGATGATGGCCAGTGCCGACTGGTTCACCCTGACGGTGCGCGGCAAGGGTGGGCACGGGGCGATTCCGGATGCGACGGTTGACGCAGTGGTCATCGCGGCCCACGTGGTGACGGCCCTGCAGACGCTCGCGAGCCGGGAGACGTCACCACGGTCGCCGGTGGTGGTCACGCTCGGCAGCATCCACGGCGGGACCGCCTTCAACGTCATTGCGGGCGAGGTCGTGATGCAGGGCACCCTGCGAACCTTCGATGCGCAGCTCCGAGCCCGGCTGCTGGAACGTATGGCTGAGCTCGCTGACGGGATCGCGCGGGCGATGCGTGGCTCCTGCGAGTTTCACCTGGAGTCGGGGACGCCGCCGGTGGTCAATGATGCGTCGATCGCGTCCCTCGTGGCTGCCACCGCCGGCACGATCGTGGGTCAGGGCGCGGTGGTTCCGCTCGAACCATTGATGGTCGGCGAGGACTTCGCCTATTTCCTGGAGGCCCGTCCGGGTTGCTTTTTCCTCCTGGGCGGAGCGCCCGAGGGGCCGCCGGTCGCCACCACACCGCGGACTTCCGGATCGACGAACGCTGCCTGCCGATCGGCTTTCGGGTGATGACGGCCGCGGTCCTGCGGCTCCTAGAAGCTGACTAGAACTTCGGCTTGCGCAGGCTGGGCCGGACGCTGAACCCGATCAGCACCAGGCTGACCAGCAGGGCGATCATCATGCTGAGCCAGCTGAGCGCGAAACCGGCGACCGCGGCCAGCAATCCGAGGGACGAGGCGAGCAAGGTCAGCATGCCGAGCACGCGAATGAAGCGGTTGAATCCGCTTCGGAAGGGAAGGTGAATCCGAGCGCGGAAGCCGCCCAGGTTCCGGGGCAGCTCGAGGTCCGGCGACGACGCGTGCGCGAGGTTCTTGGCCAACTCCGTCGATATAACGAGCCGTCGCGTCGGTACCCGTCACGCCGTCGTTACAGTCGGCTGCCGGGAGCATGACGGGGAACGGCGGTCGGCGCCGAGGCCACACCTATAATTTCGAACGATGCCCGCAGCGATTCGGACCGTCGAGCAGGCGATGTCCGGCCAGTTCGCGTTCTGCTTCCCAAGCACCAGTCTCGCGCAGGCGGCCAGGATGATGGCGCAGAACCGCGTTTATGAGCTCCCGGTCATCGTCGATCAGCGCTGCCTCGGTTACGTGTCGTACCTCGACATCCTCCAGCGTTATGTTCGCGGGCAGCTCGGCGCCAAAGCCGCCGACCTTGTTCGCACGCCGCTGCCCGAGGTCCGGCCGGACCTGCCCGTGCCGGCGGCGGTTCGCCTGCTCCGGGAAAGCGGACGGCAGCTCCTCCTCGTCACCACAACGGCTGGCATGCCCGTCGGTGCCCTCACCGCGCGCGACGTCAGCCGTGCCATGGCAGCTGCCTGATGCCGACGCTGAGTAAAGTCCTGCAGCCGATCGGCGAGACCTGTCCCGCCGATCTGAGCGCCGCCGACGCGCTGAAGCGGTTGACGGCATCCGGCAGCGACGCGTTGCTGGTCGTGACGAACGGTAGCATCGTCGGGCTCTTCGGCTACCGCGAGGCGCTGGCCGCCTATGCCGATGGGAGCGGACCGGTGGAACAGTACATGCGCCGGCCGCTGCCCGGGCGCAACGTCGCGGATTCCATGGAGTCGGGCGCCGACATCATGTATCGGGAGGACACCCCGGTCGTCCTCATGACCGAAGACGAGGGTCCGCTTTTCAGGAAGACCTCGAGAACGGTCGGCATCGTCAGCGCCTACGAAGTCCTCGAGGAGATCGGCAAGACAACCACCGACACGGCTTCCAACAAGGTCTTCACCGGCCGCAAGGATCTGGGTCTGAACGTGCCGGTGTCGCCCTGCCAGCGCGCCTGCCCGATCCACCAGGACATCGCTGCCTATGTCGATTACGTGTCCCAGGGCCGCTACCTCGATTCCTGGCTCGTGATCCACGAGACCAATCCTTTCCCGTCGATGCTGGGCCGGCTCTGCAACCATCCGTGCGAGACCGATTGCAAGCGTGGGTGGGTGCAGGGGCCGGAAAACGCCGTCTCGATCAAGTCGCTCAAGCGGTTCGCCACCGACTACGCCTGGGCCCGCCGGGTCAAGATCGATTGGCAACGGGCGCCCGAGAACGGCAAGCGGGTGGCGGTGGTGGGCTCCGGCCCGGCCGGCATGACGGCGGCGCAGGATCTGCGGCTAATGGGATATGGCGTTGACCTCTATGAGCGCGAGGCCAAACTCGGCGGACTGCTGTCGGCCAGCATCCCCCACTTCCGATTCGACCTGGACCAGCTCAACTGGGAGATCCAGATGATCGTCGACATGGGGGTCAACGTCTTTCTCAACAAGAACGTCGGGAAGGACGTCAAAATCGCGCAGCTGCTCAATGACTATGAGGCGGTCTTCCTCTCAGTGGGGATGATGACCGGGCGCATCCTTCCGGTGCCCGGCTCCGATTTGCCTGAGGTCATCTCGGCGATGGAGTTCCTACGCGTGCGCTCTTACGACGTCATCCCGGACAATTTCCCGCGCGGTGGTGACGTGGTCGTGATCGGCGGCGGTGCGGTGGCCACTGACGCGGCCCAGACCTCGATCAAGACCGGCGCCCGCAAAGTGTGGATGGTGTCGATCGAGCCCGCCGACCGGTTGCCCGCCTTCGGGAACGAGCTGGTCGAGGCGCGCGAGATCGGGTTGACGCTGCACACCGGTGTGATCGTCAACGCCATCAAGGCCGACGCGAGCGGTCACGTCAATGGTGTCGAATTCATCCGGGTCGACGAGACAAAGCTCGAATTCGACCCCGAAAGCGGCAAGCTGCTGATCAACACGGTGCAGAAGCTTCCCGGCACCGAACACGTGATTCCCTGCCGCTACGCCATCTTCGCCTCCGGCCAGATCATGGACTTTCCCCAGGACCAGGGCGTGCCGCTCACCCCACGCAAGCTGATGGAGGCAGATACTGGCGGGCACACGAAGATCGGGAAGCTGTTCGCCGGCGGCGACAGTGTCGAAGGACCGTCCTTCATCGTCAACGCGATCGCCTGGGGCCACCGGGCGGCGCGGTCGATCAACGAGTTCCTGGGCGCAGCGGTCCCGCGCGACGCGAAGCCGCTGACCGTCATCGAAACCACCGATGACCATCGTGAAGCCGACTACTACCTCCGCGAGGAGCCCCCTATCCTTCCGGCCGAGAAGCGGATGGATATGACCCCGGTCGAGCTACCCTGGAACGACGAGCAGGCGATCACCGCCGCGCTGCGCTGCTTTCAGTGCGACACGGTGCACCACGTGGATGAGTCGACCTGCATTCTCTGTGGGGCTTGCGACGACGTCTGCCCGGAGAAGGCGCTCGACGTCGTGGTCTACGGTGAGAGCCGGGATACCTCGAGTGGCGGCTTCGTCGAGATCTGCAACACGGTGCTCGGTGAAGAATTCGGCGGGAAGGCGGGCAAGATCCTGGTCAACTACGACCGCTGTACCAACTGCCGTATTTGCGAGGATCATTGCCCGGTGAACTGCATCACCTTCCAGCGGGTCCGGTTTCGCGACGACGCCATGCAGATGATCCCCCTCACCCCGGTCGCCTCCGGCGGGAAGGTGGCGGCCAAAGCCGCCCTCTGAGATGGCGCGGGTAACCGTTAGCGAACAGCTCGTCACCTCGCCGGCGGTCACCGGACGGCGCTTACGGGCGCTCTGGCGCCTGGTCCCGCTCGGCTTTTACCTGCTGGCCTTGGCGCTCATCCGTGGCGATCTCGCCCGCTTGCCCGGCGGGGTCGCTGACTTCTCCCTCCACCTCTACTTCGCGGCGATGCTGATGTACGTCGGCGGCATGTTCTTCTACTTCGCCTTCTTCGCCTACCGCCGCGAGGCCCTGCGCTGGCTGGGCGTGGCGCTGGTCGTGCCGGGCGCGCTGATCCATTTCGCCGCCATCGTCTCCCGAGGCTTCGCCGACGGCCACTATCCGCTTGCCAACATGTACGAGTACAGCTCGATGCTGGCGCTGGTCGCGGTCACGGTCTTCCTCCTGATGACGATCCGCTGGCCAGTGGCGTCGCTGGGAGGAGGCGTCGCCCTTTTTGTGGTGGTGGCATTGATGGGCATCGGCTACGGTCTCTACCAGTCACCCGAGCCACTCGTGCCGGCGCTGCAGAGCTACTGGCTGAAGATCCACGTGACCAGCATGATGGCCTCGTCCGGCATCCTGGTCTCGAGCTTTGTCTTCGCCGCGCTTTACCTGGTCAAAGACCGGAGTGCGAGCGTGAAATCCTGGTTGAACGGATCGGCGATCGCTGCCCGGCTCCCCTCGCTGGAAACGCTCGACCGGCTGACCTTCCGCGCCATCCTGCTTGGCTTCCCGATCTGGACCTTCGGCACCATGGCGGGGGCCATCTGGGGCGAGCACGCCTGGGGCCGCTGGTGGGGCTGGGATCCGAAGGAAACCTGGGCCGCGATCACCTGGATGATCTACGCGATCTACCTCCACTCGCACAGTCTTCGCGCCTGGCGCGGGCGGCGTACCGCCCTGATCGCGACCGCCGGGTTCGTCTCGATCATGATCACCCTGTACGCGGTGAATCTCTGGATCGTCGGACTCCATAGCTACGCTAAAGGGGCGGGCTAACCTGCGGCCGCAGTTACACAGGGAATCGAGCGGGCGGTTGCGCTGACGCCGGTGTCCTACAGCGTGCACCTCGCTGCCGCAGAAGCGGCTGCGCTCGGTTGCACTTTTCCGGACGCGCCAGCGCCCGCCCGACGCTAAAGATGCGCGCTCCGCGCGCGTGCCGGTCCGCGCCAAAACGCGGCCCGGCGATCAATTAATGAGATTTCGGCCGCGGCTGATCCCGGCGCCGCCGAGTCACGTTTCAGGGGAGGTGAGCCCGAGTTGGAGAACCAGCCTCTACGTCGTCTGCGTCGGGCAGGCACTCGCCATGCTGGCCTTCGGCTTCGTACTGCCCTTCCTGCCCCTCTACCTCACGGAGATCGGGGTCCGTCCGGAGAGCGCCGTCCTCTTCTGGTCGGGCGCGCTCGTGACCAGCACTGGCATTTCGCTGGCGATCTTCAGCCCGATCTGGGGCGCCCTTGCCGACCGGCACGGCCGCAAACTGATGCTGCTGCGCTCGATGATGCTGGGCGGACTGATCATCGCCCTGATGGGGCTGGTGCAGAACGTTGGCCAGTTCCTGGTGTTGCGGATTCTCCAGGGGATGTTCACCGGCACGATCGCTGCGGCCACAGCGCTGGCGGCGAGCATCGTGCCGCGCGAGCGCCTGGCCTCCAGCATGGGCCTGCTGCAGACCAGCGTGTACGTCGGCATCTCCGCTGGCCCGGTGGCTGGTGGCCTGATCGCGGAGGCCGTGGGCATTCGGGGGACGTTCTTTGTGGCCGGTGCCCTGCTCGCCGCCGGTGGTCTCCTCGTCTGGCAATTCGTGCACGAACATTTCACGCCGCGGTCAGCCACGCCGCGGCCGGGATTCTTCGAGACGCTGCGACTGGGCCTCCGCTCGCGGACACTGATGCCGCTCATGGTCGCGCTGCTGCTGGTGCAGCTGAGCACCGCCATCGTCTTTCCGATCTTGCCGCTGTTCGTGCGGCACATCTCGGCGGCCACCGACCCGATCAAGCTGTACGCGGGCCTGGCATTCGGCGCCACCGCCGTTTTCAGCGCGCTGGCCGCCGTCTCCTACAGCCGCCTGATCCCGCGCACTGGCTACCGCCGAATCCTGATCTTCGCCTGTTTCGGCGCGGCCTTCTTCTTCGCGCTGCAGGCGTTTGCCAGCAACATCGGCCAGCTCCTCCTGCTCCGCGCCGCCCTGGGCATCTTCTTCGGCGTGCTGATCCCGGCGACGAACGCTATCGTCGGCCTGTCGACGCCCGCTGAATTGCGCGGCTCGGCCTACGGGCTGACCAGCAGCGCCACCGCGATCGGCAGCGCGATCGGGCCGATACTCGGCGCGACGCTGGCGGCGAGCCTGGGCTTTCCCGCTGTGTTCATCACCACCGCCGGCGTGCTGGCTCTGCTGGGGCTGTGGGTCATCGCGCTCGTCCGCGAACCCGTTCCATCGATCTGAGCGAACGCCCGAGTAAACTTCGTCGAGATGTCCCTGCTCGATCAATCACTCGTGGACAGCGTCATCAAGCGCGCGCAGAAGTCTGGCGCCGATTTCGTCGAGCTCTTCGTCGAACGAAAACGAAATCAGTCGATCAGCGTCGAAGAGAGCAAAGTGCAGCGCGTCAGTTCGGGCAACGACCTCGGCGCGGGCCTCCGCATCATCCACCGGGGCACCGTCAGCTACGTCTACACCGAGGACCTCTCGGAGGACGGACTGCTGAAGACTGCCGACCTCGCCGCGCAGGTCGGGCGGCGGGGTGGCGGGCGCTTTGCGCTCGGCGAGCTGAGCGGTGCACCCCGCCAGACCCAGCGGATCGAGGTGCCGCCGGATACGGTCGGGCCGGCGGCGAAGATCGAGCTGCTGCTGGAGGCCGACCAGGCCGCCCGCGAGGTGAGCGGTGCGATCAAGCAGGTCGCGGTCGGTTACGGCCAGAGCGCCCAGGAGGTGCTGGTCGCGACCTCAGAGGGTACCCGCCACATGGATTCGCGAACCCGCGTGCGGCTGATGGTGCACGCGGTTGCCGAGCACAACGGGGAAATCCAGACCGCGATGGAGGCGCCCGGCATGCAGCGCGGGTTCGAATTCTTCGATGAGGCGTCCCCCGCCGAATACGCTCGCGCCGCCGCCGAGCGGGCGGTCGCGCTGCTCGACGCGGCGCCGTCGCCGGCGGGTTCGATGGCGGTCATCGTCGGCAACGAATTCGGTGGCGTGCTCTTCCACGAGGCCTGCGGCCACGGGCTGGAGGCTGACTTCGTCGGCAAGGGATCGACGGTCTTCGCCGGTAAGATCGGTCACGCCGTCGCCAGCCCGATCGTGACCGCGATCGATGACGGGACGATGCCCAGCCGGTGGGGCACGCTCGCGGTCGACGACGAAGGCGTCCCCACGCGCCGCAACGTCCTGATCCAGGACGGCATCCTGGTCAGTTACATGTACGACCGGCTGCGAGCCGGCCAGCAGAACCACCCGGTCACCGGCAATGGCAGGCGCCAGTCGTACCAGCACTTGCCGATCCCGCGGATGACCAACACCTTCATCGCCGCCGGCGCCCATTCGGTCGAGGACATCGTTGCCGCCACGCCGCGAGGGCTCTATGCCAAGAAGCTGGGTGCCGGCCAGGTCGATGTCACCACGGGAGACTTCGTCTTCGCCGTGACGGAGGGATATCTGATCGAGGGCGGCCGCATCGGCCGGCTGGTGCGGGGCGCCACCATCGTCGGCAACGGCCCCCGGGCACTGCACAAAATCGACATGGTCGGCAACGACCTGAAGCTTGCCCCCGGCACCTGCGGCAAGGAAGGCCAGGGCGTCCCGGTGTCTGTCGGCCAGCCAACCATCCGAATCTCGGAACTGACAGTCGGGGGAACCGGCGTGGTCCCGGCCGGCGCGATGCGGCCGTGAATCCCATCGGCGAGCGTATCCTGGCGCGCTGCAAACGGCTCGGCGCCGAGGATGCCGAGCTCTACGTCTCCCGCGGGAGCGAGTTCACCGTTCGGGTGTACAAGGGCGAGATCGAGTCGCTGGTCTCGGCCGAGAGCCGGGGGATCGGCGTGCGGACCTTTCGCGAGCATCGCGTCGGTTTTTCCTACACCTCGGAGACGGAGCCCGCTGCGCTCGACGACCTGGTCGATGAGGCGCTCGAGAACGGCCGCTTCAACCATGATGACGAGGCGAACGTCCTGCCGGAGACCCTGACCGCGCAGCCGCTCCCGGGCCTGGCCTCGCCGGCACTCAGCCGGGTCGAGCCCCAGCGGAAGATCGACTTCGCGCTCGAGATGGAACGGCGCGCGATCTCGCTCGATCCCCGCGTCCGGCGGGTCAGCGACGCCGTCTACAGCGATGGCACCGGCCACGTCGAGATCTACAACACGCGCGGCCTGGAGGCGTCGTTCGAGCGCACCGTCGCATACGGGGTGCTGGAGACGATTGCGGAACAGGACTCGGAGATGCAGTCGGGCTTTGCCTTCACGCACGGCCGCGACATGGATGAGCTGGACCTAGCTGGCGTCGTGCAAGAGGCGGTCGAGAATGCCGCCGGCCTGCTGGGGGCTAAACCGGTGCCGACCGCGGCTGTGCCGGTGGTGCTTCACCCGCATGCGGCGGCGATGATCCTTGGCGTGCTGGCCAGTTCCTTCAGCGCGGATGCCGTGATCAAGCGGCGCTCGTTGCTGGCCGGGAAAGTCGGCGAGCAAGTGGCCGCTTCGATTGTCACGATCACCGACGACGCGCGACTGCCGGAAGGCCTGGCCAGCCGGCCTTTCGACGGCGAGGGCGTACCCGCGCGACGCACCGAGCTGATTGCGGGCGGCATTCTCAAGGGTTACTTGCACAACACCTACACCGCCAGGCGGACGAACAGCCAGTCGACCGGGAGCGCCGTTCGCTCCTACAAGGGTGTGCCGGAGGTCGGTGTCTCGAACCTGGTGCTGAAGCCCGGCGACTTTTCCCGCGACGGGCTACTGGCGCGCGTCGACAACGGGCTGCATGTCTCCCAGCTCTCCGGCCTCAACACGGTCAACCCCGTATCCGGTGAGTTCTCCCTGGGACTGACCGGGCACTGGATCGAGGACGGCCGGTTGACCAGGCCGGTGAAGGAGTTGACGGTCGCCGGGAACGTGATCGCCCTGCTCCAGAAGGTGGTCGCGGTCGCTGACGACCTGCGCTTCATGTTCGCCGGCGGTTTCTGCGGCAGCCCGACGGTCCTGATCGAGGAGTTGACCGTCGGCGGTCTCTAACCGCCGGCGCCGGGTGCACCCGGCGATCACGCTGCTCCTCCTCTGGCTGGTCGGCATCAATCTCCGCACCGTGATCCTCGGGGTTCCACCGACGCTGCCGGCGCTCCACCAGGCGCTCGCCCTCTCCTACAGCGCCGGAGGGTTGCTGACGTCGTTGCCGGTGCTGGTGATGGCCGTGGGGGCTATCCCGGGCGCCTACCTCGTCAGCCGGGCTGGCGCGCGTCGGGCGGTGTCGGCTGGATTGGCGCTGGTCACCGTCGGCGCCGCCTTGCGCGGGCTGTTTCCGAACGCCGTCATGGTGTTCGCCTTCACGGCGGTGCTCGCGCTCGGCATCGCCCTCAGCCAGCCCGCCATGCCGAGCCTGGCGCAAGCCTGGTTCCCCACACGGATCGGCCGGGCGATCGCCATCTACTCCAACGGCCTGCTGGTGGGCGAGGTGATCGCCGCCAGCATCACGCTGCCGCTCCTGCTGGTGCCTTTCGGATGGCAGGTCGCGCTGGCGGCCTGGGCGGTGCCGGCGGGCGTCGTGCTCGCGCTCTGGCTGGCGGTCACACCCCCCGGCGAAGGCCCGGTCGCCGTCGCCGGCGCCTGGCTCCCGGACTGGCGCAACGGGCACACCCTGCGCATCGGGTTTCTGATGGGCGGCGCGAGCCTCGTCTACTTTGGGATGAACACCTGGATCCCTGACACGCTCGATGCGCGCCACCAGCACGCACTGATCCCCCTGACCCTCGGCCTCCTCAACCTGATGCAGATTCCGATCAGTCTCTTTTTGACGATGCGCGGCGACGCCCTGCTCGGCCGCCGCCTGCCCTATCAGCTGGCGGGCCTGGGCTCGCTGGTGGGCGTCGTGGGCTACGCGCTGGCGCCCGCGGACACGGCGCCGATTTGGGCGGGCCTCGCCGGGGCCGGCAGCAGCCTCGCGTTCATCCTCAACCTAGGCCTCCCGGCGCTGCTTTCACCATCCGAGGTGGCGCGGACGAGCGGCTTCATGTTCACGGTCGGCTACGGGGCGGCCTTCTTCGGTCCCGCACTGGGCGGCTTTCTCTGGGACTGGACCGGGCACTATCGCTTCGCGCTCCTGCCGATGGTGTTTGGATCGCTCGCGATGCTGGTGTTCGGTCTGACGCTGCCCTTGCTCTCGGTCAGGTCGGAAGCGCGGCCGGCGGCGTCCGAAGCAGGGTCGTGATCGCGCGCAGCCCGCTGAGGACGTCAGTGCGGTCGATCGCGTCACGCTCGTCCCGAAGCGCCTGTGCCATGGCGATCACCTGGGCGCTGAACGTCACGTAACTGGTCAGGATACTGCCACGGACGGCGTGCAACTTTTCCTGTGTGACCTCCGCCTCGACCGCGCCCAGCAGCCGCCCGGCCCGCCGCAGCAGCGGATAGGCGTTATCGCGGGTGAGCCGGACGCGTCGGAGCCGGTGGAAGTATTCGACGTCGGGTTCCACCTTCGGTGGTGCGGTCTCGAGGAAGGCCTCGGCACCAACCAACAGCCGCCGCAGCGCCTCGTAGCTGACGTCGAGCCGGGCGCTGCCCGTGCGTTCCTGCGTATAGCCGTAGTGCCAGAGGATCACCGCGTCGGCAAACGAGAAGAAGACGTTGCGGTAAAGGGTGTCACCGGTCAGCGTCGACATCAGGGCATTGCGCAAGCCCGCCCTGGCGTTCTTCAACAGGGGTCGCTCAAACAGGTCGTCGACCAGGCCGGCCCACTGCGGCCGCGCAGCCTGCGAGGCGGTGGCCATCACCTGGAAGGCGGGGATCGCGGGCAAGCCTTCGACGGCGGCGGCGACAACGGTCGACTCGCGGCCGCCCAGTTCCAGCAGTGCGGCGCGGGCGTCTGCCACCGCCGGATCGACCAGCGTTGGGCTCAACTCGCTTGCTCTACCGCGGGCCACTGCACCCGGGAGCCCAGCTTTTCCAGGTAGCGGGCGTCGATCACTTTGCGGGGGGCCTCGTAGTCGTCGCCGTTGAAACCGTGATAGTCGCTTCCCACGGTCATCAGCAGCCGGTGCCGTCTGGCGAGTTCCTCGTAAACCGGGATCTGCTCTGGTTTGTGCCGGCGTGTGTAAACCTCCAGCCCGTCCAGCATCGGCAAGACCTCTTTCATCAGGTCCTGGTCGGGGACGGAGCCAGGATGGGCGTGCACCGCCAGGCCGCCCGCCGCATGAATGGCGGCGATCGCTTCCCGCGGCGAGGGGATCGGGGCATAGAACTCGGAGGGCATGAAATCGACCGCTTGCCGCACACTCGCCCAGGCATCTTTCTCCGTCATCAACCCATGCTGGAGGACGAGCTTCAGCACAGCGCCGGGCATCACGGTGGGCTTGTAGGCAAAGGTGTCCAGCCTCAGGTCGCGACCGATGCCTTGCTCCTCCAGGACGCGGATCCAGGCCTCGGTCTGCTTTCGGAAGACGCCCTGGGTCCGGTCGAGGAGGTCCAGCAGCCCAGCATGGTTCAGGTCGACGCCGTGACCAAGGATGTGTCGCATCTGGTTGGGCGGATAGGTCGTGACCTCTACCCCGGGCACGTAGCCCAGGCCCCGTCGATGGGCCACCGCGCGAGCGTGCCCGACTCCATAGAAGGTGTCGTGGTCGGTCAACGCCATTACCCGGACGCCATGGTCGGCCGCCAGGTGGGCCACCTCGTCGGGATCGCGCCAGCCGTCACTCACAGTGGAATGCATGTGAAGATCGGCCAGCACGGCCTAAGTCTACGGGCATCTTCCGCCATCCGGCCCGGACTTTCTTTCAAAGTGTGACGGATTTGCCGGCAGTCCGCGTTGGGCATGAATAAGAGCAGACAGAAACCGGTTTTCGTTAGGGGTGGATGGAATGCTTGGAGAGCTTGAGTTGATTCGGTTGATCGAAGAGAACGAGTACCCGGCGCGCCTGGTCCAGGCGGGCGTGGTCTGGGTGGAGCTTGAGATCACCGACCCGAAGACCAAGGCCGTTCGCCGCGAGCGGCTGTCGAAGTCGGCTTTTGCCGACCTTATCCTCGACTGGCGTGAGCGCCATCAGCGCAACTTGCGCGAGCTCGGCCCGGCGCTTCGCAAGATCGGGATTGCGGCCTAAGCTCGGCCTCCGGCCAAGCTCAGCCTGCAGCCTCGCTTATTCGCGAAAGTGCGGCGGCCTGAAGGCCCCTAATTCCTGCGGCCGAAGATGCGGAGCAGGATCAGGAAGAGGTTGATGAAGTCCAGGTAGAGGCTGAGCGCCAGCAGGAGAGCATTGTTGTCGCCCGCGCGCTGCGCCTTGACCCGCCAGAAATCGAAGAAGGTCAGGCCCACGAACACGACGCCGAGGAACGCGCTGAGAGCCAGTTGGCTGACGGGTAAATGAAAGATCAGAGTGGCGAAGCTGACGAGGATGCCGAGAAGCAGGGCCCCGAGGAGATAGCGGCCCCATGCCGCCAGGTTGATGCTGGTCAGGTAGACGACCGCGGCCGCGACCAGGAAGATGCCGACGGTTCCCAGCAGGGCATTGCCAACCGCATCGGGTGCCGCGTGCAGATAATACGAAACGATCGGGGCGATGAAGAGGCCTTCCACCACCGAGAAGAGCGCAAGCAGTCCCGCGGCGAGCGTATGGTTCTTCGCGTTGGCCGTGGCCTGAATCGCAAAGATCAGGCCAATCGCGACCAGAAAGTACAGGAACCACGGAAGGTTCGGCGCCACGCCATTGATCCAGAGGTAGACGCCGCCGGCCGTGAGGGCCAGCGAGAGCGCCAGCCAGCCCATTGTCCGGCTGAGTAGCGAGTTCTCGACCTGAGTCTGGCTCTGGAGCATTTCGTGCGGCAGCATCATTTGGAAGTTACCACACGACCGGGCGGGCAACACTATCGCTTTTTCTTATACTGCTACCTGTCGATGAGAAGGGCGATCCACTACCGGTCTACGCTTTCCTGTGGCCTGGCCCTGATGCTGCTCGCCGGGTGCGGCACGACCGCCGGTCCGGCACCGACCCCGACACCGAGCCGCCCTGGGCCTGCCATGGTGCAAATCGAGAACTCGATCCTGGCGCGCCCGCTCGCCGGGTTGCAGCAGGCCAACATCGTCTATGAGTACCTGGCCGAAGGCGGCATCACGCGCATGACCGCGATCTACTTCAAGCCCTCGGGGAGCCAGCGGATCGAGCCGGTGCGCAGCGCCCGGCCGGTAACGATCCGGCTCTGGCACGCCTACCACGGCGTGATCTTTTTCTCTGGAGCGAACATCAAGGTGCTTCAGACAATCGAAGAGCAACAGATTCCGGCGCTGAGCGAGAGCAGCGATGGCGGTATCTATTTCGCACGCGACCCGAGCCGGCGGGCGCCGCACAACCTGTATACCGACGGCGACCGCCTCGCTCAGGGGGTGAGCAAGCACGCGCCACGGGTCACATACGTGCTGCCATTACCAGGCGAGCCCGCCGCCACCCCGGCACCGGCCGTCGCCAACCGCATCGTCTTCGACCAGACGAGTTTTCACCGGGTGACCTACACGTTCTCGGCCTCTGATAGCGCCTACGCATACGGAACCGAGCTGGGGCCTCTCCTCGACAGGGACACGGGGCAGCCGATCAAGCCGGTGAACGTCGTCCTGATCCAGGTCGCGCACCACGACGCCGGCTTCACCGATGTTCTGGGGGCGCCGGCGGTCGACTTCGACCTGCAGGGCACCGGTCCCGCTGATGTTTTCACCCAGGGCCATCACTTTGCGGCCACCTGGGACCTGTTGAACCCCGAACTGCCGCTAAAGATCCTCGGTGCCGACGGCAAGGTAATGCACCTTCCCGCCGGATTGACCTGGATCCACCTCGTCGATCCCGGAACGTCAATCGCCGTCTCCTGACGTAGACTCGGTCCAACAGGCGCTCGTGAGGCCGGCACCGCGACGTGCCGGCCTCACGTGATCTAGTGCGTCTCTTCATGCCGGCTCGAGCCAGGCGACGATCTCCTCCCGGGTCGGGGTGTAGCCCTCGCGGGTATCGACGACAAGCGTTGCCAGGTCGATCGACGGTGCCTCAAACTCGCCTGACTGAATGCGCCCGGCAAGCCCATCCAGCACGACGCCATCGAAGTGGCCGGGGTGGCGCTGGCCCAGTTGGAAGCGGTTGCGCTAGCGTTCCACGGCGAGCTCCGCCGGCGATTCACACTGGATCATCATCGCCCTCGACTTTCCGGCAAGCTCTCGCAGCGGCGCTTCAGCGTGCGGAGCCGTAAAGGGAGCCTCGAGCACGATGCCAACGCCGGCAGCCAGCAGGGACTGGGTCAGCGAGTACAAAATGCGAAACACCGCTGCGCCCATCTGCATCGATGTCTGGCGGTCCGGCACCGGCAGCGCATCCATCATCGCTTCCTTGATCATGTCCTTGGTCAGCAATGGGAGGCCAAGCGCCTTTGACAGGCTGGTGGCGAGGACGTTCTTCCCGCTGCCCGGGGCAGCGCTGACGATGACGAGCCGCGGCCTCACCGGATTGAGTCTGGCAGGGCGTCCAGGGAATCGGTACGCTAGACGCATGCTGATCACGACGCGCTTCGAGCTGGGCGCGCCGGTCGACGCGGCCTGGGCGTACCTCCTCGATGTGCAGAAGATCGCGCATTGCGTCCCGGGGGCATCGCTTACCGAGGTGGTCGACGACAAGACCTACGCCGGCAAGATCGAGGTCAAGCTTGGTCCGATCGCGGTCTCCTACAAGGGCCGGATCACGATGGAGAGCATCGACCTCGCGAGCCACACGGTGCGGGTTAAAGCCGAGGGCGCGGAGACTCGGGGACGTGGCGGCGCCTCGGCGACGATGACGGCACAGCTTGAACCGAGTGACAAGGGGACAAACGTCGTGATGAACACGGACCTGGCCGTCAGCGGCGTGGTGGCCCAGTTCGGACGCACCGGCATCATGCAGGAGGTCGCTCAGCGGATGGCCCAACGGTTTGCCAGTTGCGTCGACCAGGAGCTCAAGGCCGCGACCCCCGCCGGCTGATCGCCGGCATCTTGCTGGCGGCCGGGCAATCGACCCGCTTCGGTCGTCAAAAGCTCCTCGAACCGTGGCAGGGCGAGCCCTTGGTGCGCCGAGCGGCGCGCACCTTTTTGAATGCCGGTCTGTCGCCACTGATCGCCGTCGTCTCCGATGATCCGCGGTTGACCGAAGCGCTCGCCGGCCTGCCCCTTTTGATTCACGAGAATCCGGAGCCGGACCGTGGGATCAGCAGCTCGATCGCCATTGGCCTTCGCGCCCTGCCGGCAACCACGAACGCCGCCTTGATCGGCGTCGCCGACCAACCCTATCTGACGGTAGAGGCCATCGAGGAGCTCGTCCATGCCTTCTCGCCCGGGCGGATCATCGTTCCTCGATTTGGCGATCATCGCGGTAATCCGCCGGTGTTCGATTGCCGATTCTTTCCGGACTTGCTGGCGTTGGGTGGTGATGAGGGTGGTCAGCGAGTGATCACGGCACACCCCGACTCGGTGACCGAGATCGATCTCTCCGCCAGGCTGGGCGGCGATATCGATCGCCCGGAGGAATGGCCGCGCTAAGCGATCGTAGCCCGCAGCTGGGAATAGCTGGTGGTCAGAGCCCAGAGCAGGCCGCCCAGCACTATGGCATCGATCCGCCAGCCGTAGATGCTGCCCGCCGCCGCCAGGTTTCCAAGAAGCGAATGCAGGGTGCTCATTTCCGTTTGATCGTCGCGCCGCCTTTTCCACGCCGGAGGCGGCTATCTTCGCGCCGCCTTTTCCACGCCGGAGGCGGCTATTGGCGCCGCCTTTTCCACGCCGGAGGCGGCTATTGGCGCCGCCTTTTCCACGGCGGAGGCGGCTATGGCTGGATTCAGCATCGCGCTCCTGGATGAGCACAGACTCTGAGCAGACTGAGAGAACGCTGAGAAGTTGACCGCACCATGAGATCCCGTCCAGCCGAGCTGGGCGACGGGTCCGTCATTGCCGAGATCTACAACCAGGGCATCGAGGATCGCCTGGCCACCTTCGAGACCGAGCTGCGCACGCCCTCGGCGAGCCTATGCGGGTGTTGCCGAGTTCTCCGTCTATGTCGAGCGCGAGGCTTAAGGCCGGGGCGTGGGCCGGCTGGCACTCACGGCGCTGATCGACGCGGCCGAAGCCCCTGGAAGATCGTCTCCCGGATTTTCCCGTAGAACGTTGCTAGCCGCCGGCTATGCGCGGCGCTCGGATTCCGCCCGGGCGTCGCCCGACGCGAGTGGCGCGGAACGTGCCGTACGAGCGTTTGAGACGTTCGACTGCGTGATCGTCGAACGCCTGCTGGGAAGCGCCGCTCGGGACTAACCGGCGGTCTGTGCCTCGGGACGCGCCTTAGCGTCGTTCTCTTCGACGAGCAGGAGGAAGCGTTCGACAAGGGCCGCATCCCATTGTTTGCCCTCACCCTGCCTGAGCAGGCGGATCGCCTCCTCACGCGGCCGTCGCGGACGATAGGGGCGATCGCTGGTGATCGCGACGTAGGCATCCGCAATCGCGATGATCCGGGCGAACAGGGGGATGTCCTCACCGCCCAGTCCGTCCGGATATCCGGCGCCGTCCACCCGTTCGTGGTGATGGCGGACCGCCGGCAGCAGGTGGTCGGCGCTTGGTAGGGCTCCGAGAATCTCTTCGCCGACGATGGGGTGGCGTTTCACCTGACCGAATTCCCCCGGGTCGAGACGGCCTTCTTTGGAGAGGACCTCGACGGGGACGCTGAGGGTGCCGACGTCGTGCAACAGGGCAGCCTTGTACAGGAGGGGCAACTGGTCGTCCGGTAAGTCGATGGCGCTGCCCAGCTGCATCGCCCAGTGGGCGACTTTTTCCGACTGGCCGGCACTGCTGTGGTCACGATCCTCGACGGCGCGCGCCAGCGTGACGACGACACTCTCGAGCTTATTGACCTGTCTGTTGAGTCCGGCAATGCGAAGCTGCACCCGAACCAGCGCCAGCAGCCGGGCGCGGTCGATGGGCTTGAGGGCGACATCGTCGGCGCCCGCCTGTATGGCGCGTTCGCGCTGGACCTCGTCGTCGCCGGACATCAGCAGCACGACCGGGATTTCCGCGGTGGAAGGCGCCTCTTTGATCGCCCGGCAGACCTCGAAGCCGTCCATATCCGGTAAGAGTGCCTCGCAGAGCACCAGCTCGCAGACATGGGCCGCCAGCATGCGCAAGGCAGCTGCCCCATCGCCGGCCGTGATCACGCGGTAACCTCCGCGCTCGAGGCAGGTTCGCAGCTCTCGTTGGCTGCTGTCCTCATCCTCAGCCACCAGCACCGTCGGCACCGCATCGTCCGCTCGGGCGATCACGGAGGCATCACTTCCCGGTCTTGAGCAGCGCCGGGAGCTTGCTGAAATCACGCGCCGCCGCCATCCGCATGACCGCGTAGGCGCGGTCGTTTTCGCCGCGGCTGCGAAGGATGTCAGCGTACATGGCGCAGACCTCGCTGAGTTTTCCGGCGGCATTTCGTTCGATGAGCATCTTCGTCGCCGCGCGGAACTGACGATCGGCGAGCTTTTTGTGGCCGAGCTTTTCGGCGGCCGCCCCCTCGATGGCGGCCGCGAGCGCCTGATGCAAGTGGTCTTTTGACCGTTCGCTGGCGCGCTGGCTCTCCCGGGCGAACTCCAAGGCATCGGCCTCCTCTCCTGCTTCGAGTGCGTACCGCGCAAGCTCCCCGGCAGCGACGCCGATCTCAAAGTCATCGACGATTTCGCGGGCGCGACGAAGACAGCGGTGCTGGAAGTCCCAGGCTTGCGCCTTCCGCCCGGCGGCGTAATGGACATCGCCGATGTTGTTGAGGATTCGATTGGCGGCGCGTTCCTGCTTGATACGCGCATGGATTTCGAGGGCGCGATTGCAGTGCTCGATTGCGGCATCGAGTTGGCCTTTGGCCCGGGCCGTGATGCCGAGTGCCATGCGGGCATTCGCGATTCGAAAGAGGCTTTCCGCGTCCGTCGCCGCCTCCAGGGCCTGGGTGTGAAAGGCGTGCGCCTGCTCGAGCTGTCCCAGGCTCCAGCAGGAGCGGCCGAGGTTGGTCAGTACACGAGACCGCAGCGCGGGATCGGCATGTTTGGAGCGCTCCAGCCACTGGAGCGCGCGCAGGCCGGCCTCGACGGCGCTATTGAACTGCTCTTGCTGGTTGAGAATGGTCCCGATTTCGGCGTAGATCGCGCCGTTCAGCTCGGGGTCGTCCGGCGGGGCGGCGGCGGCGGCCGTCTGGTGGGCAACGAGTGCCTCGGGCAGCCGGTGGAGCGCATCCAGCGCCATCCCGCTGATCCGCTGGAGGTCGGCGCGCTCGTTGGCCGTCATCGTGTGCGCGGCGGCCTCCTCGAGAAGATGGAGAGCTCGATCGGGTTCCCCGGCCTTGATGGCCAGCTGCGCGCTCTTTCGCAGGTAGCTCAGCTCGAGCGGCGAACGATCGCCGGTGAAGTGGCCCAGGGGGAGCCCGAGGCGCTCCGCCATCAGGCGAAGCTTGGCCAGCGAGGGGGTGGCCCGGTTGCGCTCCACCTGGCTGATGAACCCCTTGGTAGCCAGGCCGCTGGCGAGCTGTTCCTGTGTGAGTCCCCGGGCCAGCCGCGCTTGTCGGAGACGCTCCCCCACCGAGTTCATGCCGTCTCCGAAAGTATAGCCTCGCTAAACCGCAGCGTGGAAAGTATATTGACAGCAAATTCAACCGGGTGTTAAATTTCCGGCTAATCGGTCGGGAGCACCCGGTCACCACCAAGGAGGGTGCTCATGTACCGGTTCATCGCCCTACTCGCCGCCGTCGTCGCCGCCCTGCTCGCCGTCGCCGATTCGCTGCCAGGCGGCCACTAACCAGCCAGGTTCCGGGGGCTCGGACCGGGCGCTTGCCGTGCAGGCAAGCGCCTTTTTTTGTCCTTTAGGGTGAAGCGCTTGGCGAAGCCGTCGGGGAGGCGGTCGTCGACGACTGCAGGGCGGCTAGCTGTTGCAGGATCTGCCCCACTGTCTGGATCTCCTGCGCGTAGCCCGTGAAGTTGCCGTTCTTGAGGTCCTGCTGGGCGGCGTCATAATGCGCCTTGGCCGAGGCGATCAACTGGGCCACCGTGCCAGAGGGTGGGGTGGTGCCGCCTGGTGTGGTGGTCGGCGTCGCCTGGCCGAGCAGGGCCGCCAGTGCCTTGTCGAGCGTGTCTTCCATCACGACGTTCTGGCCGGTGGCTGCGATCACTTTCTTCAGCTGCGGCTTGGCCACGTTGGTCGCTTCGAGGTAAACCGGCTCGATGTAGAGCAGCGACGTCTCGATGGGCAGGACGAGGAGGTTGCCGCGAATGACGCTCGACCCCGGGGCATTGAGTAACGCGAATTGGGACTTGATCAGCGGCGCCTGATCGATGTTGGCCTCCACCTGCTGCGGACCGACGACCAGGCTGTCCTTGGGGAAACGGAAATCGAAGAGCGTGCCGTAGTCAGGCTGATCGGAGCGCGCCGCAAGGTAGGCGATCATGTTCGTCTTGCCGTTGGGCGCGTAGGGCAGGATCGTGAGGAACTCCTCACGGGGCTCGCCGGGAAGCCGGCTGATGACATAGAAGGGGCGAATCGGCGATGCGCTGCCGCCTTGCGCCAAATTTTCCTTCGCGATGTTCCAGAGATCCGAGCGGAGGTAGAAAACGGTGGGGTCTGTCATATGAAAGTACGTGAACCGTTCGGCCTGCCGGTTGAAAAGGTCGCGGGGATAGCGGATGTGCGCCTGCAGCCCGGCGGGCATCTGGCTAAACGGCTTGAAGAGTCCCGGAAAAATCGAGGCGTAGGTGTTGGCGACCGCGTCCTTCGTGTCAATCTGATAGAAGGTTGTGGTGCCCTGGTAGGCGTCGACCACTACCTTGACGGAGTTGCGCGCGTAGTTGACGCCCGTCAAGGGACCGCCATCGTCGGGCGGCATCTCGCTGTACGGGTAGTGGTCGGTCACCGTGAACCCGTCGAGGATCCAGTAGATGTGGCCGTCGACCACCACGACGTAGGGATCCTGATCGAACTGTAGGAAGGGCGCGAGCGCCGCGACCCGATCCTGGACAGCGCGGTTGAACAAGACCTGCGTCTGGGACGTCAGCTGTGGACTGATCAGGAGGTTGATGTCGCCGAATCGGATGGCAAAGGCCAGGCTCCGAAGCGCGGACGATAACGGCACGCCCGACGCGCCCTTCCACTGCGTGTACTGATCGGTTGTGAAGGGATAATCGAATTCGGGCTGCTTCGAGTCGGTCAACACATAGTTGGTCGTGTGACGGCCGAAGTAGATTCCGGACTGCGTCACCGCCGGCGCACCGGCCGGCGGGATGTCCTGGAGCGTCAGGACGGGATCGCCCTGGGCGGTTGCCTCGTTGGCGCGGGCAGCGACCACGCCGTAGCCGTGGGTGTACTGCAGCTTGAGCGCGACCCAGGTATTTGCCACCTGGGTCACCTTGTCGGGGTTCAGCTCACGGGCAGCGAGCAAGAGTTGCAGGTACTGGCCGCCGAGCTGGTAGCGGTCGACCGCCACCTCATCCGGGTAGAACTGGTAATAGGTGCGCAGGCTCTGGATGTTCTCCAGCGTAAAGGGGAGCGCCAGTTGCGGATCCCAGAGGCGCGCGTTCTGGACCGTCTGCGGATTGTTAGCCACCTTATCGGCGGTCAGCGTGTCCTGAGGCGTAAAAGGCCGGTCCGTGATACTGGTGAGGCCGAACGCCAGCCGGGTGAAGTCGATCGCGTTCTTGATGTACGGCGTCTCCCGTGACAACTCGCTCGGCGCGACCTGGAACCGCTGGACCACCCCGGGAAAGAGGACGAGCAGAATGAAGGCCGCGCCCAGCCAAGCGACCAGCGCCGCGGGCAGTGGGGCGAGGCGCGCCCCGGCCGCATTCACCAGGAGGCCGATGGCGATCAGCCCCATCAGCACCGTCATGATCCAGTAGGCCGGAATTCGGGCGGCGACATCCGCATAGCCAACGCCGTAGACGAAGCCCCGCTTGCTCAACAGCAGCTCGTAGAGGTCGAGCCGGTAATGGATGGCGAGCAGCGCGGCAAAAGCCGCCGCCAGCAGCGATAGATGCCGAACCGCGCGGGCCGGAAGCAGGAAGTTCTGGAAGCCGCCGCGCGAGGCGTAGAGGCCGGCCACCACCAGCATCATGAGGATGACAACGCCGAGCAGCCAGCCCCAGACGAATCGGTAAAAGGGGAGGGTGAAGACGTAGAAGGCAACGTCCTGGTGCCAGATCGGGTCCTGGACATTGAAGGGCTTCTGGTTGAAGAAGGTCAGGATCGTCTGCCACTGCCCGGCCGCGATCCGGCCGAACAGCAGGCCGAGTAAGACGATCGCCAGCATGGCCAGGATGGTGGGTGGGTTGGTCATCAGCCGCTGCCGGATGCCGATCGACGACAGACGCCGGCTGGGATTGAGGGCAGGCAGTACGTTGGCCGCGCCGATGACCCAGAAGAGGATGGCGAAGATGAAGAACGACCAGATCTGGGCGGCGAAGCGCGTCCCGAAGACACCGCCGTACCCGAGGGCGCGGAACCAGAGATAGTCGGTATACAGCGTTGCGAACGGCTTCAACAGAAACAGAAGCAGTAGCGCGACCGCGATCACGACGATCCAGAAAACCGCTCGTCGCGAGATCCGGATCGTGGGGAAGCTCGGTTCCGTGGGGAGCTGGCCAAAGGGCGACCCCTCACCGAAGAATCCCCGCGGCGGGACGCGCCTAGACACCGATGTACGCCACGCGCCCGGGATACTGTGCGGTGCTACCCACCTGTTCCTCGATCTGTAGGAGCCGATTGTACTTCGCAACCCGCTCCGAGCGTGACGGCGCACCGGTTTTTATCTGCCCGGCGCCCGTGGCAACGGCGAGGTCCGCGATGAAGGTGTCCTCGGTCTCACCGGATCGGTGCGAAACCACGGTGCGGTATCCGGCCCGGCGAGCGGTCGCCATCGTTTCCAGCGTCTCGGTCAGCGTGCCGATCTGGTTGACCTTGATCAGGATGCTGTTGGCAATGCCGCCCTCGATGCCGCGGCGCAGGCGGACGACATTGGTCACGAAGATGTCGTCGCCGACAAGTTGCACCCGCTTCCCCAGCCGGCTGGTCAGCAGGCGCCAGCCCTCCCAATCGTCTTCGGCCAGGCCGTCCTCGATCGAGATGACCGGGTAGCGATCGATCCAGGTGGCCCAACGATCGACCAGTTCCTCGGCTTGGAGGCTGCGTCCCTCGCCGCTCAACTCGTAGCGTCCGTCGCGATAGAACTCAGAGGCCGCCGGGTCCAGCGCGACGAAGACCTCCTGGCCCGGCCGGTGGCCGCTGCGCTCGATCGCCTCGACCAGCAACGACATGGCGTCTTCATTGGCTTTGAGCTCCGGCGCGAATCCTCCCTCGTCGCCTTGCCCAGTGCTCAGGCCGCGGTCGTGGAGCGTTTGCCTGAGGACGTGAAACACCTCGGCACCCCAGCGGAGCCCCTCGCGGTAGCTGGGCGCGCCCGCGGGCACCACCATGAACTCTTGGAAATCGACCTTGGTCTGCGCGTGCTTGCCGCCGTTCAAGATGTTCATCATCGGGATTGGCATCAGCAACTCGCGATCGCCGGCAAGATAACGATAGAGCGGCTGCTGGGCCGCCAGCGCCGCAGCCCGCGCCACCGCCAACGAGGCGCCGAGCACGGCATTGGCACCCAGTCGCGATTTATTCGCGGTGCCGTCGAGATGGATCAGCCGTTCGTCGATCGCGCGCTGGTCACTCGGATCGGCGCCCCGCAACGCGGCAGCGATCTCTCCATTGACGTGCCCGACTGCCTTGAGCACACCCTTGCCGCGATAGCGCCCCGGATCGCCGTCCCGTAGCTCGACCGCCTCATGCGCCCCGGTCGAGGCGCCCGACGGAACGGCGGCCCGACCCAGCTCGCCGGACTCGAGGCGCACGTCGACCTCGACGGTTGGGTTGCCGCGCGAGTCAAGGATCTCGCGGCCCCGGATGCCGTCGATGCGGGCCTTAGTCACAGCTCGTCGTCGTCCTGGCCGGCCGGGCCATCAGGATCTCCGTCTCCCATTTCGTCGACCACCTGGTCGAAGTCCTCCCCGAGCTCGTCTCCACCCATCTCCTGGCCCATCTTCTTGGCCCAGCGCGCCATGCTCTTCGGGTCGTTCTCGTCGACGTCGGACAGGTCGGCGCTGTCGCTCAGGCGATCCAGCCGGCTATCCTCGGAAAGCACCTGGGCGGTGCGGGAAATGAGCCGCGTCAGATGCCGGCCGCCGCAAAGCGGGCACGCGGGCGAGGCTTCGACCGCGCCGAGGCTGCGAAAGAAGATCGACGGCCGCTTGCCGCAGTCCGCGCAGCGATATTCGTAGATGGGCATGCCGTCCCCTAAACTTAGCGTATGGCAGAAGAGCATCAGCACTCCGAGGGCAGCGAGCGCGTGCGCGAGGCGATCCGAGACGGCTTCACCATCATGCTGGGCGCGGCGAGCTGGGCGTTCGAGCAGGGCGACCGCCTGGTCGACACCTGGCTGCACCAGGGCCACATCAGCCGAGAGGAGGGCCGCCGACGTTTCGATGAGTTCGCATCCCGCACCCGTCACGCGGGCGAGGATCTCAGCCGCCGAGTCTCGGAGGGCGTGCGCAGCGCCCGGATGCCGGTGGCAACGCGGGAGCAGGTGGCGAACCTGGAGCGTCAGGTCGCGGAACTCACCCGCCAAGTTGAGTCGCTCAAGGGTGGGGGCACGACTGCGCCCTCCGGTGGGGCGGGCCGCGAGCGCCCACCCCAGGCTTAGCAGGAGAGCGAGCCCGCAGGCCGAGCCGCGCTTTCGGGCGTAACGCGTAGGCGCCATATGCGGGTCGTGCGAGCCAACGAGCACATCCCCGCTTTCGCGCGAGTGCGCCGCGACCCGCTGGACGCGCAACTGCGCGATCAGGTCACCGTGTAACCATGATTACCGCAAGGCGGATTGACCTGTGCAGTCGGCCGCTAACCGTGTTTTTTCTTTTGGCCGCCGCCGTTTCCGCCGCCACAGCCCTCGTCGCAACCCGTGGGCTGCTGAGACAGCGCCACCTGCTCCGTGCCCGGCAGCAGATAGGCGGTATGGCCGTTCATGTCGAAGGCCTGTAATCCGTCGGGCACCGCATACCAGCTGTCGGGCTGGCCATTCAACGCCTGCGTCATGAAGTCGTGGAAGATCGGCGCCGCGCCGACGATTCCGCTCACATGCTGCATCGGGGTGTGGTCGGCGTTGCCGACCCAGACCGCCACTGCCAGGTTGGGCGTGAAGCCGACGGTGAGGTTGTCGCGGAAATCATTCGTCGTGCCGGTCTTCGCCGCGAGATGGTGCCCAGGGACGACGAGGTCGCTGTTGCGTCCGAACTCGAGCGCGCGGTTGGTGTCGTCGGACAGCATGTCGGACATGATGAAGCTGACCTGCGGGGTCAGCGCGGCCTTACCGTTGCCCGGATCGTAGCGATACACCGTCGTGCCGTCGTGGGCAACGATCTCGAGGATGCCCTTCGGGTGGCGGTAGGTCCCCTGGGCCGCCAACGTACTGGCGCCCGCGGCCATATCGATCAGCGGCACCTCGTAGCCTCCCAGTGTCAGGCTGGGTTGGTAGGCGCTGGTCGGTTGGTTCAGCGCCTCCACGCCCATCCGGCGGGCAACGTCGACCACGCGGTCGATGCCGGTGCCCATTTCGACTTTGACCGCCGGGATGTTGAACGAATTGCCGAGGGCATGGGGCAGCGGCTGCCACCCGTGATATTGGCCGTCGTAGTTACGTGGGGTGTAGCTGCTCCCGTCCGACAGCGGAACGCTGAGCGGCGCGTCCAACACCCAGGAGGCCATCGTGAACTTCCCCGACTCGATCGCCGCCGTGTAGGTGAACATCTTGAAGGCGGAGCCCGGCTGGCGGGGGATCACCGCCATGTTGTACTCACCGCCAGGGACATCAGCGCCGGCGGATCCAACCATGGCCAGCACAGCACCGGTCTTCGGATCGAGAGCGACCAGCGCGCCGTCCGTGACGTGCTGCGGCTGCAGCGCCATGACCTTCTCCCGGACCTGGCGTTCCGCAATCGACTGCAGGTTCCAGTCAAGGGACGTCACCACCGTGAGCCCGCCGTTCTCCAGCAGCTCCTGGCCGTACGTCTTCTCCAGCTGCGCCGCGACCCAGTGGACGAAGCCTGGCGCCTTGACACCGTCCGCGGCTGACGGCTTTTGCAGGACGACCTTCTGGGCATAGATCGTCTTTGCCTGCGCGGCGGTAATGTCGTTCGCGCGAACCATCCCGTCCAGCACCACCCGCTGCCGCAGCTTCGCACCATTCGGGTTGGTGAAGGGATCCAGCTCGCTGGGCGCCTGCGGCAGGCCGGCCAGGAAGCTCGCCTCCGCCAGCGATAGCCGGCTCGCCGGCTTGCCGAAATAGGTCTGCGCCGCGGCCTCCACCCCGTAGGACCGGTTTCCGTAAAAGATGCGGTTCAGGTACCCCTCCAGGATCTGCGCCTTCGAGTACTGGTGCTCGATCTCGACGGCGAGGATAGCCTCGTCGAGCTTCCGCAGGATCGAGCGATCCCCGGACAGATAGATGTTTTTGACGAGCTGCTGCGTAATCGTGCTGCCGCCCTGGCTGAAGCGGAGATGGAACAGGTCCTGGAGGCCGGCCTGGCCGGTGCGCAGCAGGTTGAGGCCACCATGCTGGTAAAAGGTGCGGTCCTCGACCGCGATCGTCGCCTGCCGCATGGCGGGCGCGACCTGGCTGAGTGGCACGATGTGGCGCCGTTCGGATCCCTGGTGGATCTCGGCCAGCAGGATGGTGCCCGTGCGGTCGTAAATCCGGGTCGAGAGGGGCAGGCGGGCCGTGCTGAGGTTCGAGGTTGAGGGCAATCCGGCCCAGACATACAGCAGCCCGGGCAGGACGACCAGCAACACCGCCAGAAACACGGCCGGGGCCACCATCCAGGGACGGAAGCGCCACCGGAAACGGCGGGCCGCGGCGACGGCGCGGCCGCAGCCCGAGCAATAACGGCTATCGGGTTTGAGCTTGTAGCCGCAGGCCGGGCAGAACGATCCGCCTGGCGTCGTCATCACGCTGGTTCAAACGCAAAGCGATGGCCGCGATGTCCGGTATGGCCACAACTCATTGGTGGCTTAGATTATATCGATAGCCTCATGAGGCTTCGCCGGGCACCGCCCCCAACCTTGCCCTCCCCCGCGAGCCGGGGAGGGTGGCCCTGGCACCCCCGATCGAAATCTACGTCGTAATGACGGTGGCGCCCAGCACGCCCTTGATATGGGCGAGCGCCCATCGCTGGACCTCGTCGCCGGGGTGGCCCGGGGCGTCGAACGTTTCCACGGCGCTCGCGGGGACGATCACGCGGTAATCCCGGTTGCGCAGGTCGGCGATGGTGTGCAGGACGCAGATGTCGGTGTCGACACCGACGACCGTGACCTGCTCCGGGCCGGCCGCCTGGAGCCGCGCCTCGAGGTCCGTCTCAAAGAACCCCGAGTAGCGGCGCTTGCGAATCAGGGTGGATCCGGCGAGCAGCGGCGCAAGCTCGGGCACCACCTCGGACTCGGAGGTGCCGCGCACGCAGTGCACCGGGAAGACCTCGAACTCGCGGTCATTGGGATCGTGCGTGTCGGCAAGGAAAATCAGCTGGTCGCCGGCTTCCTTGCGGGCCTCGATGGCCTCGCGCACGCGCGGGATCGCCGCGTCGCAACGGGGCGAAGCCAGGTTTCCGTGTTTGCAGAAGCCGTTGACCATATCGACGACGATCGTGACGTTCGCCATCAGGTCACCGCGTCAAGCCGGGGGTTGGGTCGGTACCGGCGGCCGACCTTGGCGCAGGGCCGGCCTTCGACCATGACCACGTCTGCGGTGAAATCGTAGTTGCCCTGGAAGAAGGCGCTGCCGACACCGTAGGCATCGACCGGCACCCGCTGGCGCTCGAACCGGTCGATCTTCTCGACGTTGAAGCCGCCGCTCGCGACGATCTTGACGTGCTCGAAGCCCTCGCGGTCGAGTGAGCGGCGGACCAGCTGGCAGAGCTGGGGGTTGACCCCGCGGGGGTCGAAGTCGCCCATCAGCTTCTGGACATTGACGTCGACCATCGTCTCGGAGGTGTCGAGGCGGACACCCCACAGGCGATCCTTCAGCGCTCGCGCCACCTCCAGAGAGGTCCGGACGCAATCGTTCTCAAAGTCCACCAGCACAATGAGATTGACGGAGGGATCGACGTACTCCCCGAACTTCCGGGCGGCCAGCACGGTGTCGCCGTTGTAGGCGGCGATCAGAGAGTGCGGTACAGTGCCCACACCCTTGCCGCCCCACCAGGACGCCTGGGCGTCAGTCGACACGCCGATCGCGCCCGAGACATGGGCCGCATAACCGTCACCGGTTTGCACTAGGTGGTGGTCGTGTCGAGCGGGGAAGAAGATGATCTGCTTCCCCTGCGCCGCCTCAACGACATGGCGCACGTTGGTCGCAACCTTGGTGCGGCGGGTCAGCACCCCGAGGTACACGGTTTCCAGCCGAGCGAAGAGGGAATAGTCGCCCTCGATCGTCATCGCGGTCTCCCAGGGGGCCACCTGGTCGCCGTCGTAGAGGGCGTGCACGCGCAGCTGGGAGAAATCCTCGGAGCAAAGCTTGACGATGGCGATAGCTTCATCCATGCCGCCGATGACCGCGTGCTTCTTCTGGAAGACCTGCATCAGGACGTGCGGGTGATGATGATCGGCGCGTAGCACGTCGACCGTGCGATTGAAGTAGACGTCGCTGTAATAGCCTTCGCGGATTCGGTCAACCGGCAGCCGGAAGACCGATGGGTCGAGGCGCTCGCGTTTGCGGGTTGGCGATTGGGTCACCGCTTCCGTGGCCACAGCAGTGATTCAGATGTTAGGCGATGGACGACGCGACGCCGGCGCGCCCTACTCGGCGAAGTTCAGGCGGTTGCGCCGATCTTGCGGTATCGCTGGTAGCGCTCCTCCACCAGGCGATCGATGTCGATCGCCTCGAGCGCGCCCAGATGGCGCCGCAGCGCCGCGCCGGCGGCGTCCGCGGCCAGACCGTAGTCGTTGTGGGCACCGCCCGGTGGTTCGGGCACGATCTCATCCGCCAGGCCCAGCCGTTTCAAATCCGCGGCGGTCAGCTTGAGCGCCTCGGCCGCCTCGACCTTGCGGGCGATGTCACGCCAGAGGATGGACGCGCAGGCCTCCGGCATAGCGACGCTGTAGATCGAGTGCTCCATCATCAGCAGCCGATCCCCGACGCCGATGCCAAGCGCGCCGCCGCTGCCACCCTCCCCGATCACGAGCGTCACGATTGGAATGCGAGCGCGGGACAGCGCCACCAGGTTTTCAGCAATCGCCCAGGCGATGCCGCGCTCCTCGGCGCCGGCGCCGGGGAATGCACCCGAGGTGTCGACGAAGGCCACGACCGGAAACCGGAAGCGTTCCGCCTGACGGATCAGGCGGAGCGCCTTGCGATAGCCCTCGGGATTGGCCATCCCGAAGTTGCGCATCGCCCGTTCCGCGGTGGTGCGGCCCTTCTGCTGCGCGATCACCATGATGCTTCGACTGTCGAAGCTGGCCGGCCCGCCGATGATGGCGTGGTCGTCACCGAAAACACGGTCGCCATGGAGCTCGAGGAAGTTGCTGAAGATCGCATGGATGTAGTCGAGCGCGTAGGGACGGTCGGCGTGGCGGGCGAGCTCAACCTGTTCCCAGGTTGCGGCCGCGACCGAGCCGTTGTCGGTCACCGGTTGGCGGCGGGCGCTGGCGCCGCGGTTTTCGCCTGCCGCTGCAGCTCGAAGTCGCTAACGACCCCATTCCTGGTGTAGAGGTCGAGCAGTTGCCGCAAGACGGCGGGCAGCTCCGGCCGCGGCACCACCAGGTCGATCATGCCGTGTCCCAGGAGGAACTCCGCGGTCTGGAAACCCTCGGGGAGGGTCTCGTAGGTGGCTTGCTGGATCACACGTGCCCCGGCGAACCCGATCATCGCACCCGGTTCGGCCAGGATCACGTCGCCGAGCGAGGCGAAACTGGCCGTCACGCCGCCCATCGTCGGATCGGTCAGCAGCGAGATGTAGGGAACCCCCGCCGCCCCCAGCCGCCCGAGGGCAGCTGCGGTCTTGGCCAGCTGCATCAGGGAGAGCATGCCCTCCTGCATCCGGGCGCCACCCGAGGCCGAAATGACCAGCAGCGGTAGCCGGCTTTGCAGTGCGCGCTCGATGCCGTTCGTGATCTTTTCGCCGGTGGCCGCCCCCATGCTGCCGCCCATGAAGGCGAAGTCCAGGACGACCATGACCAACCGGTGCCCGGCCAGCCGAGCCTCCCCCCATGTGACCGCCTCGTTCGCGCCGGTAGTGGCGCGGCTCTGCGCGATCCGTTTGCTATAGGGCTGCGAATCTTTGAAGCCCAGGACATCCTTCGCCGTGATCGCCTGATCCTCTTCTTGAAAAGTCCCGGGCTCCACGAGCATCGCGATCCGCTCGGGGGCACGCAGCCGAAAGTGATAGCCGCAGCGATAGCAGACGCCCAACGCCGCGGTCAGGCGGGCGGGCTCGAGCGAGGTATCGCACTTGGGGCAGGTAAGTCGGTCGATCTCCTCGCCGACGCCGGCTCGCGGCGACGGCAGAGCGACGTAACGCGTTTTGGGACGAAACATGGGTCAGGCGGCGACCCTGACGGGGGCGCCTTCCCATTCGATCACGCAGGCACCCCAGGTCAACCCGGCGCCGAACCCAACCAGGACGAGATAGTCGCCGCGTTTCAGCCGGTCGGCCGCGAGTGCATCCTTGAGCGCCAAAGGGATAGAGGCAGTCGAAGTGTTGCCGTAATTCGCGATTTCGTTGACCATGACGTCGGCGCCCACGCCGAGTCGCTTGCCGGCCGCCTCGATGATGCGGGCGTTGGCCTGATGCGGGATGATCAGCTTCACGTCCTGGAGCCGGACGTTCGCCTTGTCGAGCGCCTGGAGTGTCGCCTGCGCGAGGATCTCGGTGGCGAAGCGAAAGACTTTCCGCCCATCCATGCGGATCTCCGGGCGGCCGCGTCCCTCCGGACCGTCGGCACCCGGCGCGACATAGATCAGGTCGCCGCCCGAGCCGTCCGAACCGAGTACGCACGCTTTGATGCCGGCGCCGCTTACGCCCGGTCCCAACACCACCGCGCCGGCGCCGTCACCGAAGACGACGCACGTGCCGCGGTCCTTGAAGTTGATGATCTTCGTCAGCGTCTCGCTCCCAATCACGATCGCCTGCTTCGACTCGCCGCCGCTGACGAAACGGTCGGCCACGCTCATCGCATAGAGAAAGCCGGTGCAGGCCGCCTGCACGTCGAAAGCCGGACCATGCGCGCCGAGCCGTCCCTGCACCCGTGAGGCGACCGAGGGAAACATGGAGTCCGGGGTGGAGGTGCTGCAAACGATGAGGTCGGTGTCCTGTGGACGCAAGCCCGCCGCCGCCAGGGCATCCTTGGCGGCCTCCGCGGCCAGGTCCGTCGCCGTTTCGTCCACGGCCGCGATCCGGCGCTCCACGATGCCGGTACGGTCCCGGATCCAGGTGTCGGAGGTCTCGACCATCCTCTCAAGGTCGGCGTTGGTCAAGATGCCGGACGGAACGTAGGTGCCGACCGACTTGATGCTGGTGAGCATGCGTCTCCCCGGCTAAAGAATCTGACCAGTATATACCGGCGTCTTCGTACTGGTTACGCCTTTTCACTGACCGTCAACAGGGCCGTTTCCGCCCCCCCGACGGGCGAGCGCCGGGGCTTTTTCAGGCCACGACGGTGACCTGTAGCCGGCGTTCCCGTGGGCCGTCGAACTCTGCGAAATAGATTCCCTGCCAGCGTCCCAGCGCCAGCCGCCCGTCGCGCACGGGAACGGTTTGGGAGGTTCCGACCAGCGTTGACTTGATGTGCGCCGCGGCATTCCCCTCGGCGTGACGGTAACCGTCGTCCCAGGGGACGAGCCGTTCGAGCGTCGTCAGGAAGTCGGAAAGGATATCCGGGTCGGCGTTCTCGTTGACCAGAACACCCGCCGTGGTATGCGGCACGTAAACGTGACAGAGGCCGCTGACGACGCCGCTCTGGCTGACGACGCGCTGCACCTGCAAGGTGATGTCGATCAACTCCGCATGCGTGCTCGATCGAACCATCAGGCGATCGGTTTTGGCCGCGCTCACCATGCACGACATCGTAACAACGCGTCCTCCGATCTCCCAAGGTGGAGACCGGCACCCGATAATGGGCCGACGTGTCTCGGGACCTGCCAATCGGCAACGGCGCTCTGCTGGTCAACTTCGACCGCAATTACCAGCTGCGCGACATCTATTACCCACGGGTGGGCCAGGAGAACCACACGAGTGGCGACCCCTGTCGCTTCGGGATCTGGGTGGACGGACGGTTCGCCTGGTTGGATGACCCGGCCTGGTCCCGCAACCTCGTTTACCTGCCAGACACGCTGGTCACGAACGTCACGTTGCGACACCCTGCCCTCGAGGTCAGCCTGACCTTCAACGACGCGGTCGACCTCGGCCGCGACCTGCTCGTTCGGCGGGTTCGGGTCGTCAACGAGGGGCCGGAGCGCGAGGTCCGTCTCTTCTTTCATTTCGACTGGCACATTTACGGCACCGAGGTCGGCGACACCGTGATGTATTACCCCGCGGTCAAGGGGCTGGTCGCCTACAAGGGCCAGCGCTACTTTGCCGCCTGCGGCCAGGTCTCGGATCGGATCGGGCTGGACGGCTATGCCTGCGGCAAAAAGGACGTTGGGGGCGCCCAGGGAACCTGGCGTGACGCCGAGGACGGCGAGCTCGGCAACAATCCCATCGAGCAAGGATCGGTCGACATGACGCTGGCGCTCAAGTTGGGCCGCATTGCGCAGGGGCAGGCGGCCACCGCTTACCAGTGGCTGATCGCCGCGCGCAACCTCGCCGAGATGCAGGGGGTGGCCGACGTCGTCACTCTCCGCGGACCCGAGGCGTTTCTCCAGCGCACGCACTCCTACTGGATGGCCTGGGTCAACAAGGAGGAGCGCGAGTTCGGCGATCTCTCTCCGCAGGTGGCCGACCTGTTTCGCCGCTGCCTGCTGGTGGTGCGGACCCAGGTCGACAACGGCGGCGCCGTGCTTGCATCCAACGACGCGGACATCATCAAGTTCGCGCGCGACACCTATAGCTATATGTGGCCGCGTGACGCGGCCCTGGCCGTGTATGCGATGGATCAGGCCGGCTACGTCGACCTCCCCCGGCGCTTCTTCGAGCTCTGCGCCCGGGTCGTCACCAAGGACGGCTATTTCCGCCACAAATACACGCCCACCGGCGACCCGGGCAGCAGCTGGCACCCCTGGGTCGATGCCACCGGGAAGCCGCAGTACCCGATCCAGGAGGACGAGACCGGACTGGTGCTCTTCGCCCTCTGGCAGCATTACGACCGCCATCGCGATTTCGAATTCTTCAAGGCCTACTACCGGCCGCTGATCATCCTGGCCGGCGATTTCCTGGCGAGCTATATCGACCCGCTCACCGGGTTACCGGAACCCAGCTATGACCTCTGGGAGGAGCGTCGCGGGGTGATGAGCTTTACCGTGGCCGCCGTATGGGCCGGGCTCAGGGCGGCGGCGAACTTTGCCCAGCTCTATGGTGAGATGACGCTGGCCGACCGCTACCGGGGCGTGGCCGACGGGATCAAACAGGGGACGTTGCGGTTCCTGTTCGATCCGGAGCTGGACCGCTTCATCCGCGGGATCTACCTTCGACCCGATGGGACGACGGCGCGCGACCTGACGATCGACTCGAGCGTCTACGGACTCTGGTATTTCGGGATGTTCCCGGCTGACGATCCGCAGATCGTCAGCACGATGAAGGCGGTCTACGACCGGCTGTGGTGCAAGACTGAGGTCGGCGGCATCGCCCGCTACGAGAACGATCGGTACTACCAGGTCAGCCAGGACATCGCCAACGTCCCCGGCAATCCATGGTTTATCTGCACGATGTGGTACGGGCAGTGGCTGGTCGGCCAGGCGCGCACGCTGGACGACCTGAGCCGGGCCCGGGACATCCTGGAGTGGGTCGCCGGCGCCGCCCTGCCGAGTGGAGTGCTCTCGGAGCAGCTCGACCCCTACAGCAAGGCGCCGCTCTCCGTCTCGCCCCTCACCTGGAGCCACGCCACCGCGGTGTCTCTGGTTCACGAGTACGTGCGCAAGCGGAGGGCACTGGCGACCGCCGTACCGGCGCCTGGCTCCACCGACACGCCGCACACCTGATCTGGCGAGACGGCCGGCTCACTCGGGCGAAGACCCGATGTTTCGCCTGCCGTGGCTTTGTTATCCTCGACTGCGTGCGCGGCGTGATAGCGGCGATCAAGGCCGACTTCGGTTGCCTGCTCGTGGCCGTGCTTTTCATCATCATCATGGCGTCGACGATCGTCTTCGCGACGATCCTCACGCCACCAGCGCATAACCCCTTCGTCTAATGGCTGCCGACTTCCGGCGTCTGATCCAGGACAGCCGCGAGATGACACGGCGCAGCTTTCTGGCCATGGCCGGCTGGCTTGGCTTCACTGCGGCGAGCCTGATCGCGCTCTACCAGAGCGTGAGGATGCTCTACCCGAATGCGACCTATGAGGACCCGCCCGCCTTCAAGGCCGACGCGCCGGGCGCCTACGCGGTTGGCTCCACCACCGTGATCATCGACAAGCGGGTGGTCATCAATCACGATCCGAACGGCTTCTATGCGATCAGCCTGATCTGCACCCACCTGGGTTGCACCCCCCGCTACTTCCAGGACGTCACCAGCGATCTCGTCCTGGCCGGCAGCTCGATCTCCAAGGATCCGGATACGGGCCAACAGGCGACCAAGGCCGACCCGGCGCTGCCGGGGTTCAAGTGTCCTTGCCATGGAAGCCGCTATTTCCGCGACGCCGTCAACTTCTTCGGACCGGCGCCGCGTCCGATGGACCGGGTTCACATCGAGGTGGCGCGGGATGGGAGACTCTTCATCGACCGCTCCGTGATCGTGGATCGCACGTTCCGCCTGAAGGTGTAAACGAGGGACAGGGAGGGTTCATGAGGGTCATTCGCGCCGCGATCGACGAGATGTACACCGTCATCGGCCAGATGGTCGGCTCCGTCTTCCGTCATGGGCTGCCGCTGACCGATAAGATCGCGGCCCGCACGGCGCTGACCAATTTCGTGCTGCACATCCACCCGGTTCGGGTCCGCCGCTCCTGGATCCGAATGTCCTACACCCTCTGCCTGGGCGGCCTGTCCTTCTTCCTCTTCATCGTGCTGACGGTGACGGGGCTGTACCTCATGTTCTATTACGTGCCCTCGACCAACCATGCCTACCAGGACATGCGGGACCTCCAGTTCGTCGTCACCTTCGGCGGCTTGATCCGCAACATGCATCGCTGGGCGGCGCACGCGATGGTGATCACGGTTTGGCTGCACATGGCGCGCGTCTTTTTGACCGGCGCCTACAAGAAACCGCGCGAGTTCAACTGGGGGGTTGGCACCTTGCTGCTGCTGATCACGCTGCTGCTGAGCTTCACTGGCTACCTCCTGCCCTGGGATCAGCTCTCCATCTGGGCGGTGACGGTCGGCACCAACATGGCGAAGTACGCGCCGATTGCCGGCCCCTACACGCGCTATCTGCTGATCGGCGGGCGCGTGGTCGGTGACAACGCACTGCTCCGCTTCTACGTCCTGCACGTGGTCGGCCTGCCTCTTGTGGGGTTCTTGTTGATGGTCGTCCATTTCTGGCGGGTCCGAAAAGATGGCTTCAGCGGGGGGCTGTAACTAGCCATGGCCACCGAAGCGCGCGACCGGATCGCCGCCAGAGACCGGGTGGAAGCGCGCCGGCGCCCGCTGGAGGCGCCCTCGACGGTCCGCGACGACAGCGACGACGAGATGGTCGTCTCCTTCCCCGAGTTCATCTTCAAGGAATTCATCGCCGCCGTCGCCATGACGGTCTTCCTGGTGCTCGTTTCCATCTGGTTGCAGGCGCCCTTGCTCGGCAAGGCCAACCCGGGCATGACCCCGAACCCGTCGAAGGCGCCCTGGTACTTCCTCGGCCTGCAGGAATTGCTCGCCCGCTTCCCACCGCTGATGGCGGGGGTCGCCTTTCCGACGTTCGTCATCGTGCTCATGATCCTGGTCCCGTTCCTCGACCGGAATCCGAGCCGGCGGCCGTCGGAGCGCAAGGTGGCGATCATCCTCTTCGCGCTCTACACCACGGTCGTGGTCGCCCTGGTGATCATCGGCACCTTCTTCCGTGGCCATGAGTTCATCTGGGACTGGGGCTGGGTGCTGGGCAACCCGCAGACCTGTGGAGGCGCGTCGTGTTAGGTCGCGCCTTCCTGGTGGTGAGCGTCGCCTTCCTTGCGCTGCTGGCCTTCGCCTTCTACCAGGATCTCAGCCGGCCCTGGGAGCCGATCCAGCAGAAGTACGCGGCCCAGTACGGCCAGGACTTCCCCATCCAGGTCCAGCAGTTGTTTCCCAAGGTCCAGGTCAACGGGCAGTTCATGGTGGAGCGCTGCATCACCTGCCACGTCCCCGACATCCAGAAGATCGGCCCGCAGGAGGCGGCCACACGTCTCGGGCCCAACCACCCGCAGGGGATGAGCGATGCGGTCTTCGCCAAGTACGGTCAGGACACCCTGATCTGCCGGCCGGTGACGGCGGCCGCCAGCCCGTCCGCGAGTCCGTCGGCGAGCCCAGTGGCGAAGCCGTCGGCGTCGGCCTCACCCGCAGCCTCGGCCCCACTGGCCGCCTCCACGGCCGCCAGCTGCCTCGATCCGCGGGCGCAGCCCTACTACGTGCTCGATGCCAACGGCAAGGTCGTCACCGACCCGGTGACGAACAAGCCGGTGGTGGCGCAGCTCACCGGGTTTATCCCCAACGCCTACAAGGGCCTGGGCATCGACGAGAGCGGCTGCATCATCTGCCACAACGGCAACCGGCAGGCGACCACCGAGGCGGGCGCGCATCAAAACCTGGTGCCGAACCCATTTGGGGTGTTCACGACGGCGCCCCAGCTCTACGAGAACACCTGCGCGCAATGCCACGGGGCGTTAGGTGAAGGGGGTAAGGGCCCGCCGCTCAACGACCAGAACCGGCTCGGCTTCTTCAACGATGACTACTACTACCGCTGCATCTACCTGGGCAACCAGGGCGAGGAGCATAAGGGCACGATCATGCCTCCCTGGGGTCTGAAGAAGCTGTTGCCGCAGCCCGTCAACGACAACATCAATCTGCTGGTCCACTGGATCCGGATGTGGCAGCAGTACTCGAGTCTGTCATGAGACGCCAGCAGTTGAAGAACCTGGTCGGGACCGCGATCGCCTTGGTCGTGCTGGTTGGCTTCACCGCGCTGGTCATCCTCACGGAGAACCTGCTCGATGTGACCAAGGCGCACAAGGCGGGTGGCTGATGGCGCCGGCCCTTGTCGAGCTGATCAACCTCAACCGTGACCCGGGGGCCGGCGATTTCTTCTTCGTTCTGCTCTGGGCCGTTGGCACCCTGCTGTTGGTCGCCTACTACTGCTTCCGGATGTTCCAGCGTTAGTCGGGAGCTGCGCCAGTGGTCGAGTCCCATCCCGTCCCCGTCCTGACGCCACCCGACCGCCGGGCCAGTCCTCGGCTGGCAACCTGGCTCTCCGCGGTTCCCGGACTGGGCCAGCTCTATAACCGTCAGCCGGCGAAAGCCGCGACCTTCCTGCTGGGTGTGCTGGGCCTACTGGCTGTCACGCTCAACATCCCCGGCGCCACCGCCGAGCTGCTGGCCTTCTGGAAGCCGCGGGGCAGCGCGATGGTGCTCCTTTCGCTGCTGGTGGAGATGCTCTCCTTGCTCCTCTTCATGAGCACGTTCTTCCTGGCCCTGACGTTCTGGTACGACGCAATGCACGATGCGCGCCGGACGGCCCAGGAGCGCAACGGTGAGCGCGAGCCGGGCGGCCGGTGGTGGCTGTTCCATCGATGAGCGAGCCAGGGGCCGCTACACTGTCGTGAGCGTGAATCCACGTCGGCTGCTGCTCGGCATGCTTCCCGCGCTCGGCGTTGCCGCCGCGTTGGCCCCTATTTCCGCCGCCGCCGTCGATGTCAGTCCGCTCGATTGCGCCGGGCCCAACGCCTGTGAGATCGTGAGCATCTTTACCGGCATCTTCTGGATCGCGATGGCCGTGCTGGTCATCGTCGCTGGCCTGATCGTCTATGCCGCACTGCGCTTTCGCCGGCGCGACGACCGGGAGCCGGCCCAGATTCACGGCAACACCCGCCTGGAGATCGTCTGGACGGCCCTCCCGCTGGTCATCCTCGCCTTCCTTTTCATCCGTACCACGGTGCGCATGGACTACGTGCGCAACGGACCGCCACCCCAGCAGACCATCCAGGTGACGGGCTTCCAGTGGGCGTGGTCGTTCAAATACCCCAACGGCAGGACCAGTAACACCAAATTGACGATCCCGGCGGGACAGGTGGTGCGGCTGCAGGTCACCAGCCGAGATGTCCTGCACTCGTTCTGGGTGCCGCGGCTCGGCGGGCAGATCTACGCCAAGCCTGGCTTTCCGAACAGCGGCTGGATCGAGGCCAGCCAGCCGGGCCAATACTTCGGCCAATGCAACGAGCTCTGCGGCCTCGGCCATTGGTTCATGGTCCTCGAGGTGGACGCCGTCTCCCCGGCACAATATCAAGCCTTCCTGAGTGGCGCACCGCCGCCAGGCGCCGGGCCGCCGCCGGCCGAGAAAGCCAACGGCGTCACCGCGGCCGCCAACGTGGCTGAAACCGACGACCTGAAGTTCCAGCCCTCCAGCGCGACGGTAAAAGTGGGCGACGTCGTGCAGTGGACCAACGACGGCACGTCCGTTCACAGCGTGACCTTCGACAATCAGCAGGTGCCCAGCCTGGACACGCAGAACGGTGGCGAAAAGTTCGAGGTCAGGTTCTTAAAGGCCGGAACGTACCATTACATCTGCACGTTCCACGTCGCCGCGGGAATGCAGGGGACGATCACGGTGACTGGAGGATGAGGTCAATGATGAAGACAGGCGCGCATGGCTAGCATCGCCCTACCCCGCAGCGAAGCGCGCGCTCCGAGCGGCGTCATGGCCTGGCTGACCACGGTCGACCACAAGAGGATCGGGATCTTGTATCTCTACACGACCTTCTTCTTCTTCCTGGTCGGCGGCATCTTTGCCTTGCTGATGCGCACCCAGCTTGCGGTCGGCAACAACCACTTCCTGGCGGCGCAGACCTACAACGAGATCATGACGTTGCACGGGACGACCATGATCTTCCTCTGGATCATCCCGGTCTTCTCCGGCTTCGGTAACTATTTCGTCCCACTGATGATTGGCGCCCGCGACATGGCGTTTCCGCGGATCAATGCCTTCGCTTTCTGGCTGATCCCGCTGGGAGGCCTAACCATGTACAGCGGCCTGCTGACGAAGACGGGAGCCGCCGCCGCCGGCTGGACCGGCTACGTACCGCTGACGGAAAAGGCGTATGCGGTCGGCCTCGGCCAGGATCTGTGGATCCTCGGGCTGCACATCCTGGGGATCTCCTCGATCATGGGCGCGATCAACTTTTTGGTGACCATCCAGAACATGCGGGCTCCCGGGATGACCTGGTTCCGCCTGCCGTTGTTCGTCTGGGCGATCGAGATCACGGCAGCACTCGTCCTGCTGGCGAGCCCCTTCCTGGCCGGTGTGCTCGCCATGGTCCTGATGGATCGGCAGCTTGGCACCCACTTCTTCACCCATGGGTCCGACCCGCTGCTCTACCAGTTCATCTTCTGGTTCTACTCGCACCCGGCGGTCTACATCATGATCGTGCCGGCGTTTGGCATCGTTTCGGAAGTCATCCCGGTCTTCAGCCGGAAACCGATCTTCGGTTACCGCGCCATGGCGTTCTCCATGGCCGCGATCGGGGTGCTCGGGTTCATGGTCTTCGCCCATCACATGTTCACCACCGGCCTGCCGCTGGCGCTGCAGGAATTCTTCATGGCGAGCACCGCCTTGATCGCTGTGCCCTCAGGGGTCAAAGTGTTGAACTGGTTGGCCACCCTCTGGGGCGGCTCGATCAAGTACACGGCGGCCATGTTATTTGCCGTCGCCTTCGTCCTGATGTTTCTGATGGGCGGAGTGGACGGCGTCTTCATGGCGTCCCTCGCCGTCGATTACCAGATCCATGCCACCTACTGGGTGGTCTCGCATATTCACTACGTTCTCTTCGGTGGGAGCGTCTTTGGCGTCTTCGCCGGCTTGTTCTACTGGTTCCCGAAGATCACCGGTCGCTATCTGAACGAGTCGCTCGGCAAGCTGCAGTTCTGGCTGCAGCTGGTCGGCTTCAACGTCACATTCATGCCAATGCACTTCCTTGGGCTCGAGGGCATGCCGCGCCGGATCGCGATCTGGAACGCGAATCGGACCGACTGGGCGCCCTGGAACCTGCTGGCCACCATCGGCGCGTTCATGATCGCCACCGCGGTGCTGATCTTCTTGATCAACTTCGCGATCAGCGTGCGCGGCGGCCGGCGGGCGCCGACGGATCCCTGGCAAGGCAACACGCTTGAATGGGCGACCACGTCGCCGCCGCCCGTCTACAACTTCGATACGATACCGCCGATCCGTAGCGGGCGGCCGGTGCGTGATCTGCGCCTGGGTGTAACCGCAGCCGCCGAGCACGCCTGACCGGTCGGCAGCATGAAGGCCTTCCGCGCGCTGAGTGTCGCCACCGCGGTGGTGACCTACGCGCTGGTGGTGCTCGGTGGTGTCGTACGGGTCTCCGGCTCCGGCCTCGGCTGCCCGGACTGGCCCCTCTGCCACGGCGCGTTGCTGCCGCCTCTCAACCTGCACGCCATCATCGAGTATTCGCACCGAACGACCGCGTCGCTGACCAGCACCCTGGTGGTCGTGACCGCCGTTGCCGCCTGGATCGCCTGGCGTCATCGCCGCGATATCGTGATCCCGGCCACGATCGCCCTCGGGCTGCTCGCCGTCCAGGTCGCACTGGGAGCGATCACGGTCCGGCTCGAGCTGCCACCGATGATCGTGCTGGCTCACCTCGCGACCGCGATGGCCCTCCTGGGGGCGGTCTGCGTCACGGCCGTCGCCGCGATCGTTCCGCGCTCTGCCGGCCGGGCCGATCGGGCTTCGGTTCGCCTATCGCGTGGCACCGCCGCCGGGACCTACATCCTGATCTTGAGCGGCTCGCTCGTCGTCGGCAGCGGCGCGAGTGGGAGCTGTAACGCCTGGCCGCTCTGCGGTGGGGGCTTCAGCTTTGCCTTCGACGGATTGCCGGCGATCCAGCTCTTGCATCGCGGCGTCGCGGCGCTGATCGGGGTATTGATCGTGGTCAGCCTCCTAACGTTGCTCGCCCGCTACCACGGCCATCGAGCCGTTCGGGCCACGATCGCACTCACCCTCGCCGCCCTGGCGTTCCAGGTGGCGGTGGGTGCCGCGCTCGTCGCCCTGAACTTGCCCGCGGCGCTGCGCGGCCTGCACCTCGCCCTCGCCAGCGCCGTCTGGGCCGGCACCGTCGTGCTCGCCGTGCTCTCGGAGCGGCTGCCGGCGGTCGGTGAACCAGTGGGTGTTCTGAAGGACGCGCACCAACCACCCCGGCCCGCGCGGGAGGTCGTGCTCGACTATCTCAGCCTGGCCAAGCCGCGCATCATTCCGCTGCTGCTCATCACCGCGCTTGGCGGGATGATGATGGCCGAGCGCGGATGGCCGTCGACCGGCCTCGTTGTCCTCACCTTGTTGGGTGGGGCGCTGGCCGCCGCCGGCGCTGGAGCGATCAACTGCTGGATCGATCGCGACCTCGACCGCGTGATGCTCCGCACCCGCCGCCGTCCGTTACCCGACGGCCGGATCGCGCCCAGCCACGCCCTGCTGTTTGGGATCGCGCTCGGGCTCGCCGCGTTCCTCTTGCTGGCGTTCTGGGTGAATGTTTTGGCGGCGACGCTGGCGATCAGCGGCCTGCTCTTCTACGTCTTCGTGTACACACTGTGGCTCAAGCGCTCGACGGTCCAGAACATCGTGATCGGCGGCGCCGCCGGGGCCGTCCCGCCGCTCGTCGGATGGGCCGCGGTCACCCACCGGGTCGACCTCACCGCGGTGTATCTCTTCGCCGTCATCTTTCTCTGGACGCCTCCGCATTTCTGGGCGCTGGCGCTTCGCCTGCGTGGCGATTACGCGCGGGCTCAGGTGCCGATGCTGCCGGTCGTCCGCGGCGAGGCCGCGGCGCGCCGCCAAATTGTCGTGTATACGCTGATCCTGGTCGCGGTCACGCTCGCGGTGGTGGCGACCGGTGCGCTCGGTTTGTTCTACCTGGCCGGGGCGGCCGTCCTCGGCGGCGCCTTCATCGCGCTCGCGCTCGTGAACCTCCGCGCTCGGCGGCTGCGCTGGTCCCGGCTCCTGTTCGATTACTCGATTGCCTACCTGGGCCTGCTTTTCGCCCTGATGGTGGCCGATCGGATGATCGGGAGGCTATAGTTTCGGTGGTCTTCCATGCATAGAGACGAAGCGCGCAAAAATGTTCGACTCGGAATCCTGCTTTTCGTCACCGCCCTGATCATGTTCGGCCTGGCCTTCGCCTGGGCGTTGATCTACAACAACTTCGTCTGATGGCGGATCCCGAACAGGAGTCCCACGCCGATAGTCACGACGCCTTTCATCTGCCGCCGCCGAGCATTTGGCCGCCGGTGCTGGCACTCGGGACCGCGCTCATCCTCGTCGGACTGATCGTTAACCTCATCGTGCTGTTCGCCGGGGTGCTCATCGGGCTGGCGGCGACCGGGATCTGGATCCGCGACGCACGGCGGGAATTTACGCACTTGCCGGAGTAAGGTAGACACCTGATTCTCTGCCCGGGCGGCCTGACGCGTTGCCGCCGCCCGAGATCGGCCCGTAAACTCAACTTGGGGCAATTCGGTTTTCAAGGAGGCTAGCGTGAGCGTTTGGAAGATGGCCATCGTCGCGGCTGGCACCGCATTGGTTATGGCTGGTTGCGGAAGCACCAGCAGCGACAACGGCGGCGGGTCCAGCTGCACTGCCAAGGGCGGCAGCACAAGTGGCTCTGGATCCCAGGTCGTCAAGCTCAACTCCGACCCGAATACGGTCGGCCGGTTCGATCCGTCGACGGTGACCGTTACCAAAGGACAGACCGTCGAGTGGGATTGGGTCGACAACTCCGCGCAGCACAGCGTCACGTCTGACGACAACACCACTTTTGACTCTTGCCTGCAGAGCGCCGGCTCGAAGTTCGTGGTGACGTTCAGCCAGTCTGGCGACTACAAGTATCACTGCCAGATCCACGCGCAGATGACGGGCGACATCAAGGTAAGTTAGACCGGAACAAAATTGCGCCGGTGCGCCGTCAAGCCGCTCGCGGTGCGCTCGCGCTCAAGAAAGTGCGCTCGCATGCTCGCACGAGCGGCATGCGGCGCGGGCGCGAGCGCGCGAAAGCTTGGCTCGGCCTGTGGCCTCGCTCTACTACTCCTTGCCGCTTGCGGGACCGCGGCGGCGCAGCCGGATGACGCGGCGATCGTCTCCGATTTCAACAACCATCAATCAAACGTCGAGGTTACCGCGGACGCCATAGTCAGCAGGCTCTTGCCCGATCGAACGAGCACGACGGGAACGCACGAGCAGTTCATCATCAAACTCTCGTCCGGCGATCTCACCATCGAGGTGGAGCACAACATCTCGATCGGGGCGCGGGCGCCCGTGAAAGAGGGCGACCACGTCATCGTCCACGGCGTGTACGTCTGGAATGCGCAGGGCGGCCTGATCCACTTCACCCATCACGATCCGCAGGGCACCCACGAGGGCGGCTATATCGAAGACGGCGGCACGACCTACGACTAGCTTGGCACTAGTCGAGCCGGACTCGCTCGACCTCGCCGGCGATGACGCTGACGCGCGTGCCATCGGCGAGGCGGACCAACAGAGCCCCGTCCACACCGAGATCCTCCGCGATTCCCCGGATCATCGCCCCGTCGCGCAGGAAGGCGACCGGCTTACCCAGCATCGAGCTCCGGCTGCGCCAGCCAGGCACGATCCAGTCGATGCCCTCGCGATCGGCGCGGTCGTAGGCGTTGGCCAGGTCATTGAGGATGGCGGCCAGCAGCGCTTCGCGGTCCGGCCGATGGCCAAGCTCGGCCACCAGGGAGGTGGCACCTTCAGGCAGGTCTGCCGCCGGTTGGTAGACATTTACGCCGACGCCCAGGATGACGGCCGGCCCGACGGGGTGCTCCAGCAGGATGCCGGCCAGCTTGTTCCCCTTGACGAGGACGTCGTTCGGCCACTTGAGGTCGGGAGCAAGGCCGGTGGCGACCTCGATCCCGCCGGCGACGGCCAGCGCGGCCAGCAGCGGAAGCAAGGCGAGGACGTCAACCGGTGGGTGGAGGATGGTGGAGAAGAGGAGGGCGGTCTCGTTGGGCGCGACCCAGCTTCGACCCCGCCGCCCACGACCCTCGAGCTGGAGGTCGGTGATCACCGTCCAGCCCTGGTCCGCGCCGGCAGTGGCGGCGGCCCGCGCCAGGTCCTGTGTGCTGGAGCAGATCGGCTCATAGTGCAAGCTCCAGCAGATCTCGCCGTCGACCAACAAGGCGCCGACGCGCTCGACTTGAAGGCTCACTTAAGGGCCGCCGTGGCGATCGCCGGCCAGGCCGACGCCACCGAAGATCGAGTGGCGCTCGGGGCGTCGCCCCAAGCCAGTGGCGCGGGACGGGCCAGACGTGCGTTTGAGACGTCTAGCGCCATCGGAGCGGTTGAGGCGTCGCAGCGACCTCAGCGAAACGCCATGAGCGAGTTCAGGACCTGGCTTCCTTCGATGGCGCCCCGCAGGGGGCGAGTTCTTGACCAACTCGATATTTGAAAGTACAGTAATCCCTCGAGAAGCATGGCTCGGATCCTCGGTGGCGGGCGCATGATCGAGCAGACCTCGGTCCAGATCTCGGCGCTACGCGAACGGTGGCACGCGGAGCGCGAGCTTCGGTATGCCCGCCGGAACCGGATCCGTCACATCGACCGGCTACTTGATGAGCTCGAGATGCTGAACATCGCCGAGGAAACGCAGCTACCGGCCGACCTCGCCCTCCGCGTCCAGCGCCTTGCCGCCGAGATGGAGCACGCGCTCGGCAACCGCGCGCCCGAGGATCTTACCATCGCCGAGTCAATGGACGCGCTCTATGACCTGCAGGATGGACTGATGCTGACCCTGGAAGGGGTCCAGGACGAAGAGGAAGTCTAGGTCCGGCGCCGCGCGAGGCTACTTCTTTAGCTGGGGCTGGCCGTTGCCCGGTGGATTTCCGCCCGGACCCTTGCCGGCGTTGCCCTTGTCCGCGCCCCCGTTGCCCGCGCCGTTGGCCTTGACGACGAGTGCTTCCGTCGAGTGCTCGGCGTCGTTCAGCAGACCGGCCAGCCCGTCGCTCGGCGTCACCACCACCCTGAACTTCAACAGGAACGCGCTCTCCCGCAGTGCGTTAGCGCCCAACAACGCGCTCGAATCGGCGCCGCCGAGCTGCAGGTCCCGGGTGGCGCTGGCCTGTTTGGCCCGATAGTCCTTGAGGAGGCTGCGAACGATGTCATCGGTGGATCCGCGCCCTTCGAGGTGCAGCACCGATTGATTGACCCAGCTGAAGAGGGCGCCGACCGGAGCTTTGACATTGGAACCGGTGACCAGGTTGTAGATGCTCGACAGCAACGGATCGATAATCGCGACCGGGTGCGGTCCGGGATCCGTGCGCTGTTGTTGAAGAAGGGAATAGGCGTTGAGGAGGTCCGCATTCGCCTGGGCCAGTTCGTCGAGGCCGCGCTGGGTCGGATCCCTCTGGGCGGCGCGCGTGATGCCATCCCACCACGTTTGCACGATGTAGAAGGCGCTATCCACGCTCACGCCGTCGGGTCGGTTCCAGAGTGCATCAACGTCGGAGGTGCCGGCCGCGGTGACCGTCAGCGGCACCAGCGCCATCGCGAAAGCGATGCCCCCCGCGACCAGGCGGCGTTGTACGACACGACAGATTGGGAGCATGACGGCCTCACAACGATCATCCAGCAGCAGCGTTGCCGTGCGGGGAAAGGCCGGTCGCAATCTGTTGACAGGCCTGCAGCCGCAGGTGACGCCTGCCGAGCCGGCAGCTGTGCGGCGGGTTTGTGAAATTAGCGGACCAGGTTCTCGACGACGGCGGCGATTCCCTGGCCGACACCGATGCACATTGTCGCGAGTCCGTAACGGGCCTTGCGGCGAGCGAGCTCGTGCACAAGCGTGGCGATGATGCGCACACCGCTGGCGCCCAGGGGATGGCCCAGGGCAATCGCGCCGCCGTTCGGGTTGACGCGCTGCGGATCGAGATCGAGATCGCGCACGCAGGCGATCACCTGCGAGGCGAAGGCCTCGTTGAGCTCGATGCAATCGAGGTCGCGCCCCTGCAGTCCCGCGCGGGCCAGGGCTTTTCGCGACGCCGGAATCGGTCCGAGCCCCATGCAGGATGGATCGACACCCGCGCTGGCCGCGGCCAGGACCCTGGCGAGCGGACGGGCATTGAGCCGTTGCGCGTGCGATTCGGACATCATCACAAGGCAAGCGGCACCATCGTTGAGGGGCGATGAATTGCCGGCGGTCACGGTCCCGTCTTTTTCGAAGCTCGGCTTCAACGCCGCCAGCTTCTCGAGGCTGGTATCCGCCCGCGGCCCCTCGTCAAGCTCGAACACCGCGCCGTTCGGCAGGGTGACCGGCACCAGCTCATCGTGAAAATGGCAGGCCTGCTGGGCGGCGACCGCCTTTTGATGGCTCTCGAGCGCCCAGCGATCCTGGGCCTCGCGGCTGATCGCATAGCGCCGGGCGACCACCTCGGCCGTCTGCCCGAGGCTGATCGGCGGATACTTGTCAGCCAGGCGCGGGTTGACCATGCGCCATCCCAGGGTGCTGTCATACAGAGTCTGGGTGCCGCGCGCGAACTCTCGCTGCGGTTTCTCCAGGATGTAGGGGGCGCGGGTCATGCTCTCGACGCCGCCCGCGAGAAAGCAGACGCCGTTCCCGGTCTCGATCTCGCGGGTCGCCGCCACTACCGCCTGCATACCCGAGCCACAGAGCCGGTTCATGGTGGCGGCAGGGATCTCCACCGGCAACCCGGCCAGCAGCACCGCCATCCGCGCGACGTTGCGGTTGTCTTCTCCCGCCTGGTTCGCATCGCCGAAATAGACGTCCTCGATGGCGGCGGGATCGAGCTGGTTTCGCTGAACCGCCTGGCCGACGACGAGTGCCGCGAGGTCGTCGGGCCTGACCTCTTTCAAGGCGCCGGCATAGCGGCCGATCGGCGTGCGAAGGGCGTCGACAATCACCGCCTTCTCCATCGAGGTCATGCTACACGCGGGAATCCCGCGACCCTATGCGCCATTAAAATGTTGGCCGAGCCGTGAGCGATCTTGCTCGTCAATACAACGCCGTGAACCTGATGGCCGATCCATTGCACGGGTACATCAAGATCACCAAGCGGGTCCATGGCGACAGCGTCGCCGCGGAACAGGACCTGCTCGATAATCCCTGGCTGCAGCGGTTGCGGCGGATTCACCAGCTGCAGTCGGCCTGGTGGGTCTTCCCGGGCGGAGAGCATTCGCGCTTCCAGCACGCGCTGGGAGCCATGCATCTGAGCGGGGAGTGGGCTCGCCGGCTCTATCCCAACCTGAGCGCGCTGATCGAGGAGGTGCCATCCCTTGCCTGCGTCGAAGAGACGCTCCGAGTCGCGGGCCTTCTGCATGACGTCGGCCATGGGCCGTTCGGTCACTTCTTCGACCAGAACTATCTCGACCGCTTCTCGATCGACCACGAGGTGATCGGTCGCTCCCTGATCGGCGGGGAGCTGGCCTCGATCATCGCCGCGCTCGGCGCCAGCCCCTCTGGTCCCTTTGCTGCGGGTGAACGGATCGATCCGCGCTGGATCGCCGACCTGATCGCCGAGCCCGACCTGCCGGGGGCCTCAGCGCCGGCCTGGGTGAAGGCGCTGAAGCCGGTGCTGAATGGGATGTACACGGCGGACAATCTCGATTACGTGCCCCGCGACGCCTACATGTGCGGCGTGAAGATGGGACCGGTCGACATCGAACGGCTGCTGCACTACTCGTTTCTCGATCGGGAGGGGATGCTGCTCCACCAGCATGGCGCCCAGGCGTTGCTCCTCTTCCTGAACGCCCGGCTCTACCTCTACAACAACATCTATTACCACCGAACCGTGCGCCGGATCGACCTCCACATGCGGGAGATCTTTCGGGAGACGATCGAGCGCATCCTCCCCGGGAACCCCCTTGACCAGCTCGACCGCTACCTCGAGTTGACTGACTGGTCGCTGATCGACACCGTGGATCGCTGGCGCCACGAGGGCGGCCGTGCCGCCGAGCTGTCGCACGAGTGGAGCCGGATCGTCCGCCGCGAGCTCAAGTGGCGGTTGATCTTCGAGGATTACTACGAGTTCTCCAACCTGCCGGAGGCGTTCCTGTACCCCACGCCGGCCGACTACGTCCGCCGTATCCGGGAGGCGCTCCCGCCATCGCTCGGGCACACCTCCTTCGAGGTCGACCTGGCCTCGGTCGATCCGCGGCCGCAGAACCCGTTCAACGATCCCTTCCCGGTCAACATCTACAACCCGGTGAGCCGGGCGGTCGAGAGCAGCGCGGTCGCGGAGCTGTTTCGCCGCCTCCCCTTCCGCACCACGCTAGTGCGCGTCTTCACCGACGAGACGGCGCAGGCCGATGCCTTGCGCCGCGCCGTCGAGCGCGCCCTCTACCGGCGCGACTCGAGCCTGGCGGAGGCGATGCCCTGATGGCGGTGCAGCCTCAGGAGGCGATCAAGCCGCTCTCCGTCCTTGAGCTCAACACTCGCATTCACGACCTGCTGGCGGCTCGCTTCCAGAGCGTCGTGGTCAAGGGAGAGGTCAGCGGCGTCACGCTGCGCGGCGGTCACGTCTGGTTCACGCTCAAGGACGCGGCGGCGGCGGTCGGCGCGGTGATCTTCAGCGGCACCGCCCGCCGGCTCCCCTTCCTACCGGAAAACGGCCAGGAACTGGTCGTCACCTGCCAGGTCGATTATCACGCGCATTACGGGCGGGTCAACCTGGTCGTCAGCCGGCTTGACTACGATGGCGCCGGGAAGCTCCGGGCGGCGATCGAGCAACTGAAGCGGCGGCTAGAGGCGGAGGGCGCCTTCCGCCCCGAACGCAAGCGAGCGCTGCCGTTTCTGCCGGGCTGCATCGCGCTCATCACCTCGCCGAGCGGTGCGGTGATTCACGACTTGCAGCAGACCATCTGGGAGCGATTTCCAAATATGCGGCTCGTCGTCTACCCGGCGCTGGTGCAGGGCACCGCGTCGCAGCGGAGCCTGGTGGCTGCGCTCCGGCAGTGCGACCAGGACCTGCTGGCCGACGTCGTGATCCTGGCCCGCGGCGGCGGGAGCTTCGAAGAGCTGATGGCGTTCAACCAGGAAGCCGTGGTCCGCGCCATCCAGGCGATGCGCATCCCGGTGATCACCGCGCTGGGGCATACCTCGGATCGGACGCTAGCCGACCTGGTGGCGGACCATGAGGCCCGGACGCCGACCGCGGCCGCAGAGATCGTGGTGCCGAAGAAGGCCGACTTGCTCGGCCAGCTGGGCGAGCGCGGCCAACGGCTGCAGCGAGCCGGGCTCAGCGCCCTGATCACCCCCGCGCACCAGGTGCAGTTGCGGCGCCAGTCGCTGGCGCGGACGGCACATGACCAGCACGCCTGGCGGCGGGAACGCCTCACCCACCTCGACGGGATGCTTCGCCAGCGGGACCCGCGAGAGGTCTGGCGTCAGCGCGAACGCTCCCTGCAGGAGTGCCGGCGCCGGCTCCAGCGGAGCCACGAGGCGATCGCGCAGCGAATCGACGCGGGCCAGCGACAGACGCAGTCGCTGCGCGAGCGACTCAGCGGGCTAGGCGGGCGCGGGCTACGGGAGCGCGCCGGCGCCCTGCAGAGTCGTGCGGCGCGGCTGAGCTCGCTCGCGCCGGAGCAAACGCTGAAGCGCGGGTACAGCATCTGCCTCGACGGTCGGGGCGGCGGCATAATCCGAGAGTCGGATCAGGCCCGCAAGGGACAGCCGGTCAGGGTGCTGCTCTCGGCGGGCCGGCTCGAGGCCACCGTCGACGAGGCGATCCCATGACACTCGATCTATCGCTGACCTATGAGCAGGCGCTGGCCCAACTCGATGCGACGCTCCGCTCGCTCGAAGAAGGGAAGTTGAGCCTGGAAGAGGCGATCGCCGCGGTCGCCCGCGGACGCGAGTACCTGCAGCTCTGCGAGCAGAAGCTGGAGGAAGCCCGCCAGCGGATCGAGAGCCTGCCGGTGGAGGAGGAGCCGCTGCCGGAGGACGAGGCCCCGCATCCGGCGACGCTCGCGGACCTACGCGCGGAGCGCGGTGCTGCCCCGGGGGACCCCCAGGGCGAGATCCCTTTTTAGCGCTCTTCCTGGGGTTTAGGCGGTGCGTCGCGCTCGACTTCGGGCCGCTCGCTGCCGGCCTGGCCGGAGCGGAAGACGCCCCATTCGTGTAACGACCGGCGCAGCATTTCGGGGGAGGTCTTGTAGGCCGCGGCCAGTTGCTCCAGGTCGTCGGAGCGGAACGTCACCACGGGCGTGTTGAAATCCTGACGCTGCTGCTGCAGGCGCGCCACGTGGCGTGCCAGGATGGACCCCTGGCGCTCCGGTAGTCCCTGTAACTGGGACAGGTCGATCGCCAGCTTGGGCGGCAGGGCCGGCTCGCCGGCGACTTCCATCTCTTCCGGCAGGAGCTGGTTGACGGGGACGCTGTAAAGGGTCGCGATCTGGTGCAGGCGGGTCACGGAAATATTCCGGTCGCCGCGCTCGTAGGCCGCGAGCAGCGAACCCTTCAGGCGCTTGTTCGACAGCACCTCGACCTGCTGCAGCGTCAAGCCGCGCTGCTTTCGAAGGCTGCGAAGCCTTGCTCCTACTTTCCGTGAATACCCGTCCATTGATCCCCCTTGACTGTGTGCGAGCAGTCTATCGCAGAATGCGACGCTAACAAAACTTTTGGCGTGTAATGGTCGGTCGGTGGCGGGGGGATCGTTCCGGAAGAACGACGCCACCTTCCGTGGCCGTCATTATGAGACGTTTCGTAAGACCTTGTCAAGTACTGCTTACTTAGCCGTCCAGCTGGCTTACAGCGCTCGAGCGCGTCCTGTCGGTCTGGCCGGCTTCATATGCCTGGCGGAAGCGGAGCGCGGCCTGCGCCGCATCCCCTTCGGCCTCCAGCGCACGGGCGTAGTCGTAAGTCACACGGGCGCGCAGGTCGGGGCTGTCGACCCCCGAGGCCACCTCGAGGGCTCGCTCGAAGTGGCGGTGGGCCATCTCACGTCGCCCCCGTGCGTGAGCCACCCGCCCCGCCACCCGGTGCACCGCCACGCTGGCAATCGGGTCGCTCGACCGTGTGGCCAGGTCGAGGGCCTGCTCGATGAGGTCGCTGGCGCGATCAGCGTCGTCGCGCTCCAAAGCGGACTCAGCCATGCCGACCACCAGCAGCGGTAGCAGTTCCAGATCACCGATCGCGCGGAGGCGGTCCGCGCCCTCGGTGAACAGCCGATCGGCTTCCGCGACCCGACCCTGCTGCAGCAGCATCTCGCCCATGTTCAGGCGGAGCTCTCCGGCCATCCGCACGTCGCGTAGCGTTTCGAAGATGCGCAGGCCCTTCTGCGCATAAGCCAGCGCCCGCGCGTACTGCCCGGTCTGCTGGAAGGAGAGCGCGAGGCCCTCGTAGATGCCGGCGAGGGCGGGCATGTCGAGCACCTGTTCGGCCGCGGCGATCGCCAATTCGTAGGCGGCGATGGCTTCGACCGGCTGGCCGGCGACGTAATGGAGGTTCGCCCGGTGGCCGAGAATGCGCGCCTTGAGGACGGGATCGGTCAGGCCGGCGGCCTCATACCGCTCGAATGCCTGGTCGAACCAACGTCCGGCGGCGTGGGCGCGGCGGAACAGGTAGTGAACGCTGCCCATCCGGTCATAGAGCTCGACGAGCAGCTGCGGCCATTGCGATCGCTCCGCGGCCACGATCGCCTCCTCGAGCACCGGCATCGCCTCCTTCGGCCGCCCCTGCCGCAAGTGCGCGGTGGCCAGCGCGAGCTGGGCGCGGGTGCGCAACTCGACCGGGATGGTCCTGGCCAGGATCCGCGTCATCAGCGTCTCGGCCCGCGCGGCCTCGCCGTGCAACAAGCTCATCTCGGCCTCCGCGAGCGCCAGTTCGAGCGCGGCCGTCGAGTCCCCCGGTTCTTCGAGGAAGTAATCGATCGGTCGCTGCAGGCGATGCGCGATGATCCGCAGGGTCTGGGTGGACGGTTGGGCGCGCCCAAGCTCTACCTGGTTGAGAAAGGCCCGGGTGAAGTCCTTGCCCGCCACCGCGGCCAGGGTGAGTCCTAGCTCGTGGCGGGCCTGGCGGATTCGCTGGCCGAGCGAACCGGGCGCCCCGGGGCTGTCCGACGACGATCGCCCCGGGCGCGCCTTGGTAAGCACAACCTACAGTCTAGCAATGGCGACTTGACAGCGACAGTCGGGCGACTAAGGGTTCGGCCAGACGACTTCGGCGCAGGAAAGCACGGCCGAAACGATGACGAGCAAAACCCAGGGGTTCAGGAAACGCCGCACGGTCCCACCTCCAGAACAGGCAGCTCGCTCCCGATCGGCCCGTCCTATGGTTCAGCATATGAAGCATCGTCAATCAAGGGGGTCACGTCTGTAACGGATTCCGTAAGGCAGGTCGCGAACCGCTGACTCCGCTGTCGCCGGGGCCCCTATAATCGAACTTCCGTCTGTGTCCCCGTAGCTCAGCCCGGATAGAGCACCGGCCTCCGGAGCCGGGAGCACAGGTTCAAATCCTGTCGGGGACACCACTCAAAACAAGGTTTGAACCGGGCTCGGCGACTGCCTGATAACTGTGGCCACCCGCCATAAGGATTCCCGCGAGCCCAACCGTGCAGATGGGCGGTCCTGCGTCGGCTAGCGAGCTCTATCCGTATCGGACCGATCGATGACATCGACGGCGGCATGAAGCGGCAGGGCGCGCGGCTCTTTGCCGGCAACGCTAACGATCTCGTCCCCTGCCACGATCACGTCGTCAACCACCTCACCCGAGGCAAGCACAAGCGCGATTCGCTGCGCTCCCATGCGCACTTCTGGAAACGATTGGACTTTGGCCCACAGCCGCTCAGGAAGGATGTGTCGTTTGGCGGCATCCAGAAGGTCACGTAAACGGGCGCCGAGGTCGGCCAGCTGCAAGCCAACATCCGTGCCTTGGGGGCCTGACGTCGGCGGCCTGGTGAGGCCGAGTCTCTTCGAAACCTCGTCAACCGAAGGACCGTCGAGGGTGGCCCTGATTCTTCCGGTGCCTAGGTCGAGTTGAATCCACAAGTCGATGCACCGCGGATCGCCGCCTACCGCTAGGGCAGGGTAGCGGCGGTTGAAGTCGTCCGGGTCCGCCTCGTAGACGGCATGGGGCTGGTCGTCCTCCCAATTCGATGGAGGCTGGGGTGTCAGCGTGAAGCCCCGGGGGACCAGCTCGCTGTCGAGATGACGCCTCACCAGATCCTCGAAGTCACCTCGGCGCATGACCCCTGACACCTGTCTCCACTTGGCCTTTCTTAGTCCTCTGAGGCTGGACGCAGTCTAATGCGGCGACGGCATCGCTGCTGGACCCAACCGCTGAATGCCGCTGGTAGGCGGAGTTCATCACCTGCTCGGGGACACCACCCACTCCGGGTGTCATGACTTACCTGGCACGGACGGTTTTCGATATTTTCGCGCTCGACCGATGAACCAGCGGACCTGTCTCCGTAGGATCATGAGTGGCTCCGCATTCCTGCCGACCATGAACCGGAGGAACCGCTGTGGACAAGGGCAAGGTCATCGTCAGTCAGTTCGTTACGGTGGATGGGGTCGTGGAGGGCCCGGATGGCTGGGCTTTCCGCTTCGGGCCCAAAAGGGTTGCTGGCGACGACTTCCAGCTCGGTTCGATCCTCGATACGGGCGTGCTCCTGTTGGGTCGCAAGACGTGGGAGGTGTTCTCCCGCCGCTGGCCGAACCGCTCGGACGGGTTCGCCAACGTGATGAACCGAATTCGGAAGGTCGTCGTGTCGCGGTCCGCGCCGGCCCTCGACGCCTGGAGCCACTCGTCGCTGCTCGAGGGCGAGCTCGTGGCCGGGGTTGCGGATCTTAGACGCGAGAAGGATGTGGTCGTGTTCGGGAGCACGAGCGTCGTCCATGCGCTCGCCGCCGCTGATGCCGTCGACGAGTACCGGCTGCTCGTGATCCCGACCGCGCTCGGAGCGGGTCAGCGACTGTTCGTCGCGCCCGTCGACCTCCAACTCACGTCGATCGAGAAAGTGGGCGAGGCAGTCCTGGCTCGCTACGATCGCTCCGCTCGCGCGTGATGCCCGGCGAGGTGTCACTCAGGGGGTAGTGCCGCGGTTGGCGCTCGAGTCGCGGAGGACACCTGGCGGCCATGAGTCAGGACCGGGGCTGTCGCCGCAAGCCAGTCTGGAGCTCGACTGCCGAATAGCAAGCGCCCAGCTCGGCTGGCAGGTGAAGTTCATAGCTTGTACGGCGGGGGACACCATTCAAATTCAGCCTTTGGCCGGGCGCGCGAAGTTCCGATCCGGGAACAGGGCTCTCTAGATGCGTGTGGCTCGACGCAGATCGGTGTCGAATTTTTCCTGTGCCGCAGCGTCCGGTTTCCAAGTGGGATCCAACTGGAGCCAGATTTCGTCGTTCATTCGGCTCCACAGCACGACACTCAACCCAGCCGCCCTCGGCTCCATCACTCTCAATCCCCGGGCGCGAAGGCTAATTCGGTCAGAGGGGAAGCGGTGGGCACGGGGCGTCTCGACTGGCATGTAAATTGCCGGGAAGCTGGTCTGGACCAATTCGTGTCGATGAAGCCGCCCGGGAAGCTTTTCGAAATCAAGCTGAGACGGGACGTCCGTCCCAGTCCAATCGAGCAGTTCCACGAGAGATGACTGGCCTCCCTTATCCGTGTGCACCCCGTAGCAGCGGAAGAGCGCCAGCATTCCATTCGCCAAGCGGAAAGTGAATGCGTCCCCAATCTGAAAACGTGTTACCAGGAGTCGTCGCCTTGCTACTTTGACCGGCGCCTTCTGAGGCCCCAGAATTTGGCTGCGCAATTTCTGGAGGACTGCCCGGCGTCGCTTCAGATCAGAGCTTCCTTCCCAGCGTCGGAGATCCGCGCCGCTGTCGATGAGGGAGAGCGCGTGCTTTCGGACCTCTTCGGTCAGCCTTCCTGTGCTCGTCTGTGCGGCTGCAAGCGCCAGCCAAAGGACCGGACCGTCGTCTGGATCATTTGCGCTTTGGCCCCATTCATCAAGCAACCGCCTTGTAGCGTTCTCGGCGTCCAGACCCTCGCCCAAGAGATCGCGCCAGTCATTCCGAACATCTAAGGCAGTGTCATCGGAAAATATCCCGACGCCCCACGTGCCCACGCGGGAAGGGTATCGGAATTTGGGCGCTTACTCGGTCGCCCAGACGTGATTATCCGGCGCCCAAAGATCGCCCACCCTGCGGCGGCTGCGGGCGTTCGTCAAATGCCAAGGGCCCTCGTCCGCCGGCAAATGGAGTTCAAAACTTGTCCGGTTGGGGACACCACTCAAAAAGAACAAGTGACGTAGTGCCGTTCAGTCAGTCACGCTTGGTAGGCCGCCCAGGGCCTTCGGGTGGCGATCCGTGCGCGGCATAAGGTCCCAACTCGAGAAGACGCGCTAGCTCCGTTGGGTCGACACGGTATGGGGATTCCGATCCTTCGAAGAAGTGATGATCTCGAATTAGATGGATTATCAGACCGGGTCCACGCATCCCAGGGCGGGGTATCTGCTCGCCAGTCCGCAAATTCCGAATTTGCCAGTCACTTGAGGACGACCACTCGGTCCTCACGTCGTCGTGGCTCCAGGGACAGGTTTGAGACCCAAGATAGTTCCATTCCGCCACCGCGAACCGGGGATCCGTCGCGGTGACGCGTTCCAGTGACCGTGAGAACTGGGCATCGTCGATGACTCCCGGCTTTGTCCTATCAGCTTCGATGGCCTCTTCGAGCGCAAGCTGTTTCACCTCCTGATAGGCCGTCAATAGTCGTTCCAGGCCGCCGGCCAGATCCTCGTAGCTCACGCGCAGAACTAACAGTGTGCTGGCGTCGCGGTCTAGAACCTCCGTCAGGCTCTCATCCGGGCCGAGGAACCCTTTGACCGACCATCCGCCCGGCCGCATGCGTGCTTCTAGTATTGACGTCGTCACAAGATGACCAGCGAGATTTAGACAACCGACGTGGCGCTCGGACGCCTGAGGTCCACCGACTGCGGCAACCTGAAATTGGTACCAGGTTTGACCAACGGCCGGAGACCACGCTGAAGGCACTCGGAAGGTTATCCCGATTCGGCAGTGATGGAACCCTGGGACAGAGAACGTGGCTGGCTCGACTGTTGCCCACTTCGCTTCTTCGCCCTCCATTGCGACCGCGAATATTTTCGGTTCCGAAGCGCGGTTGGTGACCGTTAGCTCGACCCGGGTGAGACCACCAGGCACGGCTCGTGCGTGCTGGGGGTAGGGTCCGCTAACGCCGATGATCTCCCTGGCCCCTGTGGACGAATCTTCGCTCAGATCTATGGCACCAGAATGACCTATCCATCGAGTGTGGCGCGCAGCGTCGACCGCGAAAGTCGGAACCGTTAAGTCATCCTATAGCCCGCAGCTTCGACGACGCGGCCGAATTCGGCTTTTGGTTCAGCCCGATCATCAGGGCCTCGTCAGAGTCACGCTCAACCAAATCCGTCGAAAACCATGCGTTCAGTTCGCCAGGCGGGTGGGGTTCATAACTTTTACGGTTGGGGACACCACCTATCTTGGGTGTCATTACTTCTTAGTTTATTTGTATAAACTCGACGGTAGAGAAGGTCAGAGGACGCATCTAATGGAGCTGCTAGACCTCGTTAGCAGTTTCCGAAGGCCAGCTTCGTGGGAGGCGTCGTCGCGCAAGAAGCCGGAACGATGGAAAAAGTAGTGGTGTATGTGACTGGCGCTGTGCCAACACCAACCTGGAACAAGTCGCGATCCCCGCGAGTGTAAAGATCGAAGCTTCCATTCACGCGTTCACTTTTGCGCAATGTCCAACCTTTCGCGGTGAGTTTGCTCGAATACCACGAATTCGATCCCGGCTGAAACGGACAAGTCCGTTATCACCTCCGCGACCCTGTTGCCGCCCTCGGACAGCTGCTCGCTCTGTCCACGAGTCTCGAGCACATGCGATCCGGGATAGAACAGGTGAGATTCGGGTTGCTTTGCTAGGTCATCCTGAGTCACGGGCGTTCCGCAAGACGCAAGGAGAGCGACCGTTCCAACGGCGATGATGAATTGACCAAACGGGGTCATCAGCTTCACCGCGATAACCAGCGGTGCTGGATTACTTGGGCGGATGCCGTTGGGTGATACATGCCTTGCCCTGCCTATAGGTTCCGATTGAGAAAGACAACCGGCACCGCAACGGCGATTATCAGCAAGCCAATCCAGCGGGGCGTGCCGGACCAAAGGGCAAAGCTCAGCTGTAAACCCGGCACTGGCAACAAAGAGGCTAGCGCCGAGCACGGCTGAGCGAGCTGAGCGAGCTGAGCGAGTCCTCGCGAGGAAGATCATTACGGCCGCCGCAACCGACGCACCGATAACTCCGATCGTGAATGCCCCCATACGCAGTCCATGCGAACCGGTGAGCGCGGCCGCCAAAAGGACGACAAAGCCCGCGATTTGCACCGCGGCTGCAGCCAATAAGGCAACGATTGGGTGTTGTCGGATGAACGCCGCCGTCGACCTCCCGAGCATGGCTGCGGGTGTAACGGCGCGGAGCCCCGGCTTTCGATCGGCCCCTTCTCCCGTTCAGTTCCCCGCCGTCGTCGCTTAAGCGGCACCGCATCCGCTTAGCTTTTGCCGCGGGCTATTGCGTTAGCCGCAAAACTCAAGGAACCGGTCTAATCGCGCTCTGCTCGGCTCATCAAGCTCGAGCATCCACCCATTGAAGTCGACGCGTCGACGATGTGTAAGGATGGATTTGCCGCCAGCTTGACGTTGGTCAATCATGGAGCGGTCAACGATGCCGCTAGCGATTTCGGCGTTGGTCCTTGGATTCATTGCCTCGGTATCTCCGTCTTGGAATTGCTACACGAGGCGATCAACACGCTGGTCGGCGCGGCTGCGACATCGGCTCAAACGGCCGCACTACGCGGTCTAGCCACAACTGAAGTGGCCATCGCCGTGATCAGCCTGTGTCTTGCGGCTGCCGTCGTGTGGCTACGAGGCTACTGGTTCCAGGCGATGATAGGTCTCGCCTCGGTGCTTTGGTTAATCGCCCTCTTTGATTTCGTTCTCGGCGCTCAAGGCGGGTCGATACCATAGTCGCACACTGTGCGTGGTACCTGGCGCTCACTTTCCAGCAAGCTAGGGGTTTCTAAGTGAGCAAAAATAAGCCATGACCGCCAAAGAGGCAAGCCGCAAAACCGAATCGACGTCAGCGGCTGGACGTGGTGGCGCGGCAAATGTCTTATTCGACCTGACGGGGAATGTCTACGACCCGGATACCGGCGAGCGGCTCGGTAGCTTGACGCAGGTAGGCGTGGGATGAGCGATGACCGCCCTCGAAAAATCGCTGTGTATGCGGGTGATTAGGCTGGAGTTAGGCGTTGCAAACCCCGAACTGGCTATCGCAACAAATGAGGTGGTACCCACGGTCCAGGAGGCGGAGGCCGAGGTCCAACGACTGAACCTCCTGAACGCGGACAGGAACTGCCGTTACGTCTGGCGAGCCACCCGCTACTTTCCAGATGGCCGGCGTGATCAAGAAGACTCCGATCAATGATCGAGCTCGCTGCCTTAGGTTCTAATCCTGCGCCTACCCAAACTGGGTCATCTATGGTCGTCTCCGTTATCTCCCGCGGGGCTGAGCGTCCGCTGAAGCTCGCTTAGCGGATACCAAGCGCCCAGCTCGGCGGGCAGGTGGAGTTCATAACTTGTACGGTTGGGGACACTAACCATTTCAGCACCGACATCGCGGCATAGTACGAGTGTGGACCGGGCCGCCGCCGAAGCCTGGATCCGGACCTACGTCGAACCGATCGGCGCGATTGAAACGGCTCGTGAGCGACCATGGGCGACGGTGCTGCGCGTCCCGCTCGCGGACGGCGTGGCCTGGTTCAAAGCGTGCAGTCCGATACAGGCATTCGAGCCCGGGCTGACGGCGGGCCTTTTCGCGCGCTGGCCCGACCGCGTCGTCGAGGTGCTCGGCCACGATGAGGAGCGGGCTTGGCTTCTCCTCGCCGACGCAGGCTCGCCGATCGGCTACTACCTGAACCCGCCGGAGACCTGGCTCGCAGCGTTACCGCCCTACGCCGAGCTCCAGCGGGGCGAGGCCACCTACGCATCAGAGCACCTGACACACCACGTTCCCGACCTACGGGTGGCGACGCTGCCACTTCGTTACGAGGAACTGCTGCGGCACGGCCTGCCGCTGGAGACCGACGAGATCAGCCGGCTGAGGGCGTTTGCGGTCCGCTTTGGTGAGCTCTGCGGGGAGCTCGCCGCACATAATGTGCCGGAGACTGTACAGGACGACGACCTCCACGGGGCGAACCTCTACGTGGACCGTGGGCACCTTCGCCTGCTCGACTGGGGAGATGCATCCATCTCCCACCCCTTCGCCTCACTCGTGGTCACCTTCCAAGTCCTCGAGCAGATCAACCGGCTGCCGCCGGCCGACCAGTGGTTCGCGCGGCTCCGCGACGCGTATCTCGAGCCATGGGGTCGCGGTCTCGCCGCAGCGTTCGACCTGGCGGTCCGCGTCGGCACGTTCGCGCACGCCTTCGCATGGGCTCGGCAACGAGAGGCGCTGCCGGAGGCGCGCGCCGATTTCGACAGGGAGTACCAGGTCATCCTTCGGCGCGCCGTCGCAAGGACACTCGAATAGGAAGCTGGTCAGCTCGGCTGGCAGCTGGAGTTCATAACTTGTCCGGTTGGGGACACCAACCTCTTCTGTCGGCCGGCGTCAATAATGCTGGCGATCAGACTTGCGCTTTGCGCACCCACGCGAACGTGACCTTGGGCATGTCTCTGCGGGACGCATAATGCCACCTACGGCCGATTTCGGCCCGGGCTGCGGGTGCCAACTCGTCAAGCGTCGGCGCCGATATCCGAAGGTCCGGCTTCCCCTCGGCGACGTAGCCGTTGCCCTCTGACTCGCGAACCTCGAGGTAGAGGCTCTTCGGCGGACGGCTCGACCCGTCAATCTGAATATCGACCGACGCCTCGGGCGCTGCCCGCTCGGCATCGTCCCAGACGTAGCCCAGCGTCAGCTCAAGCGGCGGACCGCCGCCGAGGCCCTCACGGATGTAGTTGCGGGTGGCCTCGTCAATCCCGAGCAAACTGGGCGCCGCGACCTTGAGGTTATCGTCCTCGACCGACCAACCGACATACCCGCCATCCTTTCGTGGGTCCACGATCACTCTGTATCCTTCGGCGGCTTTCATGGCCGAAATTGGTTTCTTCGGCCTGCCCGGTGTGGTCCGCTGTGCCTGACGGCGGCGCACGACGTCCTGAACCTCGGTGAGTACCAGCGCGATCGCAATGATTCGCACGGTTACATTGGGGTGGAGCGAGTCGTACCAGAGCACGAATGGCACCGGAATGAGGAACTCTACATCTCTGAGACCGCGTAACAAGGCACCAGGCTGCTCGGCTAAGGGCTTTCCTTTCGCACCCTGGGTAACCCAGACGAGCAACCCCAAACCGATAATGGCGGCCAGTAATTGCTCGATGTCGCCGGCGCTACAGGGCCGGCCTGCGACGAAACAGAAGGACTTGCTAGTGATCACGAGCGCCATGGCGGCCGAAGCTGTAACGAGGTCCGGGGACGGCAACCTGCTCTCTGACGGGGCTCTAGCAACCTGTTAATCGGGTTTACCTTCAGCTCGAGAGGCAAGCGCAGTTCATAACCTGTACGGTCGGGGACACCACCCATTCCGGGTCTAGCACGAGATTGGTTCCTTAGCGAGTGCTCCAGTGAAACCACCGGATGCCAACCCCAGCAAACACGACCGAATAGAGGACGCTCGCCAACAAGGCCTCCCAGGTTTCAGCGCTCCAGGCAGCCGGGTGCATGGCACCCCCAAGCAAAGTCGACACGGCGCCGGCAGGGGACCACCGCGAAATCGTCTCAAACGTGGTTCCGAAAATCTCGGAATGAGCAAAGAGGCCAAGGCCGAACAACGGCAGGTAGACGAGCCGCCCCACCGCGTTGATGGTGTCCGTGGATTTGATGAGGCCGACGAGAACCTGTCCCACGCCCAGGAATACGGCCGAGCTGAAGATCACGGCGAGCAGGGTCAGGAGGTAGGCTGCCGGATCGAGCGACACCTTCTCGACGACCGCCGCCGCCACCAGAACTACCACTGTCATCACCAGCATTGAGACGAGCTGGACGGCCAGCCGGCTGACCATAATCGTCCAGTTGGGAGCCGGCGAGACCCGCAGGCGTTGAAAGACGCCCTTCTCCCGATCCCTGGCGACGGTCGCCGTCTACCCCAGGATGGCAATGGACGCGATACCGAAGGTGATGGACGTCGCGACCCGGAAGAGAGGGTCGCCGAGTTGAACACCCCGCTTGGCGGCGAACTGCGCATACAGCAGAACGAGCGGCACGAGCAAGGCCAGTACGATGGCGCGCCCATTGCGCAGCTGAACCGTGAAGTCGGCCCGAAGGAGGGCCGTCAGTACTCCCGACAACGTCGGAACACGCGCAGATGGAGCGACCGCCGGGCTACTCATCTCAATCGCGGAGGTCGCTGCCCGTCAATCCGATGAAGACGTCGTCGAGCGTGACCTGGCCATGTGCCACCTTGCGCACGCGGGGGTCATCCTTGTGTTTCTCGATGAGCCCGGCCGGCGTGTCGACCGTGAGGAGCTTGCCGCGATCGATGATCGCCACCCGTTGACAGACGGCCTGCGCCTCTTCCATGGAATGCGTGGTCAGGAGGATGCTCCGGCCGGTGTCGCGCAGGCGCTCGATGCGATCCCATAGCTGCCGGCGAGCTTGTGGGTCCAGGCCGGCGGTTGGTTCATCGAGGAGTACGAGTGGTGGGTTATGGATGGTGGCAATCAGCAGCGAGACCCGTTTTTGCTGTCCACCCGACAGTTGGCTGAAGCGCTTTGACGTGTCCTCTTCAAGGTGGATGTTGGCGAGGAGGTCGTCGATCTCGGCTCGGGTGAGCGGCACTCCGTAGAGGCCCGCGTAGAGCCTGACGATCTCGCGGATCGTGAGATCGGATTGGAAGCTCGTCGACTGAAGCTGGACGCCCATCCGTGCTTTCGCCGCAGTGGGATTTTCTCTCGCGTCGACCTCGCCGATTCGGATCGAGCCAGAGTCGGGCCGGACCAGACCCTCAATAGCGCTGAGCGTGCTCGTTTTCCCGGCTCCGTTCGGCCCCAGCAACCCGAAGATCTCCCCCTCGTTAATTCTGAGGGACACGCCGTCAACTGCCCGCTTCGGACCATAGCTGACATGGAGGTCTTCGACTTGAAGAGCCAAACGATGCGTCGCGGTCTCACCGGTGGAAGACAATGTGGAAGCCAAATTATGCGTGATCCCGCCAGACTCGGATGCTCGATGTCATGTGGCTTAGGGAACTATTAACAAAGGGGCGTCGAAGCCGACTCTACGGTGGGGAAGAGCCCGGAGACCAGAACGGCGATGACGCGCACGGCCACCAACGCGATCAGCGAGTTGCGGTTGTCGTCATCGCGAGGCATGACCAACTGGCTCGGCTGGTAAGGATCAACCGCGTGCTGCTGGCGAGCATTGCCGCTCCGAGAGCTAGTTGGTGGATTGGGCCGGGGAAGCTGGCCAGGGGCACAGCCAGCATGGACAGCACTGCCAGGTCGGCAATGACCGCGATACCTCCAGTCGCTGCCGCACCAAGGAGAAGCGTTCGTGGCGCGACGTAAGGCCGATGCACGACGCGGCTCGTCGCGACGATGGTCCAAATCCCGCAGCCGAGTGCCGCGGCCACAAGAAGCGCGGCCGCGAGGTGGGCCTGGCCGCCGTCGAACAGTCCGCTCTCGGATCCGGTACCTCGCGACCTCGCGGCGGACGCCCAGAGCGCCGCAACGATCGGGCCCGTAACGAACAGCGCCAGCACCACCCGCCGTGCCTGCGCCGCCGCCATCTCCGGCCAGAAGGAGTTGGCCAGGGTAGGGGCATCTCCGAACTGACGAAGTGCAAGCTGCACGGCTTGGCCGTGCCCCATTCCATTTCTCTTGTTGGCTTCCGCTGCCTCGATGAGGCCGTCGCGCAGCTCGGCGAGGATGTGATCGCGAGGCCCGGCCGGCCCCGGTAGACGGGCTCCGGTCGCCATGAGCAAGCTGTCGATCGGGTCGCTCCTCGCCGCCGCGTTCATGGCGTTGCCCCGGCGGGCGCTCCGCCCAGCAAGTTCGAGACCGCCCTGGAGAACTGTTTCCAGGACTGGCGCTCCTCGCCGAGTCGGCGGCGGCCGCGCTCGGTCAGCTCATAGGTCCGGCGCCGGCGGCCCGACACGGTCGACCATTTGCTTCGGATCAGCCCGGTGCGCTCGAGCCGATGCAGGGCGGGATACACCGTTCCGGTGGGGAGATCGAAGCTGGCGCGGCTTCCGGCGCGCACGGCCTCCATGATGGCGTAGCCGTGTAGTGGCCGCGCCTCCAGCGAGGCCAGCAAGATCGAGTCCAGATGACCTTTGACCGCCTCGGCGCGCATAGCTCGTGATTCTACATGTTAGGATACGTAGCGCTCCTACATGTAGATGTTCGAGACCATCGCGCGACTATCGATCAAGTTCCGCTGGCTGGTGCTGGCTGCCTGGATTGTGGCGCCGCTGCTCGCCTCGCGCAGCCTGCCGTCCCTGGCCAGTGTGACCAATACCAATAACGCCCAGTTCCTGTCGGCCAGCAGTCCCAGCCAGCATGCCGCCGCACTGGCCGCCCCGTTCCAGGGCAAGAACGCGGGTTCCACCGCCATCATTGTCGCCTCGCGATCGGACGGTCCGCTCACGGCCGCCGACAACTCGGCGATCAGTCAGATCGAGAGCACCGTCGCCGGCCTGCCGGAGGTCACGTTCGTGCGCGATCAGGGCACGTCCCAGGACGGCCAGGCCCGGAAAGTCCTCGTGGCGACCTCGACCACGACGCTCAGCGAGGCGAAAATCGCGAACATCGTCGACGCCATCCGTAGCGACTTCGCGGCAGCACAGGCCCCACAGGGTCTCAGCTTCCACCTGACCGGAGCGATGGCACAGAGCGCGGACGCGCACGCCGCATCAACGAGCAGCAGCGGCAACATCCAGAAGTTCGTGCTGCTCTTCGTGATCGTGCTGTTGTTCATCGTGTTTCGCTCGGTGTTGGCCCCGGTGGTCACCCTCTTGCCGGCGGTGGCGTCGCTGGTGCTGGCCGGACCGGTGATCGCGCAGGCCTCCATGGCCGGCCTCCCCGTCTCCCCAGTCACCCAGCAGTTGCTGGCGGTCCTTCTAGTTGGCGCCGGGACCGATTACGGACTGTTCCTGGTGTTTCGCACTCGCGAGGAGCTCCGCCAGGGTGCCGCCGCCGGGGACGCCGTGGTCAATGCGATGGGTAGGGTCGGTCAATCGATCACCTTCTCCGCCGGAACGGTGATCGCCGCCCTGCTGTGCCTCTTGCTTGCCACCTTTGGTCTCTACAAGGGCATCGGGCCGTCGCTCGCCATCGGACTCGGCATCATGCTGCTGGCGGCGTTGACCCTGCTGCCGGCGTTGCTGGGCATCTTCGGTCGAGCCGTGTTCTGGCCATCGCATCCCGCCGCAGGGCAGCAAACGGTTGGCCTGTGGGGGCGCGTTGCGGCACGCGTCGTCCGACACCCGGTGCCCACCCTGCTGCTGGGCGTCGTTTTATTCGGCGCCCTGGCTGCCGGTCTGATCGGCTACCGCATCAGTGGTTTCGCCCCGAGCGCCGCGACACCTGGGACCGACTCGGCGGCGGGCACGGCGGTAATCGCCGGGCACTTCCCCGCCGCCAGCAACAATCCCGACAGCCTCGTCGTGCGTTTCGCACGGCCGGTCTGGGACCACACCGCCGACCTTGCCCGCGCCCAGCAGCAACTGGCCGCTTCCATTGACGTGCGCTCGCTGACCGGACCGTTGAATCCCAACGGCACGCCGCTGAGCGCCGCCCAACTGGCCCAATTACACGCCGACCTCGGCCCGCCAGCAGCCCTGCCCGTCACGCCGCCCGCCGGATCGGCAGCGCCCTCCAGCATCTACAAGGCGTATCGATCGACCGCGCAGTTCATCAGCACCGACGGCCGCACCGTGCAGTTCTATGCCCTCCCAAGTGCTGGACCGGCCGGCAGCAGCCAGGCGCTCGAATCCATCCCCGCGATCCGCGCCGACCTCGCCGCGGTGGCTCGCGACGCGGGCGCCCAGGACTACGGCGTCGCCAGCCAGGATGCCGTGACCTACGACATCGGCCACACCGCCACCAGCGACCTCCAGGGCATTGTGCCCGTCGTGCTGCTGATCATCGCCGTGCTGCTCGCCGTCCTGCTGCGCAGCCTGATCGCCCCCTGGTACCTGATCGTCACCGTCGGGCTGTCCTACCTCGCCTCGCTCGGCTTCGCGATGATCGTCTTCGTTCACCTTGGCGGCGATTCCGGGCTGAACTTCGTCATTCCATTCCTGCTCTTCATCTTCGCCATGGCGCTGGGCGAGGACTACAACATCCTGCTCATGAGCCGCATCCGGGAGGAAGCGCATACGCACACGGCGTTGCGCGACGCCTTGACCCGGGCGATCGAGCGGACCGGCATCACCTCCGCCGGCCTGATCCTCGCTGGTACCTTCACCGTTCTGGGACTCGCCAGCAACAACCCCCAGGCTCGCCAGCTCGGCTTCACTATCGCCTTCGCCGTTTTCCTGGACACATTCTTCGTGCGGACGCTGCTGGTGCCCTCCATCGCCGTGCTGCTCGACCGCTGGAACTGGTGGCCGTCCGCGCTGTCCAGGTCCCGGGCCCAACCCGCATCCGACGCGCCCTCTGGCGTCGCCGCGAGATAGATCTCGAGTGAAGTTCATCGCCGCGTTTCTGGGCGTCGGGCTGCTTGCGTTGCTCGGCCTTTGGGTCGGGCGCCGCTTCCCGGAGCGCCCTCGACCCGACCCTGGCGTGGAGGCCAACGCCCGTCTCATCGGCTACGCGTCTGTGGTGTTGCTGATCCCGCTGGCGGCGGAGGTCATTACCGGGGTCCGTCCGGGCCTGCTCGCCCACGCCCTGATCGGATTCCTGCTCGTGCCTCCCGTCGTGCTCAAGCTGGTGAGCACCGGTTACCGATTCGTGCGTTACTACACCGGTGATGCGCGCTACCGCGCGGCGGGCCCGCCCGAGCTCGTCATGCGCCTTCTGGCCCCCGCTGTGGCTGTGCTGACCGTGGCGCTGTTCGTCACCGGCATCGAGGTCTGGCTGTTCGGGTTCCGCTTCGGCGACCGGTGGCTGACCTGGCACCAAGCGGTGTTCGTGCTCTGGTTCTTAGCCATGACGTTCCATGTTCTCGCGTACCTGGGGCGGGCTCCACAGCTTGCGGTCGCGGATTCACGCGATCGGTTGCACGGGGCGCTCGCACGCCGGTCGCTGGTGGTCGCCAGCCTGCTCCTCGGTGCCGTTCTCGTCGTCGCGATGCTCCCCTTCACATCGCCGTTCTCACTGCTGGCCGGCGGTAGCTGAACGGCTGGGGCACCACCCATTCCGCGTGCCAGCTCCTACTTGCGTATTTGTATGTTCAGGAACGAGCAACGGTGACGATTGGCTTGCCCTGTAACCAGGCGAGGGTCTCTGCGATCGCCTGTTCGTGCGGGGTCGGCCGGCTCCCAAACGCCCGGTCGAATTTGCTGTGGTCCACTACCCACGGGCGCTCCGACTGATAGAGCGTCTCCTTGACGGCGCGCATCGGCGGGAGGAAGACTCCCAACATCGAGATCATGAGCCCCGGGACCGTCTGCAGGCGCGCCGGCCGCTGGAGCTGTTCGAAGACCATCTCGATGAACCTTCGCGTGGTAACAGTTTCGGCACTGGGGATATGCCAGACCTCTCCCAGGGCCTCGTCCCGTCGCGCCAGGGTCACGAGCCCCGTCGCGAAATCGTCAATGAACGTGTAGGTGTGGAGCGCGTCCGGATCGCCCACGGTCTGGGCCGGCTTCCCCGCAAGCGCCCGGGCAAACACGCTATCGCCCACCTTGGACTGGCGGGCGCGTGGACCGTAGAAATCTGACGCCCGGCCGATAGTCGCGCGCACCCTACCAGCCGCGTGCGCGTTCATGAGCGTGGTTGCCACCTCAGCTCTGACACGGGTGGTGGGACCGACTGGTCGGTAGGGCAGGTCCTCGCGAATGGGACCGTCGACCGGCCCGTACGCATAGAGGTTGTCGCCGTACACCAGTCTTGCCCCGGCCGCCGTCGCCCCCTCGATGATGCCATTCATGATGGGCGGCAGGGTCTGCGTCCATCGACCGTAGGGACCACTGGCGCAGTGAAACACGATGGCCGCCCCCTCGCAAACTGTCCGAGCGGCCGCCGGATCGGTCACATCGGCGGCGACGACTTCTACCCCGGGCGGCGCACCCGCCTTCCCGCTTCGATTGACCAGTCGGGCTCGTTGGCCCGACGACACCAGCCGGCCGGCGACGGCGAGGCCCAGCGGTCCGGTGCCAAAAACGACGTTGTCTGCATTTTGCTGCATTGTTCCTCTCTCCCTGAGTTAGTGTATGCCGACCACTTGAACGATTAGAGGTGTATCCAGCCAGACGTGGGGCGCGATCGCGTGGTAGGCGTATAGGGAGAAGGTCTCGCTTCGAGTGGTCCCCCTCGCTTTGAGCGAGACGACCGAGCAGTCGGATCCGCGTGGTCGCGTGGGTCTCCCGTGGGGCACCCTCGGCGCCGGGACTACCAATACGCAGCTCTTCACCACGTCGGTCGCAAAAGCGGTCGGCCGTACGTGACGCCGCTCGACGCCGAGCCTGTCGGGGACGGCTTCGTCATCCCGCTGGTGGATGGCGAGGACACCGATTGGTGCCGCAACCTGCTCGCGGCGGGAAGGGCACGCTCGACGTGAAGGGTGAGGCCGTCCCCATCCTCAATCCCAGGGTCATCGACCTGTCGACCGTCCAGGACCAGGTGCGGGCAGCTAAGGTCAGGCGCTGGACGAGGTTCGGGATTAGGCACTGCCTGCGCATCGAGCGGGCAGCCTGGTCGCCGTGCGGCCTCTAGGAGGTGATAGCATCCGCGCGCTGGAGGTCGAAGACTCCGTCTAGTGGCAGCACCATGGAAACCGCGGGTGCAGATTCTACCGAAGAAGAAATGACGACAAAGAAGAACGTCCCCAGGCTTTTAGGCGCAGCGTTTTTGATTGTTGTTTTTACCAGCTTGGGCAGTGGCTTCCTGCTCATGTCAGTTGTTGGATCCGGCGGTATGTCCGACATCCTTGTTGATATTTCAAATCGGCTGACCCTGATGCGAATCTTCATCCTGGGTGATTTGGTTACCAGTCTTGGAATTATTGTCCTGGCAGCCCTGCTCTATGCCGTCTTAAACAAACAGAATAAGGTCATCGCGCTTGTTGCCCTGGGATGCTGGTTGACAGAAGCAATCGCTTTAGCCATAAGCAAGATAGGGGCTTCTGCTCTGATACCTCTAAGCCTGGAATTCGTTAAGGCGGGAGCTCCGCAACACTCCGACTATCAGACGTTGGCTGGATTCCTCTACAACGGCATCGTCATCCAGCTGGGCCAAACGATAGAGTTGTTGTTCTACTGCTTCGGGGCGATGCTGTGGTATTCCCTGTTCTACAGATCGAGGTATATCCCGCGGGTTATATCCCTCTTTGGCCTTATCGCAGTGTCCGTCGCATTAGCTGGGCTCGTGGTTGAATTTCTTGGTCATGATGTTTCGATACTGGTATTCCTTCCAATCCTCCCGTTTGAATTGACGATTGGAACATGGCTTCTGCTCAGAGGCATAGAGGATAAGGTCCCCGTCGTCGTTGATCCCGCGCGGTGACCGCCCGGTCAGGCTCGACCCGATGGCCTGAAAGCCGGTCCGCCGAAGTCGGCCGAATGCCGTCACCGCCGGTGCCGCTGAGAAGAGCCGGTTAGCGGTCTATCTCACCGAAGGGCTTGCGACCGACACCTTTTGCGGCCCACAAGATGGACACTCATGAACGGTCACCACGGTGGCGGCGACCAAGCTGACCGCGTGCTCTGTCAGCGGCCGGACCATTTCCTGACACCTCTCGCAGCGAACCAGGTCGGTTTCGCGCTTCTCGTCAGTCACCGGGCGAATCCCTCCGAGAGAGCGTAGATCAGTTCAGGAAAGGCGTCAAGGCTACGCGCGGCGCAGGGTGAGAGTCTCGAGACGGAAGCTCAACGTAGATTGAATACGGATCCCGTGATAGCGAATCGCCCAGGTCCGACGACGGACAACAAGGCGAAGAGGGCGAGCGTGGCGCCTAGCAGGCTAACGTTGCGGTAAAAGTTCGACGCTTGCGTCCGTCGCTGTGCGGCGTCGGAAATCGTCCAAAAGGGGTGAAAGAGGAGCGTGGCGGGTACCAGGAACGCCGCCATCATCAGCGCGCCCACGTCAGGCCAAATGCCCAGCACCATCGAGACGTCGGCGAGCAATAACCAGACGCCAGTCGGCCATCCGGCCACGTAGGGAATCGGCAGCCGGCTCCTGGCGGTTGCCACATACCTGGTGTGGTTCAGGATGTGACCGCGGGCGGAGACTGCGAACAGTGCCACGAAGAGGATGCGACCTGCGAGAAGGATCGCGCTTGCCGTGGTGCTCATCGCTCAAGTATTGACTGCCAGACCGTCACCTGCCTCCCGTCCGCCAACGGGCGAGCGGCCTGCCAGCTCGGCCAGACCGCAGTTACGGCGAGGGCGAACGCCACGAGAAGTGCCTTCGACGTTCTGCCGCTGGCAATACTGAGTCCCGACGATCAAAAGCCGCCGCTAACAGGCCGAGAAGCGCTCCGCCTGAGTTCAGGTCCAGGTTGGCGGGCTGACGGGCCGCCCTGTTGAAATGCTCCATGGCGGCCGCCTCAGCCCCGACTCGAGCGGTAGATTGGTGAGGTGCGCTCGAGGCGGGGTCGATCGCGGGTTCTTTTTGAGCGCTTTCAACAGGGCACTCAGCGGAGCGGCCTCGGATCAGTTACGCGCGAGGCGGTGACGGCCCGAGCCTGCCGTTCACCCTCTTCGCCCGGCGCCTGGGCCTTAGCGGCAACAGCGTGGGAGCATCACTGCGATGCATAGCCAGCCGCTCGCGTCGGCGCATGAGGACGACGAGCGCCCACTCATCGCTGCCAGCCTTGCCGGCGATGAGGCCGCCTTCCGGCAGCTGGTAGAGCGACACTATCGCCTGGTACTCAACGTTGCTTATCGCGCATTTGGAAGCCTCGCCACCGCAGAGGATTGCGCCCAGGAGGTTTTCATCAAAGTTCACAAGAATCTGCACTCGTACCGTGCCGATAAGCCGTTCATCCATTGGCTGCATCGTGTCGCCACAAATACCGTGACTGACACCATCCGGAGGCGTCGGGTAGATCTTTCGCTCGACGCCCTGGTCCGCGATGCCCCTTCCCGGTTGGGTGACCCGGCCGAAGCGGCTGCACTCCAGGAACAACGGGTGGCGGTGCGAAGAGCGATGGCCGACCTCCCCGGTCGCCTTCGCGACGCGATCTCGTTACGGGTTTTTCACGAGCTCAGCTACCAGGAAATCGCGCAAGTCCTGAACATTCCGATCGGAACCGTGATGTCCCGCATCCACAACGCCAAACGCCTGCTCCGACACGAGCTCGCCGGCTACATCACCGAGTCCCGTGACTCGGGGGCCGGTGGAAGCGAATAGCCCGTGAAGAAAATGCGTCAACCCTGACGGAAGAATTCAATGTTGAGTCACCAGTCCGTCTACAGGTTGTTGGACGCATACGCAGACGGCACCCTGTCCGATTCGCAACGCGCGGAGGTCGACGCGCACCTGCGGATCTGCGCCGAGTGCGGGAGAAGCGTGCAGGAGATCCACCGCCTCGACCTCGTTCTCGATGACCTCTCGTTGGCGCCACCCGTCCCATTTCCCCGTTTCTGGTCGAAACTTCAAGAGCGACTGCGCAACGTCGTGGAAAAGCCCGCGCCTTTCTACCGACCAGGGCGAGTAGCCGCCGCATTTGCGCTCGCCGTCCTCGTCTCGCTCGTCGGCGTGGTGGCCCTCGCCTCGGATGCCGTCATGCCAGACAGCGCGCTCTACCCGGTGAAGCATTTGCGCCAGGAGTTTCAGCTCGCGCTCGCCGGCACCGGGGAGCGGCCGCGTCTCGAGCTCGTCCTCGGCAAACAGCGCCTCCATGAGGCGCTGGTGATGGTGCAACGCAAGCGTCATGACCTTGCTCTTGCCTCCCTCAGGGACTCCCACGCCCTGCTCGTCGACGCGGCGTCCCGGCTCGAGAAGGCCCCCGGCGACCAGCCCGATACGACAGTATTGGTCAGCTCCATCGCGGACCTCGAGACGGAACTCGAAGCCCTCCGTGATGCCAGCCTCGCGCAGGAAGGAAGGTACGCCGTTGACATTGCCGCCTTTGATGTTGCCGTCCACCAGGAGTTGAACGCCGTCAAGCAGCTCGAGACCGGCGTGGACCATGGTGGCGCCGGGGTCGTCGAATCGCCGTCGCCGTCGGCCGAGCCGTCGCCGTCGGCCGAGTCGTCGCCGTCCGCCCAACCGAGTGAGTCGGGCTCCAGCGAGACAACCCAGCCAGCCACGGCTCCTTCTCCCTCAACCGATGAGATGAGCTCGTCCAGCCCTTCGGCTGAATCAACTCCCTGAGCAGAGAGGCCGGGGGCCGGAGAGCGGCGGGCAGGCGCCGATTGGCGCGACTGCGTGAAGACGCCAGGTGAGGCTGTCCCGCGCGTCAGCGGCGCGCTGTCCCTTGAACGGCTTGCCACACCCTGTGAATATCGGCGAGGCCAGCCTCGTCAGGAGGATACATGTGCACGTTCAAATCGCGGCGCAAATGGGAGCGGACCAGCAAATCCGTGCCGTAGTCACCGGCGCGGCTGGGTTCATCGGTTCACACCTCTGCGAGGCGCTGGTGTCGCGGGGCCATGCGGTGGTGGGCATCGACGCCTTCGATGCTTTTTACGCTCCTGCCCGCAAGCGCAGCAACGTAGCCCGGGCCGTTAGTGACCAGACATTCACCTTGTTGCCGGCAGACCTCAATCAGCTCGACCTGGATGAGGTCCTCCAGCCTGGCGACGTCGTCTTTCACCTCGCTGGCCAGCCAGGCGTGCGCGACAGCTGGGAGGAAGGCTTTCCCTCCTATGCCCGCAACAACCTTGAGGCGACCCAGCGCGTGCTCGAGGCGGCTCGACGCCGTCGGGTGGCCCGACTCGTATTCGCTTCCTCGTCGTCGGTGTACGGCGACGCGCCGCTCCCCATGGTTGAAGACGGGCCGGTGCGACCAGTCTCCCCCTATGGCGTCACGAAGCTGGCTGCCGAGCAGCTGTGCCTCGTGTACTGGACAAGCTTTGGGGTGCCGGTCATCCCGCTGCGCCTCTTCAGCGTTTATGGCCCTCGCCAGCGGCCGGACATGGCGTTCCACCGGTTCATCGAGGCGATCCTCGACGGACGGCCGCTGACGGTCTTCGGCGATGGGGCGCAACTCCGCGACTTCACTTTTGTCGACGATGCGGTGCGGGTGTTCCTGGCAGCGGCCGCAGACGCGGAGCCGGGTCAGCCGGTCAACGTCGGTGGCGGCTCCCCGGTATCGGTGCGAAAGGCGATCGCGATCCTGGAGCGCCTGCTCCGCCGGCGGGCCAAACTTGATTTTCGCCCCGCCCCGCCTGGAGACGCCCACGGCACGCTTGCGTCGACAGATCGCCTGCGCGCGCTTGGTGTTTCGATGACTACGAACATTGAGGAGGGGCTGACCCGACAGGTTGCGTGGCACCTGAAGGGCCACTTCCGATATGGGGAGCCGTCGCTACGGGTCGCAGAGGCTGCGCCGCACTACCCGGCGCGCGTCCGATCGATCATGCTGTACTCCCACGACACCTACGGGCTGGGCCATCTGCGTCGAAACCTGGCCATCGCTCATGGGCTTCTTCAGCGGGCGCCGGACCTGCGCGTGACCCTGCTTACTGGTTCTCCGCTGGCTTCGAGATGGGTCGGCTCGGACCGCATTGCCGTGGTCCAGCTGCCGCCTGCCGTCAAGGTCGGAGTCGAAGCCTACGAGCCCGCGCAGAGACGTTCTCTATCGGGACTGCGGGCCGAGCGCGCGGGCATCATCGCTTCTACGCTATCCAGGCTCCGGCCCGATGTCTTCCTCGTGGATCATGCCCCGCTCGGCATGAAGGGCGAGCTACGCCTGGCGCTGGACATGGCGACCGAACAGCTCTCTGCCACGCGCCTTGTCCTCGGGCTGCGCGACATCCTCGATGACGGCGACAGCGTGCGCCGGACCTGGGCCGAGCAGGGCATCGTCGAGGTGCTGCGCCGGCTTTATCAGCGGATCCTCGTGTATGGGTCTAAAGATCTGTTCGACGTCGAGCGGGAGTACGGCCTCCCGGATGAGGTTCGCAGGAAGATCCTCTTCACCGGCTATGTCGCGAGGCCGTGTCAGTTCGAGCGGCCGGCGTCGACGCCACAGTCCTGGACGCTGGCTGCCGCGGAGGGCCAGTACCGCTATCTGGTGATGGGCGGCGGCGGCGGGGATGCTGCAGAGATGTATCGGGCCTTCTTTAAGGCCTGGCCCCGCATCCAGGCCACGTGCCCAGGGCGGGCGCTCGTCGTGACCGGACCGTTGATGGACGAGCCGACCCGGGCGTCGATCCGGCACGCGGCCCACCTGGTCGAGGTCGACACCATGCCATCCTCGCAGAACATGCCCGGGCTTATTGCGATGGCCGACGTGGTCGTGGCCATGGCTGGTTACAACACGGTGGTCGAGACGCTGGCTGCCCGCCGGCGGCTGGTACTCTGTCCGCGCCTGGTTCACCGGCGAGAGCAACGGATCCGCGCCGGCATCGTCGAGCAGCTCGGCCTGGCGCGAGTCGTGTACCTCGACCGTGCGGCCGCATGGCAGCAGCTGGTGGCCGCGATCGTTGATGTGGTCGAGCATCCACCATCGAGCAAACGATGGGATGCGATTGATCTTGATGGTGTCGGCCGCGTCGTGGACGAGCTCCTGCGGCCGGCGCCCGCCGCCACATCGCCGACGCTGGCCGGGTCGCGCTTGTGAGCGCCCGACGGGTCGCGGTCCTGGTCAAGCGTTTTCCGCGGCTCTCGGAGAGCTTCATCCTCAACGAGTTGATCGAACTCCGCCGGCAGGGTCTGGATCTGGTGGTCTACGCAATCATGGACCCTGGAGAGGGGCTCCTCAGCGAACCGGCGGCCCTCCTTCGACAGGAGGTCACCTACCTGCATGATGCGCGCCACCGTCTGGCGTCCTGGCGCCGCTTACTGTCGGGGGCACTTCGCCAGGCGGGCACTCATCCGACGAAGGTTCTCCGAGTTCTGTGGGCACTCGTTTCGGTGCACCGTTCCCTTCCTTCAGTCCGACATGCGGTCGAAGGACTCTGGCTCGCGCGTGAGCTCCGGAGTCGTGGGATCGTACACCTGCATGCGCACTTCGCCCACGGCCCCGCCGCCGTCGCTTACATGGCCCGCCTGGCGGGCGGCCCGCCCTTTAGCTTCACGGCGCACGCCAAAGATCTCTACACGACGCTCCCACGGAACTTACGGATTCGGACCGCGGCCGCGAGCTTCGTTGTCACCTGCACAGGCCACAACGCCGCTTACCTGGAGCAGGTCGTAGGCGGCCGGCCCGCCGGGCTGCGGGTGCTGTATCACGGCACCGATCTGCGGCGCTTCAACCCTGCGGGTCGGGCACCGCAACCGGGGAGGATCCTTTCGGTGGGTCGGCTGGTACCAAAGAAGGGGTACGGCGAGTTGCTGGCGGCGCTTCACCTTCTGGCCGGCGCGGGAGTGCTGTTTCGTTGCGACATCTACGGTGGCGGTCCACTGCGCGACGAGCTGGCCGGCCGAATTTCCGAACTCGGCCTGGTTGACCGCGTGATGTTGCATGGGGCCCGGCTGCAAGATGAAATCCTCACTGCACTGCGCCAGGCGGCCGTCTTTGCGCTGGCGCCGGTGATCATGGAGGACGGCGACCGCGATGGCATCCCCAATGTGCTGGTCGAGGCGATGGCGGCGGGCGTCCCGGTGGTCGCTACTCGGATATCCGGCATCCCGGAGCTCGTCCGCGACGGCAAAGAGGGTCTGCTGGTCGAGCCCCGCGACCCACCAGCGCTGGCCGGTGCCCTGCGGCGCGTGCTGAGCGACGCCTCACTCGCCGCCCAGCTCGCGGCGGCCGCCAGGCGGAAGGTCGAGCTCAACTTTGATGTGGAGACCAACACGCAGCGGCTCTGTGCCTTGCTACAGGGAGAGGTCCACGAGCGCGCGCCGCTGCTCACCCTTGCCGAGCGTTCATGAGGATTGCTTACCTGTGTGCGGACCGCGGGATTCCGCTGGGAGGGCGGAAGGGCGCTTCCGTCCACGTGCGAAGTGTGGCGGCCGGCCTGGCGCGGCGCGGTCATCGGGTCCTGCTGGCCTGCCGGCGCACCGACGGCGATGACGCTAGCGTTGCCGGCGTCGACGTTGAGCGACTTCCCGCCGAGGATGAGCAAATGGCCTGGCTTTTTGCCGTCTTGCGCGAGTTCCCGGCGGATAGCCTCCTCGAGCGGTACTCATTGTCGACAGGTCCGGCCCTTGCGGTGGCGAGGCAGCTGGGCATCCCATACGTACTCGAGCTGAACGCTCCGTTGGTCGCGGAGGCAACCCGCCACCGGGGACTTACGGATCCGGGTGGCCGGTTGGCAGAGCGCGAGCGGCACCTGATCGCATCGGCGGATCGCGTCATCGCTGTCTCGTCAGCCCTTGCGGAGTATGCCGCGGCATGCGGCGCGCCGGCCACGCGGATCGTCGTGATCCGCAACGGCGTCGATGTCGCGGCTTTTCGCAACCCTGATGGCCGGATCGTGCGGGAACGGTATGGACTGTCCGACGTCGTGATCGGCTTTGCCGGGAGCCTCAAGCCCTGGCACGGTGTCCGCGCGCTCGTCGAAGCAGCCGCCCGCGTGCCGGCGCCGGTCTCACTTCTGATCGTCGGGGATGGGCCCGAGCGTGAGGCGATCCGCGAGGCGGCCCGCCACCTCGCTCCCGGGCAGCGGGCCGTCTTGACCGGCGCGGTTGCCCACGACCGGGTCCCGGACTTTCTCGCCGCCATGGACATCGGTGCGGCTCCATTCGAACCCCAGCCAGGCTTCTACTTTTCGCCGCTCAAGATCGCTGAGTACCTAGCGGCGGGGCTGCCCGTCGTGTGCACCTCACAGGGCGATCTCCCCGCCATGGTCGGCGACGCCGGGGTGCTGGTGACGCCGGGGGACAGCACCGAGCTCACCCGCGCGCTTACGAGGCTGGTGAGCGATCGCCCGACACGGGCGCGGATGTCACAAGCCGCACGCCGGCAGGCGGAGCAGATGAGTTGGGAGCGCGTCGCGGAACGGGTGGAAGCGGCACTGGCCGGTGAGCAGGTAGCAGTATGATCGCGGCCTTACGGCTGCTGGCGCCCTCCCTGCGGCCGTTTCGCGGCCGGCTGGTCCTGGCCCTGGCCGCCATGCTCGGCGAGATCCTCACGGCCCTGGTTCAGCCGATCCCGATCCAGCGGGTGTTCGACCTGCTGGTCCGCACCATCAAGGGCAAGCTTCACCTCGACCTTACCCTGGGAGCCGCCGGCTTTAGGCAGCTGCTGTTGCTGAGCGCGCTCCTGGTGCTGATCGCGCTGGCCGACGCGGTGGTCACCTACCTGGACCTGCGCGAGTCCGCGCGTGTCGCGCAGAACGCGGTCACCGACCTGCGCCGCTCGCTGTTTGCCCACCTGCAACGATTGTCCCTCGCCTACCACCAGAGCGCCGATACCCGGCTGGGCGACCTGCAGCTGCGCCTCAGCGGGGACGTGCAGAGCCTGCAGGATATCGTCGGCACGGGGCTCAGCAACCTGGTGACGAACAGCGGGACGGCGCTGGTCATGCTCACCGCGCTCTTCTTGCTGGAATGGCGCATCGGGTTGCTCGCCCTGGCAGGGTCAGTCCCGACATACCTGCTCAGCCGTCATTACCAGCTCAAGTTCAGGGCGGTTGCGAGAGAGGCACGCAAGCAGGAGGGCAGGATCAGCGCCCTGCTGTCGGAGACCCTGGGCGCGGCGAAGCTGGTGCAGGCATTCGGCCAGGAGGGCCATGAGAATGTGCGACTACATCGTGAGACCGCCCGTGGTCTCGATTTCGGCCTACGCGCCAGCGAGTACCAAGCGCGGGTCCAGCCCCTCGTGAGCATCACGACGTCGGTGGTCACCGCGCTGGTCCTGCTGCTGGCCGCGGTCTTCACGACGCGCGGCCTCCTGACGATCGGGCAGTTGACCCTGGTCCTTGCCTATACGCGCGGCACCTTCGCCGCGTTGCGCCAACTGGCCAAGCTGCCCGTCCAGACGCAGAAGGCCCGGGTAGCATCTGAGCGGCTCGAGGAGATCTTGAGCCGGGCGCCGACGGTGATCGACCCACCGCGTCCGCGGCCGCTTCCGTCCGGTGCCCTGGCGCTGGAATTCGATCAGGTCATGTTCGGCTACACGGCTGGCCGCCCCGTTATTCGCTCGCTCTCGTGGGGCATCCCCGCCGGGAGCACCGCCGCACTCATCGGTCCAACCGGCGCCGGCAAGAGCACCCTGCTCTCCCTGGTACCGCGTTTCTACGACGTGTGGCAGGGGAGCGTGCGGCTCGGCGGCGTCGACGTGCGAGAAACGTCGCTGGCCGAGTTACGCGCGAGAGTCACGCTGGTCCTCCAGGAGAGCCTGCTCTTTCGCGACACCGTCTGGAACAACATCGCCTATGGGCGTCCCGACGCCACCCGGGAGCAGATCCTGGAGGCTGCAGACGCCGCCGGCGTCACCACCTTCGTCCAGCAGCTGGACGACGGTTTCGACACCATAGTGAGCGAGCGTGGTGCCACGCTGTCCGGCGGACAGAAACAGTGTGTTGCCATCGCGCGGGCCATCCTGCGAGACAGCCCGCTGGTGATCATGGACGAGCCGACCAGCAATCTCGATCTCGCCACCGAGCACCTCGTCATCCGCGGCATCCGCCGGTTGATCCAGGGCCGGACCGCGGTCATCATCGCTCACCGCCAGACGACCATCCGCCACGCCGACGTCGTCGCTGTGATGAAGGACGGTCGCCTGATCGAGACCGGCGAGCCGGCGCAAGTCCTGCCCGTGGATAGCCCGCGGTAGCCGTGGGACTGCGGCTCGTGATTAGCCGAGACCTGAGCGGCAAGCTCACCGCAACTGCCACCGCTCCACATCGATGGTGATGAAATCAGGAAACGGGAGAACCCAACCGTACTGCCCAAACGACATCTTCACGCGGCGTTTTGACGGATACGGGATGCCATTCGATACCCCATGCTCGAAGATGACGTGGGCCACTCTGGCATCGCGACTGGCCGCTACGGGCGTGTAGTCATTGCGCCTGAGGAGCCCGGTGGTCTTGTCGAACCAGAATCGCTGGATGCGGCTGTGGACCGGGAGGTTTGTTCCGTAATCCGCTTGCAGCACGCCGTCGCTGAGCTCGGTCCATGCGATGTCGGTTCGCATCAGCTGGTAGGGGAGAGAGTAATAGCCCCAGAAGGCGTAGCCCAGGAAGTACACCAGATTCAACCGGTCCCATTTGGTGCTGACGCTGGCATTCTGGAGATGCAGCCGGGCATCGGCGCGCTGCTCGAGGATCCTGCCGCTCGGCGACACGATCATCACACTGAAGCCGTCGAGAACACCGGTGTCACCGGATTCGTCGACCGGCTCGATAACGGTGTGGGGCCGTTGAAGGTCAACCGTGATCTTTGCGTGCGGCGGGATGTTGATGCCTTTCAGTTGAAACAGGAGCCCCCCGACGGTCACGGTGCTGTCCACCGCAGTCGCATCTTTCCAGACCGCCTCACCACCGTAGGCCTTCAGCGCTCGAGCTGCGGTCGGGGAGAGCGCATCCCGCGATGAAGGCCGCGTGTTGATCGATGGCCCCTGATCCAGGGCGGCCGGCGCCAACGTGTTGTCATACACCGTCCACAGCGCATAGCCGACCAGCAAGGCAAGCAGGAACGCCAGGATCGCTCCGACAACCTTGGCCAGCCTGGACCCGCGTCTTTTCCGCGGACCCGTTGTGACGGTGTTCGTCATGCAAACCTTCTCGTTTGTCTCGGTGAATCCCCACTATCGGCCATGACCGCGAGAATGTCCATACAGGTCAAGAAGGGACCGCGCCTTTGTGGCGCGGCCCTTTTCAGATCTTCGTTAGTTCTGTTGGGCGAGGACGACCTGGGGTAATGGCTTACCGCTGAGAGGATCGATGGCGTGCTCGAACAGGCCGAGGAGGTTGCGGGGTACCGGCCGGGCAGTCCGTCCCGTTGACGCAGATGACCCCAACGTGTTTTGTGGATCAATCTGACATCGACGTCATTCAGGCGGCCTCCGCGGAACGTAGCCCATCCAGTCCCAATCGATTTCGCCATGAACAGCCTTCCCGTGCTCGATGACCTGCTCCACCCTGCTCCGGGCTGCGTCCAGGCTCTCAGCCGTGACAACGAAGCTGACTCGGACCACGAACCTTGGCACGCCCCCAGCGTCGCTTACCACGCCAGGCCCTGTCTAATGCTTTGTTTCTTTCAGCTGATAGCGAACACCTATGACGACTCGATCAACTGGCCTGCCGCCGGGAGGTCTCCCTGTAGGCCTGGCGGAACTCTCGAGCCACGCACAGGAATTGACGCAGGCTCGGCGACGGATTCGTAGGAGGCCACACGGCTGCGACCTGGAACTGAGGAGAGGAACCGCGGATCGGACGGAACACAAGACCCGGAGGCAGGTCCTTGACCATGGCGTCGGCGCTGAGGCTCACGGCCTCTCCAGACTGAATCACCCGGAGCGCAGTTTCATACGTATATACGCCCGACCCACCAATGTTGAAAAACCGCGGCTGCAGGTCGGATTGGCGGAACCAGTCCACGATGGCGTCATAGACGGCGGGATTGACCGAGCGATCCACGAGCAGGAGTTGTTCGTCGGCAATCGCCTGAAGAGGAATCTCGGAGCGCGCCGCCAGGCGATGGTTGGCGGCTAGCAACAAGCCTGACTTCTCCTCGATCATTCGCTCGACCTGCAGATCGCCGATGTCTTCTGCCGGTGGCAACATCACAAAGGCAACATCGAGCCGGCCATGGCGTAGGTCACCGAGCAGCGAGCGGCCGTATCCCTCGGAGAGCTGCAGCTTTACCTCCGGATGCCGGTTTCGAAAGACTGCAAAGATGTCCGGGATGATCGTCCGATTGGCAAACTCCGGATAGCCGACGCGCAATATCGCTGAGTCGGCCAGCGCGATTCGGTCGGCTTTCATGACGATCGCTTGTAATTCCGTCAGCATGTGCTGGGCATCGTTCAGGATCTCCTTACCAGCCTCCGTCAACGACACGCGTCGCCGATCGCGGTGAAAGAGGCGGACGCCTAGCGTTGTTTCGAGCAGCGCGATTTGATGGCTCAGCGATGGCTGCGCGATGAACAGCCGCTCCGCAGCCCTGCGGAAATTGAGCTCCTCGGCGAGCGTCACGAAATAACGGATCTGACGGAGCTCGATGTTTTGTCGATGCCGGAAATCTTCAGTCATGCTTACCGTGATTTGATTCCCGAGCCCAGAAACGACGAAACAAGCAAGTTACACTCTGCGGAGAGCCTGAGGGCTTTCGGCCATCAGGCCGCCCGCACCTGGTTCCGGCCGACCGACTTTGCCCGGTAGAGCGCGCCGTCCGCCGCCTGGACCAGGCCCGCCGGTGTCTGGCCGTCCTCGGGCGTCGCGGCCACGCCCAAGCTGATCGTGAGCCGGGCTCCCTCACCAAAGAACTTGGTGCGCTCCACGATGCGGCGAAGCGAATCCGCTGAGGCGATTGCGCGCGACTTCTCGGTCTGGGTCATGAGAACGGCAAATTCCTCGCCACCAACCCGGAAGGCTGCATCCTCCGGAAGTCGAGGCACCAGCAAAATGAGCCGGGCAAGCTGCTGCAGTACCCGGTCGCCTTCCTGATGGCCGAGCCGGTCATTGATCTTCTTGAAATGGTCGGTATCGATCATCACGAGCGACAGGGGCTGCCCGGTGCGCTGTGACCGTGCCACCTCTTGGTTGAGGCGGCGGTCAAACTCTCGCCGGTTGAGCAGCCCGGTCAGTGGATCCACTCGTGAGAGCCCATCGACGAACTGGTAGATGGTGGCGTTCTGGATGGCCATGGCGGCGTGACCGATCACGGTGCGCAGGAACGCTCCATCCTCCAGCGTGTACGCGCGTCGGCGGCGGGAGGTCAGTGCCACGATTCCGATCGTTTGACCCCGCGCATCTAAGAGTGGGGCCGCCATCGATGGAATGGCGTCCCCTAACCAAGGCGGGGGAATGGGGCCCGAGTCTCCCGCCAGCAGCCGCTCTACCCATGGATCGGTCGACAATAACCGGGAGGGGAAAGATTCGACAACGCTGGCGACCAGTTCCAGGCTTCCCTCGCCAGCGCGGATCCAGATGGCGACGGCATCTCCCGCGAAGAAGCGGCTGAGGCCGCTGCTGAGCCGTTCCAGGACGGCTCCAAGATGCATGACCTGGTTGAACTCGGCCATCAGCTCGATCAGCGCGCTGGCCTGACCGTACCGTCGCTGCCACGTCGTGTTTTGCGCGGCGAGTTCGCGCCCGCGGGCGTCCAGCCCACGGCCGATGCTCCAGACCTGGTTGACGGCTTCCTGAGCACTGCGATCACGAATTCTGGGCGGCTTTTCGTCACGCAGCCGGTCCGGCGTGAGGTTCTTCATCTCCCGGACCAGGCGGCGTAGCGGGGAAGGGCCACGCCCGGCCACGAGGAACCCAAGCACGGCGGCCAGGGCAAGCAGCGCCGCTAGTTCTCCGAGCAAGAGACCCAGACTCTCAATCATCGAACCTCTCCTACAGTGGCGTCAGGGACACGTTGGCTTTTACCGTGTGTCCGGACGTCACTGTGATGGTCTGGCTGTAGGACTGATACCCTGCGGTGGTGACGGTCAGCGTGTAGGTGCCCGGGGTCACACTCGCGAATCCGTAATAACCGGTGCTGTCGGTGACTGTTGCGAGGACGCCTGGGGTGAGGGTCACCGTCGCTCCCGCCACCGCCTTCCCAGATGCAGGGCGTTCACTAGTCTCTCAAACGGGGGTACCACTCGATCGGGGGTAGCCGATAGGCCTATGGATACTGGGCCGAGTGGCCGCGCCGCTTTCGCCGGATGGACCCATTCGCCTTCCGGCGAAGCCAAGAAAGCGTCGCAGTAGACTCCGAACTTCCGATACCGCGTTGACCCGGTGGCTCCCGAGCGTGCGCTTGCTCCGCCCAGCGTCCGACCGCCCGCTTACCGTTAGGAGCTCGGCTCAGCCCACTCCGTCGAAAACCAAACGGTCATTGCTACAGGCAGGTGGAGTTCATAACCTGCACCAACCTCTCAAACGCCAGGACGGCAACACATTCGGCGTTGGAAGAAGCTCGGCTCGGGATTATGTGGCGGCTTGAAGACCAGGTGCCTGACGCTGGACCGCCAGGCGCTCGTGCTCCGACGCATCATCGAGAAAGGTGCTAATGATGCGGTTCATCTCAGCGCACTTCTCCCGCACTAAACTGCAGGCCTCGCGGCGCTTCTCGGAGGCGAGCACATCATCTTCGAGCAAGCTGACGTAGCCCTGAATCAGCGTTAAGGGCGTACGCAATTCGTGCCCCAACCGCCTCAACTCGCCGATGCGGACGGCGTAGTCCTCCGGTTCGACCCTTCCCATTGCCACAAAGCGTGGACTGCGCAGGACTCCCTGTCAAGTAGCCATCGGCAGTATTCGCAGTATTTAAAGTGCCCGAGTTCATGGAAGGTTATAGCAGTGTTAGAATATGTTGCGAGGTGAACGCGCCGCCTTTGCGTACCCCCGAACATCGTTGGCCCAGTATCTTGCGGCTGGTGGCGCACCAGATGCGTATCCCGACGAGTCTCATCGCCGGCTACGCCGAGATGCTCGCCTCTGACGAGATCCAACGAGACCCTGGGCGGCGGCAGCAGATCCTTGGCGAGATCCGCCAGAGCCTGCGCGAGCTCAATCGCCTGGCCGTTGAACTGCAGGAGGGGAGCCGGGCCGAGGCCGGCAGATTGCCCATCCGTCGGGGACCGATTGCGGTCAGCTCCTTGATCGAGGAAACGCTGCTGTCGGCGGCGCCTCTGTGCGCGTACCGGAAGGCACGTCTCGCATCGAGCGCCGGGACCGCTCCCATCGTTGGCCACGTCGTTGGCGACCGCTTCTACTTGAAGTTATGCCTGGTGAATCTCATCGACAATGCCGCTAAGTACGGAAAACCGGGCGGCCAGGTACGGGTAGTCACGAAGCCACGTGGTCGATCGATCGAGCTGCGGGTGGCGGATGACGGTGGGGGATTGGGGCCGAACGCAGCCGAGCTGTTTGCCCCCTTCGCCCAAGGCCCAGACACCAGGGAGGGTGTTGGCCTGGGATTGACTCTCGTAAAGGCTATCGTGGAAGCCCACCGGGGATCGATGACCTGGAAATCGGGGGAAGGAAGCTATGTTGGTTTTACGCTTCCTTGGTCACCCAATTGATGGGCGAGGTCAACTGATCTGCGCGGGTTTCACACCGAGGACTGCCGCGGTTGCGCCGCGGTGAGGTCCAGGTGGCGCCGCTTCCAGAACTCCAGCCGCCGGCGGAGTCGGTCCCGCTCTGCCTCGAGAACGGTCAAATCCGTCTGCACGGCCTCCCGGCGGGCGTCTGCCTCCGGCATCCTGGCCAGGCTCTCGTGCGCTGTGGCGACGGCCCGCTCCTTGAAGGTCAGGAGCTCGGTGTAAACCTCGATCCAGTGGCGGGCTTCTTCCGGGTGGGGAGTCTCGGGGTCCTCGCCTTCGAGAAGCCGATCCGGATCGACCGCGGCTAAGGCGGCTATTTGTGGATCCACATCTTCGGGGTCGATGCAACCGAGTCTAACCCGAACGGGCACAGGCGCGTCCCCCAGGGAAGCCGGGCGAACCTGGCCTTTTCTGGGGACGCGCGCTTGCCCTTTCCCCTCAGCTCGCTTATACTTTAGCTGGTAGCGCTACTAGCACATTAATAGGAGGTTTGCATGACGCTTGAGCATCTGCTCGTCCTGCTCCTGGTCGGGGCGCTCGCCGGCCTGATCGGGGAACGCTTTGTCGGGAGGGGGATGCCGTACGGACTGGTTGGCGCCATCGTCGCAGGGCTCGTCGGCGCCTGGCTGATGGTCGACGTCCTCCACGCGGTGATCGCGCCCGAATTGGCACTGGGCGGCATTCCCATCATCTCGGCGATCCTTGGAGCCGCCATCATCGTGCTTCTTCTGAGTCTCGTCGTCGGTCGCCTCGGCACTCGGGGCTTCGGTCGGTAGTCGGTAGCTGCTGGCGACCTCTGAGGGGCGGCTCTTGCCGCCCCTCTCATCAAGACCTCCTGGGCCCAGCCCGGGGAGCGGCGCTTTCTTTAGGCTCCTGGGAGTAGCCGCTTGATCCCGTCAACAAGCATCTGGCGACGTCTGGCTCTACGGCCACCAAACTGACAAGCGGCGTAGTGATGGTCGACTCCCTCCATGGTAAAGATCCGGGTGACCAGGTGGCGACACATCCAGATCGGTGTAAGCGGACTTTCCCGCGAGTCGGCTGGGACATACCGCTCCCCGTCGTATAGGGGACACTCGACAAATGTCTCAGGGAATGGACGTGGATACGGACAGGCATCGGAGGGGAGTCTCGGCATCAGTGTCCCCCATCAGAGTACGTTCCGCCGGGGCCTCGCACCCATTCCTCGATTTCAGCCTGGGTGAGCGTCCACCCACTGGGCGGTAGTAATGCAAGGACATCGACGAGGAATCGCCGCGGATCCGCAGCGTCGTTGCCGAGGGCGTCATGGAGGATGGACGCAGCGAGTTGGGGGAGGTCGGCGCCGGTGACTCCCCACTCGAAGCCCGTATCTCGAAGCGTGTGGACGCCACCCTCACCGTCGTCGACGTCGACGTCGCAAACTCCGTTGTCGTTTGACCATCCACGGTAGATCTTTGGAATGACTTGCCTCCCTGCCGACTAGCCGTACGACCAATTCGAGTGAATTTCCCAGGCTAGAACGGCCGCCGGCAACCTCTGCCTGATCAATAAAACGCAGGCGGGGGCTGTTCTCTTCGGAGCTACGGTTGGGGACACCACGCAACTGAAACAGCCTGGATCGCTAAATCGCCGTCACCCCTTTGTTTGTTCAGGATCCAGCCGTCGCCCGATCCTTGTTACGCCAGAGACGTGGCCCCGCGTACCACCAGCCGACCATGGCCGCCACGAGCAGAAGCGGGGGAATCCACGAATCGCCGGTCAGGGCGAATCCGATGAAACCGGCGGCGAAGATGAGCACAAATCCGCCGTAGCAGAACAGGAGATAGCGGATGGTGGTTGGCCGGCGGCGCCGGCCCTCGAGTTCATAGAACTGCTGCACCGTTGGACTCAATTGCTTCTTGCGAATGATGTAGATGACCCCGGGTCCGCCGGCATGCCAATTCAGAACATAGCAGCCGGACGGTCGAAATAGCTGCCATTCGTCCGGAACGCCTACGAGGCCATTGGCCTACCCCGGTCGTCGGCGGCAGTTTGCGATCATGGCGATACCAGGCAATGACCCAGCTCGACGGGAAGACACGTGCCCGGTTACCGGACAGCGCCTTCGCCTACGTTGATTCACGCGGCCACCGCCGTCTGCCGATCAACGACGAGGCCCACGTCCGCAACGCCCTCGCGCGCTTCAACCAGACCCGCTTCGAGGACGAAGCGGCGCGCGGTCGGGCCCGAACGAGGCTGCTCAAAGCCGCCAAGAAGTACGGCATCGTGCCCATCGGCTTCATGACCGGCCAGTTGCGCTCGCAGAGCCTGCAGGCGGCTGCGGGTCAGGCGGTCATCGAGCTCGGCGGAATGGGGGCACCGGAGGAGATCGAAGAGCGGCTGCGGACCGTGCTCCGTGACCCGACACTATCTGTCCTGCACTGGTCCGACTCGGTTGAGGCCTACCTGGACGGCAAAGGTCAGGCGGTGGTCCTTCCAGCCGACGGAGAGGGCCGCGCGGTCACGCTGCTCGGGCGCTACGGCCGGCCGATGACTGCACTGGTCCACGACCCCGCTGTTCTCAGCGATCCAGACCTCGCCAGGACGGTGACGGCAGCGGTGAAGCTTGCCATTGAAAACGAGCGGATGCAGGGGGAGATCCAGGCTCGCGCCCGCGAGGCGCACACGCTGCCCACCGGCGTCGTGACCTTCCTCCTCACCGACCTGGAGGACTCGACCGGTCTCGTGCGACATCTTGGCGACCGTTATGACATGTTCCTGGGCGATGTCCGCCGCCTGCTTCGTGCGGCCATCCGCACTTCGGGCGGCCGCGAGGTGGAGACCAGGGCCGACGAGATGTTCGCGGTCTTCGAGCACGCGCTGGCGGCCCTCGAAGCCGCGCTTGCCATCCAGCGCAAGGTTCGCGCGCGACCGTGGCAGGACGACCTGCAGCTGCGGGTCAGGGTCGGCCTGCATACCGGCCGTCCCACCCTGACCGATACCGGGTACATAGGCCTGGCCGTCCACACCGCTTCGCGGATCTGCTTCGCGGGCCACGGCGGTCAGATCCTGCTGTCGCGCGCGACCCGGGAGGCGATTGAGGGCTCTCAGCCGGCCGGCGTCAGGTTCAAAGACCTCGGCCAGCATCAGCTCCACGGCTTGCCTGTGCCGGAGGCGCTTTTTCAGGTGGAGGCAGAGGACCTGCCAACCAACTTCCCCCCGCCAAGAACGCTCGCCTGAAAGGGCTGGTGATCCTGCTTCCCTGAGCGCCGGGCCGGGGTCAAGGACTCATCGGATACCTGGCAAATGCCAGATAAAACGGCGGACGCGCCGAATATGAGGATAACTCGACCCAAAGATCGCGCATTTGCTACAGTCCATCTGTGGCAAAGCGCCTCAGAATTGGGCAGGCGGCCGAGCTCCTGCGGGTCAGCCCGGACACCGTGAGGCGGTTGGTCGATTCCGGCCAAATCAGGACAGCCCGGTCAGCCGGGGGTCAGCGGCAGATCGATGGAGCCGCGCTCGCCCGCTACATGGCCGCCCTGCCACGCCCGGACCCGCCGGCGGTCGTCAGCGAATCCGCCCGCAACCGTTTTCCGGGCATCGTGACCCGAGTGGTCAAGGACGGGGTCGCGGCGCAGGTCGAAATGCAGGCGGGTCCGCACCGAATCGTGTCGCTGATCACGCGGGAGTCCGCGGACGAGCTCGGGCTGAAGCCGGGCGTGATGGCGGTCGCCTCCGTCAAGGCAACCAGTGTCGTGATCGAGCTGCCACGCAGCTGAGGAAAGGTCGGATGCGTATTCGCGTCTCGTTGTTGGTGGTGCCTGCGGCGTTGCTCGCCGCCTGCGGGAATGGTGGAGGCACGTCGGCGGCCTCCCCCCAGGCCATGTCGCTGCGCGGGACCATTTCGGTTTTTGCCGCCGCGTCGTTGACCGACTCCTTCAAGTCGCTCGGCACCTCCTTTCACGCGGCCCACCCCGGGGTCACGCTGCAATTCAACTTTGCCGGCACCCCGACACTGCTGACGCAGATCGAGCAGGGCGCGCAGGCTGACGTCTTCGCCTCCGCCGATACCACGAACATGGACAAGTTGAATGGCGACGGCTTCACGACTGGTACGGCGCAGGTCTTCGCTCACAACCAGCTGGAGATCGTGGTCGCGGCCGGGAACCCCAAGGGCATCACGGGGCTCGCCGATCTCGCCAAGCCCGGTCTGATCTACATCTCCGAGGCGGCGACGGTGCCGGCTGGGAAGTACTCGCTCCAAGCGTTGGCGAAGGCGGGCGTGACCGTCACGCCCAGGAGCCTGGAGACCGACGTCAAGTCTGTCGTCAGCAAGGTCGAACTCGGCGAGGCCGATGCGGGCATCGTCTACGCGACCGACGTCAAGGCGGCCGCAGGCAGGGTGCAGGGCGTCCCCATCCCGGCCGCGTACAACGTGGTCGCGACCTATCCGTTGGTCGCGGTGAAGGACACCAAGAATTCGGCCGCCGCCAACGCTTTCATCGCATACGTTCTATCCGCCGCGGGCCAGTCGCGGTTAGAGTCCTTCGGCTTCCTCGGGGCCTGATCCCCAGTGAGGCGGGAGCGCGTTCCGATCGTTGTTGTGGCGCTGGCGGCGGTCGGGGCGGCATTTTTCATCCTGCCGTTGCTCGGCCTCCTCGTGCGGTCTCCGTGGAGAGACGCGGTCAGCTCGCTGGCGGCGCCTGAAACAATCGAGGCACTCAAGCTGTCCCTGATCGCCTCGCTGTCGGCGACCGGTGTGGCGCTGGTCCTCGGGGTGCCGCTGGCCTGGATCTACGCCCGCGTGGAGTTCCCCGGCCGGGGCGTGCTCCGTGCCTTGACGACTCTGCCCATGGTGCTCCCTCCGGTCGTGGGCGGCATCGCCCTCCTGCTGGCCTTTGGCCGGCGCGGGCTGTTGGGATCGTGGCTCGACCGCAGCTTCGGCATCACTCTCCCCTTCACGACCGCGGGCGTCGTGATGGCGGAAACCTTCGTCGCGATGCCCTTCCTCATCCTCACGGTGGAGGCGGGTCTGCGGTCGATGGATCGCCGCTACGAGGAGGCGGCTCGTACCCTGGGCGCGAGCCGCTGGAGGGTGTTCACCCGGGTCACGCTGCCCCTCATCGGACCATCGCTGTTCGCGGGTGCCGTGCTGTGCTGGGCCCGGGCGCTCGGAGAGTTCGGCGCGACGATCACCTTCGCCGGTAACTTTCCAGGTGTCACGCAGACGATGCCGCTGGCGGTTTACCTTCTTCTGGAGACCAACCAGGAGGCTTCGTTCATCCTGAGCCTCGTGCTTCTCCTCATTTCGCTGGTGGTGTTGGTTGGACTCCGATCCCGCTGGCTCGGCTCCGTGTGAGCCTCGATGTCGCGCTAAGCGTGAGGCTCGGCGCCCTCGAGCTCGACGTGGAGGTCACCATCGGGGAGGGCGAGGTGGTTGCACTGCTCGGCCCGAACGGAGCGGGGAAAACCACCCTGCTGCGGGCCATCGCGGGCCTCGCACCCCTCGGCTCAGGACACGTGGGTTTGGATGGGCAGGTCCTGGAAGACACCGCCACGGGTGACTACGTACCGACGGAGCAGCGACCGATCGGTTTCGTGTTTCAGGACTACCTTCTCTTCCCACACCTCAGCGTCCTGGACAACGTTGCCTTCGGCCTCCGTTCACGCGGGACGCGACCACGCGTAGCCACCGAAAAATCGCTCGAATGGTTGGATCGCGTTGGGATGAGAAGCTACGCGCACGCGAAACCGGCCGAACTGTCCGGAGGTCAGCGCCAGCGGGTGGCGCTGGCCCGCGCGCTTGCGCCGGCCCCGCGCCTGCTGCTGCTCGACGAGCCGCTGGCGGCGCTGGATATAACCACGCGGGCCGACGTTCGCCGCGACTTGAAGCAGCATCTGGCGTCATTTGAGGGTATCCGTCTTGTGGTGACCCACGACCCACTCGAGGCGATGGCCCTCGCCGACCGCCTGATCATCATGGAGACGGGGCGGCTCGTGCAGACGGGTACGCCCGCGGAGATTACGCAACGTCCGCGATCGCCGTACGTGGCGGACCTCGTGGGTGTGAACCTGCTCAGGGGAGAAGCCGATCACGGGTCGGTGCGAATACCAGGCGGGCCCGTGGTCGCGGCGGCCGGCGCGGAGTCGGGTGATGTCTTCGCCGTGATACACCCGCGCGCCGTCTCGGTCCATCGAAGGCGCCCCGACGGCAGTCCCCGTAACGTTTGGCAAGGCCGGGCCAGCGGCATCGAGGTCATCGGCGACCGAGTTCGCATTCGCATCGATGGTGAGGTCCGCGTGGTGGCGGAGGTGACGCCGGCTGCGCTCAAGGAGCTGGATCTGGGCGAGGGAGGGGAGGTCTGGCTCTCCTTTAAAGCCACTGAGGTGGGGGTTTACCCCGCTTGACCATCGGGCCGTCCCTCCGGCCGCCCTTCACGCCTGCGCGAGCCGAGGTTACCGCGTTGCGGTCGCGATCCGCCAGTGCGCGGCGATCCGGTCGGCGGACAGGGCGGTCGGATAGATCGCGACCTCATCGACGAGCGCGTTCGTGAAGTGCCCGTCCGGCCGGCGGCCGATATACAAGGGATCGGTGCTCTGTTTCGGGATCGCTGTGACGGCGAGGGCGCTATCGAGTTTGCCGTTGATAAAGAGCTTCGCTGTGGTTCCGTCGTAGGTCGTCACCACGTAGTACCAGGTATTCAGCGCCAGCGTTTGCGACGAAACGATCGTCGGGTAGTCGGCCGTCACCCGGAACTCCAGGTGTCCGTCGTGGTGGCTGTTCAGCAGCTGGAACCAACCGCTGCCCGCGCCGCCGCCTGGATCCACGTTCTTGGCCACGTACACACCGTATTCATTGTCGGCCTGCTTCTTCATCCACAGCTCGATGGTCACATTGTTGACCTGAAGGCTGGCTGAGCTGGGCACGCTGGCCGCGCCGCTAACGCCATCGAAGAGTACGGCGGTATTCCCATCACCGGCAATCGCACCAGGCTGCCCGAGCGTGAACCCGCCCTCATACGCACCGCTGTTTCCATGGCTCGATTGGTCGGCCATGATGGCGCCGCTGGTGTCTCCCATCCGCCAGTAGGCGACCGGTCCATCCCCGAGGACGGTGGCGCTGTACGTAGGCGCAGTGGTGGGAGCGGCGGCCGTGGAGGCCGCGGCACCGCAGCCGGACAGCGCAACGGCGACCAGTGCGAGCAGGAAGGCCTTCCTCACCTAGATGCGAACGCGGCCAGCCCGACCGCCTTGCAGAAATGGGGAGTCGGACCGTGTACGGTTGGAGGTACTGTCCTTTATGCCCGTTCCGGCGACCCTCGCCCGCCTACATCGAGACATCCTGGCATGCACCCGCTGCGTGGAGGCAGGCTACCTGCCTCAGGCAGCGCCAGTGCTGAGCGGTCATGCCGACAACCGCATCATGCTGATCGGGCAGGCGCCGGGTGCGGTGGAAGCGGTTGCGCGACTGCCCTTCCAGGGACGCTCAAAAAAGGTGCTGATGGCCTGGTTGGGACGCGCCGGTTTCACATCGGAGGAGCAGGCCCGGCGCCAGGTCTATATGACGTCCATCACCAAGTGCTTTCCCGGGAAGGGCACCGGCGGGGGGGACCGGCGGCCTAGCCGCGCCGAGGTCGACCTCTGCCGGCCGCACCTGGATCGGCAGCTCGCCGTGGTCAAGCCGCAACTCCTGATCCTGGTCGGCGGGTTGGCCCATGAGCGCTTCCTGCCCGGGCGCCCGCTGGACTCCCTGGTCGGCCGCCTCTTCGACCTCTCCGGCAACGAGGTCTCAACCCGGACCCAAACCCGGCCGCTGCTCGTGCCGCTACCGCATCCGTCGGGTGCCAGTCGCTGGCTGAATGCACCGGAGAACCGGGCACTCCTCGAGCGGGCGCTGCGACGGCTGCGGCCGATCGTCCGCGGTTTGCTTGACGCTCAATTGGTGGGCGCATAAACTTCCGACAACATGCCGCCAGATCGGGACCGCGACGCCGTCGAGCCTGAAGAAGCGCCGCCGGTTCCGCTGACCAGTCCCGAGGACCTTCCAGCCTTCGGCAAATCGGCCGAGGCCATCCTTGCCTCGATTTTCTCCCCGGTTCCCGAGGCCAGCCCGCTGGAGCAGTTGGAGCAGACCCTCCGTCATCCCAGGAAGCTGATCTATATCGCCATGTCCAATCGCAACTTCTACTGGCGGATGCACGTCTCGAAGATGGTCCTCGACGAGGGTTACGTGCCGATCAACCCCTTCATGCTCTTCGACTATTACCTGCTCCACACGGTGCCGAAGCAGCTGGTGCGCGAGGCGATCAACAACCTCCTCTCCCGCTGTGATGAGGTCTGGGTGTTCGGCACGATGAGCCTCGGCGTCAAGGTGCAGCTCGGGATCGCCAAGCGGCTGAAGAAGCCGCTGCGCTTTTACGACATCGCCGATCTGCCCGAGCAGGTCTACCGGATCTCGGAGAAGCTCGCCCAGGAAGAGGGGCGGGATTGAGACGGTCTACACCCGTGTGATCAGGTCGCGCTCCAGGCTGTTGCGCGTCTGAAGCACCAGCTTGCGCAGCGACGGCCGATCGACGACCGCCCACTCGATCTGCCGGAGCGCACTGTAAAGACCTTTCAAGGCTTTGACCGCGTCTCCCAGCTCGACGTCGATCGGGGCCTGCATCTCGGTCAGCGGACGACCGCTGCACCAGTCGTAGGTGAAGTTGACGTAGTCACCCGATAGCGGCCTGAGGGTCTCCTCGCCGCGCTCCTTCTCGCGCGCGGAGAAGCGGTAATAGATGATGCGCAAGCGCTTCTGCGCCAGGGCGATCGCGCTAGTGGGGAACCGGCGGTGCTGGCGAGGACGGTCCCGGTTGCGATCCTCGGCGGTGACCATGACCAGCGACGCCGCCAGCTCCGCAGGCGTGAGCTCTTCCATCCAGCCGTCAGCGATCGCCTGGGTGATGATCAAGCTGTTCTCGCCATAGATGCGGGATGCCAGCAGGCCTTTTAAGGTCGGGGCCGCGCCCTGCAGGAAACCGAGCTCCTCGAGCACGCCGCGCAGCGCATGCATCCGCCGCCGGTACTCTCCCTGGCTGCGCTCGGCGTCGTGTTCGGAGGCCCGGATGCGCGCTTGCAAATCCTTCACCTCGGCGTGATGCGCCCGGTGCTCGGCAAGGAACGGGCACTTGCGGCAGCGCAATTGATTGAGCTTGTGCTGCCAGCTTTGTAGTTGCTCCTTCAGCTCGGCCAGGGTGTTCCCGCCGGCGTCCTTTGTGCCGCCGCCTCGCCGCCGCCGGCCCCGGCCCCGGCCACCCTGCCAGTGCTCGCGCCCAAGCCGGCGCATCTGGACTCGCAGGGAGGCGATTTCTTCCTCGGCGCGGATGAAGGAGCTAAAGGTCCGCTCGGTGCAGCACGGCTCGCCCTCCGCCTGGAAGCGGGTGGCGGTGACGTCCGCGAGGCGCTGGCGAAGGTTGGCCAGCCGGGCGTCGAGATTGCCGCGCGCGACCATCTTCTGGTACTGCCCAAAGGATCGCTCCATCAGCTCGTCGACCTCCTCCGGGCGGTGGTAGCGGAGCAGGTTGAGCGCCATGTTGTAGGTCGGCGCGAACTTGCTCTCGACCGTCATCTCGTCGCCGGTGGCGGCCTCGTAGATGGTGCCGATGTCGACGTCGGGTTCCTTGAGGATGACCCCATGCCCGATCGGGTCGATGCCGCGACGCCCGGCCCGACCCAACAGCTGGGTCAGCTCGCCGGAGGTGAGGGACGCAAAATCGCGTCCATCGAACTTCGTGAAGGAGGAGACCACGCAGGCGCGCGCCGGCATGTGGATGCCGAGCGACAGCGTCTCGGTGGCGAAGACGACTTTGATCAGGCCGCGCTGGAAAAGCTCTTCGACGAGTTCCTTCAGGTAAGGGAGGAGGCCTGCATGATGCATCGCCAGCCCACGACGGAGCGTCTCGCCGTCAAGGAGATCGAGGTAGAGCCTCGCTTCGTCCCGGTCCTCGATTTGATCCAAGCGGGCCTTGACCATCTGGTCGATATTGGCCTTCTCCGCCTCGGTGGTGAGGTCGAAGCCGTGGGCGGCGCAGCGGGCCAGCGCCTCGCGGCAGCCACGCCGGGAAAAAATGAAATAGATCGCCGGCAGGAACTCCCGGCCTCGAAGGCGATCGACCACCGGGAGCAGGTCGTTTTCCGGCGGCCGCCGAAACTGGGACAGCCGGAGGTCGGTCGAGTGCTCGGCCTGTGCGCGGTGACGGGTCTCTCGTGGCATCGCCCCCAGGTCGTCGAGCAGCGGGTAGAAATCATTGCGCATGGCGAGCCAGAGCCGCAGCTCGACCGGTCGCTTGGTCACGCTGACCGTGGCGATGTCGCCGCGCTGCTCGCTCATCCAGCCCGCCACTTCCTGGAAGTTGCTAATGGTCGCAGAGAGCCCGATGAACTTGATGTGCCGCGGCGCCTGGATGATGATCTCCTCCCAGACCGCGCCCCGTGGGAAGTCATCGATGTAATGGACCTCGTCCAGGATGACGTAGTGGACCCGCTGCAGCCGCTGCGGGTCTTCATAGATAAGGTTGCGCAGGATCTCGGTGGTCATGACGACCACCGGGGCCGCCGGGTTGATCGTGTTCTCGCCGGTCACCAGCCCAACGTACCCCTCCCCATGGAGTCGCCGGTAGTCGCGGAACTTCTGGTTGGACAGGGCTTTGAGGGGTGTCGTGTAGATCGCGCGGGCGTCGGTCTCCAGCGCACGATAGACGGCGTAGTCGGCAATCACCGTTTTCCCCGAACTGGTCGGCGCCGAGACCAGTACACCCTGGTGGGCCTCGAGCTTTTCAATTGCCTCGCTTTGAAAGGCATCGAGCGGCCAGGGGAGCGTCGCCTGAAACGCGTCGATCAATGATCGCGGACTTGCGTCAAGTGGTTGGCTCAACTCGAGCCAATCGTAAGCAGTTCGCCGGCGATCGAGTCGGGGCTCCGACTCAGTCCTTGGGGGGAATCCGGGGCAGGGACTGAAGCCGCCGGTTCAGCTCCGCAACTTCATCCCGGGTCAGTGGCCTCGAGGGCCTGGCCACGATCGGTTGGCTGATGATCCCCCACGAATGGAGGACATGCTTCAGGCTGCCCAGCGTCGCGGCGTTTGCCGACCCGCCGCGGGCGACCTCCGCCAGGTCGTCGTAGCGGGTCGCCAGCGCCTGGGCGGATCGCGCGCCGGCCCAGTCGCCGGCCACGGCGCAGTCATAGGCCATGGCGCAGGCGCGCGGCACCACGTTCGAGTTGGCCGGGACGGCGCCATGGGCGCCGACCACGATCCCGGCGTCGATCAGAGTGCGGGTCCCGAGAAAGAGGCGGAATCGTGATTCCCATCCCTCCTGACGGATGGCCGTCGCCAGCGCGCGAAACCACTGGAGATCATTCTGGCTGTCCTTGATGCCGGAGGCGGTCCCCTCGCGAGCCAGCTGCAGCGTGGCCTCCAGCGTCATTCGCACCTTGACCGTCTGCGGGATGTTGTAGATGAAGAGCGGCTGCTCCGGGAAGGCCTCTTTGAGGGTTCGATAGTGGCCGATAACCTCGTCCATCGAATGCAGGTAGTAGTGCGGCGGGGTGCACGCGAGCGCATTTGCGCCGGCCTCGGCCGCGTGTTGGGCATGGCGCAGCGAAAGCGCGGTCGAGCTGTCGCCAACGTTCGCGATCACCGGAACGCGACCGGCGACATGCTCGACGGTCAGTGCCACCGCCCGCGCCCGCTCGGTCTCGGGAAGCAGCGCGAACTCGCCGGTGGTGCCCATCACCCAGATGCCATGCAGGCCGCCGTCGATGAGGAAATCGATCAGGCGGCGCATCGAGGCCGGGTCGACCGTCTCGTCGTTGTTCAAAGGCGTCAGCATTGGGCAGAAGATGCCGTGGTATTGCGCCATGCCGGCTAGCGCTGCTTGGGCGGGCCCACGAGTTCAGCCGTGGCGGAGCGCTCACGGTCTCCGAGCCAGCGCAGGCGAGTCTCCTCGACGTCCTCGGTGTAACGCTGGCGGCAGCGGCGCATCGCTTTCGCGACCGCGTTGCGGACCAGCGGCTCGGGGCCCCTGGCCAGGCGTTCCAGGATCGACTTTGCCGCCGGCCAGTGGAAGGACCCGATCGCGCTGGAGAAAGCCATCGCGACGTTCCACCGGACGATCTGGTCGCGGTCCCGCGACCATTCGCGCAAGCGGCGAAGCGTTTCCTTGGGATCGACCCGGAGCAGAGCGTCGCCGATGGCGGACGGACCGAGGTTGCGGCGGACGTAGGGCTCCTCGTCCCTCAGGAGTGGCTCAAGCAGCGCCAGCAACTCGGGGACCCGCTCCGGCTTCTCTCGGCGGGCCCCGTACTTCACCGCCAGCACCACCGACCGCCGCAGATTCTCTGAGCGCGACGATCGAAGGACTTCGAGCCGTCCACGGATGCGAACGAAGTCGCGGTCGAGTAGAGAACCGAGCAGGCCGCCGGCCGCCTCGCGCACCTCCCAGTGCGGGTCGTCGGCGAGCGCCTCGGCGGTGCGCAGCACGCCGGCCGGGTCCTCGGAATACCGGCCGGCCAGCAGCAGGCAGGCGACCTGGCGTGCGGTCGGTGAGGGCGAGGTGGCGAGCGCATCGATCCACCGGGCGACCCGCCCGCGCTGTTGGGCGAGCGCCGTGGCCAGCCGCTCCCCGACCTGGTGCCGGAAGGAGGCCGGGCTTCCCGGGCGCCCATGGTGTAGCTGGCCGTCGAGGGCGGTCACCACACCGCTCGGGTCGTCGCGCGCAAGCGCGGCGAGGATGGCGGCCAGCGGTCCTTCCTCGACGGTGCCGATATCGTCGGTCTGGGTCGAGCGGCTCATGTCCGCAAGATCTCGATGTGGTGCTGATGCAAGACGGCGCCCCCGTTGTGATCCTCGACGAAGTCCACGATCTTGCTCAAGACTTCGTTGGCATGCCGGCTGTCATTGGTAGCACAGGTCACCCCGATCGCCAGCGTCTGCCAGTGGTCCTGGTTCGCCACCTCGGCGACCGAGACATTGAAGCGGTTGCGGATTCGTTGCACCAACGAGCGGCTCACCTGGCGTTTTCCTTTGAGGCTGTGGTTATCCGGCAAATGGAAAATGAGCTCGCAGGTGCCCACGACCATGACTCTATCCATAAGGATACGTAACGTCTCGAAAAAGGTTGAGGGGACCGCGGAAAGTTCTCCTATAGTGGCGGCATGAGCTCGGCCGTACGTGAGTTCGCGCCTTCCGCGTCGCCGGCGGACACGCCGGAAACCGTGCCGGCCCTCTTCCAGCGGACGGCCGAGCGCCGGGGTGATGCGCCGGCGCTGTTCTTCAAATCGGGCGACGGGTGGACCCCGATCAGCTGGGCGGACTATGCCCGGGCGGTCGGGCGGCTCGCCAACGCCCTGATCGCGGAAGGCCTCAACCCGCAGGACAGGGTGGCGCTCTGGTCGACGAACCGACCGGAATGGCAGATTGCGGACCTCGGCATCCTCCATGCCGGCCTGATCACGGTGGCGATCTACCAGACGCTCGCCCCCGACCAGGTGAAATACCTGCTGACGCACTCCGAGTCGAAGGTCCTGATCGTCGAGGATCGGACGCTGCTGGACCAGGTGATCGCCATGCGGAGCGAGTTGCCGGCAGTGCAGCGGGTCATTTTGATCGAGGGCGATGCGCCGGAAGGGGAGGGTTGGGTCGTTCGCTGGGACCAGGCGATGCGGCGGGGCGAGGATTTCGGTCGTGGACGACCGGGGCTACTGGCCAGTCGGTGGCAGGCGGTCCAACCCGATGACACGGCCAGCTTCATCTATACCTCGGGCACCACTGGCCGGCCCAAAGCGGCGATCCTCACCCATCGCAACCTCACCTGGACCGCGCTGGCCACACTCCAGTGTTTCCGGGGGGATCCGAACGATCGGGTGCTGTCGTACCTCCCGCTGGCCCACGTGCTCGAGCGCGTCGTCAGCGAGCTGCGGCAGCTCTGCACCGGCTGCCAGGTCTATTTCTGTCCGAGCGTCGACCAGGTGATGCCGATGGTGCGCGAGGTTCATCCCACCTATTTCACCTCCGTCCCCCGGCTGTGGGAAAAGATCTACACCGGCATCCGGGGGAAGATGGACAGGGTCAGTCGCTCGCGGCGACTGATGCGCGATTGGGCGCTGCGCGTTGGGGCGCTGCGTACGGAGGCCTACGAACAACGGAGGGCGCCGGCACCCTGGGTGCGATGGCAGTGGTCGATGGCCGACCGGCTGGTGTTCCGTAAGATCCGCGAAACGTTGGGCTTCGACCAGGTCGAGATCTGCATCAGCGGCTCGGCGGCGGTGTCGCCCGACATGCTGCGCTTCTTTTATGGACTGGGGATCGAGATCCTGGAGGGGTACGGTCTGACCGAGACCACAGCACCCGCCAGCTTCAACCGCCCGGGCGAAGCAAAGTTCGGCACGGTCGGTCTACCACTACCGGGGGTCGAGATTCGGATCGCATCCGACGGCGAGATCCTGGTCAAGGGCAACAACGTCTTCAGCGGTTACTTCAAGGATCCGACCGCGACCCAGGAGGCGCTGGATGACGGGTGGCTGAAAACCGGCGACATCGGCGAGCTGGACACCGACGGCTACCTGACGATCACCGACCGGAAGAAGGACCTCTTCAAGACCTCCGGTGGCAAGTACGTTGCGCCAGGTGCGATGGAGACGCAGCTGCGCAGCCGGCGCGGCATCGGCCAGGTCGTCGTGCTGGGCGATCGGCGCCCCTTTGTCGCCGCCCTGATCACGCTGGACCGCGATGCGGCGGAAGCTAAAGGGGGACCCGACGATCCCGGCGTCAAGCGGCTGGTCGATGAGGCGGTCGCGGAGGTCAACCGTGGGTTGTCGCATCCGGAACAGATCAAGAAATGGCGCATCCTCGATGCCGACTTCGTCGTCGGCGATGAGCTGACCCCCACGATGAAGGTGAAGCGCAAGCGGATCGCCGAAAAGTACGCCGGCGAGATCGAGGCGCTCTACAGGGAGAAGCAGACCGCCTGACTCTAACCAGCGAACCTAGGTGGACGCCGCTGGACGATCTCACGACTGATTCCAGTCAGTTGTTTCGGCAAGCCCGCATTGTGTGTAAGTACGACCAGCTGTTCGCTCACCACACCTACGGCTATGTAGTGGACAGTTGATGAACGATGGCGCGCCAGCCGTAAGAAATCGTGCGGGACCACTTGACAACAGGTCGTTTCATGTGACTCTGACCAATTGACCCAGCCCATCGCCTTCGCCTATGGTCTGGGCCTGGCCGACTGCGCTGAGGGGCGCCTCAGGCCACCTAGATGCTGGCTAACTCTCGCATCAAATGACTCCATATTGGCCGGGGGCGAGAGACCGCAAAAATTTTCACTGCGAAGCAGTTTCATCCGGCGGTCCGTCGGAGAACCGAAGCCGCGGTGGCTGGCGCCTCGCCGGCGTGCCATGCTAACTCGGAACGAAGGAGTGAGCGTGATCAAGGACGGAACCGCGGGGGACCGCTGTCGAGGTGTACTTCTGGGACTGGCCGCTGGCGACCTAAACGGCGGTCCGACCCGGATGGCGCTGCGACTTGGCGATAGCCTATTGGACTGCGGGGGCTTTGATGCAGCAGATATCTCACGTCGCTATGTGCAGTGGTGGCGAGTCGATGGGGTCGATACTGGCCCCACGTCTGGTCGGGTGTTGCAAAGGATTGCCGACGGCATGATCCCCGAAGTCGCGGCGGAAACGGTCGACCGTGAGCGCCAAGGGCTGACAGCCGGCTGCAACCCGGCACACCGGGCTCCGCCGTTGGCTATGGCCGGCTTCCTCCCCGACGAGCGACTGATGGCGTTCGCCCGCCACGAAGCGGCCCTCACTCACAAGCATCCGATAGCCGGCGACGTTTCCGCTGCGGTCGTGCTCCTGTGCCGGGCGCTCCTGCGCGGCACATCGTTGGACCAGGCCCGGAAAGTTGCTGCGAGCGGCCGTAAGCGGGAGGTTGTCAAGGCGCTCCTGGACTCCGACGCAGGTCCGGTTGGCAAAGGAGGTTATGCGCCAGAGGCGCTACAGGCGGCCGTCCACTTCGTGGAGCATGCCCCCAGCTTCGCCGTCGCTCTGGCGCAAGCGCTCGACTTTGCCGGGCCGGCCAACTATGCTCCAGTGCTTGTTGGTGCAATCGCGGGCGCCCGCTGGGGCGCCTCTAGCATTAGAACCCTGGCCTTGCAACATGCCGCATGTCGAGCCATCCGAGTGGAAATTGACGTCGCCGCGCACCGCCTGGCCGAAGGTTGGGAATAGTGACGATCCCGGATAAGGTCGTTCTGCAAGGCCTGATCGCGACGCGCTTCAAGCGACCCGAGCGATCCTGGCTATCACGATTCACGGGTTACGACCCCACGATCGAGCGCTATGACCCCACCGTCGAAGAGGTTCGGCCAGTGGATGATGGCGGCTTCTTGAGGAGACACAGCATCTTTTGGGTGTGGGTGCGGGGCTGGTTCCTGGAGGCTTCGTGGCTGCCGAGCCTCAGCAGCTCTGGCATCTTCGCTTTTGATGGGATGTCGCTCTCCTACCTCAACCACACTGACCCGGAGGATCTCCAACGCGTCCTGGCGGTCGAGGGTCGGCCTCTCGACCAGGCAGACGCATATCTCCTTGCGTCAATCTTCGCCGAGGCGATACTACGGCGAGACAATCACGACCATGTAGTTCTCCGCTCCCCAGACATGCTCATCCAGTACGAAAAACGTGGATACCAACTCGACCAGAGGGAGTTCATCCGGTGCGTCGATCAGGTCAAGTCGCCGAGCGTTGCCTCGGACTCCCAAGGTGGGTGGTTAATGTCTTTCTTGACCTTGCATGGCTGGATGCACAAGAAGGAAACGCTGGCTCGTCAGGAAGTCCGGATCTCGGCAAATTTTTCGATTCGACACCAGGAGGCCATCCTGTCGCGCAAGATCTTCTCCAGGGTGCCGCGCCTCCGCTACTGATACACGCTCGGCCGGTGGCGTTGGCCCGTTGTCGGTAAGGCGCACGTACTACGACTTGGGCCCTAACACGGCTATCACACTCGCGGCATTGGCAAGCGGTTTGACCGCAGCCGTTGGCGGCAACCACGACGGACTTCGGCGTATTGTCGCGAACCACCACGGATGCGCCGAGCCTTTTCGCTGAAAGCGGAGCCTGGACTCGGCCGTGTCGCTACCCAACTGAAGCGCGCGGTCGCCCGGTCGGCCTCAGCCCCGGTAGAAGCCTGGGAAGGCGAGCACGAGCAACGCCACCGGCACGACGAGCGACGCGCTCAGGACCATCCAGATCGCGATCGGGCGCGCCGCTCGGAAGCTGATCCTCTCGAGGGGTTGAAGCTCCTCGGCCACGCCGGCGGCCACGATCCGCAAGACGGCGCCCAGGATCACGCCGAGCATCGCGGCGTAGACGAGGGCGATCGGTCCGAGCGGGGCCGGCACGGCACCGCCGACCGACAAGACGGTTTCCACGACGCCGACGATCAGGATCGACCCGTTCCATAACGCGTGGATCCCGACCCCGGACAGGTAGCCCTTCAGCAAGGCGCCGAGCTTTCCGGTCTGCCGCCATTCGCACCAGCCAAGCATCACCAGCCCGCAGGCGAGGGGATGGACCGCTGCGCCCATGCTTCGAACCACGGTGATCGCAGGCCACGGTGATCCGAACGCCACCCCGAGCGTGGCATACAGGATGTTCTCGACAATGGCGAAAGCGACCCCAGCCGCGACGCCGAAGAGGAACGCCTCGCGCCGGCTCTTCGGTCGAGAGATCACCGCGCCGAGCGCCTTGGCAAACTCCTCCGTGATCGGAGCCACCGTTGCGAGCTCGATGAGGAACAGGAGCACCCAGGGCGATGCGAGGGCGGTCGTCAGCCGGGGATCCGCGCGAAGCGCCTCGATCAGGTGGCGTCCGGAATCCGCGAATCCAAGCAAGAACGCGGCCGCAAACGCGGCCACCAGCGGATACGGCAGGACGGCGACCAGTGGGCCGATGAACGCGCCGAGTAGGAGCGGACGCCATGGGAAACGGCCGCCCACCCGGCCCCAGACGGCAGCCAGTACCGCGCAGGGCGCGGCCGCAGCCGCCACGAACAGGGTGATTGGCGCCGTCTCGAGTCCAACGAACAGGGCCCAGCCCACCGCGGCCACGCCGAGCGCGCCGACCACGAGGGCGAGCAGGTAGGGGCGTTTCATTCCCACCCCGCCATCAGCTGATCGAGTCGCCGAACGCCGGCCATCACCCGCGCCCGGCTCTGCTCGATGGTGGTGGCCACCACCAGCAGCAGGATTCCAATGAAGGCGATCGAACCCCACAGCGCAATGCCTTTGAACTCGGGAATGATGCGGACCACGGGCACCGTGAGCATCAGGAAGAGCGACAGCAGGATGACGCCGGCGCCCACCTCGGTGCGACGCCGCACCCGGGTGATGGCGGCCCAGCCGACGAGCGCGACGCCGAGGAGCACGGCGAGCAGTCCGTACCAGACCGACACGAAGATGGTCTGCACCAGCGATGCCCCGACCAGGAAGGCCATCCCGGTGTACTCGAGCAGCAGCAGGCTGTTGCCGGCGATCATGTCATTGCCTCGCAGGTTGCCCCGCCGGCGATCCCACCGGGCGAGCTCGACGGTCGCGAGAATCGCCACGCCGATCGGCGCGGTGAGCCAGTTCGGATTACCCCGCAAGGCATCGCTGGCGAAGAGGAGCCAGGCGCCGCAGACCAGCACCGGCGACGCGTAGAGGGGTGTTGGTCGCCGAAGCGTCAGTCCGGCAGCCATGGCTTCGGCCCCGACCACCAGTAGCGTAATGATGAGCGGTCCCCGGTTCGGCCAGGCCGCCAACGCCAGGGCGATCGCCCCGGCACTGACCAGCGAGGCGTAGAGGGCAAGCGGTCGCAGCCACGCTGACGTCGGCCGGCGGCGCCAGATGCCCAGCGACACCACCAGGCTGGCCAGCGCAGCGCCCACCGCCGCGGTCGCCGATCGTTCGGCCGTGGGTTGCAAATCGTAGAGGACGGTTGCGCCGGATGCCAGAGCAACCACGGCGGCCACCTCGCGGAGCCACGGCCGGCCGAGTGGGAGTGCCACGAAACCCCCGCCGATCGCGTAGAGAGCCAGCCCAGCTGCCACGGCCAGCGTATACGGATGGCGCTGGTTACCGATGGTGGCGCCTGTGACGATGGCGCCACCGAGTCCGACACTCGCGAGGGCCGCCAGCGAAAAGATCCAGTGAGCCGGAAGCCGGGCACGACGCGCGACTGCCCCGCCCGCGATCGCGATCACCCCGGCCGCAAGCGCGGTGAACGCGACCACTTGATCGACCGTCCAGCCGACCCCGACCGATACCTCCACCCATGCGCAGGCGGTGGCGGCCACGGCAACCCACGGGAGGTACGGCCGCCAGAGCAGGTGGGCGACGGACGCCGTTGCCAGCGCGAAGAGGGCGGTGCCGGCCGCAACACCGAGGGCGGCCAGTCGGTGATCGGGACCGATGCTGTATTGCAGCTGCACCGACCAGACGCCGGCGGCGACCAGGGTCACGCTTGTCACGGCGGCCGAGGCATCCAGCCAGTCCGGGGGCAGACGGCGGCTGCGCAACAGGACGGCGAGGACCGAGGCCACGATTCCGGCAAGCACGGCGCTGAGCGCGGTCGCCTGTCCGACCGACCAGCCGGCACCGACCAGGGTCGCACCCCAGGCCCCGGTCAGCGATGCCACGCTGAGCCATGCAAGCCATGGCCAGGTCAACGGTTTGATGACGAGCCCGCAGGCCAGCGCGTACAGTGACAGCGCCGCCCCCACCACGAACGCAGCTGGGCGCCCCATCGGTAGCGATACGGTCAGGATCGATGAGGTCAACGTCCCTGCCGTGGCAAGCGCGCCCCAGCTCCACACCCAATCGCGGCTGAGCCCTCGCCGACGGACCATCACGGCAATGACGAGGGCGACCGTCGCCGAGGCGATAGCCGTCAGCGCGATTTGCTGGTCGGAGGATCGCTGAGCCCAGACCAGCGTCTCGGCCCAGGCAGCCGCCGCCGCCAGCACGCTGAGCACTTGCCTGCCGAGACGAATGGCCCCGGCCGTGCGCGAGGCGCTGAAGACCGCCCCGGCGGAGACGGCGCCGAGCGCGAGCGCGAACCATCCCGGGCCAGCGGCTTGCGCGCCGACCAGGACCAGCCCGGCACCGCCCGCGGCCCAGGCCCAGTGACGCCGCCAGGTAAAGACAACGAGGGACAGCGCGCCAAGCCCGGCCCATGTCACCGCCACGGAATCGGCGTCGAGAGTCCGCGCGAGCGCCAGCGCGCCGATCACATGGGCGACGACCAGCGGCGGCAGGTCCCACCGCGCCCAGGGATCAGACGCCGGGCGACGGAGCGAAAGCGCAACCGCGGTCGCCACCAGCGCGGCCGCGAATGGTACGAGCAGCGCGGGGTGCTGGAGCGGATGCCATGGGACCAGCGTGGCAACCCCAAACGCGCCCAGCGCATACGACACACCGCTCACGGCTCCCGTTCGAAGCTGAACAGCGACCACGAGATAGAGCGCCGACGCGGCGATCGTCCACCAGCCGTACACGGACGGTTGGTCCGTGTAGCTGAACGACAGCCCGACCGGGACAGCGAGGGCGCCAAGGGCAACCGGCGGGACCAGCCAGGCGACCCGCAGCCCCTCGCCGCCCCGGCGCAGGCCGGCGCGAAGCTCGTCGTAGAGCAGGCCGCCTACGAGCAGCACGCCGCCGGTGGCGGTCAGCACCCGGGGAAGCGATGCCGTGGCGACACCGACCTTCCGAGCAAGCAGCAGTGACAGCACGATGCTCATCGACCAGGCGAACCAGCGCATGAACGGGCGGCGCAACGCGCCACCCATGACGGCAATGACAGCCAGTGAACCCGCCACCGTCAGGATGCTGGGGTCGAGGTCCGGAGCGGCGACGGCAATCGCGACGCCGGATAAAAGAACAGACGCCGTTGGCAGTACGGCGGCGAGCGGCCGCCGGCGGGCGGTCGACCGCGCGGCCGCTGAGTAGCCAAGCGCGGTCAAGCCCAGGGCGATGCCGGTCCAGCTACGATGCGTCGTGTTGAGCACGCCCGCGTAGCCGCCCGCCTCCACCACCAGGAACGGCACGCTGATGACGAGTGCCAGCGGCGGTATGAGCAGCGCGATCCGCTCGAGGCGCTGCATTCGGCCCCGTATGGCGCGCAGAACGATCACTAGCGGAGCGCGGCCGAACTCCTGCGCGACCACCGCAACCGCCAATGTCGTGACCCAGGCGGCCAGCGTCACCACGCGAGGGGCGCCGGGCTTGGACAAGAACAGAGCGACCGCGGAGCCGGCGTAGCCGGCCAGCGCAAGGTGGGCGGCGGCCGGTGATACGCGGGTCGAGGCGATCGCCACCACGGCCAGCGCCGCGACGGACCAGGCAACCGGCCGGGCACCCGGATCCAGCTTGACCGCGTCAAACACGAGGATGGACGCCCAGGCGAGGGTGAGGATCGTCGACCAGACACGTACGATTGGCCAGCGCGGCGCCAGTCCGAGCACGATGGCGGCGAGCGTCGCCGCCGCAGCCAGCTCAGCGTCAGAGACGGTGCCCCGAACCACGGCGGAGGCGATCGCAATCGACGCACCGGCGGCCGGGAGCCACCAGGCGTAGAACGGGTCTGTTGGGCGCCATCGGCGCACGGCCAGGGTGGCTCCGAGCAGCAGCCCGGCCAGGATGAGCAGCGCGCGCCCCTGCGGGAGGAGCCGCCACAGGCCGCTTGCGAAACCCAGGGGGACGACGGCAGCTGCCACCATCAGGGCAGTCGCCGCTTCGCCCGACGGTAGAAAGCGCATGGTTGGCAACGGCCGGATCCGGCGGCCATGAACCCACACCGATGCGACACCACCCGCGACCAGGGCGGGCCAGGCCTCCCCGAGCGACAGCCCGAGGCCGACCACCAACCCCGACAGGGCAATCAAAAGCGGATACAGCTGCGGTCGCCTGAGCTCCTGCCACTCGAGGATGGCCAGGTAGCCGACGGTGGCCAGCATTCCAATCGCTGCCAGGTTCCAGGCCTGCGCCACGGCGCCCAGGGTGACGCCGAGGATCAGCGATTGCAGCAGCGACAGGCGCAGCGCCTGTTTCGAGTCGAGCGCCAGCAACTCGACCGTGATCTGGGAAGCCAGTCCGGTGATGAAGATGGGAAGGGGCGGGCCGCCCTCGGTGACGGCGAAAAGGATGGATAGGGCGTAGACCGTCCCGATTCCCACCACGGCAGCGAATCGCGTCGGCTGGGCAAAACGATGGGTGGGGCGCAGCCGCACGCCGACCACGGTCAGCAGGACCGCGGCAGCCGTTAGCGCCACCTGCGCCGCGGAGTAGTGGTTGTCGCGGAACTGCAGGCCCCCGGTCCAGACGGCCATCCACAACATCGGCGCAACCAGGTATTTCAGCGGCGATGCGGGACGGCGGATCACCGCGGCGGCGTAGATCGCCGCGAGCGCGAGCGCCATCGCGGCGCGAAGCGCGATCTGCGTGCCACCCTGGAACGGAGTGCTGATGGCGGCCGAGAGCAGAACCGGGACGAGTGCGGCACCCAGCAGCTCCAGGCTGACCGACACCAGGACTGACCCGCGCCGGTAGAGCCACCAGGAGGTGATGCCTAGGGCCAGCGGAACCGCCAGCGGGCCGAGGGCGCGCAGCCATTGGTTGTTGACGCTGCCGTACGCGAAGAGAACAAAGCCGAGCGTGCCGGTGAACGTCAGCAGGACGCCGAGATACGCTAGTCCGTGGACGGCGAAGTCTGACCTGACGACCGCCCTAGCATTGGCCAGCTGGGTGAGCCACGGCGACCCGGCCGCAGGGCGACGCGGCACCGGAGCTGCGGGCGGTACCGATGCGGACTCCGGCCTGGGCGCCGGCCAAGCCGCGGGCTCAGATGCGGGGGTTGGTGATGGGAAGGGCGCCAGGGACTGGACCGGCGCCTCTGGCGGAGCCGAGGTCGGGAAATCGGGCGCCGGCTCGGGTTGCGGTGCCTCCTCGCTGGCTAGCGAGAACGCAGGGAGTCGGCCCTCGAGTTCCCCCAGGAGCCGCCAGTAGACGCTCTCGTCGACAACCCCATGATCAAGCGCGTCCTTGAGGAACGTTCGCGTATAAGAAAGGTCGTCGGCGGGCTCTCGGTCGTCTGCGGTTGCGGCGATCTTCGCGCGAGCCGCTGGCCGGGCGAAGGCCACTCCAAGCGCGACGAACCACCCGAGCACCGTCCAGCCGAGGAGCAGATTCAGGACGATGACCGCCGTCAGACGGTTGCGACGCGCGATCGCGACGAACGATGGCAGGAAGTAAAGGAGGAGGACAAGCGCCGCATAAAAGAGAGCGCTGACATCCATTGGCTAGCTCTGGCTCCTCAGCGGATCCGGACCGGCACCAGCGAGACTACGCACGAGTGGCGGCGCCAACCTTCCACCCTCTCTTCGGCTTGTGAGCGCGAGTGCCTGTGAGTATATGGCTGTAATGCGAGCATGGCTATAGCGGTCACGCTTTGCAGGCTCGGTCAACTTGGTACATCCGGCTTGCGAGGGTCGCAACCCGACTCTCGACCAAGCCGAGCTTGAGACAACCCGCTGCTTCATTTCCTAACCTGAGAACCGAAAGCTCGTAGCGATCTGTCGGAAAAGGGGTGCCGTCTCCACGACGCGGCTGACCGGGGTCAGGAACGTCAGGACGTAGTTGTTCCACGTGCTGCCGTCGCTCCTCGGAAACAAGTACTGGGTGACCGCAACGAGTGTCATCTGGCCGCCATCGCCCTTCACGTTTCGGCAGATCTGCAGTTCAACGGCATCCCCGGCCGGGAGGCTGGGCGCCACACCGGTGACGGGGAGCACGACCTCCGGATTGTCGCTCAGGTCCGCCCCTTCTCCCTGGAAGATCACACCGACCGGCGGGATCGGGCCCTGGCGATCAATTCCCTTCTCGACGCCCAGGAAGGTGAAGTCAACCCGGTTGCTCTCTCCGGCGGCAAACTGGCCGCCGCCGCCTTGCTGCCCAGGCCTCTGGCTCCAGGTCGGAGGAAGGGCTAGCGTGAACCCGGGCCCGGCGTACCGATTCCACCCGGATCCGGGCGGGGAGGCGTCGAGACTGGGAGGGACTTTCGCGAAGGCAGCGTGGCATTCATCTGCAGAGATGGCAGGCGTCCCGACCGGTGGGACGCTCGGCGAAGCACTCTTCGCGGCTACCGTTTGTCGTCCGCCGCAGGCGGCCAGCGAGGACGCCAACAGGGCCACGCCGAGAATTCGAGTGAGGATCGCTGGGGTCGGGGGTGTTGCGTACATGGTTGCCTCCTTAGCCTTTCCTGGCCTCTTGAGCCAGATGCCATCACCCTATGGGCCAATCACCGGCTTGCCATCGTGGGAACCCCCGATCTTGCGGTACGTAGCCTGGAGGCGGCTTCTTGACTTTCCGTCACCCGCCTTTTATGGTCGGTTGACAGCTACGGCTCGCGCTCCGAGCGCTTCCTACCCGTAGGCGGAGGGGACTGACATAAGCCATGGGCGTCGACCCGGCGGCCCACACCTCTGCGGTCCTGCACCTCGGTGCCGGTCGGCTCGGGAATGCCGCAGAGAGGCATAACCTCCCCGTCCAGCTCTCGAGCTTCATCGGTCGGGAGCGCGAAATGGCGGAAGTCGGCCGCCTGCTCGATACGGTTCGGGTCCTTACGCTCATTGGACCAAGCGGGTGTGGCAAGACGCGCCTGGCGCTCCAGCTGGGAATGGCCCTGCTCGACGAGTACGAGGACGGTGTTTGGTTCGTTGACCTGGCCCCGCAGAGCGACCCAGGGCTGGTTGCCCAAACGGTGGCAGTGAGCCTTGGCCTTCGGGAAGAGCCGGAGGTTCGGCTTATCCAGACCGTCACCGGGCACCTCCGAACCCGGAACGTGCTGCTCGTCCTGGACAATTGCGATCACCTCGTGGATGCCTGCGCGAATCTCGTAGAGGCACTCCTCCAGTCCTGCCCGCGCCTGCGCATCCTGGCCACGAGCCGGGAGGCGCTGAGAGTCCCGGGCGAGATGGCCTGGCGCGTGCCGCCGCTTGCGGTCCCAGAGGCAAAGTCCACCCTGCCGTTCGAGAGCATGAGCAAGTACGATGCAGTACGCTTGTTCATCGACCGCGCGCGTCTGAACGAGCCCGCATTGACGCTAACCCTCCACAACGCTCGGGTGATCACGGAGATTTGTGGACGACTCGACGGGCTCCCTCTTGCGATCGAGCTCGCAGCCGCCAGAGCGCGACTGATGCCGGTGGGTCAGATCCTCGACCGACTGGCCGACCGCTTCCAACTTCTCACCGACGGAAGCCGGACAGCCAGGTCTGCACATCGCACGTTGCGTGCCGCGGTGGACTGGAGCTACGACTTTTTACCGGGCCCGGAGAAGGTCCTGTTCCGACGCCTGTCCGCGTTCTCGGGCGGGTTCGGACTGGAAACGGCGGAATCCGTCGGTGCGGATCCAAGGCTCGAAAATCACACGGTGCTGGATCTGCTGGCGGCCCTGGTCGACAAGTCGATGGTCGCCACACGAAAAAGCTCTCGGGGAGCGGCGCGGTACCATATCCTCGAAACGCTTCGGCAATACGGCGACGAGCGCCTTCGCGAGAGCGGCGAAGTTGACACGGTTCATCAGCGGCATGCGCAGTACTTCCTAGCCTTCGCCGAAAGGGCGAGCACGGAGTGGCTCGGCCCTGAGCAGGTGCGATGGCTGGAGATGACGGAAGAGGAGCACGACAACCTCCGCTCTGCGCTGAAGTGGTTCCTGGCACGTGATCAGGAGGCCGGGCTGCGGCTCGCTGCGACCATGGCCGATTTCTGGCTGCTGCGCGGGTACTTCACCGAAGGGCGTGGCTGGCTGGAGGCGGCGCTGAAGGCCGGATCCGAGAACAGGCCGAGGCGCGCTCGAGCCCTCTTGGCGGCCGGCCGCTTTGCCTACTACCAGGGCGACTACGACGGGGCTCACAGTCGCTACCTTGCGAGCATGACCATCTCGCTCGATCTGGGCGATCAAGAGGCCCTAGGCCGAACGCTCGTTTTCATCGGTGAAGTGGCCACCGCACAGCAGGACTACTCACGTGGCCGCTCGGAGCTGGAGGAAGGAGTCGCGATCAGCCGCAGGTGCGGAGACCAGCGGACGGTTGCCGCCGGCCTGCTCACCCTTGCCCTGCTGTCCGTGGTTCACGGCGAAGTCGAGCAGGCTCGTTCTCTGGCCGAAGAATGCCTGGCTATCTGTCAGCAGCTTGGAGACCGATCCACAATGGTGAATGCGTTCTTGAACCTGGCCATCGCGGCCTATCTGCAACAGGACTACGCCGCGGTCCGCAGCTTGAGCCGCGAGGGCCTGACCATGAGCCACGAGTCGGGGAACCAGCTAGCAATCGCGACCTGGCTCGAGGCGTTCGCGATTCTGGCCGCGGTCGAGTCGAAGCCAGAACGCGCGATACGTCTCTTTGAATCGGCCTCGTCGCTTCGTCAGGCGATCGGCGCACCCCCGGCGCTGGCATGGCAAGCTGGCGTCCAGGAAGCCCTGGTTGGTGCCCGGACCGCACTTGGACCCCGCGCGGTCGCTGCCGCATCAGCGCAAGGGGAAGCGCTCACGACAGAAGAGGCCATCGCCTATGCGCTTGGGACTGAAGATGATCTGCCTGAGTCTCGAACTGGACAACCGAATCCGCTCTCTCGACGCGAGGAGCAGATCACCGTACTCATCGCAGCAGGACTCACAAATCGCCAGATTGCGAGGAGACTCTTCATCGCCGAGCGTACGGCAGAGACGCACGTCGACCACATCCTGAACAAGCGCGGCTTTCACTCACGCGCCCAAATCGCCGCCTGGGCGGCCGAACAGGGAATGACGGCATCTGCTCCCCAGCAAGGCTAACAGCTGGAGCCACAGCCTACGTAGCGCGATTTATGGGTTATCCACGATGCAGCTGAAGCGCGGGCGGTTTCGACTCGCTGCCAGAGGCGACATCTTGCAGGAAAGCGGGTACGTCACGATCCGGCGTACCCGGGTGCTGCATTGGCACCGTGTTTGGGATTCTGTCGCTGAAGTAGGCACGGCACGCCGCACGGCCCATCACCGGATCCTCAGATATGGGTTGCCGGCCCGTTCGGCACCAATCGTCGAGTTGGGGCCGTGGCCGGGATAGACGACGGAGTTGTCGGAGAGGGTGAGCAGCTGCCCGTGCAGGCTGAGCAGCATCTGCTGCGGGCTGGAGCCTGGCAGGTCGACGCGACCGATCTTTCCGGCCAGCAGCGTGTCGCCGGTGAAGACGTGATTGCCCACTTTGAATGACAGACCACCAGGTGTGTGGCCAGGCGTTGGTAGCACCTCGAGCGTGAAAGCGCCGAACGGCAGCGTGTCGCCGGCGACCAGATAACGCTCGGCCGACTTCAACATGGCGGTGGCATCGGCGAGGTGCATCGCAGTGGTCCCCTGGGTGGCGGCTTTGACCGCGTCCTTGGCGCCGGTATGCCCGGGGTGGGCATGGGTGAAGCAGATCCAGCGCACGGTCAGGCCTCGCAGCTGTCCGAGGATCTTCGCCGCGTCGTCGCCCGGGTCGATGACGACCGCCTCCTTCATTTCGGTGCAGGAGACCACATAGCAGTTGGTGTCCTTCTCGCCGACGTGCACCTTCTGGATCGAGAGGCGAGCCACGCATCAAGATTAGTGCCGACCCCACCTCGACCTCCCCGCAAAGGGGGAGCGAGAATCTTTCCGGCCCCCACCCTGCCCTCCCCGAGAGGAGGCGGGAGTCTTTAGTCCAGGCGGAAGGGAGAATCGGTCTCGCGGATTGCTAACCTTGTAGCCGATGGCAGAGGCTCGCCAGGTCGTCAAGTACACCTTTCTGAAAGTCGAGGCGCCAGTCCTCAACTGGCCGGTCGAGGAGCGGAAGGCGGCGGTGCACGAGTTCACCGAACTGCTGGAGGCGGGTCCCACGGCAGAGACGCTGCTCAGCTACTCCACGGTGGGACTGCGCGGCGACTGCGATCTCCTCATCTGGCAGGCCGCCGATACGGTCGACGCGATCCAGCGCGCGGAGTCGCAGTGGCGCGCCACCCACCTCGGGCCCTATTTGCGGGTCGCCCACTCCTTCCTCGCGATGATGCGACCGTCCCCCTATCTCGGGCGCCACAAACATCCGGACCAGGAGGGGCGCCGCACCCGCCTGAAGCCTGCCGGCGCGCGCTACCTGTTCGTCTATCCGATGTGGAAGAAGCGCATCTGGTACCGCCTTCCTTACGAGCGCCGCAAGGCGATGATGGTCGAGCACTTCGCGATCGGCCACCGCTACCCGCAAGTCAAGATCAATACCGCCTACTCCTTCGGCCTGGATGACCAGGAATTCGTGGTCGCCTTCGAGTGCGATGAGCCTTCCGCCTTCCTCGACCTGGTGATGGAGCTGCGCGAGTCGCAGGCGAGCCGCTATACCGAGCGGGAGACGCCGATCTTCACCTGCGTCCGCATGGCACCGGCCGATGCTCTGCAGCTCGCCCTCGGGCTGAGCGTCCCGGAGCGAGACGAGGAGCGCGAGCTTCAGCAACGGGTCAGCCTCATCGCGGGCGGATGAGGACGGTCGAGGCGGGCGAGGTCGGCCGGCCGGCGGCCGATCGTCTGGTGCCCGCCCTGGTCCAGGCGGCTCGCCGCCAACCGGTTAAGCGGCGGCCGGTCTGGTTCATGCGTCAGGCGGGGCGGTCGTTGCCCGAGTACCGGAAGATCCGCGAGTCCTACGACCTCTTCACCATCTGCCAGAACCCGGAGCTTTGCGCCGAGGTCACGCTGCAGCCGGTGCGGCGGCTCGGCGTCGACGGGGCGGTGCTTTTCGCCGACATCATGCTGCCGGTCGCCTTCGGCCTGGGCGTCGAGCTGCAGCTCGTGGACGGGGTCGGCCCGGTCGTCGAGCACCCGATCCGCTCGATGGCCGACATAGATAGGTTGCAGACGCGGGGTCCCGGCGAGGCTGTGCCCTTCGTGCTGAAGACCATCAGGCTGCTTCGCCGCGAGCTCGATCCCTCGGTCGCGGTGATCGGCTTCTCGGGCGCGCCCTTTACCCTGGCCGGCTACCTGATCGAGGGCAAACCGTCCCGAGACTTCCTCGCGACCAAGACCATGATGTATGCGCAACCCGGACAGTGGGACGCGCTGATGACGCGCCTCTCACAGCTCGTGCTCGAATACCTGCTGGCCCAGGTCGAGGCCGGCGCCCAGCTGGTCCAGGTCTTCGACAGCTGGGTCGGCGCGCTGTCGCCGTCCGACTATCGCCGCTACGTGTTGCCTCACATGGCGGGCATCTTCAGCGGCCTGCAGCGCGCGCGCGCCCCGTCGATCCATTTCGGCACCGGCACCGCCGGCATCCTCTCATTGATGCGAGAGGCCGGCGGCGACGTGATCGGCGTGGACTGGCGCGTCGACCTGGGCGAGGCCTGGCGCGTGGTCGGATACAACCGCGGCATCCAGGGAAACCTCGATCCCGCCCTGCTGCTGGGGCCGTGGCCCGCGATCGAAGACGGCGCGCGTCGGGTAATCGAGGCCGCCGGCGGCCGCCCTGGCCATATCTTCAACCTTGGTCACGGCGTGCTCCCGGAGAGCCCGGTCGAGCACCTGCAGCGGCTGGTGGAGTACGTCCATGCCTCGTAGCCATACCGCCGTACTGCTGATGGCGTACGGTAGTCCGAATCGCCTGGACGAGGTGGAGGCGTATTACACCGATATCCGGGGCGGCCGGAGGCCTTCGCCGGAGGCGGTCGAGGAACTGACGGCACGCTACCGTCGCGTTGGCCTGCCGACGCCGCTGCTGGCAGTTTCCACCGAGCTGGGGCAGCGCCTCGAGCGCCTGCTCAACGCCGATCCTCCCGATGACGGGATCTACACCGTGCACCTGGGCATGAAGCACTGGGCGCCACGCATCGCCAGCGCGGTAGCCGAGCTGGTAGAGAGCGGTGCCGACCGGATGATTGCGGTCGTGCTGGCGCCGCATTACTCGACGATCAGCACCGAGGGCTATCGGCGCAAGGTCGAGGCGGCACTGGCGACCATTGGAGCCGCGCCGCCTGTCAGCCTGGACTTCGTTGAGAGCTGGCATGAGCTGGATGGCTACCTGCGGGCAGTCGCGGAGAACGTGCGGATGGTCCGCGCGGAGTTCGCGAATCCCGACGAGGTGGTGGCGATCTTCACGGCGCACAGCCTGCCGGCACGAATTCTCAATGACGGCGATCCCTATCAGGAACAGTTACTGCGCACCTCGGAGCTGGTCGCCCGTCTGGCCGGCATCGAACAGTGGAGGTTCTCCTACCAGAGTCAGAGTCATAGCGGCGAGCCGTGGCTTGGCCCCGATCTGCTCGACACCATCGAGGAGCTTGCCGCCCAGGGCCATCGCGCGGTCCTCGTCGCCTCCGTCGGGTTCATCGCCGACCATCTCGAGATCCTCTACGACATCGACATCGAGGCGAAGGAGAAAGCCGATGCCCTCGGTATCGAGTTGAGGCGCACGCCGATGCTCAATGCCGACCCGCGGCTGGCGCGGGCGTTGCATGCGCTGGTGGCCGAGCGGGTCGCCGCAAGCCCCCACCCTGCCCTCCCCCGCGAGCGGGGGAAGGGATAAACCAATAAAATAGCCTGCTCATGATGTTCCTCTCCCGCATGCTGGCGATCACGCGCGGCCATCGTGGCTTGCTGTCGATCGCCGTTTTGGGTTCGGTCCTGTACACGGCGCTGAGCATCCTGCCCGCCTTGATCATCCGGCAGATGCTGACCGCGCTCGCCCGCTCGTCGCCAGCCGCCACGCTCGTTTGGCTCGGCCTCGCCATGGTCGGGGCGACGGCGCTGATGGCCATCAGTCGCTACCTGGAAGGCGGGTTCGGCCACATCGCCGCCTTCAAGGTCCTGCACGACATGCGGATGCGAATCTACGAGCAGCTGCAGCGACTATCGATGGGATATCACACCCGCCAACAGTCGGGCACGATCGCGGCCAAGGTCATCGGCGACGTCGAGACCATCGAGTTCTTCACCGCGCACGCCGGCATCCAGCTGATCAGTGCGGCGACGGTCCCGTTGCTGATCGGCATCGTGATGTTGCTCGTCAATTGGCAGCTGGCGCTGGTGGCCCTTGCGCCGCTGTTGCTGATTCTGCTCATCCTGGTGGCGTTTCGGCGCTCCGCCATTCAGGCGTTCAAGCGTTACCGCGACGAACTGGGCCGGTTGAACGGGATCATCATCGACTACATCCAGGGCGTCGGCGTGCTGAAGGCATTTGGGGCGCTCGGCCATGCCCGCCGCGCCATCGATGAGCGGAGCGATGAGTTGAAGGAGGCCGCGACGCGAGCCAACCTTCTCCATACCTGGTACTTCTCCGGCGTCGAATGGATGGCCGCCATCCCGGTGGCGCTGGTGCTATTAATCGGGGGTCTGATGGCCAATGCCGGCCAGCTCAGCGTCGCCAACCTCGTATTCTTCGTCTTTCTCACCACGCTCCTCTACCGACCGGTCACCGAGCTCAACCGGCAGCTCGAAGGTCTTCGCAATGCGGAAGCCGCCACCGACCGCATCTTCGAGATCTTGAATACGCCGGTTGACGTGCAGGACTCGCCGGCCGCGCGGGTTCCGCAGCAGCCGAGCTATGACATCACGCTCGATCACGTGACCTTCTCCTATGAGGCTGGGCGACCCGTTCTCCACGACGTGTCGATCGACCTGAAGGAAGGCACGGTGCTCGCCCTGGTTGGGCCGAGCGGCGCGGGCAAGACGACGGTGGCGAACCTGATCGCCCGCTTCTGGGACCCGCAGGAGGGCGCAGTACGGCTCGGTGGTATCGATCTGCGCGAGCTACCACTGGAGTACGTCCATCGCTCGATCAGCCTGGTGCTGCAGGACGTCTTCCTCTTCAACGACACCGTCAAAGCCAACATCAAGATGGGGAACCCGGAAGCGAGCGACGCGCAGGTGGAGGCGGCGGCGCGCGCCGCCTATGCGCACGAGTTCGTGGAGGAACTGCCGAAGGGCTACGACACGATGCTCGGCGAGCGAGGTGTCAGGCTGTCCGGCGGGCAGAAGCAGCGGATCTCGATTGCCCGCGCCCTGCTGCACGACGCGCCGATCTTGATCCTGGACGAAGCGACATCATCGGTGGACCCCGAGGCTGAACATCTGATCCAGGCTGCGCTTGCCCGGCTGGTCGCGGAGCGGACCGTGCTGGTCATCGCCCACCGGCTTTCGACCATCCGGCAGGCGAGCGAGATTGTGGTTCTCGACAGGGGGCGGGTGGTGCAGCGGGGCCGCCACGATGAGCTGGTCGACGCGCCCGGTCTGTACGCGACGCTCTACCGAGCGCAGCAGGTGGCCCGCCGTTGGGACGTGGCGAGCTCGCAGCGGGCCGACGATGCGTTGCCACAGGCCGTCGAGTAAGAAGGTCCCTTTTGAGGCCATCCGACGCATTGCTTGTCCACGGCGTGCTGAACGCCGCCGGTGTCATTCAAGGTCACGTCAGCGGTCGCGACCGGTTTAAGGTCGGTTAGCGGAGCCCCTCGAGGAGAACCTGGCGAAGCGCTTCGAGGCGCTCGAATTCCTCCATGCTGAGCTTCGCGGTGTTCTTCAGGTTGTGCGGGTACTTGATCTTCTGCACGGCGTCGATCAAGGCCTGCACCTGGGGCTCGGTCAGCCGGTACTCGTAGTACGCGATACTTTCGCCGCGGATCTCCCGGTGGATCGGCAAGTGATGGATCGGCGCCTGGACCGGCTCGGGGTCGGTCTCGGCGAGGACCTCCGGCGTGCTCGAGGTCTCTCGAAAGAGCTCCGCTGAGCCGCTCAGCGAAACCCGCTTAAACACGAGAGGCAACGGGCTGCTGCGTCTCCACCGGGACGGCCGGCGCGCGCTTGATGACCGCCCTGGCGAGGGTGCGGTACGCGTTCGCGCCTTCGGAGCTGCCCGCGTACTGGAGGATCGACATGCCGGCCAGTGGCGTCTCCGCAAACCGGATGCTGTCCTTGATGACGACATCGAAGACGACGTCGCCGTACCGCTCACGAACCAGCTCCAGCACTTCCTGCGAGTGCAGCGTCCTCGACTTGTGGATGGTGGCCAGGATGCCGCTGATGCGAAGCTTCGGGTTGAGCTTGGCCCGCACTCGCTCGATCGTGTTGTGCAACAGCTGCATGCCCTTCATGCCGAAGTACTCGCACTGCAGCGGGATGATGACCTCGTCGGCGGCCACCAGCGCATTGACGCAGAGGAGGCCGAGCGACGGCGGGCAGTCGATCACCATGAAGTCGTATTCCTCCTGGCCGGGTGCCAGCTTCTCCCTGAGGAAGGTTTCGCGGCCCATCTCCGAGACGAGCTGGATCTCGGCGCCGGAGAGCTCGATGTTGGACGGGACGAAATCGACGCCAAGGTTGCTGTGCTTGACGACGTGGCCCAGCGTGACCTGCGGATCGAGAAGCAGGTGGTAGAGAGTGAGCTCGATCTGGTCCGGCTGCTTGAACCCCATGTTGATCGTCAAATGGCCCTGGGGATCGAGGTCGATCAGGAGGACACGCTTCCCGAGCTCCGCCAGCGCGCATCCCAGGTTCACGGCGGTGGTCGTTTTGCCAACTCCGCCTTTCTGGTTGGCCACTGCGATGACTCTGCTCAAACGAGTGCTAGACCTCTGTAATGGACCGTGGCTGCGGCTATTTAACTTGAATGTGGCCGCCGCGTCAAGTTCGGCGTTGTGGACAACTCAGGTACACGCCCGATGGCACCGTTTTCTAGACTGGCGATACCGATGGTGTTCTACGCCCTGGCCGCGACCCTGATCAGCGCCGCGTTTGCCGGCACGCTGTGGATGCAGTATCGAGCCAGGCCGCGGCCGTACCTGCTCGTGTGGGCCATCGCCCTCGGCTTTTATGCGATCGCCGCCCTCACGGAGGTCATCGGCGCGGCGGGGGGGTGGACGCCGTTCCTGTACCGCACCTATTACTTTTTCGGAGCCATCATCCTGGTCGGAGTGCTCGCCCTCGGAACGATTTACCTGCTGGCGCCGCGGTTCAGCCGCATCGCCCTGTGGACCCTGATCGTGCTCGCGGCCGTCGGGCTCGCTGGGGTGCTCGGCGCCCAGTTGCAGGCGGTCAAGCTCGAGACCCACCAGGTTCCCAACGCGGACACCATCCAGGTCCAGGGTGGCCTTTTCAGCGTGCTGGCCATCCTGATGGCCGTCCTGATCAACATCGTGGGCAGCCTGATCCTGATCGGCGGCGCGGTCTGGTCCGCCTACAGCGCGTGGCGTCGGGGCGGCGCACCCTCGCGGGTGCTAGCGAACGTTCTGATCGCGGCGGGCGCCCTTATCGTCGGCGGCGCCTCGACCCTGACAAGGGTCTTCCACGTGTATGAGGTCTTCTACGTCGGCCAGGCGATCGGGGTGCTGGTGATGTTCTTCGGCTTCCTGGTCGCCCAGCGTGCACCTCGGCGGGCGCCGAATTTGAACCCCGCCACCTCCCGCTGACCGGGTAGGCACCGCCTTCCAGCCGCAGGGACTACCATTAGCTCGCCGTTGCAGACGGCACAACCCATGATGCACGCAGGGATCCGTTGCACCTGGTGGGCCTCGACCGATGGACAGCCTCCGCCAGCAGCCGGCGTCGGCCATGCGCCCGATCCGGATGCTCAAACAAGGAGGCACCGTGAGACTCGTCCAGGAAAACCCCGATACCGATAGCCAGGAGGAGTGGCTGGCGCGAGAGCGCGCCCACCTCTCCCAGGTTCTCTACCGCTACACGCCGATCGTCGTCGATCACGCCCAGGGCTCCTACCTCTACGGAGTCGACGGCCGCCGCTATCTCGACTTCGCCTCGGGCATCGCCGTCACCAACCTCGGGCACGGCCATCCGGCGGTGCTGAAGGCAGCGCACGAGCAGCTCGATCGGCTGGTCCATACCTCGGTCGTCGCGCATCATCAGCCGGCAATCGAGTTAGCGGAGCGGATCGCGGCAGTTGCGCCCGGCAAGCTCGAGAAAGTGTTCTTTGCCAACAGCGGCGCCGAGGCCGTCGAAGGCGCGATCAAGCTGGCGCGCTACGTCACCGGGCGTTCGGCGCTGGTCGCGTTCCAGGGCGCCTTCCACGGCCGCACCTACGGGGCGCTTTCGCTGACCGCCTCGAAGAGCTACTACCGCGAACGCTACGAGCCCTTCCTGCCCGGCATCTACCACGCGCCCTATCCCTACGCCTACCGCAACCCGACCGGCCCCAGCGAGCAGGCGACGCTCGACTATGTCTTCAGCTTCATCGACGAGATGCTGGACACGCGGGTGCCACCGAAGAATATCGCGGCCTTTATCGTCGAGCCGGTGCTGGGCGAGGGCGGCTACGTCGTGCCGCCGGCAGGCTTTATGCCGCGGCTGAGAAAGCTCTGCGACCAGCACGGAATCCTGCTGATCGCCGACGAGGTCCAGTCCGGCTACGGACGCACCGGCAAGATGTTCGCCTGTGAACACACCGGCGTCGTGCCCGACATCATGACACTGGCCAAGTCGATCGCCTCAGGCCTGCCGCTGAGCGCGGTGGTGGCCACGTCGAAGCTGATGGATCAGTGGGCGCCCGCGGCGCACGGTTCGACCTTCGGTGGCAATCCTGTGTCGTGTGCCGCCGGCATCGCGACCCTCGACGTCTTCAAGCGCGAGCACATCCTCGAGAACGCGATTGCCCGAGGGACGGAGCTGATCCGGCGCCTGCGCGAGCTGCAGCAGCGCCTGCCGGCGGTCGGCGAGGTGCGCGGTCTCGGCCTGATGGTCGGCATTGAACTCGTCAACAAGGACGGGTCGCCAAACAAGGACCTGCAAAAGAAGATCCGGCAGGTCTGCCTTGATTCCGGGATGGTGGTGCTGAGCTGCGGCCCGCACGACAACGTGCTGCGGCTGGTGCCACCACTCAACCTGTCGGAAGCGGAGCTCGACGAAGGATGGGAGATCTTGAACGGCGCGTTTCAGGAGGTAGCAGCATGAGCCAGACGATGACCAGCGAACGGGGCCAGAAAACGCAGGCCAAGATCTACAAGAACTACATCGGCGGGCACTGGGTCGAGTCGAAGACCGGACGGACCTTTACCTCGTTGAACCCCGCGCACAAAGACCAGGTGCTCGGAGTGATGCAGGCCTCGAACGCGGACGACGTCAACGCCGCCATCGAGGCGGCCGAAAAAGCCTTCACCGGTTGGCGGCACACGCCGGCGCCGGCCCGCGGCGAGATCGTTCTCAAGGCGGCCCTGATCCTCGAGGCGCGCAAGGAAGAGCTGGCGAAGCTCATGACCCAGGAGATGGGCAAGGTCCTCAAGGAGGCGCGCGGTGACGTCCAGGAAGCGATCGACATGGGCAAGTATGCGGCCGGGCTAGGTCGTCATCCGCACGGCGAGACCGTGCCCTCGGAACTGAAGAACAAGTGGTGCATGACGGTGCGGGTGCCGCTGGGCGTGGTCGCCTGCATCACACCCTGGAACTTTCCGATGGCCATCCCCTCGTGGAAGATCTTTCCGGCGCTGATGGCGGGCAACACGGTGGTGTTCAAGCCCGCGTCCGACACACCAATCGTCGCCACCAGGCTGGTGGAGATCCTCGAAGAGGCGGGATTGCCCGGGGGTGTGCTGAATCTCGTCACCGGCAGCGGCAAGGACGTGGGCGATGTGTTGGTCAGGGATCCGCGGATCCAGGGCATCTCGTTCACCGGCTCGACCGACGCCGGCCGCCACATCGCCGAGATCGCCGGCCGCAACCTGAAGCGGCTCGGTCTCGAGCTCGGCGGCAAGAATGCCATCGTCGTCCTCGATGACGCCGACCTGCCGCTGGCCGTCGACGGCGCGCTCTGGGCAGCCTTCGGGACCTCGGGCCAGCGCTGCACCGCCGCCTCGCGGCTAATCGTCGATCGGAAAGTCGAAAAGGACTTCACCGATCTGCTCCAGGAGCGGGCGGGCAAGATGAAGGTCGGCGACGGCCTGCAGCCGGACACCGACATGGGGCCGGTGATCAATGAAGCGGCGCTCAAAAAGGTCCACGAGTACACCGAGATCGGCAAGAAGGAACACGCTCGGCTGGTTCACGGCGGCGACTTCGCCGGGAGCGAGGGCTGGTTCTACCGGCCGACGATTTTCGCCGACGGCCGCAAGGAGATGCGGATGGCACAGGAGGAGATCTTCGGCCCGTCCACGCTGGTATTACCCGTGAATAACCTCGAGGAAGCGCTCGAGGTCGCCAACTCGACGCAGTACGGCCTCTCGATGTCGATCTACACCAACGACCTGCGCAAGGCGTTCCACGCGATGGACGAGATGCAGTCGGGGATCGTGTACGTCAACGCCCCAACCATCGGCGCCGAGATCCAGCTGCCCTTCGGCGGCGTCAAGAACACTGGCAACGGGCATCGCGAGGCCGGCACGGTGGCACTCGACGAGTTCACCGAGTGGAAGACGATCTACGTCGACTACAGCGGCCGGCTGCAGCGCGCCCAGATCGATACGGGGGAATAGACCGCGGTCAGCGCGCAGAACATCCAGTTCATCGACGTCGGGCAGCGGACGGTCCGGTACCTCGACCAGGGATCGGGCCACCCGCTGCTTTTGTGTCATGGCTTCATCGGCTCGCTCGAGAACTTTCATACCTGGAGCCCGGCGTTCAGCGACCACCGGCGCGTGTTGATCCCCGACCTGCCCGGATGCGGCGAGACAGCGGCAGGCGATCCGCCGTTCACGGTGGCTGCCCACGCGGAGTTCCTCCACGCCTTCGCGCAGCGGCTGGGCCTCGAGGAGCACGATGTCGGCGGCATCTGCCTGGGCGCGACCGTCGCCCTCGAGTACGCGTCGCGCTTCCAGGATCGGATCGCGCGGTTGGTCTTGCACACGCCGATCTACTCGCCGCAGACGCTGCGGACGGCGTTCAAGCGGCAGGTCGCCGCCTTCACCGCCGGCCCGGTCTTCTGGTGCGTCGACCGGCTGCGGCGGAATCGAACGGTGTCAGACCTCTATAAGCGGTTTTTGGTTGAAGGCCCGGGCGTCGATCCCTACGATGCGCAGGTGAACTTCGACAACCAGCAGCGGGCCGACGGGCGCGCCGCCCGCCAGTGGTTGCGCGACGGGATCACCCGCGACTACCGCGACTTCCTCAAAGGCTGGCGCAAGCCGGCACTCGTCGTGGTGGCGGCCGACGATCGCACCGTCGACGTCGACGCGATTCGCAACTTGCGCGATTTGATGCCGCAAGCCGAGATCCGGGTGATCGAATCCGCTGGACACGGGTGGACCCCGACCTTGATTGCTGCACAGGTCGAGGCCATTTCCGTGTTTCTCCGGGCGTGAGCGAGGACGAGTTCAACACCGCCGGTCTCGAGCTCTGGGGCGGTCTCAAACGACCGGCGGCGGGGAGCCGGCCCGATGTTCGAATCCTGGGCGTGCCCATGGATCGGGGTTCGCTCTACCGTCCGGGTGCCGCGAAGGCGCCGGCGGAGCTGCGAAAGCTGTCCGCCATCTTCGCGCCGGTCAGCGAGCACGCGGAACGGTTCGATACGGTCACCGTCCAGGACGACGGCGACCTGACGCTGGTCGATGGCGACATGGGCGTGAATATCGAGGCCGTCGCCGCGGCAATCGAAAAAACGCCGGCGGGCACCCTGCCGATCGTGCTGGGGGGCGACCACACCACCGCGAGCCCGACGCTGGTCGCGCAGCAGCGCCGCCTCAATGGACGGCTGAGCATCCTCTACATCGACGCGCACCCGGATCTGAATGATTCCTCTCGCCATAGCCGGTGGTCAAATGGCTGCGCCTTGCGGCGGGGCCTCGAGCTGGGTCAGATCGACCCCAGGAACGTGACGCTGCTGGGATGCCGCGACTACGACTGGGAAGAGGTGGAGTTCATTCGAAAGATGGGGGTGACGCTGGTCACGGCCGCCACCGCGCATCGTTGGACCGGCAGCCAGCTGGCGGACGAGATCGGCTCGCGAATCGGCGGCGACGCGCTCCACATCTCGCTCGACATCGACTCGCTCGATCCGTCGATCGCGCCCGGAACCGGCGTCCCCTCGGCCGGCGGGCTCACCTCGCGCGAGCTGCTCGACTTCCTGCGCCAGCTTCGCGGCGTGCGGCTCGCCGGGCTCGACGTCGATGAAGTCTCGCCGCCACTCGACGTCGGCCACGTCACGAGCCTGGCGGCGCTCAAATTCATCTTCGAGTACATCGGGATGGTGAAGCTCGGAACAACGGCCTGATGTAGCCATCGTCGGCGCCGGCGTGATGGGCTGCAGCCTGGCCTACCACCTGGCCCGCGCCGGACGACACGTGGTCGTCATCGATCGGGGCACGATCGGTCAGGGCGCGACCGCCGCCTGCGCCGGTGGCATTCGGGCCCAATTCTCGACCGAGGTCAACGTCCGCATCGGCATGGAGGCGAAGCGCGTACTCGCACGCTTTGTCGAAGAGACCGGCCAGACCGCAGACTTTCGCCATGTCGGGTATCTCTTCTTACTGACGACCGACCTGGAGCGGCAGCGCTTCGCCGATGGCGTTCGCCTCCAGCGGCGGCTGGGGATGGATGATGTCGTCGAGCTCAGCCCGGCGGACGCGCGCGCGATGGTGCCCGCGCTTCGGACGGATGACCTCTGTGGCGCCACCTTCTGTCCCAGCGACGGGCTCGCCGGCCCTCACGAGGTGACCTACGGTTATGCGAATGCGGCGCGACGCCTCGGCGCCGTCATCCTCGAGAACACGCCGCTCGACGGATTCGTGACGGCCGGCGGCACCGTGCGCGGCATCCGGACCCATGCCGGCGAGATCCTCTGCGCCGACACCGTGATCTGCGCGGGCCCCTGGTCGGCGCCGGTGGGCGCGATGCTCGGCCTGGCCCTCCCGATCGAGCCCTCCCGACGCCAGGTCTTTGTTACGGAGCCGTTCGACGGGATCGGCCGCCGGAGCCCGATGACGATCGACTTTCATACCTCTTTCTATTTCCACCCGGAAGGGGACGGCGTGCTGTTCGGCATGAGCGACCCCGCCACGCGGCCCGGCGATGACACCGCCGTCGACTGGGCGTTTCTGGACCGCATTACGGCGGTCGCTGAGCGACGCTTGCCGCCGCTGCTCGACGCGCGCGTCAAGTCCGCCTGGGCGGGACTCTACGAAAACACGCCCGATTTCCAGCCGCTGATCGGTCCGCTGCAGGCCGGGCTCTGGATTGCGGCCGGCTTTTCCGGCCACGGGTTCATGATGGCGCCCGTGATCGGCCGCTGGCTGGCGAGCTGGATGACCGACGGTGCTCCGACCGCCGACCTTGGCGCCTTTGCGCCGGATCGGTTTGCCGCCGGCGGCCTGCAGCCCGAGCGGAACGTGGTCTAATGGTCGCCTTGCGGCGCGCGGTCCTTCTCCTGGTTCTCGGCGGCGCCTTGAGTGCCTGCGACGCGCCGGCAGTGGGACTCCCACTCTCCGGGCTCCCGGCCGCGAAGGTCGACGGCCACGAGATTTCGCTGAAGACGTACCAGGCGCGCCTCGAGGTAAGCCGCCATCGCGACCCATTCGTGGGGATCCCGGAGGCGATCCCGAGCCCGGCGCTCACGCAGCGGCTCGAAGATTTCACGATCGAGCAGTTGGTGCGCGAAGAGATCGTGCGCCAGGAAGCCGAGAAGCGTGGCCTGGCCGTCAGCGACCATGCGGTGCAGTCCCGCGTCGATGCGCTCCGAGCTCGAGCTGGGGCCGCGGCCTTCAGCGCGGCGCTGAGCCGAAACGGGTTCACCAGCGACAGCTTCCGCGCCTACCAGCGTGCCTTCCTGACGGAGGTGGCGCTGGTGCAGGCGATGGCCAGGGACCGCGCCGGCTCGGCGGCGCAGGAGCTGAAGTCCGGGCACGCGTTCGCCGCGGTCGCGGAGCGCTGGAGCGATGACACCGGCACCTTCTCCCGTGGGGGCGATGCCGGCTGGTTGCGGCCGGCCCAGATCCCGGAGCCTGCACTGGCGGCGGCGGTGCAGTCGCTTGCGACCGGGAGTGTGACCGGCATCATCCAGACGAATCGGGGTGACGTGATCGCCACCGTGCTCGAGCGACGCAATGACCAGGTGCACCTCGCCGTCGTGCTCGTCCTCGCGCCCGCGGTTGACCTCTTCAGCCCGCAGGGCACGCCAACCTGGTTCTTAAAGTTCATCGATGACCGTGAGGCGGCGCTCCGCTGGAGTGGACGGATCGTGCTCAAGGTCGGCAGCCATGCCGGCGGATGAAGGCGAACGCTGGCGGGTCTTCCTCGAGATCGAGGTCCCGGGCGCGGTCCGCGAGGCACTGACCGGCCCGCTCGAGGGCCTGCAGCCGCTTCACGAGCCGATTCGCCTCAATCCGGTCGATCGCATGCATCTGACCTTGCATTTCCTCGGACACCTGCCTCGGCCGGTTGTCGAGCAGTTGCCGCCCGCGCTTGCGACCGTCGTTTCGCGCCATCGTCGCTTCGGCGTGACGGCGCTAGGCGTCGGGGCCTTTCCTGCCATCAGCCGTCCACGGGTGCTCTGGGCCGGGATCGGCGGTGCCGAGCTGCCACGGATGAACGCGCTGCAGGCGGAGCTGGGCGAGGCGCTGCGAACCGCCGGTCTCAAGGTGGAGGGGGGGCGGTTCCATCCGCACCTGACCCTGGGCCGGGTCCGCCGTCCGCTGAAGTCGGCCGAGCGTGGCCTCCTGCGGGAGTGGTCGGTGCATTGGGCCACAACGCCGTTGGGCGACGTTCCAGTTGATCGGGTGCGGTTGATGCGGAGCCAGCTCGGTGGCGGGCCGCCGCGCTACACGACGCTGGCGACGTTCGATCTACAATAGGGCCTCTCCGCAATGCGCCCATAGCTCAGCCTGGATAGAGCACCGGGCTACGGACCCGGGTGCGGGGGTTCAAATCCTCCTGGGCGCACTCTCCTTTCCCCTGGCCTTGAGGATGGATGATGACCGCGCTGCATGGCGCGAGGAGGTGCGGCCGCCGGCGCCTGAGCGGGTGGCGCGCCCGGCATTGCTCCTGGGGGCGCTTGCCGCGCGAGCTGATATGGAACGGACGCCGAAGGCAGCGGCGACATCCGCTTTTCGGAGTCGGCTGCTGAGCTGGCTATCGGAGGCCGGGATCATAGGCGAGGCCGAGCAAGCGGAATCCGCGCTCCTCAGCGCCGAGCTCGGATCGTGGGACGAACGCCAGAGGACGGACAACTCATGGAAGATCGAGGCGGCCTCCGTCCTCGCCTGGTCGCTCGGACACCTCGAGTTGCCTCGACATGACATGACAGTGACGCCCGAGGACGTCCTCAGGCCGCTCGAGTTCATGTCGGTTGCGGGAGCGAGGCGGATCGTCGGAAGTGCCCGACTTCGGACGGACGACGACCTCTATCACGGGTACAACCTGCTCTGGCAGATCCATTGGCGGCTCGTCGAGTACCGGGTGAACGCCAGCCACGTCGATCTCCGGGCGATGGAAAAGCGGCACGAGTGGTGGGGACACCTGGACGTCCCGAGCGACGCGTTGAGCCGCGACGGGGATCTCCTCGTCGATGGGCATCCTCTGACAAAAGCCGATGCGCGAAAGATCGCCGTATGCAGCAGCATTGGCGTCGAGCGCCACCGTGCGGTCAACTGGGTCATCGGTAGCGAGAACCCCTACTCGGCGATCTCGACCGATACCTGATCGCGCCGTCCGATCAGCTCACCTATCATTCGTCGCGATGCCGCGCGCGGTTCGCACCGACATCCTCCAACCGGACGGCCGGCACGTCCACCTCTACGGCGACTTCGCCCCCGCACCCCCCGGTTACCAGCCACCATCCATGCCCAACGGTGTCTACGAGCGACGCTGGAACCCGCTGCGCCGCGAGTGGGTCCTGGTCGCTGCGTCGCGTCAGGCACGGACGTTTTTACCCGAGCGCGCGGAGTGCCCGCTGTGCCCGTCGCGACCGGGGCACTCGAGCGAGATCCCGGCGACAAAGTACGAGGCTGCGGTCTTCGAGAACCGCTTTCCCGCGATGGTGCCCTGGCCGCCGGGGGGCGGATCCTGCGAGGTGGTCGTCTACACCGACGAGCACGAGGGATCGTTCGCCACGCTGCCCATGCCGCGACTGGAGCTGCTGGCCGAGGTCTGGTGCGATCGGTATCGAGAGCTGGCAGGCCGTCGCGGTATCAAGTATGTCTACATCTTCGAGAATCGCGGCGAACAGGTCGGAGTGACATTGCATCACCCACACGGCCAGATTTATGCCTATCCGTTCGTCCCTCTGGTCGCCGCGTCCGAACTGCGCGGGCGGTCGCGCGGGTGCCTGCAGTGCCGCCTGATCGCTGATGAGCTGAAGGGACGCCGCCGCGTCTTGATCAACGACGGCGGTGTCGTGGCCTACGTGCCCGGATATGCGCGCTGGCCGTACGAAGTCCACGTGGCGCCCAGGAACCATCGCGCGGCGCTACCCGATATTCCCGGGGCCGGCCGCCAGGCGCTGCTCCGAGCGATGCAGCGGATCACGCGCGCCTACGATCGCCTCTTCGAAGTGCCGATGCCCTACATGATGGCGATGCACCAGGCGCCGGCGGCGAACCGGATCAACCCACAAGCTCATCTGCACGTCGAGTTCTACCCGATCCTTCGCGATCGCGGCAAGCTGAAGTACCTGGCCGGTTCGGAATCGGGAGCCGGCGTCTTCATCAACGATGCCCTGGCGGAGGAATCCGCCGACCGGCTCCGCGCCGTCCTCGACTTGTCGTCTGCTTCGAAGCGCGGCAGTTGAGGGGCCGTAGGGAAGGGGGGCGACAGTCGTTGTTTTTTGTGATGGATCTGGTGCGGGGGATGCTTACTCTTTTTGCCCTGGCCAACGCCGCCTCCTGGGCGGCGCTCGCCGCCGCCTGGGCGTTCCGGCCGGAATGGGCCGAGTGGCTCCCGCTGCAGTTGGGCACGCACGAGCGTTACCGGAAGGCCGCCCCGGTCTGGGCCCGCCTGGCGGTGGCGCTGACCGGATTCTGGACGCTTGCGGCGGCCCTCTACCTCACGGCCGGCCATAACACCGCGCCGTTCATCGTCATCCCACTCTTCACCGCTGCGGCGACCTGCCTGATCGTTGCCATTGCCGCCGCGGGCGCCGTCTTTCGCGCGCTCAAGCCCGATCCGCTACCGGTCTTGCTGGAGGGCGGCCAGCAGCCGCTCTAAGCGCGCGACCGCCTCGGTCAACTCGCGACTGATCGAGGCAAGCTCCGCCGCTGCGGCGGCGTGCATCTGGCCGGATTGCGCCAGCTGCGACAGGCGATAGCCGGCGCCCATCACGGTGTTTTTCAGCCGGCGGAGCTGCTCCTCGGTCGGGGGCATCTCAGACACGAGCGGAAGGCGCGGCGTGAAGCCCGACAAGGGCCGCGGCCAGCGAGCCGGCCAGGGCGGCGTTCCGTTCGAGCAGGGCGATGTTGGCCTGGATCACCCGCTCTCCGAGTCGGGCCTGCAATAGGCTGAGCTCCTTTGGCGTCCGGTCCGGGCCCTGGACGGTCGCCGCCTCCTCCGCGGCCAGCTCGGAGATCGGGATCGCGAGGTCACCAGGGAGCGGCTGGCTCACGACCGCCCCAGCGCCGCCCAGCGCCCAGTGCGCACGAAGCAGTGACGCCAGCTCTTCGAGGTTGTCGGCGCGCGCTGACAGCCGGAGGCGGGCGGACGCCGCCAGGAACCCCGCCAGCAGTGACGACCGCCAGCCGATGACCGGCACCCCGAGGGTTTCGAGCCGCTCGAGCGTGGCTCCCGCGTCGAGCGTCGACTTGGGGCCGGCGCAGACGACGCACACCGCGCGCCGGCTCAATTCGGTCAGGTCCGCGGAGACATCCTGGCCGTGGCCTCCCGGGTGGACGCCGCCGATGCCGCCGGTGCTGACGATCCGGATACCGGCCAACGCGGCGGCCGCGACCGTGGCCGCCACCGTGGTGCCGCCAAATCCTGGGCCCTTGAGGGCGGACGCCAGGCTCCAGGGCGAGACCTTGACTGCGTCGTTCCGCGCCGCCAGCGCGGCGCACTCATCGAGCGAGAGACCGATCCGGAGAGCGCCGTCGAAGACGGCGACGACGGCGGGCGTCGCCCCGGCTTTGGCGCAAGCCTCCCACTGCCGTCGGACGGCGTCCATGGCCGCAGCTTTCGGTAGCCCGTGCGTGATCACCGCCGACTCGAGGGCAACCACCGGGACGCCAGACGCCATCGACTCGCGGACGGCCGGCGTAATCGTCAGGGTGTTCACCGCCAGATGTTACGTGGGTATATTTCTTTCTGTCCTGCGGGCGTAGCCGAATTGGTACAGGCGCACGGCCTAGGACCGTGTGGCGCAAGCCATGGGGGTTCGAGTCCCTTCGCCCGCAAGCAAACCCCGAGAAGCGGGGCGCTCCAAGGGCCGCCGCCGAGCCGCGGGCAGCGGCGTACGGGCGCTTCTCGCATGGCCGCATAGAGACCTCGTTCGCTCGCTGCCCGCCGACGGCCCGCGGCGTGTCTCGAGTTTCGACGGCCGCGACAAGGCCCGCGAAACTCTTCAGCGTTGGACAAGGCGCGCGAAACTCTTTAGCGTTGGACAAGGCGCGCGAAACTCTTCAGCGTTGGACACGGCCCGCGAAATTGTCCGGCAGTGAGCTCGATCAGGCGAAACATTACGGTCTTCCGGCTGCCTAAGAGGGAAGATAACCCTGTCCATTCGGCCATTTGCGAATCGGGCGTGAACTGGTAGCGTAAATCACCGTGGCACCCGTGAAGGTTGATACCGAGCGGAAGCCCGGATCGCAGGTCGTCCTCTCCGTCGAGGTCGACGCCGACCAGGTTTCGCGCTCGATCGACCAGGCATACAGCCGGCTTGCGCCGCGAGTGCGCATCAGCGGCTTCCGGCCGGGCAAGGCGCCCCGACCGATGATCGAACGCGAAATTGGGTGGCCAGTTCTAAGCACGGAGGCGCGAGATGCCCTAATCCAGGCCGCCTTTTCGGCTGCCCTCGATGAAACGGGGCTTGATCCAATTGATGCACCTCGAATTGAGCCTGAGCAGCTTCAGCGCGGGGGCGCGTTTCGCTTCAAAGCAAGCTTTGCAGTCAAGCCGGAGGTCGCGCTAGAGGAGTACAGAGATATCCGCGTGCCAAGGCCGCGGACCGAGATGGGCGACACGGACGTGGACCAAGAGCTCGAGCGGCAACGATTGCGCTTTGCCGAGCTGCATGCCGTTGAGCGCGCGGTGCAGCAGGGTGACTTTCTCACGGTCGATACTCATATCCTAAAGTCGGGGGCGATCCTGATTGGTGAAAGCCAGAGCGACGTCTCTTTCGAGGTCGATCCGCAACACCAAAGAGTGCACGGACTGGCCGAGGGCGTCGTGGGGCAGTCAATTGGTGAGACCCGCGACATCCGGGTCACGCTACCGACCGACTATACGAAGCGAGATCTTGCGGGTGCTCAAGTCGTCTTTCGGATCACCGTAAAGGAAATCAAGGAACTGCGGCTTCCGCCACTTGACGAGCTGCCGCAACTTGTTGCTCCCAACCGGGTTGGCCGGGATACGGTGACCTCACAAACGCTCGATGACTTGCGGCACGAGATCCGCGAAGAACTACAGGAGGCCGCCAGTCAAGCCGACGAGCAGCGTTTTGAGAATGATGTCCTCAAAGCACTCGACGAGCGTATGGAGGCCGAGATACCAGAAGCCATGATCGAGCGGGAGCTGAACCGCGACATCAGGCAATTGGAGCTTCGGCTTCAGGAACAATTCGGGATGCGGCTCGAGAGCTACCTCCAGCAAACCAACCGCAGCCTCGAGGTCCTCAGGGCCGAGCGGCGTCAGCAGGCGGTGCAGAAGGTCCGGCTCGAGCTCGCCCTGGAAACGGTGGCCGAACGCGAGGGACTCACGGTGTCCGACGCCGAGGTGGAAGAGGCCGTGACCAACGCCCTGTCGGAGGACGAGCAAACTAGGCGCCGGACCCAGGACTTCCGCACCGCCGACCCGGTCCGAGCCTACTTCCGGCACCAGCTTTTGATGCGAAAGACCATTGACTTTTTGCGTACGGTGGCCGCGCCAGAACCTTCGGATACAATGGAGCCGCCTTCCGTCGCCAAGGAGCTCGAGGGCGCGGGGAAATCGGCGTCGCGCGGGGAGCGTCAGACCAAAGGGAAGAAAGAACGCTGACCCTATTACGTATTCAAAAGTGAGTACGCGGAAGACTGGATTGTAAGAATTGGACTCTATAATGGCGACACAGGAGAGCCCCTCATGAATTTTGAACGGCTCAGCCGGCGGCCCGAAGCTCTCATCCCCATGGTCATCGAGACCACCAACCGCGGGGAGCGCGCCTTCGACATCTATTCCCGGCTGCTCAAGGACCGCATCATCTTCATCGGCACGCCCATCGACGACCAGGTGGCCAACGTCGTGATGGCGCAGCTGCTGTTCCTCGCCTCAGAGGACCCCGACAAGGACATCAACATCTACATCAACAGTCCTGGCGGTGTGGTCACCGCGGGCCTGGCGATCTATGACACGATGCGCTATGTCAGCCCACGCGTCTCGACGGTCTGCATGGGGCTGGCCGCCAGCATGGCGACCGTCCTGCTCGCCGGTGGAACCAAGGGCATGCGCTTCGCGCTGCCCAACACCCGCATCTTGATCCATCAGCCCTCGGGCGGCTTCCAGGGGCAGGCGACCGACATCCAGATCCATGCCATGGAGATCCTGCGCATCCGCAAAACCCTCAACGACATCCTGGCCACCCACACCGGCCAGCCGATCGAGAAGATCGAGCGCGACACCGAGCGGGACTTTTTCATGAGCGCGGACGAGGCGAAGAGCTACGGCATCATCGACGACATCATCGTCAGCACCGCCCGTGATGGCGACGGCCGGATCGCCAAGGACGGCCGCCTCGAGCTGAGCACCGCCGGGAGCATCCGGCCCGAGCCCCAAGCCGAGCCTGAACGGGAAGGTCCAAAAACCTCCCGATGAACGAGCGCGAGGATCGCCGCCGCCACACCCGCTGTTCCTTCTGCGGAAAGGATCAATCGCAGGTCCGCAAGCTGGTGGCCGGCCCTGGTGTCTACATCTGCGACCAGTGCATCGACCTCTGCCAGGAAGTTCTGGAAGAGGATACCAAGACCACCTCGCAGAAACGGACGAAGGGCGGGCTGATTCCCAACCCCAAGACCATCTGCGCGGCGCTCGACCAGTATGTCGTCGGCCAGGACCACGCCAAGCGGGTGCTCTCGGTCGCCGTCTACAACCACTACAAACGGATCGCCCATAGCAAGATGTCGGGTGACGTCGAGCTGCAGAAGTCGAATGTGCTGCTGGTCGGCCCGACCGGCTGCGGCAAGACGCTGCTGGCCCAAACCCTGGCCAAGATCATCGACGTGCCGTTCTCGATCGCCGACGCGACGTCGCTGACCGAGGCCGGCTACGTTGGTGAAGATGTCGAGAACATCCTGCTGCGCCTGATCCAGGCGGCCGACTTCGATATCGCCCGCGCCGAGCGCGGCATCATCTACATCGACGAGATCGACAAGATTGCCCGCAAGTCCGACAACCCCTCGATCACCCGGGATGTCAGTGGCGAGGGTGTGCAGCAGGCGCTGCTGAAGATCCTGGAAGGGACGATTGCCAACGTGCCGCCGCAGGGCGGTCGCAAGCACCCCCACCAGGACTTCATCCAGATCAACACCACGAACATCCTGTTCATCTGCGGTGGCGCCTTCGACGGCCTGGAGCGGATCATCGAGCACCGGATCGGCCACAAGCAGATCGGCTTTGGCTCCGAGGTCCACGCTAACCGCAACAAGGAGACGACCAAGATTCTGAAACAGCTACAGCCGATGGACCTGCTCAAATATGGCCTCATCCCCGAGTTCGTGGGGCGGCTGCCGATCGGCGTGACCCTCGATTACCTCGACGAGTCCGACATCATCCGGATCCTTACCGAGCCGAAGAACGCTTTCGTCAAGCAGTACCAGAAGTTCTTCGCCCTCGACGATGTCCAGCTGGTCTTCGAGCCGGCGGCGCTGACCGCGATCGCGAAAAAGGCGCTGCAGCGCGGGACCGGCGCGCGCGGACTGAAGAGCATCATCGAAGACATCCTGCTGAACTCCATGTTCGAAGTTCCGTCACGCCCGGAGGTCAAGCGATGCGTCATCACGGAGAAGTCGGTCAACCTCAGTACGGAGCCCGAGATGTACTCGGAAGACGAGCTCGAGGAGATCGCACCAGAGCAAACCGCGTAGGAACTCGCGATTGTCGACTGTGACCGGCGGGCCGGCCAGCCTTCATTTACCGCTTCTTCCCCTCAAGAACGTCGTTCTCTTCCCTCACATGATCGTGCCGCTCTACGTAGGGCGGGAGCGGTCGATCGACGCGCTCCACGATGCGATGGCCCACGGCAAGCAGGTCTTTCTCTGCACCCAGCGCCATACCGAATGTGAGGACCCGAAGGAGGCGGACCTCTACCGGGTGGGTGTGCTTGGCGATGTGGTGCAAATGCTCAAACTGCCCGATAACACGATCAAGGTCCTGATCGAGGGCTCATCGCGGGCCGTGATCGAACGCTTCGTCCAGATCGAGCCGCACTTGCGGGTCGAGGTGGCCCTGCTCGACGAGGACATCGAGCCGTCTTTTCAACTCGACGCCCTGATGCGCGGCGTCGTGGACCTCTTCGACCGATACGTCGAGCTCGATAAGAAGGTGCCGCCCGAGGTCAACCTCACCGTCCGGGGCGTCGAGGATGCCGGGCGCCTGGCCGACATCGTCGCTTCCAATCTGGGCATCGCCGTCACCGACAAGCAGGACGTGCTCGAGACCTTCCAGATGAGCGCCCGGCTGGAAAAGCTCACCAGCGTGTTGCAGCGGGAGATCGAGATCCTCGACATCGACCGCAGCATCCGGCAGCGGGTGCGCCAGCAGATCGACCGGCGGCAGAAAGAGTTCTACCTGAAGGAGCAGATGCGCGTCATCCAGGAAGAGCTCGGTGGGGAAGACGCGCATCTCAGCGAACTCGACGAGCTGCGCGCGAAAGTGAAGGCGCTCGAGCTGGCGGAAGCCGTCGAAGACCGCCTGCTGAAGGACGTCGACCGACTCGAGCGCATGGCGCCCGGCTCACCGGAGATCTCGGTGCTCCAGAACTACCTCGAACTGGTCGTCTCTCTCCCCTGGCGCGAGTCGAGTGAGGACGTCACCGACCTGCGGGCCGCCGAAAAGGTGCTCGATGAGGACCACCACGGGCTGCGAAAAATCAAAGAGCGCATCCTGGAGTTCCTGGCGGTCCGACAGCTGACGAAGTCGCCGAAGGGACCGATCCTCTGCTTCATCGGACCGCCCGGCGTGGGCAAGACCAGCCTGGGCCGGTCGATCGCGCGAGCCCTGGGCCGGAAGTTCGTGCGCGTCTCGCTGGGGGGCGTGAGCGACGAAGCCGAGATCCGCGGCCACCGCCGGACCTACGTCGGTTCGATGCCGGGAAGGATCATCAAGGGCCTGCGCGATGCGGGCACCCGCAATCCGGTGTTCCTGCTGGACGAGATCGACAAGATGTCGTCGGACTTCCGCGGCGACCCCGCCTCGGCGATGCTCGAGGTCCTCGACCCCGAACAGAACAAGCACTTCTCCGATCACTTCCTGGAGATCCCGTTCGATCTCTCGGAGGTCCTTTTCATCACGACCGCCAACGTCTACTACTCGATTCCGCGGCCGCTGCTCGACCGGATGGAGGTGATCAACCTGCCGGGCTACACCGCCGAGGAGAAGATGGTGATCGCGCGCGAGTTCCTCGTGCCCAAGCAGCTCCGGGACCATGGCCTGACCGGCCAGCATATCGAGATCACCAGGCCGGCGCTCGCGACGATGGTCAGTCGCTATACCAGCGAGGCCGGGGTGCGCAACCTCGAGCGATCGATCGCCAGTGTCTGCCGTAAGGTCGCCCGCCAAGTCGTCAAAGGCAAAACGCGGAAGATGACGATCGCGCCCAACCGCCTCGATAATCTGCTGGGGCCGCCGCGCTTCAAGCCCGACGAAGGCCACAAGGAACCGCTGGTCGGGGTGGCGAACGGGCTCGCCTGGACCGAGGTCGGCGGCGTACTCCTCACCATCGAGGTGATCACGATGCCGGGTAAAGGCAACCTGAACCTGACCGGGCAGCTGGGTGACGTGATGCAGGAGTCGGCCCGCGCCGCGCTCTCCTATGCGCGCTCGAATGCCGAGGCGCTCGGTATCCCGGTCGATTTCCGCGACAAGCTCGACCTGCACATCCACATTCCGAAGGGCGCCATCCCTAAAGACGGACCGTCGGCCGGCATTTCGATGGCGCTCGCCATCATTTCGGCGCTCTCGCAGCGGCCGATCCGCTCGGACGTCGCCCTCACCGGCGAGATCACGCTGCGCGGGCGCGTGCTGCCGATCGGCGGCCTGAAGGAGAAAGTCCTGGCCGCGCACCGGATCGGGATCCGCACCATCCTGCTGCCCGAGGACAACCAAGCCGATGTCGTCGACATCCCGGCGGACATCCGTAAGCAGATGGCTTTCAAATTCGTCAAGACCATGGACGAGGTGATCGCCGAAGCGCTGCTCCCCAAGGCGGCGGCGGGCGAGTTGCCCGAGCTCTCGCTTCCGGCCGGCGTAGAGCAACCCGCTGCCGCGAATCCAAGTAGCACAGAGACCTAAAACGGGCGGATGCGCCGTCCAGCGTCCACGAACGCCTCTAACGCTCGCATGGCACTGAAGCGCCGCTCGCGTGGGCCGGCGGGCCCGCGCGCACTCGGCCCAAAATTTCACCGGCCTCGTGGGCGTGGTACAGGACGCTGTCTCGCCGCCCGCCCTTATTCGCGCGAAAGCGCGACTCGCCTGCGGGCTCGCTGACCTTAAACTGTGCGGACGATGGAGACCCGCTACGACCCCAAAAGCGTCGAGCAGCGCTGGTACGACACCTGGGATCAGCGCGGCTACTTCAAGCCACGGGACAGCCTGACCGGCAAGACCTTCACCATTTCGATGCCACCGCCGAACATCACCGGCGAGCTGCACATGGGGCACGCGATGTACACGCTGCAGGACGTGCTGATCCGCTGGCATCGGATGCTTGGAGACACCGCGCTCTGGGTCCCCGGGACGGACCACGCCGCGATCGCGACCCAGAACGTGCTGGAGAAGCAGCTGGCGAAGAAGGGGTCATCGAAAGAAGCGATCGGCCGGGAGGCCTGGGACCGACTGGTGAAAAAGTGGTATGAGACCACCGGCCACGCCATCCTGCAGCAGATGCGCCGGCTCGGTTTCTCGGCGGACTGGTCGCGGATCCGATTCACCATGGATGCGACCTACGTCCAAGCGATCCGCTACGTTTTCGTGCAGCTATGGAAGCAAGGCCTCATCTATCGTGGTCCGCGGATCGTCAACTGGTGCCCGCACGACCAGACTGCGATCTCGGATCTCGAAGTCCAGTACGAAGAGACGGACGACAACCTGTACTACCTCGAGTATCCGGTCGAAGGCGGCGGGGTCATCTCGGTGGCGACCGCACGTCCGGAGACGATGGTTGGAGACACGGCGGTCGCCGTTCACCCGGACGACTGGCGTTACAAGGACCTGATCGGAAGATCCGTCGTGCTGCCGATCATCCACCGCCGGGTGCCGGTCGTCGCCGACGAAGCGGTCGAGCAGGATTTCGGGACGGGCGCAGTCAAGGTGACGCCCGGGCACGACACCACCGACTACGAGATCGGGGAGCGACATCACCTCGAGGTCCGCACCATCCTGCATCCGGACGGCCGGATGAACATCCCGGAGGTCCCAGAGCTCGACGGTCTGCCGGTGCCCAAAGCGCGCGCGCGCATCGTCGAGCTGCTGCGGGCGGAGGGTGCGCTGCAGAAAATCGAACCCTACCGTCACTCGGTCGGTCACTGCGACCGGTGTGGCACCGTCATCGAGCCACTGGTCTCGGCGCAATGGTGGGTCAAGATGAAACCGCTCGCAGGCCCGGCGATTGCGGTGGCGGAGACCGATGACCTCCGGTTCCATCCTGACCGCTGGCGCGAACAGTATCTGCGATGGATGCGAAACATCCGGGACTGGAACATCTCCCGCCAGCTCTGGCTGGGCCATCGGATCCCCGTCTGGACCTGCGCCAACGGTCACGCGGTTGCCTACCTGAAAGACCCCGAGGCATGCGAGCAGTGCGGCGATCGCCACTTGACCCAGGATCCCGACGTGCTGGACACCTGGTTCTCCTCATCGTTGTGGCCGTTTACCACCCTGGGGTGGCCCGCCGATACGGACGATTTGCGCCGCTTCTACCCGACGCAGGTGCTGGACACCGCTCGTGACATCCTCTACCTCTGGGTGGCGCGGATGGTCTTCATGTCGCTGCATTTCCTGAATGTCGTGCCGTTCTCCGACGTGCTCATCCACGGCACCGTGCTGGCCCCCGATGGGCGGCGGATGAGCAAATCACTGGGGACCGGCCTCGATCCGCTGGATCTCATCGAGCGCTATGGCGCCGACGCCACCCGCGCCTGGGCCGCGTATTTCGGAACCGGCGGACAAGACATCCGCTTCTCGCCAGAAAAAATCAAGTCCTACCAGTTGTTCGCGAACAAGCTCTGGAACGCGACCCGCTTGCTCATTTCGAAGCTCCCGAAGGACGCGGCACCGACGCCCATCGATGAGGCCACCCTGGAGCCGGCGGATATCTGGATCCTCGGTCGGCTGAGCACGGTCACGCGGCTGGTGACCTCCTCCTTCGAGCGGCTCGAGTTCGGTCCCGCGATTGATGGTCTCTACGACTTTGCCTGGAAAGAGGTGGCTGACGACTACCTCGAGCTGATCAAGCCACGATTGCAAGCGGGCGATGCGTCCACCGCGACGGCGCTGTCGGTCGCCATCCACGTGTTGGAAACGATCCTCCGTCTGCTGCATCCGATCATGCCGTTCGTCACCGAGGAACTGTGGCAGCGGCTGCCGCATGAAGGCGAGACCATCATGTACGCGTCCTGGCCGCTCCCTGATGAAACCATCGAAGATAAGCAGGTGATGGAGGAGATGGCCCACCTGCTCGAGGTCGTCCGGGCCGTGCGTAACCTCCGCCACTCCGCGGATCCCCGCGCCCGCCGGCAGCCCGCCGAGGTTAGCTCACCCCGAAAGCTGCTGACCGAGCCGGTCGGCCGCCGCTACCTCGCCACCCTGGCCCAGCTCGAGCTGAATGGGAAGCTGCCTGAGGGCACCCCCCAGGCGGTGGTCGTGGTGGGCCAGACCACCGTGCGGCTCGGCCTGCCGGCGGACGGCGGTGAGGAGTCCCAGCGGCTCCGCGGCGAACTGCAAAAGAAGCAGCAGGAGATCGAGGTCATCGAGGGCAAGCTGAACAACCAGGCCTTCACCAGCAAGGCGCCTCGCGCAGTAGTCGAGCGGGAGCGAGTCCGCCTTCACCAGGCGCAGCAGGCGGCCGAGCGGCTACGGGGCCTCTTGGGTGAAACGGCCGAATTAGGGTAAGGTAGCGGAGTCAAATTCCGTTACTGCTGAGGAGGCGTATTGCCGAACCTATCGTCGTTGAAGCCGCTGCTCTACATCGTGATCTTCTACCTGCTGGTCTTCTGGCTCAGCCTCTCCTACTGGTCCTTCCGCGACGCCCGGGAGCGCTCGAACAGCGTGGTCTTTCATGTGTTCGCCACCGGGCTGTCCCTGGTGCTGCCGATCTTCGGGCTCTTCATTTACATGATCATCCGGCCGCCGCTCACGATGGCGGAGCGCCGGGCACTCGAGCTCGAGACGCAGGCGCTGTCGGAGCCGGGCGGTCCGGCGCGTGAGCTCCGGCCCTGCCCCAGCTGCGGCGAGCCGATCGACTCGCAGTATGTCCTGTGTCCTCACTGCAAGACGCAGTTCAGTAAACTCTGCCCACGTTGCAACAAACAGCTCAAGCTGGGATGGAGCGTGTGTCCCTATTGCGCCGAAGAAGTCCCGCTCCAGGGCCCCGTCTCCACGCCGCGCATCGCCCGATAAGAAACCATCTCGGTAAGCAGGTCAGCGAGCCCGCAGGGCGAACACAGTTACTCAGAGACTTATACGCGGCGATGCGCCGTCCAGCCGGCCCATCGCGCGCTCGCGCTTAAGAACGTGCGCTCGTGTGCGCGTACAGGCCGCCATACGGCGCCGCCGCTTTACGACCTGCTAACACAGTAGAGATGCCCCTCGCACTGCAGGCGCTACTCCCCTTCGTCGCGCTGCTGGGCGCGGCCGCGATCGTGCGACAGCGTCCTCGCCACGCGGCCAACGGCTGGATCGCTGCTGGTGCCACCGGACTGGCCGGAGTCATCGCGGTGGTGGAGCTGCTGCGGCTTTCCCCTGGCGAACACGTCGACGTTCCCTACCTGACGACCTTTCCCTACGCCGACCTGGCGATCCGGCTCGATGGGCTCTCACTCGCGTTCGCCGCGGTGACGCTGATCACGGCTGCCCTGCTGATGCTTGCCAGGCAGCGGGTGCGCGGCGATCGCCGCGAGCCGTGGTTTGGCTGGTTGCTGACCAGCGCCGCAGCGTGCGCGGTGATCCTCGCCCACAATCTGCTCCTCGTCTACGTCGCCTTGCAGCTGCTTACGCTCGCCGCGAGCGGCGCGCTCGACGAGGCGTCGCCTCGCCGGCGGGGCCTCCGCCTGAGCGTCCAGGTCGCCGACATCGGGCTGCTGCTCGCGGCGGCCAGCGCCATCCAGTCGGTCGGAACCAGCGCCTTCTCCGGCGTTCCCTCCGACACCTTCGGGCTTGTGACCTTCGTGCTCGCCCTGCTGCCGGTCGTGGTGCGGGTGGGCGCGCTCGCCGTCATTTCGGGAGGGCCGCAGGTGCCGGTGGCGTTCGAGCCAGCGATCGCCTGGGTGGCGCCCGCGGGATACCTGCTGTTGCGGTTTCTGGCGCTGATGGGCGGGCAGCTTCCGAACCGATTGACCGCGGTGGCGCTCTTCGGCGGCGCGGTCATCGTGGCGGTGGCATTCGCGGGTCTCGCCCTTTCGTATCGCCCAGGCCTCCGACTGGCGGGCCTGCTGGTGGCAGCGCAGGCGGCGCTCGCCATCGCGCTCTCGACCGGCGGCGAACCGCTGCTGACGGTGGCCAGCACCTGGGTCTGGCTGCTGCTGGTGCCGCTTGCCGGTCTGGCCGGCGTTCGCGTCGCGAGTGGGTCGATGGCGGAAGCGCTGACCCTCCTGAACCTCGCCATGGGGCCCGGCAGCCTCGCGTTCGTGGGGCTGTGGCTGTGCGGCCTCGTCCTCGACGCGCGGGGACTCCTGTTCGGCATGATCCCGGTGGGGCTGGCGGTGTGGCTGGCGGTAGTCGCGGCGCTCAGCCGGACTACGGTGCCACGATCGGCCCGCCTGGACATCGGCACGGCCTGGTCCGCGGCGCTGTTGCTCATCGCCGCCTTGCCGATCATCCTGATCGGCCCACTGGTGGTGCCGGCCGCCGCGACGGTGCGGCTCGTGCCACCGGGGACGGTCTCGGCCAGCCCCTTTTTGATCGCGACGAATTTCGGGACCTGGCCGGCGCTCGGCGTGTCGCTCGCGGTTGGCATCGTGCTCGGCCTGGCAGGGTGGCGCCTGCAGGCGCGGCTGCCCTTGCGCCGGCGAGACCGTGGATGGGGACGAGCCCTCCGCTCGATGCTCGCGAGGCCACCCGGGATGCCCACGTTTCCAGCCTGGAGTCCGTTCGTGCTCTGGGGCGCCTTCGTCGCTGCGGTTGGGGTCGTCCTGACGCGGCCGTGATCCTCAACCTGCCGGCGGCCGTGTTTGCCGTCTGCCTGCTGCTGGCCTTCGGCAGTGTGGGCCGGCGGCGCCAGGCGGCGACCGTGGGGGCGGTGGTGGCGGCCGCCGGGTCGCTGATGCTGCTGGTCGACCCGAGCATGGTGGCCTGGGCCATCGGTCCGATCGTGGCCACGCTGCTGATCCCCCGTCGTGGGGCGAGGGCCAGGTCGAGCTTCGAGGCGCTGACCCGGCGCGTGATCACCATCGCGGCGGCGCTGCTCGCCGCGCTTTTCCTGGCGTCGCGCTTGCCGGTCGGCGAGAACGCCGTGGTCCTCAGCGCGGTGCCATGGTTCCTGGCCGCGTTAGGCGCGGCATGGTTTGTCAGTCCGATCGACCAGCCGGAGCGGCTTCAGGGCCTGGTCCTGATGGTCGCGGCGGCGGCGGCCATCGTCCTGGCCGCCGTCCCTGCTGGGGGACTGACCGCCGGGCTTGCCGGAGCGATGGCGGTGATGCCGTTTGCCGGCGAGCGCTGGCGTCTGCCCGGTCGGCTCCGACCGGCCTCGAGCGGACTTCTGCTCCTACTCGCCGCGGCGTCGGCGCTGCTCGCCGCTGTCGGTCTATCGGCTACCGCCCTGGCCCTGTTCGACGTCGTGCTGAACGTCAGCAACACGGTTCTGTTGGGTGTGGCCATCCTGCTGGCCGCCGGTGCCGTCGCCACGCCGATCGGCCTCGAGTGGGCCGCCGGGCTCGGGGTGCTTGCCCTGTCGGCCGGGGCGCCCGGCCTGCGATGGGCGGCGCTGGCCGGGCTGATCGCCGTGGCCACGGCGCTGGAACGGCGCGGCGAGCGGCCGGCCTGGATCGCCGTCGGGGCGCTGGCGCTGACCACGGTGCTCCAAGCCCTGGCCACACCGTCGTGGAGTGCGCGAGCGCAGGTCGTTGCGCTGGCCGGCGGCCTCGTGCTCACGCTATTCGCGGCCCGAGCGGGGACGCTGCGGGCGCTCGTGCTGCCAACGACCGCGTTGCTGGTCATGCTGCCGCTGGCCTCGGTGAACGCCGGCAATCTCGTCCGCTTCCAGTGGATCGCCGCGGTGGGTGCCCTGTTGCTGGTGTTGCGTGCGGCGCTGACCTGGCTGATCCCGGACGATGGCGGGCCCGAGGTTCTCCGCGACCGGCTGATCGCGGCGCTCCTGCTGGTGGCGATCAGCGCGCGCGACGCACTCGGCCTTGGCGGGCTGGCCGTCGCCTTGCTGCTGATCGATGCCGCCATCGTTCGCATCGATGAGGTTGGGTTGCCCTCCACGCATTGGTCCGGGCTGGTCGTGCTGGCGCGCTCCAACTGGCCCGGATCCATCACCTTCGCCGCCGCCTCAATCGCCGTAATCGCCGCCCTCCAGGCTGGATTGGCACTTGGACTGTTGGCCGCGGCACTCCTCGCCGGCCTTCAACTGGCGCCGCTGGTGGATCGCCAGACCGCCACGCCCGGGCCGGAGCGACCACAGTCCGCCCTGCATTGGGTCGGCCCGGCTCTCTCCATCGGCAGCGGCATCGCCCCGGCGCTGCTACTGCGGATGCTCCATTGAACCGGTGAGGACGAGGCGACGTGCCCCCACGCTGTCCTTCCCCCTCGAGGGGGGAGGGAATTTACCGCCGATCGTCCTGGCGTCGACATCCCCGCGGCGGATCGAGATTCTCAAGCGATCGGGCCTTCCGTTTCGGGTCGTGGCTCCGGGCATCGACGAGCGCCCGCCGGTGCCGCTCGGGCCGCTGCGCTTCGTCGCCTGGGCGGCCGCCGCCAAAGCCGAGGCGGTGGCGCCTCGGGCTCCCGGCCGCGTGGTGGTGGCCGCCGACACGGAGGTCGTGCGCGATGGTCGGATCTTTGGAAAGCCGAAAGATCGCCTCGAGGCCGCCGCCTTCTTGCGGGCGCTGTCCGGCGGGACCCACCAGGTCTACACCGCGATCCAGGTGATCGACGGGCGTTCGGGTCGCCGGGCGCTCGGCATCTCGCGGACGTATGTCACTATGCGTGAACTTTCGGAGCGCGCGATCACTGCCTATGTGCGAACCGGTGAAGCGCAGGATAAGGCCGGTGCCTACGCTATACAGGGCGAGGGCCGCCGGCTGGTCAAATCGATCCGCGGGCCCTATGACAACGTCGTTGGGATGCCGATGCGCCTGCTGACGCGGTTGCTGGGCGAATGCGGGATCCCGGTTCCGGCAAAGAATCCGGATGGGTCCAAAGATACTCAGAAACGCCTCAAACGCTCCCACGGCAGTCCGCTGGCGTCGGCCCGCAGGCCGGACCGTCGCCGCTAGCCTCCTGCTGCTCAGCCCGCTGGTCCTGTCCGCCTGCGAGTCGACCGCCAGCGCGCGGCTGGTCATCACCCAGAGCACCGATGCCCCGAGCGGCTCTGATCACCAGGGGCACCTGGCGCCCGGCGTTTTTGTCGGGATCACGCTCTCGATCCGGAACAGCGGGGCCGGGCCCGCTCGCGGCGTCACCGTCGAGGACCTGCTGCCGGCCGGCTTTCACTATTACGAGTTGACGACCATGGGGGGCAACGCCATCCGCACCGCGACGAGTGACCCCGCGGCGCAGGGCAATCCGGTGTGGGGCAGCTGGACGATTCCGGCCGGTAATGGCAACACGGTGAGCGCCCTGATCATCAGCTTCAAGGTGCAGGCCGCGGTCAAGCCGGGGGACTATCGGAACCGGGTCAAGCTGACGACCTTGATGGGATCAGAGGTCGACCAGGGCGATCTCGTCGGGTTTGTCGTCGAGCCGCGCCCTGCGCTGACCCTGACGGCGGCGGCCGCGACCGGCCAGGTGACGACCGGCGGCACGGCAATCTACGTCCTCTCGGTCAGTAACGTCGGCTCGGCGGTCGCGAAGGGTGTGGCCGTCTCGGTCAGCCTCGCGCCCGGGTTCCTCTACACAACGACGACCGGGTATGAAGGCAACAGCGTGCGCGTCGCGGCGGTCGATCCGCCGGGGAACAGCCTGCTGCCGGTCTGGTCGTCATGGGATATCCCTGGAGCCAGCGATGGGGCGGCCGGACTGCTGCGCCTGACCTTCCAGGCGAGAGTGCTGCCGGGCGTGGCGCCGGGACTCTACGACCTGACGGTCGCCGTGACCAGCGCGAAGGACGTTCCGCCGCAGACGATCGGTAATGCTGCGTCGGTCGCGGTCGGCAAGGGCACCCGGGTCCCGATCACGATGTCGGTTGCGCCGACCTCGTCCTACGTAGCCCGGAGCGGCAGCGTCACCTATGTGATCACCGTGGAGAATGACAGTACTGACGCCGCGCAGGCGGTCACGGTCACCGACACGCTGCCGCAGGGCTTCGCCTACCAATCCACCGACGGCATCGTCATCAATGGCAAGAACGCCGTCTCGCGTTTGCAGCCCGCCACCGGCTCGCCCACGCCTCAGTGGGGACCGTTCACGGTTCCGGCCGGCGGCTTCAACGGCGCGACGCTGGTTATCACCTTCACGGCCAAGCTCAGCGACGCCTCGCTCGGCCCGCACGCGAACGTTGTCTCGGGGAATAGCAGCAATGCCCAGATCACCGGCGGTTCTGACCAATCTCCCGTGATTGTCACGGCGAGCTGACCGTGTCAGCAGATATGCGCAGCACCGGGGGCGTTGTGGTCTCTGGGTAACTGTGCCTGCGACGACTGCGCGCTCGCTGTCTTGTCTGGCCGAACGTCGTGTCTGGGACAATAGGGGACAGTGTCTAGAACGCAACGGGAGATGAAGGCGCTCCGGCAGCAGCAACGCGAGGAGGCGGTGGCGCGCCAGCGCGCGCGCGACCGTCGGAACCTGTTGATCATCGGGGGCATCCTGGGCGTGGCCGCCGTGGGGATCCTGGTCGTCGCGCTCTATCTCAGCAACCAGGCGAAGCAGGCAATCGCCAACCGGCTGCCGTTCCAGACGGTCAGCGGCACGGTGGGCACGCAGGTCCCCGACGAGGGGACGCCCTCGCACATCGATCCGTCGACCACCTGGCCGTACAAGTTCTACCCGCCCACCTCGGGACCGCACTACGTGGTGGCGGGTAGCGCCCCCGCCCCCTGGCAAACGATCGACACCCTGGTCGAGGGCCAGTTCGTTCACAATCTCGAGCACGGGGGCATCGCGATCCTCTACAACTGCCCGAGCGGCAGCGACTGTACGAGCCTGAAGGACTCGCTGACCAACTACGTCAGAACCCTGGCGCCGGCCGAGCCGACCTACAACGAGATCAAGATCGTGATGACCCCGTACAGCCGCGGGATGCAAAAGAAAGTGGCGCTGCTCGCCTGGCATTACGTCGAGTTTCTGGACAGCTATGACCAGAGCGCGATCACCCGGTTTTACGAGAATCACGTCGACCAGGGTCCGGAGCAGGTCCCGTAAGGGCCGCTAACGGGCCACCCTACCGAGCGACGGGGGAGGGAAATTGCGGTACACTACAGAGTCGCGCCCGTGGGCGCTATTGCCATGTTTGCCATCGTTGCTACCAGCGGAAAGCAGTTCAAGGTGTCAGAAGGTGACCGCATCCTGGTCGACCGGGTGCGGGCCAACGTCGGCCAAACGGTGCGCCTCGACTCGGTGCTGATGGTCGGCGGTGATGACAGGCCGATGGTCGGCGCACCGTTCGTCTCTGGCGCTGCGGTCGAGGCGACCGTGGTCTCGCACCGGTCGGGCGACAAGATCATTGTCTTCAAGTTCGAGGCGCGCAAGCGAAAGCGACGCAAGACCGGGCACCGGCAGCAGCTCTCGGAGCTGCGGATCGGCGCCATCCGGCCGCCCGCCGGCAAGACGGGCGATCGACCGGCGGCGAGCGAACGGCCCGCGGCCGAAGAGCGACCCGCTGCCGCGCGACCGGCCAGCGGGCGGAGCGCACCGAGGGCTCGCAAACCCGTGGCGGGCGCCTCACCAAAGACCAGGCAGGAGTAGGACATGGCACACAAGAAAGGCGCAGGCAGCTCACGCAACGGACGCGACAGCGTTGGCCAACGGCTGGGCATGAAGACGGGCGCGGGCCAGGCCGTGAACGCCGGCACCATCCTGCTGCGGCAGCGGGGCACGGCCATCTTCCCCGGGACCAACGTCGGCATGGGCCGCGATCACACGCTGTTCGCCCTCGTCGCCGGCGTGGTCCGCTTCGAGCGGACCGGGCACGGGCGCAAGAAAGTCTCCATACTGGCCGAAGCCGGCTAACCGCCGGCCGCCGGGTCCGCCTGCGGTCTACCAGGCGCAAGTCATGCCGCTGCCAGGCTCGGGTTCAAGGTCGTCCTGATGTTCACTGACCGGGTCAAGATCTTCGTCCGGGCCGGCGACGGCGGCGCCGGGGCGCTCAGCTTCCGCCGCGAGAAATTCGTGCCGCGCGGCGGCCCGGACGGCGGCAACGGGGGTCGCGGCGGCAGTGTCGTGCTCGAGGTATCGCCGCAGCTCAACTCGTTGCAGGACTATCGGTTCAAGCATCACTTCGGCGCCGCGCGCGGTGGCCGCGGCGGCGGCAGCCGGCGCCACGGCAAAGACGCCGACGACATCGTGCTGCAGGTTCCCCCCGGAACGCTGGTCAAAGACGAGGAGGGGAAAACGCTCGCTGACCTGATCGCCGATCGGCAGCGGCTGGTCGTCGCCCGCGCCGGGCGGGGTGGGCGCGGCAACGCCAGCTTCAAGACGTCGACCCGGCAGACGCCGCGCTTCGCCGAGCTCGGCGAGCCCGGCGAATCACGCTGGTTGTGGCTCGAGCTCAAGCTGATCGCCGACGTCGGGCTAGTCGGCCTGCCGAACGCCGGCAAGTCGACGCTGCTCTCCGCCGCCAGCGCCGCTCGCCCGAAGATCGCGGACTATCCCTTCACCACCCTCGAGCCGGTGCTGGGCGTGGTGGAGTTGGCCGATGATGCGAGCTTTGTCATGGCGGACCTGCCCGGCCTGATCGAGGGCGCGCACGCCGGTGCCGGGCTGGGCCTGCAGTTTCTCCGCCATACCGAACGGACACGGGCCTTGATCCATGTCATCGATGCGGCCGCCGGCGATCGGCAGAAACTCTGGAACGACTACCAGCAGGTGCGCACCGAACTGAAGAAATACAGCCCCGCGCTGGCGCGCCGTCCGCAGCTGATCGCGCTCAACAAGATGGACGCCGTGACCGAGCCCTCGGAGGTGCTCGCCTTTCGTCAACGGCTGGTCAAGTTGCGCCGGCGCTCGTTCCCGATTTCGGCGGTCACCCGCGAGGGCGTCCAGGACCTGCTCTGGGCGACCCACCGGACGCTACAACGCCCCCCTGACAAGGCCACTCCCGAGCCGCTGCCGGCACTAAAGGTCTACCGCGGACCCAGCACCGCTGAGCCATTCACGATCGAGGCGGTCGATGGCGGCTTCCGGGTTTCTGGAAATCAGCTGGAGCGGCTCCTGGCAATGACCGACATGACAAACCCGGAGGGGCTGGCCCATTTTCAGCGCATGCTCGACCGCTGGGGGCTGAACGACGCGCTGGCGCGACACGGCGCGCGCGGCGGGGAGACGGTACGGATTTCCGAGGTGGAATTTCTCTACGATCCGGAGCGCTGATAGGGGCCGTGATCGGCATCATGGGCGGAACGTTCGACCCGGTGCACAATGGGCACCTCGCGGCGGCGCGCCAGCTGCTCGGAGTGGCCGATCTGGAGCAGGTCTGGCTGATGCCGAACGCAAAGCCGCCGCATCGGACGGCGACGCCGGTCGCGGGGGCCGAAGACCGAATGCGGATGGTGGAACTGGCCGTGGCCGGCCAGCCAGGGCTTCATCCGTCCCGCATCGAAGTGGACCGTGGCGGCATCTCCTACACCATCGATACGATTCGCGAGCTCGCTTGCAAGTTTCCCGGGCAGCGCTTTGCGCTCCTCCTGGGATCCGATGCCGCCCTGCAGATCCGCAGCTGGCACGACGCCGATGCGCTGCTCGATGAAGCGAGCTTCGTGATCTTCAACCGGCCCGAGACCACGCTGGCGCCGCAAACGTTGCACGAGCTCGGCTTTGCGCCCGCCCGCAGCCGCATCGTCCATCTCGACACGCCGGCGATCGCCGCCCATCAGGTACGCGATCGTCTCGCGCGCGGGACCCCGATCGACGACCTGGTGCCTCCCGCGGTGGCCGAGTACATCCGGTCGCGCCAGCTGTACCCGGGCTGACGCATCAGCGAGCCCCGGTGTGGAAAGGCGAGCGTGACATCAGCGAGCCCCGGTCATAAGCGGCCCCGGTGTGGAAAGGCCGCGCGAAAAATGGAAAGGCGAGCGTGACATCAGCGAGCCCCGGTCATAAGCGGCCCTGGTGTGGAAAGGCCGCGTGAAAAGTGGAAAGGCGAGCGTGTCAACTGGGATAATCAGGTCGGTGACCCCCCTTCAGCTCAGCCGGCTCATCGCTAATGCGGCGGCAGACAAGAAGGCGCGGAGCATCGTGCGGCTGGACATCCGGCAGAAGAGCTCGATCGCGGACTACTTCGTGATTTGCGAGGGCGACACCGACCGCCAGGTCCGAGCCATCACCGACTCGATCATCGAGGCCTGCAAGGCAAAAGGGGTGCGGCCCCTGCGCACCGCCGGCTACGACGATGGGTCGTGGGTGGTGCTCGATTACGCCAGTGTCATCGTCCACGTCTTCCTTCCGGGCGAGCGGTCGTATTACGACCTCGAGTCACTCTGGAAGGCGCCGGCGCGGCGGGCCGCAGCGGCGGGCAGCGGGAACGGCTCGAAGAAGGCTCCGGCCAAAGAAGGCGCCCGGCCCGTCAAGAAGCCGGCAGGGCCGACCAGGCGGCGCATCCGCTCCGCCTGACCGTCGGACGGCGGGCGCTTGTGCGCCGCGTCTGAAGCAAACGATTCGGGCTGTGGGATAATACGCTTCGTTCCGTTGCCTTAGGGCGCGGCGCACGAACGATGGGCCCGTCAAAACCCTCCGCCCCGCCCCATCCCCACGTCACCGTCGACGATGTTTGGCACGGCGCCCTACCGCAGGACACCCAGCTGGTGGCGGGGACGGCTGGAACGCGCCGTGAGGTGGTTTGGTGCACCATGCTCCGGGCGAGGTCGCCGGCCTTCACACCGCTGCGGGGGGGTGAGCTGCTGCTCATCGATCCGCAGGTGCTGACCGCAGTCGATTCGCGGCTCACGCTGGCGCGTCTGCTCGAGTCCCTGGTCGGGCAGGGGGTGGCGGGCGCCGCGATCGCGGGGCGCGTGTCGCCCGAGGCGCGACGGGTCGCCGACAGCGTCGGGCTGCCGCTGTTTGCCTTGCCCGCCGCCACGTCGCTCGACCAGCTCGAACAGCAGGTCCTGCGCTACATCGTGGATCAGCGGGCCGAACTCCACGAGCGCGCCCAGGACCTGCATCGCCAGCTGAGCGAGCTCGCCCTCGCGGGCCGCGGCCTGCCGCCGCTGCTGGCGCGACTCCACGAGTTGACCGGCGTGCCGGTGATGCTGGAGCGCGACTCGAGCATCGACTACGTCGGCGGCGGCCGGTTGCCTGAAGACGCCGCGGCGGCGATCGCCGCGGAGCGTCCGGCGTTGGACGAGTGGCTGCGGGAGGTCCCCCTCAGCGCCTTCGACCCGCCCGTCGCACTGCGGCCGCTGGTGAACGGCCAGGCACGGCTGATCGCGCCCATCCTGGTGCATGGCAGCATCGCCGGCTTCCTGTCGCTCCTTGGCTCCGACGGTGAGTTGGGGGAGATGCATCGGCTCGCGGTCGGCCGGGCCGCGCATGCCTGTGCCATCGAGTTGGTCCGCGCTCGCGCCGCCCGCGATGCACGCGACGAGGTCGAGGAAGAACTGCTCGACGTGCTGACGGCCGGCCGGCCCGGCTCGCATCAGGCGGCCCGGGAACGGGCCCGGCGCAAGGGCTTCGACGTCGATGCGCCCTACCTGGTGATCGCCGCCGAGCCGGTGGAGGGCGGGCTAGCGCCCACGATCAGGGCCGCCTGGGAGCGTCAGCTCGCCACCATGCGCCTCACGGCCTTGGTCCGGGAGCGCGGCGCGGCGGCGATGGCGCTCGTGAGTCTTAACGGGCGACGAGCGCCCGAGCCCCGATCGCTGATGGAACATCTGCACCGCACCGCCCGCGCGGCCGCGAACGGACCCGTCGCGCTCGGGTACGGCGCCGTCCGGGCTGGCGCGGCCGAGGTCGCAGGCGGCGCCCGGGAGGCGGAGCAGGCCTTGACGATGGGTCGACGCCTGTTTGGTCCGGACAGTGCGACCGCCTTCAAGGATCTCGGCCTCTATCGACTGCTCTACGCACTGCAGCCGCTGCCCGAGGTGCGGGGTTTCCGGGACGACACGCTGGCGCGACTAAAGGCCAAGGATCGAGCCGGCGTGCTGCTCCAGACGCTCGGCGCCTACCTGACGACGAATGGAAGCCCGACCGACGCGGCGGAGCGACTCCATCTGCATCGCAACACGGTCCTCTATCGCCTCGGGCGGATCGAGGACCTGCTCGGCGTCGACCTTCGGGACGCCGAAGTGCGCCTGACGCTCCACCTGGCGCTGAAGATCGGCGACGTGCTCGAGGAATGACCCGGCGCGAGGCCTACGCGGCTGAGCTCGCCGGGTCGCGCCATCGCGTCGACTCGAACTAGTTGTGGTTCCCGCGGACCTTGTTGACACAAACCGGGTGAGCTCCAGCGGTCGGCTGAGGTCGGCACACCCCTCGAGCGTGCTCGACAGGCCGGTCTGGCTCAGGCCAAATCGGTTCTTGGCCAGCCGGCGTAAACGCCTTGGAGCCTCGCTTGTTCAAAACCCGGACT
>Ga0070697_100000011_pt1 | contig 163240 bp, 172 predicted proteins | sample KBSK1501metaG_FD_65475 | JGI IMG/M metagenome (GOLD analysis project Ga0070697, IMG submission 65475) | Corn, switchgrass and miscanthus rhizosphere microbial communities from Kellogg Biological Station, Michigan, USA - KBS K1-50-1 metaG | ecosystem: Host-associated > Plants > Roots >...
GAAAAAGCGGGGAGAAAATTAGCTGGAGGGGCCCCGCTCCGGCGTGAAAAAGCGGGGAGAAAATTAGCTGGAGGGGCCCCGCTCCGGCGTGAAAAAGCGGGGAGAAAATTAGCTGCAGGGGCCCCGCTCCGGCGTGAAAAAGCGGGGAGAAAATTAGCTGGAGCGCGCGCTCGACAGCAGCCGGTCGTAGGCGTGCTTGAGCTGCGGGTATCGCAGGAAGATCAGGTGGGCGAATTCCTGGGTCAGCGCCCGCGGCGGTCGGATGAGGCGCATGCCAGCCTCGCTCAGCAAGCGGTTGCCCTTGCGCCCGTTGCAGCGCCGGCAGGCGATTACCTGATTCTCCCAGCTGTTGGCCGCCCCGCCCCGCGAGGTGGGCACGACATGGTCGACCGATAGCTGTGAGGAGGGCATCGCCTTGCCGCAGTACTGGCAGCTGCCGTCGTCCCGCAAGAGCAGGTTGCGCCGGTTGGCCCGCAGCATCCGCCGAGGGATCTGGATATTGGTGAGGAGCCGGACGATCACGAGGTCCGCGCCAAAGCACCGCCGTGCCATTGCTTGCTCGACCGCCTGCCGGGCATCATCGTCAATGAAGGTGACGCGCTGCTTGGTCAGCAGGACGACCAGCCGCCGCTTACTGATCACATTCAGCGGCTGAAGTGAGGCGTTTAGCAGAAGGACGAGTTCGAACGACCTCCTTTGTCGGGGTTGAGCTCCACGAGCGCCACTAATATAACGGAGTTCATTCGGGTAGTTTTCGCTTCAGGGTTAGCTGGGGCTGAACGACAGCCGCCGGCCTGGCCTAGCTTGCGGCCTTGACTCGGCGATCGATCGGGACGTAGGCCACGTGCTTCTCTCCAACGTACTCGGCGCGCGGCCGGATGAGCCGGTTGTCCGCGTATTGCTCCAGCACGTGCGCCGCCCACCCGGCTGTGCGGCTGACGGCGAAGACCGGCGTGAAGATATCGATCGGAATGCCCATCGTGAAGTAGCAGGAGGCCGAGTAGAAATCGACGTTGGCATACAGGTGCTTCTGCTGCATCACGACTTCTTCGAGCTTGCGCGAAATCTCGTACCAGCGAAGGTTGCCGATATGTTCGCCGAGCTCTCGCGACATCTCCCGCAGATGGGTTGCCCGCGGGTCTTCGGTTCGGTAGACGCGGTGGCCGAAGCCCGAGATCTTCTGATGCGCGGCGAGCCGCTCCGTGACATAGCCCTCGACGCGCGACGGCTCGCCAACCTTCTGCAGCATCTTCATCACCTGCTCGTTGGCGCCGCCGTGAAGCGGACCGGCCAGGGCGCCGATCGCGGACACGATCGCGGAATACATGTCGGCCAGGGTCGCCGCGGTCACCCGGGCGGCAAACGTCGAGGCGTTCAGCTCATGGTCGGCGTGAAGAATCAAGGCGAGGTCCATCGCCCGGACAAACAGCGGATCCGGCTCGGCGCCGAAGAGCATCCGCAGAAAGTTCTCGGCGTGGCTCCCGTCGGTATCCGGCTCGACCGGCTCGCGGCCTCGCCGGATCTGTTCGTAGGCTGCGACGATCGTCGCCGTTTGCGCGGTCACCCGCAGGGCTTTCGCGACGTTTGCCTCGTGGGAGGCGTCGTGCGCCTGCGGATCGTAGAAGGCGAGCGCCGACAAGGCGGTGCGCAGCGCATCCATGGGGGTGGCACTGCGCGGAAAGTCCTTCATCAGCGTCAGGACCTGGGTCGGGAGCACTCGGTGGGACGCCAGCTCGGCGCTGAACTGATGCAGTGCCTCACGGGTCGGCAACGACCCGAACCACAACAGGTAGGTGGTCTCTTCGAATGAGGAGTGGCGGGCCAGGTCGTGGATGTCGATGCCCCGGTAGGTCAGCTTTCCCTCTGGACCGATGATGTCGCAGATCGCCGAGTTGGCGGCGATGACATCCTCGAGGCCGCTTTTGGTCATCGGCATACGGACCAAGTATAGGAACCGGGGTTGGTGCCAACCTGCTCGGGCTGGTCGCTCACGGCGCCATTGAAACCGTCTGCGATTGCGACAGAAGACCGCCGTCGCTGATGGTGATGTTGATCGAGGGCTCAGAGGTCTGAACCTCAATCGCGCCAGACGACGTCGTCCCCGGCTGCACCAATTGGAGGGTCAACGCGCTGGCCGGAGCTAACAGGCCGAGCGGCTGGGTGAAGCCCTGCGCGCGACGGATGACCGGGCAGATGACGTACGTGCTTTGAGCGGTGTGCGTCACCTTCGGCGGATCGAGGATGAAGGTCCGAACCACGCGGTCGATCCGGCCCGTGTTGAACTCGGTGAAGTACAGGTTATCCGCGTAATCGAGCGCGATTCCTTGTGGCTGCTGGATGCCGGTGATAACGCTGACCTGATGCCCCAGGCCATCGAGCTCGTGGATCGCGTTGTCGCCCAGCGTATTGACGAAGATGTGGCCGCCCCGACCGACGAGCACGTCATCGGGCGTTGCCAACGTCGCGAAGCGAAGCCGGGCGGGTGCCAGGATCCAGAGCGCGCCGCCCTCGTCGGCAACGAAGATCCGCCCGTTCGCATCGACGGCGGCCCCGACCGGACGAACCATGCCGCTCGCGATCTGCGTCGCGGTCTTACCGTCAGCACTCACGCGCCAGACCACCCCGTTCGGACTGTCCGGGACGATCACGTCACCGCCAGTCGGGAGGAGATTGCCCAAGGCATCCAGACCCGGGAGCACAGGACCGATGCCGTCGATACCGTCGCGTCCGGTCCGGTTCGGAAAGGCACGCCACTGGGTGATCGCGTGGGTCTGTGGGTCAATCGCGAGAATCCGGTTGCGACCCTGCTCGGCGACCAGGATGCGCCCGTCGTCTTGCACGATGATCCCTTCCGGCGCCGACATCCCGCCGGCGATGCGCTCGACCGTGCCGTCGGCATTGAGCGCCGAGACGGTTCCCGCCTTGATGTCGCTGAACAGCAGGCGGCCATCGTGGTCGAAGGCGAGGTCATCGGGCGCGGGCAGCCTTTGCAGCAGGATCTGCGGACCGGGTGAGGCTACGGCGGCCGGGCAGGCGGCCAACCCAGACGCCTTCGCGCTCGGTGTCGAGGTCGGCGTGGCCGATGGCGCGACCGGCCCCTGCTGACAGGCTGCCGCCGCGATCAACACCAGGACGATTGCCGTTCGTTTTGCGATCGCCAAAAGTGTCAAGCGTCTCCTCGATGTGGTTTGACCACCGTGATGCGCGGGTCTACCATGGCGTCGTGCTCAAAGTCATTTCCGCTCCCGAACTGGCTCGCAACCTCGACCCTATTCTCCGGGCCCTGGAGCAAAGTGGCACGAGCCTGATCATCAAGCATCATGACCAACCGGCGGCGCTGCTGGTCCGCTTCGACGCCTACGTGGCGATGCTGGCCACCATGGATTATTCCGGGTGGGAGCGCTGGATCGATGAGGTTCGCACCGCCTTCCCGACCACGGTGTTGAGCCCGCCGCGGCGGCCGAAGTCGATGGTCCCGGCCTTCATCGACCCGGCGGACATCGGGTACGCTCCGCAGTTCGGGCAGGTCGGCACCACTGCCGGGCGGCGCCGCCTCGCCGAGGAGCTGGCGGCGATGGGCATGCAACTGGATGAGCACCAGCTTGGCCCGGTGTACTCACTGGTCCTCAGCCTGGCCGAGCGCAAGCGGGCGCTCTATCCCGAGGACCTGAAGCTGGCCGTCGAGGAGGCGCTCGGACGGGCGACCGCGGGCCGGTTCGCCTTGAAGGAAGTCCAGGTCAACACGCAGAGTGGCGTCTCCAGCACCGCCGAGGTCGCCCTCAGTGACGAGGGCGAGATGAAGTCGGGGCGAGCCAGCGGCAACGGCACGCTGGACGCGGTCTTCCGCGCCATCCAGCAGGTCACTGGCGTCCCCGCGGAGCTCGAGGACTTCAGCCTGGCGGCGGCGACCCAGGGGAGCGACGCGTTGGGCGAGGCCGTCGTGACCCTGAGCCAGGGGACGCAGGTTGTGGTCGGTCGGGCGGTCGCGCTCGACGTGGTCGAGGCGGCGGCAAACGCTTACATCAATGCCTTGAACTGGTTGGTGCGCTTGCGGGCGCACGCGACGCCTTCGCTGACTCTCCCCGCAAGGGAGGGGGACTGACTGCCCCCACCCTGCCCTTCCCAAGAGGGGGAGGGAAATCCGATCCCTGGCCCGCCCCCAGAGGCGGAGGGATTCGCGGCCCAGAGGGGACGAAAACCTGACGCCGCGGCCGTTTCGCTTCGGCGTGAGCGTAAACCGGCCGCGACCGAAGTCCGAGTGGATGGCATTCGCTCGGCGCGTCGAAGAAAGCGGCTACCACACCCTGGTGATGCCGGACCATTTCGGTCCAAGGCTGGCCCTGGCGCCGGCTCTAGTCCTGGTTGCGGAGGCCACCTCGAGGCTGCGGGTCGGAAGCCTCGTGTACGACAACGATTTCCGTCACCCGGCGCTGCTTGCGCAGGAAGTCGCCTCGATCGACCTGCTCACCGATGGTCGCTTCGAGTTCGGCCTGGGCGCTGGTTGGCTGAAGAGTGAGTACGACGCCGCCGGTATTCCCTTCGACGAGGGTGGAAGACGGGTCGAGCGAATGGCCGAGGGGCTTCACCTCATCAAGGCCCTCTTCGCTGGGACGCCGCTGACGTTTACAGGTCGGTTTTACCGACTGACCGAATTGATTGGCAGTCCGAAGCCGAAGCAGCAGCCGCACCCCCCGATTGTGATCGGCGGCGGCGGGCGGCGCCTCCTCACGATGGCCGCAAAGGAGGCCGACGTGATCAGCATCATGCCCCGGTCTCGCCGCGATGGCGCCGGCCTCGAAGATGCCGACGCCAGCGCCGAGGCGTTCGACCGAAAGGTAGCCTGGATTCGGGAGGGCGCCGGCAACCGCTTTTCACGGATCGAGCTCAATACGCTGGTGCAATCGGTGATCATCAGCGACCATCCGCTGGACGCGGCCAAGCCGCTGGCCACGGAATACGGTGTCGAGGCGGAACAAGTCCTCGAAACGCCGCTGGTGCTGATTGGGTCGGTCGATCAGGTTGCCGAGACCCTTGAGCAGCGGCGCCAGCGCTTCGGCCTGAGCTACATCACCGTCTTCGAGAAAGATCTCGATAGCCTGGCAAAGGTCATCGCCCGCCTGGCCCGCTGAGCCGTCACCGGCGGCTGACCGCGAGATCGATCGCCGGCGCCGTCGCGGAGAGGTCCATCAGCGAGGGGGCCCACTGCGGCCAGCGAGCGCGCAAGGCGATCACTCGGGCGGCCGACGCTTGCACCTGGTCCATGGGGATGGTCCCGCTGCGAACCTGTTGCTTGACCGTCTCGATCGCGGATACCTGATAGGCCGCGTCGGCGCTGTTGAGCAGCACCAGGTCATTCCCCGCACGGACGGCCGCGACCGTGGCCTCGGGCAGCCCGTACAGCGTGGTGATGCCTCCCATCCCGAGACCGTCGGTGACGATCACACCCTGGAAGTGCAGCCGATCACGGAGCAGACCGGTGACCACCGCCCGCGAGAAGAGGGCCGGGGTCCCGGTCGGATCGAGGCCGGGGACCACCACCGCCGTGGTCATCACCGCGTCGGCCCCGGCGTCGATCCCGGCCTGGAAGCTGCGGGCCTGCGTCGCCTCCCACTGAACAAGGCTCTCGCCGTCGGTCGGAATCGCGGAATGCGGATCACCGGCAGCGCCACCGAGGCCGGGGAAGTGCTTGAGGGTTGCGCCGACTCCGCCATCGTGCAGCCCGCTGACCGCTGCCGCCACCAGCGGCCCGACGACCGACGGATCGCCGCCGAAGGAACGGTCGCCGATCACCGCGTCGGCCGGGTTGGTGCGCAGGTCGGCAACCGGGGCGAGGTCGAGCTGGACGCCCAGCGTGTGCAGGCCGGAGGCCGTGGCCGCCACTGCCTGGCGGACGCCGTCGGGACCGCGCGTTCCGAGCTCGAGCTGCGAGGGAAGGGCGGCGACACCGTCCCTGACACGCATCACACGACCGCCCTCCTCGTCGATCGCGACCAGGAGGGGCGCGGGCAGGCCGGCTTCACGCCCGAGTCTCTGCAACTGGCCCGTGAGGCGGCTCAGTGAAGCGGCGTCGGTGAAGTTGTCGCCGAAGATCAGCACGGTGCCGACCTTCTCGTCCAGGATCAAGCGGCGCAGGCCGTCGGTGATGCTCGGTCCGCCGAAGCTGGCGGCCATCATCTGGCCCGCGGCGACGTCCAGTGACAAGGGTGCCGGACGCTCGTCAGCCGGGCGATCGTCGGCCGGCTGCGCGGGAGTCGGGGCGGGGCTTGCTGAGGTTCGTGGGCTCGTAGATCCCGCACCCACCAGGGCTGTTCGGTGGGGCGCGCCCGGTCCGAGGGTCGCCGGCACGGCGCTGACGACCAGCAGCAGCACGAGCGCGGCGTGGACGACCGGGCGCCGCGCGGACCTCACCGCGGGGTGGACCGCCTAGTGCTTGAAGATGCGCCCTACCAGCGGTTGAAGGACGGGTTCAAGCAAGTTGAAGATGAAGCTGAAGATCAGCAGGAAGACCAGGTACACGAAGAACACGCCCGCAATGACGATCCCGACCAGCAGGCCCTTGGAGAACCCCTCCATGTCGAGCCGAACGACCTTGATCAGGAGGGCGGCCATCAGCAAACCGAAGGCGGCGCCGATCGGATTCGGAAACCCGAGCAAGGCGCCGACCGGGACGGCCAGGTAGCAGGCAAACTCCGGGATGGTTCTCGGGATGAGCGACCGCTGCGATGGTGCGGCGACGGTGGTGGCGGCCACGGCCCCGCCGAGCCAGCCCTTGCACTTCCCGCACGTCTGGTTTTCGGGCGCGTTGTAGCGGTACCCGCATTGCGGGCAGGCCTTGAGGGTCATCGGTGGCTCAGCCAGCTCCCCGGAGGCGGAGCACTTCCTGCTCCAACTCGTTGATCCGGTTGTCCCGCTGGACGATCATCTTCTTATGCTCCACGAGCAGCTTCTTGCTGAAACGGTTGGTCATGAACCAGCGCACCCGCTCGACCATGCTGATGATGATCACGATCAGAGCGCCGATCGCCGCCGAGGCGAGCATCACGACCCAGGTGGGAATGCCCTGATAGGTGGCACTGAGCACGTTAATCGTCACCGCCTGCTGGTTCCCCACCGAGAAGAGCGCGAATACGATCCCCAGCAACAACGCGACCACCCAACCGACAATCGCCATGCGCTTGTTCACCCCCAGGTTCGGTCACCCGTTCGGGGACCGGCGGCGAAGCCTCGCCCGGCTGGTATAACCGGGGGCGGGTTTGTGAACTTGCGGGCCGATAGACTGCGAATCTGATGGCTGTTGGCATGCGATCCGTCTGGAGCAGCCCCGCCGAGCCGGATCAGCTCAAGCCATTCCGAATCCGTGGGGGGATGCGCGGATGCCTGCTGATCCACGGATTCGCCGGGACGCCGCCCGAAATGCGGGGACTTGGTGAGTCCCTGGCCGCGGGCGGCTACGACGTCATGGGACCGTTGCTGGCCGGGCACGGAGTGACCCCGCAAGCCATGGCCTCGACCCGCTGGCCGGACTGGGTCCGCTCGGCTGAAGAGGCCCTGGCCGCCCTGTCTTTGGAGTGTTCGGACGTGTTCGTCTGCGGACAGTCCCTGGGTGGCACGCTGGCGCTGCACCTGGCCGCGACCCATCCGGAGGTCAGAGGCGTGATCACCATGGGTGCAATGGCATCGCCCACCTATTTCCACGATTGGCGGATCAAGGCAATTCGCGGGCTCAAGTACGTCGTGCGCTGGCACGTCCCACCGAGCGACTCCGATCTGGGCGATCCGGCGGCGCTGCGTTTCCTGCATAGCTACGCCCGCCGTCCCACGGTCTGTATCGAGAGCTTGATGCAATTGCTCCGCGTGGTCGACCGGGAACTGCCGCAGGTGCGGGCCCCCGCGCTGATCATGCATGGCCGCGGCGACCGGACGGTCGACGTCGCCAACGGACCACACATCCTGGAGCGGATCGCATCGACGGACAAGCAGCTCATCTGGTTCGAGCGGTCGGGGCACGCAATCACGATCGACCTCGAGCACGACGCCCTCTTCGTTACTGTGCTGAACTGGCTGAACGCCCATTGAGGGACCGGCTCGGCGCGGGAAATGCTTGTCTTTGCCGGGAGCCGATGCTATAAATCGCAGGTAACAGCCGCGGGTCCTCATCCGCAATGACCACGCGCGAGTTCGATCGAGCATCCCAAGGGAGGAGAAATGCCAGCGAAGAAGAAATCAAGCGCCAAGAAGTCGACCGCCAAGCGGTCGGGCGGGAAGAAGTCGACCGCCAAGCGGGCGGCCGGCAAGAAGTCGACTGCCAAACGGACGACCGCCAAGCGCTCGACGGCGAAGCGCTCCGGAACGAAGAAGGCGACGGCGAAGCGCACCACCGCGAAGCGAAGCACGGGCGCCAGGGCGCGCAGCAGCGCCGCTGCCGGCACCACGAAGAAAGCCGCCCCCAAGCCCGCGGCACGCGCAGCGGCCCCGGCGGCCTTCAAACCGTCCAGTCCCTTGACCAGCGGGCGTCCGGTGGCACGGCCGGCAGAGCCGCCGAGCATGCCGTCGTACGGTGGGTTCGGAAGCGAGCCGGGGATGGGCAGCGAATCGGAGTCGCCCGGCTCGCTGGGCGGCAGCAGCTCAGAGCGGATCAAGATCGGCGAGCGCCCCCCGGAGCAGACCTGGCCAGGAGGCGGCAGCCGCTAAGTCGCGAGATCGACGGCCCCTGCCCGGTTCGGGCAGGGGCTTTTCTTTCGATTCGGGTTACACCCTACGTCCGTGTGCGCATGCCGAATGGGCCAGATCGCCACCTATCGGACCATGCCGCCGACGTTACCAGTACTAGAGGGCGGTTCCATGAACCTAGCACGGCGGCTGGCGGCGGGCGGTCTGGCGACGCTGGCGGCGCTCGCCGTGTCGAGCCTGTCGGCGTACGCCGCCACCAAGCAGCCGGCCCCAACGGCCAGGCCGACGCCGGCAAGTCAGGTGAAGAAGACGGCTGTCCTGCCGCCGACGATCTACCAGGTCAACCCGATCAAGGTCAACCCGACCCTCCAGCCCAACATCATGATCCTCGGCCAGCACCTGACCCCCGCGTCGACCGTACAGGTTGGCGGGCGGCCCGCCACCACGGTGCAGGCGTCAGACACCTATCACCTGCTCGTCAAGCTGCCGGATAACCTCTCCCAGGGGTCCTACTCCATCGCGGTGACCAACGAGGCCGGCACCGCGATAGCGAGTGACGAGTTGGTGGTCGACGACTCCGGGTCGGGGCCGAGCAACCTGCTGCTGCTAAGCAGCGGAGCCTTCCTCGTGCTGCTCGTACTGGTGATGCGCCTGGCCAGGACGCCGTCCCCGTTCTGAGAACATGCGGGAAATCCTGCAACCCTGACTCAGAAGGCCTTACGGTCGCCCGCCGACATCAGGAGCGCGAGATCCCGCTCTTCGACCTCCTCCAGCTCCGGCTCTGGAGCCAGCGACGCCTGGGGCACGGCACGCAACGCCGCCAGCGCTCCACGCATCTGACCGACGTTCCGCTTGGCGTCGTTGAAGGCGTTCTGGATCATGGTGCTGCCGCGGGCGATGCTGTTCTCGAGGAGGCGATCGAGGGCGGTGACGTTGTCGTCGATCTGCTGCAGATAGCCCTCGAGGTTCTCGAGGTCGATCGATCGCGCGTACTGCAGGTGCAGCCGGAAGAGGGCCAGTACGTAAGGGATCGTCATGCTGTAGGGCATCAGGATCACGCCTTCGCGATAGGCCTCGAGATGCGCTCGCCGGCAGGCGTTGAAGATGGGATCGGGGACGGCAGCCACGGCGAAGCCGATTGTGGCCGCCGGGTCGATGTATTGCCGCACATCGCGCACCTTGAGCCGGAGGATGCGTTCGATCTCGCAGACGACGGCCGCTTCTTTGGCCGGGTCCTGCAAGGCCTCGCCAAGCCGGTCGAGCAACTCGGGGGACGGCCACTTGCTGTCGATCGACAACCGCTTGCCGTTGGCCAGGATGAGGGCGTACTCGACCACCTTGCCGTTGACCCGGAAGTTCATGTCGATCATCTCCGCCGGAAACTGCCGGAAGGCATCCTGGAGGATGTTCTCGCCCGCGGCCCCGCGTGTGCGGCTACCGAGCAGCACGGTCTCGATGCGGCGGGCCGAGGCCTGCACATCTTCCTCCATGCGTCGGCGCTCTTCGCCATCGACCTTCAGGCGCTCCACCACGATCCGAGCGTCGGAAAGGTCCTTGCCGATCGCCTCCCGGACCCCAGCCGAGCTTTCCAGGACCTTGCTTTCCACGCCCTGCACCGCGGCCTGCAGCATGCCGAGCGACTGGCTCAGAGCGCTCTGCTGGGTGCTAACGGTTTCGACGTGGGACTTGAGCGCCCCAAGGTCTGCTAGAGCCGCGAGCACCGCATCGGATGGGCCGGTCGCGGATGGTCGCCGGATGAGTACGGTCATGAGGCCGAGCAACGCCGCCAGCAGCATGACCACAAGGACCAGTTCAAGGACGCTCACTGCGATTCCTCCAGGACGTGAAAGGGACGGTTGGTCGTCACCATGGTGGTTGGGCTCACTCGCAAAGTCAAGCAGCCGCTTATGACAGCTGTCTGTCGCAGGTGGGGGGCTTGAGGCGACTTACACTCCCCGCCGATGGCCCGGATCGAGATCGGCAGCTCCAGGTCCCCGATCAGCGTTCGATCGGGTAGCCGCGCTCGATCCAGGCGGCGGTACCGCCGTCGACGTTGCTCACCGCGGTGTAGCCGAGCTGTTGGAGGTAGCCGGCCGCCGCCAGGCTGCGTTGCCCGCTATGACAGATGGCGAGCACCTCACGATTGCGCGGCACTTCGGAAACCCGCTGTTCCAACTCTCCGAGCGGGATCAGCTGCGCCCCCGGCACATGCCCCGCCCGAAACTCCCAGGGCTCCCGGACATCCAGTAGATAGGGCCTCGGCTCAGCCGTAAGACGATGCCGGAGCTGCGTCACGTCGATGGCCGGAATGGGTTCCATCGGGGAATGTTAGCCGCGGTGGCGCCGTGCCGGTATGGTGGGCGCAAGCTTCGCCCATCACTCCGCGTCGTTTCCAACAGCGTGAGCAAGGGCCAGCAGTACCTGCAGTTCTTCGGCTCGGACGCGCTCAAGCGATTGCACGGATGCGCGATCGCGGAGTCCGACCGTGGCCCCGACAGCCCGTGCGAACGACTCGCGCGGCCGCTCCGCCGGCCGCAGGTCGGGTTCGGAAACCCGCGGGCGCCGATCGTCTTCATCAGCCCGAGCCCGCTGGATGCGGCGAGCGCCAGCAACGAGGCCTTCACCGAGTGGCTCGATCATGAGGCCGGCCTCGAGCACCACATGACGTCCGATACCCCTCAGCCCTACTACCAGTACGTGCGTGCCGTGCTGTTAGCCGCCCGCCGCCGACTCGGGCAGAAACCCGAGAAACACGACCTCATGGACTTCGCGTTTCACACCTGGGCGGTACGTTGCCCCACGGCGAACCCCGACCTGGTCACCGATGAGGCAACCAACCAGTGCGTCGACCGCCACCTGCAGAGCCTGCTGGGGAGCATCAACCCTGAGCTGGTCGTCGCCATGGGCGGGCCGGTGGCGCGTCACCTCTGGTGGCGCACGATGCGAACGTGGGATGGATGGGGTCCCATGACCACGCTGCACGGCCGCGTGCTCGATGTGCAGATGGGCAATCGAACCGTCCCGGCCATCCTGAGCGTGCACCCCTTCCAGCGCGGCATCGACCTCCATCCGGAGGTCATCGGACGCGCCCTGGGCGACCGCCTGCGGCCCGAGCAGTTCCAACCGCACGAGTTGAAGGCAGCATGAGCACCCAGACCCCCACCGATCCGCGCTTCATCGAGAAGGAAGACGACAGTCACCTGCGCGAGCGGATGCAGAAGGCCGAGCAAGCCCACCCGCTGCGGCCGGGCGCCCTCTGCCCGCACTGCGGAGGACACGCCTTCAAAAGAGCGGAACTGAAGGCGGGAACAGCGTGTCCCGCGTGCGGGAAACAACCGCGCGCCGCTGCCTAATTAGCAGAAGAGCGAGGCCGCAGGCCGAGCCGCGCTTTCGCGCGAATCGGGGCGGGTGTCGTATGCGGCCTGTACGCGCACACGAGGCCGCCGGATTTCGGCCGAGTGCGCGATGGGCCGCTGGACGACACACCCGCCCGGTTTAGTTTGTGTGTAACTGTGTTGCCGGCCGGCGGCCGGCCCTTGCGTCGCCCTTCTAGTATTTGCCCGGTGGAAACTGGACTACGGGGACGACGGGCGCTGGTGACGGCAGCCAGCCGTGGCCTGGGGTTTGCCTCCGCCCGGGCGCTGGCCGCGGAGGGTTGTCGCGTCGCCATCTCCTCGAGCGACGAGGGACGCCTCCAGGCCGCCGCCGAAGCGCTCCGTACGGAAGGTCATGACGTCGTCGCGCGGGTCGCCGATCTCCGGCAGGCTGACCAGTGCCGCGACCTCGTCGACTGGGCGACCGCAACCCTGGGCGGCCTCGAGGTGCTCGTCAACAACACGCGAGGGCCCATCCTCGGCACCGTTGCCGAGCTGGACGATTCCGCCTGGGCGGAGGCCATCGACCTGGTGTTGATGAGCGCCGTCCGCCTGACGCGCGCCTCCCTCCCCACGCTGCGGCGCGGTCGAGGCGCGATCGTCAACCTCACCTCGATCGCCGCGCACCAGCCGGTCGACCATCTCGTGCTCTCGAACGCCCTGCGGCCGGCGGTGGTCGCGTTGGGAAAGACCCTTGCGAAAGAGGCCGCGCCCGAGGTTCGAGTCAATTCCATCCTCACCGGCCGCTTTGAAACGGACCGCATCGTCGAAGAAAACCGGCACCAGGCGATCAGGCTCGGTGTCGATCCCAAGGAGTTCACCGCGCGGAGCATTCGCAACATCCCGCTTGGTCGGCATGGACGCCCCGATGAACTGGCGGCCACGGTCGTATTCCTGGCCGGCGACGGCGCGAGCTTCGTCACCGGAACCACGCTGTCGGTGGACGGCGGCGAGTACGGTGGCCTCTTCTAGCTCAGCGCGGCGGCTCGGGCCACCGTCCGGGAAACGGCTCGAGCATGGGCGCCGTTTTCCACTCCTCGCGGACCGGCGCGAAGACATCTACCACCGACACGCCGTCGGCGCCAGCCTTCGCGGAATGAGGAACCTGGCTGGCAATCGTGTACGTCTCCCCCACTCGTAACTCACGCGATTGACCCCCAATCACCATCGTCACGGAACCGCGGAGGACGAACCCGACTTGCTCGTTGTCGTGTCGGTGCTCCGGAACCAGCACCTCCGGATCGATCTCGACGAATCCAATGGTGACCCTGTCTCCATGTACAACGCGCGCGAGGACCCCGTCCCAGATCCGCGCCGGCTTCAACTCCGATACGCCACGATAGACATTCACCGTCATCCTCCTCGGCTTTTACGGGCCCCCACCCTGATCCTCCCCCGAGAGCGGGCAAGGGAATTAACATTGCGCGCTGCCATTTTTGCGCCAACATCGGCAATCTTCCTGCGCAGGTCCGAGGGCGCCAGGACTTCGACCGCGTCGCCCCAACCGAGAATCCAGGGCGTGATCTCGAGCGTTCCGGCGACGGTCACCGACATGTCCACCGAGCCCTTCGGGCCATCGCTGAGCTTCTGCGATGGATGCCAGATTGATTCCTTGACCCGGGCGGCGGCCGGCGGATAAAAGCGCATCCGGACTTCAACCGGCTCGCCGGAATGAAAGATCCCCCAGGCTTTCGAAAGGTACCGATTGATATCGAAGTCCGCTGGGATTGCGTACGTTTCAGCCATCGACTCCGCGCGCGTGATGCGCTCGAGCTTGAAGGTCCGCATCTCGCCCAGTCCCCGATCTCGGGCGACGACGTAGCTGCTGTGCCCGATCAGCGAGGGCTCGAGGAAATAGGGCTCGATCACGCGCGGCTTAACGTCGTGATCCGCGGTCGGGTACCAGATGCGGACCGCCTTGTGGCCGGCCCAGCTGAGCGCGACCGTCTGGAGCACGCGTGAATAGGTCGGGTTGGGCGGCCGCTCCGCCATCTGACGGACGGTGGCATGCACGTACTCGGCGACCGGAGCCGGGAGCACGGCCGCCAGTTTGGTGAACGCGTCGGCGACATCGGGATCGGCTTCGTCGGTGTGCCGGCGCATCAAGCGCACCCCCATCAGCAAGGCCATCGCCTCGCGCAGCGTGAACTTGACCGGCGCAATGAAGTAGTTCGGGTCGATGGCGATCCGGCCGTTGTCCTCATAAACCGGCACGTTCATGGCCTCCAGCGCCTGCACGTCGCGATAGGTGGTGCGCGGGTTGACTCCCGTTCGGCGTGCGATCTCGCCGGTCGTCAAACCGCGCGGATTGCCCTGGAGCAGCGTCTGGATTTTCAGGATCCGGGCGCCGCGATCTCCCTTCTCGAATGAGCCCACTTTTGTTGCTCAGTGTAGGCGCTGTTCCGAAAGAGACCGGCTGATTCGGATTAAACTCAGCGCAACCTCTATAATGGCGCTGCTTTCACGCTCGCATATGCCATTGCGCCAGGCACAATTCGCGTGGTTACGGGGGATTTGTGGCCCTTCGCCTGCTCCATTTCGCTGACCTGCATCTCGACCGATCCTTCGCCAGTGAGCGCCTCTATGGCGTGGGTGCGCAACGACGCCGCGAGGATCTTCGGGCCGCACTCCAACGGATCGTCGGACGGGCTCGCGACGCCCACGCCGACCTGATCACCTGTGGCGGCGACCTTTTCGAACATGACCATGTGACCCGCGAAACCGCAAGCTTCATGGTGCAGACCCTGGGCGAGGCCGGGCTGCCCGTGCTGATTGCTCCTGGCCATGCGGATCCGGCGGTGCCGAGCTCGCCCTACCGTTATCTGCGCTGGCCGGAGAATGTCACTATCGCGGCGCACGAGGACCTGCGAGCCTACCGCTATGGGGGCGTCCAGGTCTGGACGGCCGGCTTCATGCGGCCCGACGTACCGGAAGCGCCACTGCGTGATTTCGACCGGCGGGAGGAGGGAACGCATCTTCTGCTGCTGCACGCCTCAGACATGAGCCAGGTTCCTCAAGGCGCCACGCCCTACAAACCCATCCTTCCGGCCCAGGTCGAGGAGGCCGGCTTCCGGCATGCGCTCCTCGGCCACTATCACGACGCCAGGACGGCCGGGTCGATCACCTACCCTGGCAGCCCGGAACCCCTCGGATGGAGCGAGTCCAGGCGTCACTGCACGGCGCTGGTGACGGTTGGCGACGACGGCACCGTCCAGGTGTTGCTGGAGGACGTCAACCAGCGGCAGTTCGCCCAGGAGACGATCGATATCAGCGGGATGACGAGTGTCGAGAACGTCCGCGACGCCCTGATGGCGATCCGTGAGGGCAAGCAGCTCGAAGGCGCCGTGATCCGGGCCACCCTGGTGGGTGAGCGCGCCCGCTCACTAACCCTTGACCCACAAGCACTGTCGATGGAGTGCAGCGACGGATTCGCCTTTCTCGAGTTCCGCGACCACTCACGCGTGTCCCACGACCTCGAGGGCGCGGCGCAGGAATTCACCAGTCGAGGAGAAATGGTCCGCAAGCTTGTCGACCACGGCCAGGGATCGCGCCAGGAGGAACAGGCGGTCGATCGGGCACTGCAGCTCGCGCTCGATGCCTTCGACGAATGACGCTTAGCCTTCACGTGGTGGTGAGTCGTTCATGCGCCTGAGCCGGATCGAGATCGACGGCTTCGGCAGCCTTCAGGGGTTGGACCTGCGCTTTGGCCCGGCAATGAACCTGGTGGTGGGACCGAATGAGGCCGGCAAGTCCACCCTCCAAGAAGCGATCGTCACCGGCCTCTACGGTTTGGAGTCAGGCGACCGGCGGGCGGCGCTCGTGGAGCGAACAGATCGTTGGCGCCCGTGGGAGGGCGGCCGCTTCGGCGTCGCCCTCGAGTTCGAGCTCGAAGATGGCACGAGGCTACGGATCGAGCGCGATCTCGACGCCGAGACCGTCCGGGTCCTGGACCTCGGCAGTGGCGCAGAGCTGAGCGAACGGTTCGAGCGCGACCCCTGGGGTGGGCTCCAGGTTGGACGTCACTTGCTCGGGATCAGCCGCGACATCTACACGAACACCGCCTGTATCTCGCGCAGCGAAGTGATGCGCCTCGAGGACGCTGGCAGCATCAAGGAAGCGATCGTCGCCCTGGCCGACTCGGCCCACCCCGACCGGACGGCGCAACGCGTGCTCGATCGCCTTCGCCAGGAGCGAGCCCATCGCATTGGAAAGCCGCGCGGGCGCACCGGCCCGCTCCACGACCTCGAAAGCCGGCTCCTGGACCTGGAGCGGCAGCTCGCCGCTGCCCGGCAAGCGCGTGGCGCGGTCGACGAGCTGGCGCAGAAGCGCGAGATGGTGTCCGCCCTGACCGAAGCAGAGCTCGCGGTGGTGCAAACCCTCGAGGCCGCCGTCCTCACCTCCCGGCTCGCGGAGGGCCGTTACCGCCTCCAGCGCGTCGAGGTGCTCGAGCAGGCGATCGTCGACGAGCGGGCTCGACAGGAGGACCACATGCGTTTTGCCATGTTCCCCCTCGATCGCCAGTCCGAGGTCCAAGAGTTACGCAGCCACCTGCGGGCAACCCGGGAGGCGCAGGAGGACTTCGAGCGGCGCGCGGCGGAGACGACCAGCCAGGTACAGCGGCTCGAGGCCGAGCGACTTAAGCTCGAGTCGGAAGCGCAGGGCCACGAGACCCGAGCCCGCGGCATCGATACCGCGGCGCTCAACCAGGAGCCGGCTGTCCGCGAGCTGCTCTCCTCCCTCAACGTCGCCGACGCCCAGGCACCCGAGGTCCACCTGCGAGCCCAAACCGCGGCCGAGGAGGCGCGGCGGATTGCCGAGCGGCACCCCGGGTTGATCGGTCAGAACCTCGATTGGCCGGCCCGTCAGATGGAGTTCCAGCGTGTCTGCTCAGAGTGGCGCGAGCGCCATAACGTCGCCGTGGAGGCGCGCCGCCGCGCGGGCGCCGAGTTGCCGCCACGGCTGGAGCAGCTCAAGCACGACATCGCTCGCTACAAGGAGGTTCCCGACGTCATCAAGGCCGGCCAGCATGCCGAGGAGGCGATGCGGCGCGAGGAGGCCATGGCCGAACGCGCCCGCAGCCGGCAGCGCACCTTCCTGGGCGCCATGCTGGGCGGCTTGCTGCTGACCGCGATGGCGATCCTGGTCGCGTTTCTCGCCCTGCAAGGGGGCATGCCCTTGCCGCTCAGTGGGGCGGCGTTTTTCCTCCTTGGCATGGGGGTGCTATCAACCGGCATCGGCATCTGGGTCCGAGCTGCCGCCGTCCGGGAAGTCGATCGCCGCCTTCGGTTCAAAGATGAGGCCCGGGTCAAGCGGCGCGAGATCCTTCAGCCCTGGGGGGTCCGCAGCTCCGGCGAACTGCAGCAAGCGCTCGTGGAGCACCTCCAGAAGGTCCGCTACGACGCCACCCGCCTGGAGCTGGATCGGCAGGCCACGGAGTTGGAGGAGCGCGCACAGCTCGCCGGTCGGAGCCTGCGCGAGCTGGTCGGTTCCTGGGGCCTTCCGCAGCCGGCGCCGACCGAAGCGGCGGTCGAGGAAACCGCGAAAGCGGTGGAATCGCTGGCCCAGGACAGCCTCGCCTGGAATGCCGCGAGCCAGCGGTCACGCGAGGCCTCACGGGCAGAATCCGAGATGGACCAGCGCCGGGAATCGCTGCGGCAGCAACTCCACAGCATGCTCGACCGGCTCGGGTTCGACCGGCGTGAGGCATTGGGAGCCGCGCGCGACTTCATTGCCAGCTGCCAAGCCGAGCGCCACGCGCAGCAGGTCCGCACGCGGATCGAACAGCTCGACGCCCAGCTGGAGCAGCTTCGCGCCCCGGGCGAGCGCTCGGCCGCTGAGCGTGTCAAGGCTGAAGACTATGCGAGCCGGCTGGCGGCGATCTACGCCCCGGCGGGCATTTCCGATCCCGACATGGAGTGCGCCGCCGAGGCCTGGGACGCCGGCGTCGGCCACGCCGAGGCCTACCGTTCGTCCAGCCTCCGGCTGGCCGAACTGGAGGCGCAGCGCGGCAGCGCTTCCGCGGACGACGGGGAATCGCTGCGCCAGCTGGTCGAGGATCTGACCCATCAGCTGGGCGAGATCAGCGCCAACGTCGACCCGGCGCGGACGGCCGAGTACGCGGCGTTGCCCCTGGCCGAGCTCGAACGGCAGCGCGATCAGCATCGCGGCGCCAAGGAACGAGCGCAGGTCGAACGGGCCCGGGCTGAAGAGCTCCTGAACGATCGGCTGACCCAGATCGGCGACGTCGCCGCGCTCGAGGAAGAGATCGCCACCGTCCGCGAACAACTCCAGGAGCTCGAGGCGGAAGCCCACGCCTACGACCTCGCCATCGAAACCCTTGAGGCGGCGGCCAAGTCCGTGCGGCGGGCCGTGATTCCACGCCTCAAGTCGCAACTGCAAGGCCAGCTGGCCCCGATCACCAACGGCCGCTACCGGGACGTGCGGATTGGAGAAGACCTCACGCTACAGGTGAAGACCCAGGACCAGCGAGCCTACAAAGATGTGGACAACCTCAGTCTCGGGACCCGCTCCCTGATCTACCTGCTCGAGCGCGTGGCGCTCGCTCGGATCATCGGCGGGAACGCCGAGCCGCCGCCGCTGCTGCTCGATGAGGCGCTGGTGCACGCCGATCGCCGGCGGATGCGGGCCGCGCTGGACGAGCTCGGACGGCTCGGCCAGGATCACCAGGTCATCCTCTTCTCGAAGGATGAGTCGCTCGCCGACCGCGCCGAAAAAGCGGAGGACTGGACCATCATCCGGCTCCCGGGGCCGGTCGTTGTTCCCGCCAACGGGTCCAGTCCCGACCAGGTCGAGGAAAAAGTCCAGAGTTCTTAGTCACCGCCAAAAACCCGCCGGGCCAGCCTTGGCACGGACCGGCAATACCGTTACCCGGTGACTGGAGCGCGCCGATGGGGGCTCGCTGATCTGCTGAATTTGGGGAAGCTGCGACAGACAGCTGTCAAAACGGGGGGCTAGCCTCGCATCATGGGCAATGTCATTCCGTGGTCAGAGATCCATCCGAGCATCAGATCGGAGGAGCCCTTTGTCGCGGTCGTGATTGTCGACCCGCAACGCGAGATCTGCATAAGCGAGCTGGTGCCGTTCGAAGAGCAGTCCCTTCGCAGCCCTGAGGTGGCCGCCCAGGAGATGATCGGGGCGGTCCAGGCGGCGGCGGCGCGGGTCGCCAGCTGCTATCGGGCGCGGCGAAACGAGGAGCGCAGCTTGCGGGTGCTGCCGGGCGGGACGAAGCGGAGGGCGCGAACGGCGGACCAGCGCTGCAGACCGCTCATGGTTCTTTTACCGCCGGAGTAAGCCCCGCGATCCGCTGCTCGAGACGTAACTTTACGACCGGCCACTCTCGCTCCGTGATGGAAAACAGCACGGTGTCCCGGTAGCTCCCATCGGGCCGGATGCGCTGGTTGCGGAGCAAGCCCTCATACTTCGCCCCCAGCTTCTTAATAGCGGCCTGCGAGTGGACATTGCGGACATCAGTCTTGAGCGCCACCCGGATGGCACGCCAGTCGTCGAAGGCATGGCGCATCAACAGGTACTTCGCCTCGGGGTTCACGACGCCGCCCCATGTATCCGGCGCGTACCAGGTCCAGCCGATCTCGACGGTCCGGTTGTCTTCCTGGACGTCCAGGTAGCGGGTGCTGCCAACCACGCGGCCGTCCTGGACGAGAACCACCACAAAGGGATACTCGCGGCCCTGCGACTCTGCCTCCCTCGCCTTCTCTAGCCAGCCATCGATCGTTTCCGCGGTCAGCGGGCGGGTCGGCATCCACTCCCAGATTTCGCTGGAGCGCCCTGCTTCGAGCAGCGCCGCGGCGTGGGCCGGCCGCAGCGGTTCAAGCCGGATAGCCTTCCCGGTCAACGTGATCGGCCCTAGCGGCGCCATCGACCACCAAGAATAAGGGGCCGTCCGCTGCCCGGCGACCAGCGGCTGCGGGCCCGTCTGTTAGAAGGGGCGCGCCACCATGAGAAAGACGACGACGACCAACAGCAGCCAGGCCACCAGCTGGATCGTCATGGCGGCGGCGGCAACCGCGCTGGACCCCTCGCCCGCCGCGGTCCGCGCCCGCCGCAGATTGGGCGCGAGAAAAGCGCCGTCCAGCCCCGCCGTGGCCACATAGAGCAACACGCCGAGCAGGAGCCAACCGGTGAAGAGTTTGAAACGGCCAATCCACAACAGCAAGCCCGTGATCAAGACCAGCCCCGACCCGGTGTAGACCATGAGGAGCTGCGCCCGCCAGGCGAACTGATAGAGCGCCTGCTGCGCGGCGTCGGCGGCCCGCGCGGCCATCGGGCGAAGCAACGCCTGGCTGCTGACACCGCCCAGAAGGAAGATCGCGCCGAAGACGTGGAGCGTTTTCAGCAGCGGCACCTGAGCAGCATACGGCACCGCCGACTCCCATCTATAGTTGCTCCGTGCCAGACGACCCGCGTGGGCAGGCCGAGGTCCTAATCCCCAACGCGTGGCTCCTGCCGAACCTCAGCCTGGATGCGGTTCGCGCCTTGCAGCGGGGCGACACAACCTCCGACCTCGAGAAAGGAGATCTTCGGCTCGCTGGTGTCGAGGTGCTCGTCGCCCGCAACTGGGTAAAGGAAGAGTTCTGGCCGCGCATTCAGGACGCGGTGCAAAAAGGCTACGCAGCCGAGAAGACGTACACCTTCATGCGAGCCCATGCCGACCGGCGTGGAAGCCGGCGGCCCAAGACGTAGGCTCTAAGTCGGGTTTTGCGACGGATGGCTGTCAAAATGTACGGTCGGGTGTTTCGAGTATCTAACTCGCTTCCTGCCGGGACGCCGCCGCTACCCTGATCGGCCGCAGCTGCTCGCCCTCGCGGTCGGTAAACGCGCAGACTCGGTTGCGGCCCAGCGCCTTCGCCTGATAGACCGCACGATCGGCCGCAGCCAGCAAATCGGAGGCCGTTCGCCCGTGACCCGGGAACAACGCGACTCCGATGCTGACGCTCGCCGCCGGGACCGAGCCATCTCCGCTATTGAGCGCGATCGACTCGACCCCATGACGGATCCGCTCGGCGATGGCCATCGCCTCGGGGAGCGTGGTTTCCGGCATCAGGACCGCGAATTCGTCGCCGCCGAAGCGGGCCGGCACGTCGTACTCGCGCAGCGACGCCCGGATCGCATCCGCGACCCGCCGGATCATCTGGTCCCCCACCAGGTGCCCGTGGCGGTTATTGACGTCTCGCAGGAGATCGAAGTCGGCGAGCATGACGCTGAGCGGACGCTGGAAACGCCGCGCGCGTTCCACCTCCGCCTGCGCCACCTGGTTCCAGTGCTTCATATTGGCCAGCTCCGTCTTGGGGTCGGTGCGCGCCTCCTCTCTCAAGCTCGGCACCAGCAGCGATCGGTAGATCAAGAACAGCGGGCCGAGGCAGAGCGGCGCCAGCCATGGATTGGTCAGCCAGAGCAGCGACCCGAGCGCCCCGACAGACATCAACGCCAGGTCGGTACCCATGTTCTCCCAGTCCATGGTGCCGGCGCGCGAGACTGGGACGCGCCGCGCCCACATGATCACCAGGGCGGTCAGGAGGTGATTCAGCGCCACAAAGCTCAGGCCGGCGAGCGCCGCGTAGAGCACGGCGCCACCCGCACCGGACGGCTGGGTCGACTGGCCGAGGCCAAAGACGGCACCGGCCACCATGGAGCAAAGCACGAAGTTCGCGACGTTGAAGGCCTGGATGTACCAGCGGTAGTGCACCCGCAGCGACTCCACGGCGTGCGCGGCCAGGATGATGGCGATGATGTAGCCCGGATGCAAGAGAACCGCCCCCGCGAAGAAAAAGATCGTGGTTGTGTAGTACGACTGGTGCTTGGGGCTCTTGACCTTGAACTGCTGCGCGATCGTCGCGCACAACAGGAGCAGGATTGCGAACGGCGCCCGCTCGAACCGTGTCGGCGCCAGCAGGATTGCCGTGGTGCCGACGATCACCGCCGCGACGAGCACAGCGGTGATATAGATCCGTGCCGCGCGCGGGAGATCGTTCATGGACCTCAGGCGGCCCGTGCCTCGGCCGGCGGTACGCGCGTCTCGCGTCGTGCCAGCAGTCCCGCACGATTGAAGCTTGATAGCGGGTGACGCGGCGATAATGGCTTGCGCATGGTTCGGTGACGCCAACGTAACAGCGCCACCTTACGGTCCCCACGACGAATTGGTAACGGCCTACCTGCTAGCCTCAAGCCCCGTGGAATGGGCCGCGCTCGAGCGGGCTGAGTTACGAATTCCGTTTCGGGAACCGATCGCCGTGTCAGAGCACACGTCAATCCGCGAGGCCCACCCCAGGCCATTTCGTCCAGGGCCTTCACGAGCGGGGCTCGACGTCGCGCACGCGGAGCTGATCGGCTAAGCAGCCGGCGAAGGCAAAGCGGCCGATGAACCCCATCACCTCGATCGCGAGCCTGAGCGGCGACCTCTTGATCGCGGTGCTGGCCGGGCTCGTGTTCATCGAGGAGAGCGGGATCCCGATCCCCTTCGCGCCCGGAGACCTGCTCCTGATAATTGCCGGGATCGCGATCGCCAGCGGTACCGTGGAACCTGTCCCCATGGTGGCGGCCCTCCTACTGGCCACCGTGCTGGGCGCGATGGTCGGCAGGGAGGTCTTCGCCGCGGTTGGTCGGCCTGCCCTGATCAAGGCGGCGGATGCATTGCGTTTTCGGCCCGCGTTGGAAAAGGCCACCCGCTTGCTTCGACGTGGCGGCGCGCCCGCTGTCTTCGTCGGCCGCCTCATCCCAGGGCTGCGAATTCACACCACCCAGGTCGCCGGTGTCAGCAGGATGCCGCGCCTGACATTTGCTGCCGGCCTCATCCCCTCGGTATTGGTCTACGTCGCTCTCTTCGTCGGGCTTGGTGCCCTTGCCGGCCAGCCCGCCGTCCGGCTGTTCCACCGCGCCGAGCACCGGTTCTTCGTGATCGCGGTCACCACGCTCGCGGCGGTTGCGGTGGTGTTGTCCGTCCGCTGGCTAGCCCGGCGCGGGGCGCTCAGCGCGCTCGAGCCGATCGTGTTGGGGGTGCGCCGCGAGATCGCCGACACGGTCGACGCCGCGCTTTTCAAGCCCGGCGGCCGCGACCCCGACTGGCGTGAGTACCCATTGATCCGCCGGCTCTGGGCCGGCCTGATCGATCTGGTGATCGTCTTTGGTGTCACGATCTTGATCCTGACCGCGGTGTCCGGCATCGGCAACACTGAAATCGTGCTCGACCCCGAGGGGATCCTGCTGCTGGCGACGGTGGCGCTGCTCTACCGCCTGCCAACTGAAGCGCGAACCGGCCAGACAATCGGCAAGACGCTGATGGGCATCTCGGTCTACGGACCGAGTGGTGGCACCCCGGGCTGGTGGCGGGCGACCATGCGAAACGTGATCGGGGTATTGCTGCCCCTCTGGCCGATCGATGCGGTCCTGCTCCTGCGCAACCGCCGGCGCCAGCGCCTCGGGGATCTCGTTTCCAGGACGTCCGTTCGTCGGGTGGCTAACTGACGGCCGTTCTGCTGGCCCTTGCCGCCAGCCTGAGCTGGGGCGTTGGCGACTTCGTGGGCGGCTTCAAGACGGGTCGCCTGGGCGCGTTCGCCGTGCTCCTCGTCTCCCAGCCGCCAACACTTCTGCTGATTGCCATCATGGTCATCGTTCGCGGGGTCCGGGTCGCACCTGGCCCCTGGATTGTCGCCGGCGTGGCGGCCGGGCTCGTCGGCCTGGTCGGTCTATCGGCGGCCTACCGTGGGATGGCCATCGGGGTGGTCAGCGTCGTGTCGACTATTGCCGCGACTGGGCCGGTGGTCCCCATCGTGGTGGGCCTGGTGCTGGGCGAACGACCCAGTGCACTGCAGTTTGCCGGCATCGTCATGACGCTCACCGGGATCGCGCTGCTGGCTTTCGATCGCCGGCCGGAGTCCGGGCGGCAGCTGGTTCCCGGCGTGGGCCTGGCGCTGGTTGCTGCGCTCGCGTTCGGCGTGTTCCTGGTGGCGATCCGCTATGCCAGCCGGCCGGATCCGCTTTGGGGTGTGCTCGCGACCCGAACCGGGAGCGTGTTGGCACTGATGGTGCTCGGGCTGGCGTTCCGATCGCGCATCAAGGTTCCGCTTCCCGATCTGCCCGGCCTATTTGCCGTCGGCATCCTCGATGTTTCCGCCGATGTCTTGTTCGCGTTTGCGACCACGATCGGCCTGTTGAGCATCGTCTCCATTCTCTCGTCGCTCTACCCGGTGGCCACGGTCATCCTGGCTCGGGTCGTGCTCCAGGAGCGAATGGCCCGGCTGCAGCAGGTCGGGATCGGCCTGGCACTCGCCGGGGTGCTGTTGATCAGCGTCTGATGGCTACGGACGGTAGCCGGCGAGCAACTCCAGCACCAGATCGACTTCGCTGGCGGTGTTGTAGTGGGCGACACCGATGCGCAGTGTGCCACCCTGCTCCGCAAGACCCAGCCGATTCATCAACTCGGTCGCATAGTGATCGCTGTGCGTGGTGAACACGTGGTGGTTTCCGAGCCAGCGGGCTAAGTCCTCGGGGCGATGCGGCGACCAGGTCAGCGACACCGTCGGCGCGCGCCGGTCCAATTGCTCGGCGTCGGTGATCCCGTAGATCTGAACGCCCTTGATGTGCTGAAGGCCGTCGATCAGCCGTGCCGCCAGGGCCCGCTCGTGGGCCTGGATGCGGTCCATGGCAGCTTCCAGCGCCGGCCGGACCATCCGATCCGAGCCACCGAGGTCCGCGAGGTATTCGAAGGCGCCGAGGATGCCGGCGAGGCACTCGTGGTTCTGGGTGCCGGTCTCCCAGCGGCTCGGGCCATCATCGCTCGCCGGACGAACCTTGTAGGGACGGAGCCGCTCGAGCAACTCGCGCCGTCCAAAGAGGATGCCCTGGTGCGGCCCGTAGAACTTGTAGCTCGAACAGACGAGAAAGTCGCAGTCGATGGCGCGGACGTCGATCGGGCCGTGCGGGCCGTAGTGGACGGCATCCACCCAGACCCAAGCGCCCGCGGCGTGGGCGGCTCGAGAAATCGCCGCCACGTCCGGAATCGTGCCGACCGCGTTGGAGGCGTGGGTGACCGCGACCAACCGGGTCCGCGGCCCGAGCTGGCGCTTGAAGTCTTCCATGTCCAGTGTGCACTTTGGGACCGCGATGTCGACGAAGCGCACGATGACGCCGTGCTCCTGGAGCGCCAACCAGGGCGAGACGTTGGCGTCGTGTTCGAGTCGCGTGACCAGGATCTCATCACCCGGGCGCAGCTCGCGCAGGATGGCACGGCTGACGGCGAAGGTCAGCGTCGTCATGTTGGGGCCAAAGACGATCTCGTCGGCCGACGTCGCATTGAGGAAGATCGCGGCCGCCTGCCGAACGTTGGTGATTAGGGCGTCCGTCTGCTCGCTGGTAGCGAACGCTCCTCCACGATTGGCATTCATCGTGCGCCAGTACTGCGCCGTGCGGTCGACCACCCGCTGGGGCACCTGCGTGCCGGCCGGATTGTCGAGGTATACCACCGGTTGTCCCTCGATCTTCAGGGCGAGCGCCGGAAACTGCCGTCGAACGGATTGAAGGTCGAGGTCGAGGGTGGTCGGGCTGGCCATCAGCGCCGCTTCGTCGCCGCTTTCACGATTGCCCGAGCGGTCAAGAGCGCGACGATCGCCACGACCTGACCCATCAGGATGACCCGATTCAGATCAAGAGCCGGCTGCCACCTGACGTCCCCTCCCTTGATCACGAAGGCGCCGACTGGCCGCGAGGACACCCCAAATCCGACACCGCCCGCCTGCGGGTTCTGCTGGTCCCCTCCCCCACCGGCGCCGCCCGCAATCTTCGCCGCCGGAATGATGGTGATGCCATTCTTTTCGTAGGGCTCACCGAAGACGGCGGTGGCCCGCATCGCGGTTTTCGCTTCGTTGACGACGTCCATGACGCGCATGACAAGGTCCTCCTGATCACGATGTGCTGTGGCGATCCGGTTCGGCGATTCACGACGAAGCCTAGCGTTTGCGGGCACGCAGGTCGAGAAAGAGCGGCAACCGTCGCCAGCGGGCGCGGTCCGCGCGCTCCGCCACGGACGACTCGTCGACGGTTAGTTCCGCAAGCGTCTCAACCGCCAACCCGGCGCTCTCGAGGGCGTGAAAATACGCCTGCAGCGGCCAGTGCCGGCTGCTGAAGGTCATGTGGAGACCGTCTCGTTCGATCGTGTCCTGGTAGCGGTGCGACTCCAGGTACGAGCCCTCGATGATGAAGCGTGCGTCTGGGTCCAGGCTGTCAAACCGACCGGCCGAGTTGATGGGATGGACAATCGCCAGGCACAGGACGCCGCCGCCGCCGAGGACGCGCCCCACCTCGCGGACGGCGGCGGGCATGTCATCGACGTCGTGCAGCGACATGAATGCGACCACCAGGTCCGCCGCGCCATCGTCGAAGGGTAAGCGGGCGGCATCGGCGACCAGCACCTGCATCGATGGGTCGGCGGCCTTCGCGAACTCGACCATGGTCGGCGAGACATCGACCGCCACCACGTTGTGGCCCAGCGCCTTGAGGTCACGCGCCACGCGCCCCTCGCCGCAGCCAATGTCAATCGTCAGCCGGCCGGGCGGCGGCAAGAATGCGAAAAAGGGCTCCTTGTGAAAACGCCAGTAGCTGTCGTGCCCGGGCTCGCGGGCCCACTTCGCCCAGTCCGACGCCGCCGCCTCCCACGCCTTGCTCAGCGGCTGGTCGTCAGGCATGGACACGCGGGAAATCCCGCGACCCTGATGAATCCAGCAGGCGAAGGAATCGCGACTCGATGCCGACCTCATCGAAACCGAGCCGGCGATAGAACTGCTGCGGCCAATCATTGGCGTCGGCGACGAGGAAGACGAACGCATAATCCCGGGCCGCCTCGAGCGCCGCGCTGACCACCGCCCGGGAGAGCCCACGCCGGCGGAAGGCTTCCAGGGTTTCCACGGTCTCGACTTGTGCCGCGTCTCCATCGGTCCGAAGCTCGCATGACGAGACGACACGCGCATCGACCAGCGCCCCGAAGTAGCGCGTATGGGTGCGACTGGCGGTCAACTCGTGTTTGGCGAGGATTTGCCCGACAAGACCGGGGGCGGTCGCCCAGGCCTGCTGTCGCAGCTCGAGCTCGCGCGCCGGGCGCAGCAATGTCCAGTCGACTTCACGGACACGGCTGGTATCGACCTGCCGATCGGGAGGCCGCCGATGGACCATCACCACGAACCGCTCCGGCGTGTAGCCGAGCGCGATAAAGGCGGGCGAGAGGCGATCGGCGGCGGCCTGGTCATCGACGTTGACCCGACGGTGCGAGAGCCCGGCATCGCGCTGGATCCGTTCCGCCTCGACGGCCAGCCCCCTGGCGTCCGCCCCGTCGGCCCGGTCCACGATCAGGAAGTTGAGATCATGGACGAGGTTGAGCCGCCGGTGGATCAGCGCGCGGCCCCAGCGAAAGGGAATCACCTGCTCGGCCGCGCGCTCATCGACCGCGCGCATGAAGCCAATCGCCCGATGCCATGGATCCACGGTTGTGACCGGGAGTCTAACGGGCCGTTGTTTTGAGGCGTCCGAAGGCCAGGCGAGCCAGGCTCGTGATCGCGATGAAGGCCACCACGGCGGCGGCAGGGGCGAGCACGATGGGCCGGGCGAAGTCGGTGCCCGCCAGCAGGGCGTGGAGCAGAAAGACGCCGAACATCACATAGGAGAGGCGGTGCAGCCACCGCCAGGCGATCGGGTCGAGGTGACCTCGCAGGTAAGCGGTGACGGTGACGATCAGCAGCAGGTCGAGGCCGATCGTCCCCAGCCCGATCGGCAGAGCCGCGTACGAGACGCGAAACGGAATCACAAGGTCGAGCGGGCCAATGCGTGCGACGGCATCGAGCGTCATCGCCAGCACATGGAGCGCAACGAATGGCATCCAGCACAGGGTCAGGAACCGGTGCAGGTTGGAGAGGTCGCGATTGCGCACCGCGCCTTCGAACATCGCGCTGCGCAGTGCCTGGCCGGTAACCAGCGCCGCGGCGATGACAAAGAAGGCGGTGAGCGCCGCCGCACGCGACGTCAGCCAGAGCAGCTGGTCGAGGCTTACGCAGCAGCCGGAAGGAGACTGTCACCGTTGCCGACTGCCGGCACGACCGCGTGGCGACCGCCGCGCGATTCGAGGAAGGCGAGACCAGCGCACGTGCCGAGCAACATCGCGCACTTCGCGTAGACCTCGCCACGCAAGGCAAAATCGGTGATCACGGAGACCTCTGCCAGGTCGGTCCTTACCGGCATCCCTGTGTTGGGGTCGATCAGGTGATGCATGGACTGGCCCCACCGGCGCCGGGTCGTGCCACTGGTGCAAACCGCGTCATCGCGCACCGCCACGGCCGAGCGATCGCAGAGCCCGATGTGCCAGCCGTCGCCCTCGGGTCCGCTGCCACGCACCCGGACATCGCCGCCGAGGTTGCAGACCGCATCGTCACCGAGCTCATCGATGAGGAGGTCAGCGAGCGCCCCCTTGGCGATCCCGCCCAGGTCCAGCGCCGCCCCCGGGGCCAGCGCGACCGAGCGCGTGGTCCCATCGAGGATCAGCACGTCGGACAGGCCGGGAACCTGCGTCGGGTCGAGTGCGGTGGGTTGCGACAGGCCCTGCCGGAAGGGCCGGTCGTAGCCGGCCGCCGTCAACGCCGGAAGGATTGCGGCATTGACCAGTCCCCCACTCTCTTGATACGCCCAGAGCGCGGCTTCGAGCATGGCGAACATCTCCGGGCTGACAGGAACGTAGCGACCGTCGCCCGCGTTCAGCCGGGCGAGCTCGCTGTCCTTGACGAATCGGGTGAAGCGCGCCTCTTCCTCACGCACCCGCTGCTCGCAACGCTTGGGCGCCGCTTGCCCCACACCGAGCGCGAGTAGCTCGCAGGTCGAGCCCAGCGCATCGAAATGTCGGGACGCGAGCTCACGAGACATAGCTCTTGCTCTGGACGGTGGCATCGTTCGGAAGCAGCGTCACCGAAGGATGGAGCGGTGCCTGGGACGGTTTTGGGGAAGTGGCCACCACACCGCCTGCCAGTAGCGCCAGCAGCACTGTGCCCAGCGTCGACGCCCACCTCAGCGTCGCGATCGAGGACATATTCCTCTCCCTGCCTGGTACAACGTGGCGGTTCATATCTTTCTGGCGCCCTCAAACCTTACGGTAGAGGCCGGCTCGCCAAGCTAGCTGAAACGGTCCTGAGAGGCGGCTGAGACCGGCTAGGCGAGATCGAGCGTGATGCTGTGATAACCGTCGGCGCCGTTCGGAAGCGTGCCGGAGGTCTTCGACGTTTGTAATGTTCCCTCGCCGTCGCGGGCTCGCACGCTGACCTTGTAATGTCCCGCCGGCAGGCTGGTCGTCAGCTGCCAGAAGCGCCAGGCGTTCGGTGCGAACTCGGCGTGTAGCTCGGCCGCTTGCCAGGAACGGCCGCCGTCCCAGCTCAGCTCCACGCCGCTGATCCGGCGGGAGCCCGCGAAGGCGATGCCACCGAACTGGATCGACCCGGCCGCCAGCGCGGCGCCGTCCGCGGGCCGATCGATGCGCGACATCGTCTTGATGATCGCTCGCTCGTCCCAGCCGTTGTTCTCCCAGTAGCCGGGTTGGTCCGTAGCAGAGAACCGGATCCGGGTCACCCACTTGGGCTGCTTCATCCCGTAGTGGCCCGGAAAGATGAAGCGGGCTGGAAAGCCATGCTCGGGGGTTAAGGGCGCCCCATTGAGATGGGTCGCGAGGAGGTGGTCCGGCGTCAGCTCGCCCAGCCGAAAGCTTTCGGTGTAGCCGTCGGTGCTTTCCATCAGCATCCAGACCGCGCCCGAGGGTACGGTCGTCAGGGCGAGCACGTCCGTGGCTCGCGGGCCTTTCCAGACGCCGTTGCTGATCAAGGTGCCGCCGATGTCATTGCTGATGCATTCCAGCGTCAGTTCAAGCTGTTGGGCGGGCAGCGCCAGCAGCTCCTCATAGGTCAGCGACCGCGTTGGGAGGTTGAAGCGCCATGTGGAGGCATTGACGACCGGTCCACCACCAAGATCTTTCTCGACAACATAGAAGTCGTTCACGTCGGTGATCTCCGTGCCGGCGTGGGTCCCCTCGGTGATAGCGAGCGCCGTCGTGAACCGCCGCACATTGACGTAGCCGATCCCAAGGACAGCGATCCCGATTGCGCCATAAAAGAGATTGCGCAGCAGGATGCGGCGGTCTTCGTTCTCCGTCCCGGCCGACGCGAGCTGGTCGAGGACGCGATCGACCACCGGGACCATGGCCGCGAGCAGCGCGACCTCGACCGCGACGCCGATCGCGGAATCCCCCGGCGAAAAGGCCAGGATCGCGACCAGGGCGCTGACCACCGCGGCCAGCCCGGTGAGGACCGGCACGTAGGTGCGCGGGAGCAGCCGCGCGATGAGCATCGCCGCCGCGCCATAGGCGGCAATGATCACCACCGTCGCCCCCACGAGCAGCAGCGGCCGGGCCAGGACGCCGAGCGTCTTCAGTAGGTTCTCGAAGGCAGACAGGGGCAGCACCTTGAGCAGCAAAAAGCCTGCCTGCTCCGGAAGCAACGACAGCCCAAACAGCGCGTGCGCGAGGTAGTCGGCCCCAAGGGCCAGCACCCCCGCCCCGAGGCCGGTGATCAGCGGGCGATGACGGTCCACGTGCTTTACGGCCTGGCCGGCCGGCGGATCCCGTTGTAGGCCAGCGCCAGGCCGACGATCGCGACGATGATGCCGATGACGAGCCACATCCGCTGGCCCGTCATGAAGCTGCCGGGAAGCACTCCGGACCCCTGCAAGATCCACACCGCGCCGACCAGGATGGCGATCGCACCGAGAATCAAGCTGCCGATACGCACAGCACTACACTACGCGCCCGGGTTGCACACGTCCCCCCGCGAATGCGATGTTCAGTTAGCGCAGAAACCTTAAGCGCGCAGATGCGCCGTCCAGCCGCTCGCGGCGGATGCGCGCGAAAGCGCGGCTCGCCCTGCGGGCTCGCTGACGCCGCTAGACGCCGGCCTTAGGCTTCGGCGGGGACTGGCTCCGCAACAATGGCTTCTTTGCCGGCACGGCCGCCGGCCTCGACCTTCGCCAGCGCCAGCTGCCCGATATTGAGCCCCTGGATGGTCGCAAGATCGCCGAGCGCCCGCAGGAAGTACTGGCGGCGGCGCCGTTCCACGACTCGGCCGAGCTCGTGCTCGAGACTCTGGACGCCCTCCACGAAGGAGATGCGGAAGGGATCCGTGATCCGGGCCCGCTGCGGGCCGAGCTCCTCCTGGACGAGCTTCTTGGCATCGCCCGACAGGCCCTCATTGCTCACGATCACGCCTTCGGCGGCTTTGATCCGCGACACCTTGGCGTTGAAGCCATAAGCATCGGCGAGGTTGAACTCGTGATCTTTGAGCTGGACCAGTACCAGGTCGCCGCTGAGGTCCAGCACGATATCGGTGCCCTGGGGACTGGACTCGATAATGACCTGCTCGCGGCTGATTCCGAGTTTGGGCAGGATCGCGGTCGCCAGGCTCGTCATCCACCGACCCTTGTCGTTGAGGGCGGTGGCGCGTTCGGTCGGCATGATGACCTGATCCACCCGCTCTTCGTTCAGCGGCCGGCCGCAGGCGCATTTCATCCAGTCGGGCGCCATCTTCTGCAACTTGTTGGGGTCGTCGGTGCGCAGCACCGCATTGCCGGTGCGCGAGCACACGATCACGTATTCCGACTGGATCAAGCCAAGGTTGCGGAGCTCGCCGAGGCGGCCGGCCACCGCTGTGCCCTGAGCCTCGCCGAGTACCTTGGGCAGGTCCGACACAACGAGTGATCCAACCCGCTCGAGGTCGCGGATAAGTGCCCGGATCTCGGGCGTGGTGAAGGCAGCCATCGCCTGGTTCTCTTCGGCGGTGGCCTCGTAGGGGGTCTGGCGCGACTTGCGAATCGCCTCGAAGTTGTGGCTGCCGACCGGAGCGAGCACCGGCCACGAGGATGGCGTGCCGACTTCTTGACCGAGGGCCTCCTGGGCGGCGGTGCGAACCCGCTTCAGGAAGTCGGTCCGGACTTTCTCGGTCCCGGCACGGTAGGCGACGCCGACTTCGATGAACGCCGGCTTGGCGGTGTGCTCGAGCTCCATGAAATGGACATCGTCCGACCGCAGCTCGCGCAATGTGGCGGAGCCCGGGCGGCGGACACGCAGCCAGCCAACCACCGGCGCCGACCCCATGAAGAGCTCCCCCTCGTCGCCCGTCGACCAGCTCTTGGTCACGTCGAACTGGAGGAACTTGTTGAGCAGATCGATCGTAAAGGCAATCCCGGCGCTGTCGAAGATCGCCTCGCGCGCTCGGTAGAGAACGCCCATGAACTCAGGGCCGTTGATACGAGAAACGATGGTCCAGAACTGGTCGGTCGTCGGGGCGATATCGAGCCGGCGGACTTCCACAAGCAGCATTGTTTCGGACTCCTCAGCAATGAAAGTTGGATGATCGGCAGCGCCACCGCCAGCCTGCGCCTCCCCAAGAGCCGGTAGGCGGCAGTGGCAGCTTAGGGCGGAGCAATCGCTCTTGTCAAACCATTTCGCTCTAGCAAATGATGATGGAACCGATCACCGGCTGGCCGTAACGGATTGCATACTGTGCCGGTGACTGAGAGGGAACGCCTGGCCGCCGCCGGGCGAGCCGCCGGGCTTCGGCTGGGCGCCGGGGATGTCGCCGCCCTGCTGCCAGCCTGGAAGCGGTACCTGGCGCTGGTCGAAGAGCTGAGAGCCGCGGTAGCGCCTGAGGATCCGGATGCCGGCGGCTGAACCGCTGACGTCGGCACCGCTCGTCCAGGTCACCCGCGCCTTGAGGCGGAGGCAGGTGTCGCCGGTCGAACTGGTGGACGCGTACCAGCGTCGCATCGGAGAGGCGAGGAGCTTACGCGCTTATATCACGCTTCCGGACGAGCGGGCCCGGCGGGAGGCCCAGCAAGCCGAGCGGCGGCTGTCACGGGGTGAGGCCGGAGCGCTGCTGGGGGTGCCGATTGCCGTGAAGGACCTCTTTGCGACCCGGGCCATCAGGACGACGGCGGGGTCCCGGATCCTCCAAGACTGGGTGCCGTCGAGCGATGCCGCGGCGGTCGCGCGGCTTCGAGCCGCCGGGGCCATCGTCTTCGGGAAGACCAACCTTCACGAATTTGCTTATGGGGTGACCACCGCCAACCCCTGGTGGGGCGTCGCTCGCAATCCGCATGACCCCGGCCGCAGCCCGGGTGGCTCGAGCGGCGGTTCGGCGATTGCGGTGGTGGCCGGGCTCTGCGCCGGGGCTCTCGGCTCTGACACCGGCGGCTCGATCCGGATCCCGGCGTCGCTCTGCGGCTGCGTTGGTCTGAAGCCGACCTTCGGTGCCGTCCCGCTGGACGGGACCGTCCCCCTGGGGTGGTCGCTCGACCACGCCGGTCCCCTGACCAGGACGGTCGAGGACGCTGGCGTGCTGCTGGATGTGCTGTCCGGCAGGCAGGCCGGGCAAAGGGCCAGGCGGACCTCGATCCAAGGACTGCGGGTCGGTGTCTTGCGAGGACCGATCGTCCGCAACGTCCAGGCGAGGGTATCCCGACAGGTTGACGCCGCCGCCTCGGCCTTGCGCCGGCGGGGGCTGCGGGTCCGCGAGGTTCGGATTCCGGACATGGAGTGGACGGTGGCGACCCAATTGGTCACGCTCCGGGCCGAGGCGAGCGCCGTCCACGCCCGGTGGATCCGCACCCGCCCGCGCGCCTACGGTGCGGACGTCCGGATCCGGCTTCAGCTGGGGGCGCTCGTGGCTGGCACCGACTATGTGCTGGCCCAGCGGATGCGGGCCCGGATTCGGGCGGCGATCGCGCGTGCCTTCCACCATGTCGATGTGTTGCTCCTGCCCACGACGCCGATCACCGCGCCCGTCGTCGGTGATCGCACGATGCGCTGGCGCTCCGGCGAGGAGCCGGTCGACGGCGCGCTGGTGCGCCTGACGGCGCCCTTCAACCTGACTGGTCTGCCGGCGCTATCGGTTCCTTTTGGCGTCGCCGCCGGCCTTCCAGTCGGCGTCCAGGTCGTGGCGCAATGGGATGACGAGGCGCGCGTGCTGGCGGTCGGCCGGCTCATCGAAGAGCTCGCTGCGGAGCAGCGGCCGGGCGTTGCCTAGTAGATGAAGCCGATCAGAGGAATGGTTCCCGCAAGCACATGCCGGTAGCTGACGCGGCCCCAACCACCGCCGGTCGGGCTGGCGTAGTTCATCTCAGAGACCAACCAGCTGCCGTCGCTGTAGACCTGCTCGACATAGGCGACATGGCCCCAGTATGGTGACTCCCAGGTGACCATGATGGCGCCGACACGCGGGGTCGGCCCCTCCGGCCGGCCATAGGCGCGGGCGCGCCCAAACCACTGCCAGGCGTTTCCACCCCACGGCGCCGCCCGCCGTGTGTTGACGTACCAGGTGCATTGCCCGAAGGGATACATCCCTCCGCCCGACGACCATACCGGCGTGACATACCACGAGCGCTTGCCGGCAGTAACCGTGTGGGCGCTGGGCTGCGGAACGGACGCCGGTTCGGGCCCGACGCCGTACGGCACCATCAGATAGTCGTCGACCGGCAGGGTCTCCGGATGGCGCAGCAGATTGAAGTCAATGATGGCGTCCGACTCGGCACGGTATTTCTGCGCCAGCGAGGCGACCGTATCGCTCGACGTGACCTTGACGAGCACGCCGTCGACGGGCGGAATTTCCACCTCCTGGCCCGCGGTCAATCGATCGACCAGCTTGGAGTTCGACCAGAGCAGCGTATTCACCGAGAGGCCGTACTTCGCGGCCAGTGCCCCCAGCGTATCGCCGTCGGCGGCCTGGTAGTGGATGATGTCGCGGTGCCTCTCACTCGGTGGAGTCAGCGGCAGCGCTGGCACGACCAGCGAGCCGGTCATCGACCAGCCAACGCCATCGACCGCACGGCCAAAGGGCGCCTCCGCCAGCGCGGTGCCCGGGGTCGTCCCACCGGCCATTGCGGGCGCGGCGCCGACCGGCACATGAAGCGCCAGCCATGGCATCGCGGCTGCCATGATCAGCACTGCCGAGTGGGTCGCAAAACGCGGCGCGGCGTACTTCAGAAAAGTCCCCCTTTTCCTTCCCCCTATTCGCAGGTCATTGCTGGCCTACACAGGACCAACTGTCTCGGTGACGATGCCTTGCATCGGCGCGACCAGCTATCACACGTTCGTTACACGACCGTTACGCACCAAACCGGGCGGGTGCGTTCGTCCAGCGGCCCATCGCGCACTCGGCCGAAATGACGACGGCCTCGTGTGCGCGTACAGGCCGCATACGACGCCCGCCCTGATTCGCCCGAAAGGGCGGCGCGGCGGAGCCGCGCTGTTTCGCGCGAAAGCGCGGCTCGCCCTGCGGGCTCGCTGTCCTGCTAAGTCAGCGGTAGCGCCGTACAATGCGTGCGATGTCCGAGCCGGCCGAGCCGACCGGTCGTGCCCTGCTCGAGCTTGCCCTGCGTGGTGGCGCGCCGCCACCACCGTACATGCGGCTGCTCAACATGCGCTTCATCGCGCTATCCGACGGAAGTGCGACGTTCGAGATGCCATCGACGAGCGACCTCTACAACCCGAACAAGGTGGTCCACGGCGGCGCGATCTCGTCCCTGGCCGATAGCGCCATGGGTTTCGCGGTCTTCAGCACGCTCGCGCCAGGCGAGACCTTCACCACGGCGGAGTTCCACGTCAACTTCCTCAAGGCCGCCACCGCCGATTCGGGCACGCTGCGATCGATCGGCCGGGTGGTGCAGCGCGGCCAGCAGGTGGCGGTGGCGGAGGCCGAGGTCCTTGATCAGCAGAATCAGCTGATCGCGCGCGCCAGCACGACGAACCTGATCCTACCGCGCCGCTCGCCCTCGGCCCAACCAGCAGCCTGGCAAGCCACGCCCCAGGCCGCGCCGGCGCAAGCGCCACCACTCGCCCAGCAGGAGGCCGCACCCCCTGGAGCCCCCGAGCCCCCGCCGCGCTTTGCCCCGCCACCCTCACCGCTCGAGCGCACGTCCACGCCCACCGTGTCGCCGCCCATGACCACCGAGCTCATCGGCATGGCACCCCTGGCAAAAAGCAAGCGCAAGATCCGGACCTTCGTGGGCGACGTGGCCTACCTGCGCCAGGGGCAGGGCCCGCCGCTCGTCCTCTTGCATGGAATTCCGAGCTCGTCCTACCTTTGGCGAGATGTCATCGGTCCCCTGTCCGCAACCTTCGACGTGCTGGCTCCCGATCTGCTCGGCTATGGCGATTCCGACAAGCGGCTCGACGCCGATCTCTCGATCGCCGCACAGGCGCGCTACATGGTCGCCTTCATGGAATCGATCGGCGTGCACCAGGCGGCAGTGGCCGGCCACGACATCGGCGGTGGCGTGGCGCAGTTGATGGCGGTCGACGAACCACAGCGTGTGGCGCGGCTGATCTTGATCGATAGCGTCGTCGACAGCAACTGGCCGGTGGCGGACATCGCGCGCCTCAAGGAGCCCGCATGGGATCAGATCATGGTCAACATCGACCTGCGCAAGGGTTTTCGCAAGGGGCTCGAGGCCGGGATGGTAACCGATGGCCGCGTGACCGATGAGATCGTCGATGAATGGACGCGTCCCTTCCAGGACCTCGGTGGGCGTCGCGCCTACCTGCGCGCCGCGCGGGCGCTCAACAACCGCGACCTGATGAGCCGCTCGAAGCACATCGAGGAGATCCAGACCCCGACTTTGATCCTCTGGGGCGCGAATGATACGTTCCTCGAGCCACGCTGGGCGGAGACCCTCCAGCACAAGCTTCGCGACGCGACCGTCGAGATCATCGACCCAGGTGGGCACTTCCTTCCACTAGACCGCCCCGACGCGGTAGTGGAGGCGATCACCCGGTTTCTAACGACCCGCTAACCTCCCACCCCGACCCTCCCCCACAAGGGGGGCAGAGATGGCCGCGGCCGTCCCCATTAGACAAGGGGGGAGGGAGATTCGTCTTAACTGCGGCGCGCGAGCAGCTCCTCCGCGCATGCCGCCGGCGTCGCCGTCCACTCCGCCAGCCGGATCAGCGGCGTCACCTGCGGCCCATGAAAATCGTCGCCGCCGGTCGCCACCCATCCATACGACGCGGCGGCCTTCGCGAAGCGCTCCATCAACGCGGCGCTCTTCGGTCCGTAGGGATCATCCGGCGCCTGCGGATAAGTGACCTCCAGTCCGAGCACCCCGGCCACCGCGCAGGTTCGAAAGAGCACCTCGAGATCAGGCACGTGACGGTACACGCCGGGGTGCGCCAGCACGGTCACGCCGCCGGCCGCGGCGATCATGTCGACGCCATCGTCCAATGAGAGCTCTTTTATCCGGGGCACATGCGCCGCGCCACCCGGACCCATCAACGCATAGAGCTCGTCACGATTGACCCCCGGCTGAGCCGCCTCGATGGCCGCGACGATGTGCGGCTTGCCCACGTTGCCGCGGGCCCGGGCCCGTACGGCATCCCAGCCCACCTTGAACCCGGCCGCCGCCAGCCGCCGGACGGTTTCCCGCTTCTGCGCCTCGCGTGCCTCACTGGCTTCATGCAGCCGGTGACGCAAGGCCCGATTGTTGAGGGCAAAGCCATAGCCCAGCAGATGCGCGTCGACCAACCCGCGGACCGGCTCATCCTCGATCGACAGCTCTACGCCGGCGATCATCCGCACCGGCTGTCCCGTAAGTCCGCCGACGGCGTCGATTCCCGCCAGGGTGTCGTGGTCGGTCAGCGCGATGACGTTGAAGCCGGCGGCGGCATGGGCCGCGACGATCTCGGCGGGTGGCAGCTCGCCATCGCTAAAGATGGTGTGCAGGTGCAGGTTCGCCCGGCCGTTGGATATCTCAGCCAATGGTCGCCCATTTTATGTGGTATCCGGGGTGCCCCGACCCCAACCCTCCCCAAGAGGAAGAGGGAATGACAACGGCCCGCCGTGTTATAACCGTGGGCGCCCCTACATGAGTCCTGTCCGCCAGTCGACCCTCAGCCTCGTCCGCCGCCTGGTGGTCGCCAATCTCGACAAACCGCTTCCCGAAGTCGTCGATCACGCCCTGTCGTGTCTGGTGCAGGCGCTCGACGCCCGGGCAGCCTTCTACGGCAAGATCGATGATCACGCACTCGAGATCATGGCCGCCGTCGTCGAGAGCGGACCCGCCATCGAGCCGGGGCTCCGCCTGCCGCTGGAGACCACCTTCACCACGGTCGAGGACGACAGCGAGGGTGGCATCATCAACGTTGCGGATGCCGGCAAGCGCCAGCCGTTCCGCAGCCTGGGGATGCGGCAGCAGTTCGGGATCGTGAGCTACCTGGGCATGTCGTGGCGCGGGACCACCGGCGACCTGAGCGGCACCCTGGCGGTGCTTGGCAAAGGCGCTCGGACCTTCACCCCTGAGGACCAGGACCTCCTGCTGGTCGTGGCCGGACTGCTCGGGCCCCGGCTGCAGGGGCCATCGACGCGACCTAATCGCCAATCACGGACGCCGGTCTCGGTTGTGCGACTCGCGTCGCAGGAGGTCAAAGCGCCGCTTGAGATCCTGCGCGGCTACGCCGACATGCTGAGTAACAATGAGGTCCCCTTCGACCAGATGCCGCTCGTCGCCGAGCGCCTCGCGCTCCAGTCGGAAACTGTGATGCGGATTGCGGACCAGGTGCTGCTGCTCTCGCATCTGCCGCTCGAGCTGGCCTTCACCGTGCGCGTCTCGCTCGGCGCCGTAGCCCACTCGGCGGGGCAACGCATCCGCGAACGGATGGCTGGCGTCGGGATGGAGCTACGGCTGCAGCTCGACACCCAGGCGGACGTCTGGGGCGACGCGACCCTACTCGAGGCAGCGCTTGACGAGATGCTCCACAACGTCTTCAAGCACGCGCGCAGAGCCACCGTGGTGCAGCTTCGCCTGCGGCAGGCGAGCAACGACCGCTATCAGTTGATCGTGAAAGACGATGGCCCCGGCATGTCGGCCGAGCGGCTGGCCGAGCTCTTCGGACCGCTGGCCGAGGAGCAACCGGTCCGTGGCCAGGGCCTCGGGCTCTACCTGTTGCGCCGGGTGGCCGAGGCGCACGGTGGGCGCGCCTGGGCGAACAGTCTCGAAGACAAGGGCACAACCTTCTATCTCGAACTGCCCGGCGCATCGCCCGACGGGGACACGGCGCGAGCCTCGGCAGTTTCCGGCCAGAGTCGGGCGTGACCTTTCGTCACCACGCGACACGCGGGAAATCCCGCGACCCTGCGCGACGCGCGGGAAATCCCGCGACCCTGACGGCGCTTTGAAGGCGCATCTAAAGAAGACCGCGCCACGCCGCACCGCCCGCTGCGACGACGCGCCACCCGACGCCCTGCTGCATGGCATCGAGGAGTTCAACCGTCAGGAGTTCTTCGAGCAGCACGAGACACTCGAGGGCATCTGGATCCGCGAGCCAGACGCGGTCCGTTACCTCTATCAGGGCATCCTGCAGGTCGGGGTGGGCTTCTATCACTGGCGCCGCGGCAACTGGCGCGGCGCCGTCGCGAAGCTCGGCCACGGGCTCGCCAAGCTCGAGCCGTACCGGCCGAGTTGCATGACGATCGATGTCGAGCGCCTGGTCGCCGAAACCGCGGCTTTGCGAGGTGAGCTCGAACGCCGGGGCCCAGCCGATCTGCCGGCGTTCCCGCCGCCCGGGTTACCGCGCGTTCATCGCATCACCTAACCGCGCGCTTTTCCACGCCGGAGCGCGCTCATCACCGCGCGCTTTTCCAGGCCGGAGCGCGCTCATCAGCGGCGCGTAACCCCGGCGTCACCCGGCCGCGACATCGTTACGAATACCGGACCAGCCGAGTTCGTCTAAGAGGGCATGAAGCGAAACGTATTCGGCGCGTTGATCGTTGCCAGCGGGCTCGCCGTGTTGACAAGCGTGGCGGGCTTTGCCGACTACACGCCCGACACAGCAAAGGCCGCGATCAGCGCCTGCGCCGCGACGGTCGTGCTGACCGACCCGGCGACCCTTTCCGGCGAAGCCGCCGCCGAGGCCAAGCAACTCAACCTCGAGACCACCGTCGGCCTCGCGGAGATCACGGCCGAGGCGAACAGCAGCATCGATGAGCTGGTTGCCGAGACGGGCGACGAAGACAGCTCGAAGGACGCCGTGGCGGTTAACGCCCAGCTGACGGCGATCGTGGCTGACGCTTGCCAGGCGATCGCGAACCTCAAGGCGGAGTACACCGCGGCGATCGCTGAACTGAAGGCTGAGTCCTCGAAGGTCGAGCCGCCGGACGTCGAGCAGCCGGAGATCGACAAGCCGGAGAAGCCGGAGGTCGAGCAGCCGGAGCTGCAGACGACTCGCGACGGGAACGACTAACTCAACTCGCTCCCTCCCCCATCAAGAGAAAGGCGCTCGCCACCCGAGCGCCTTTTTCGTTTCTCGGGTGGGCGCCGGGTCGGCTCCGAGGCGCAGCCCCAACAGGTCCGCGGCGCGCCGCCAGCCGCCGTCGCGGCCGGCGACCGAATCCTCGAGCAGGCGCAGGGCGCGCGGTGTGTCGAGGTCATCCTCGAGAGCGACCCGAACCGCCAGCCCGCTGTCACCCATCGCTTCCCCGGTACGACCGGCCGCCTCACGCAATCGCCGCGTCCATGCAGCCGCGTCCTCGAGCTGGTCGGGGGTGTACTCCCAGGATTCGCGGTAATGGTGCCGTAGCAGCAACACCCTGATGCTGTCGGCGTCGTAGCGCTGCAGCAGGTCGCGAACCAGCACCAGGTTACGCAGCGACTTGCTCATTTTTTTCCCCCGGTACTGAAGCATGCCGACGTGCGCCCAGATCCGGGCGAAGGGCCGCACTCCGGTCACAGATTCGGACTGGGCGATTTCGCTCTCGTGATGCGGATAGATCAGGTCGCTGCCGCCGCCGTGGACGTCGACCTGCTCGCCGAGGTGTTCCAGCGCCATCGCCGAACATTCGATATGCCAGCCCGGGCGCCCCTCGCCCCACGGACTCGCCCAGTGCGGCTCACCGGGTGCGCTCTCCTGCCAGAGCAGGAAATCGAGCGGGTCTTGCTTGCGTGGGTCATCGGGATCGGCGCCCCGCTCCCCCGATAGCTTGACCATCTCCTCCCGACTGAAGCGGCTCAATCGTCCATAGTCCGTGACGCTGCCGACCCGGAAATAGACATTACCGTCTCGCCGGTACGCGTGGCCCTGCGCCTCAAGGAGGCCGATGAGCGCGATGATCTTCGGGATCGTCTGGCTGGCCCTTGGGAAGACGTCCGGCGCCTGGACGTTCAGTGCGGCCATGTCCGCCTCGAAGAGCGCCGTTTCCTTGGCGGCCAGGTGATCCCAGCTGATGCCGAGCTCGCGGGCGCGCCGAATGATGTCGTCGTCGACATCGGTAACGTTCTGCACGTAGCGCACGGGTTGGCCGGCGGCGCGCAGCGTGCGAACCAGCACATCGAAGGCGACGTAGGTGAAGGCGTGCCCCAGGTGGGTGGTGTCATAGGGTGTGATGCCGCAGACGTACAACCTCACCGGACCGTCTCGTGGCTCGAGCGGCTGCACCACGCCCGTTTCCGTATTCCGCAGCCGCATCGTGATGAATGTATACGAAAGCCGGGCGCCTCCAAGAAAGCGCTCCCGTTCTTCGTTGAAGCACTGTGACCCGCATTCCCAGGAGCTGGCTGGACCAGGCCCTCGCCGCGCTGGTCATCACGTTCGTGCTCGCCGGCCTCGCCGTCCTCATCCCGACGGCGGCACACTGGCTTGCCGCCCGGCCTACCCCCGCGCCCGTCCCCACGCCCAGTCCCACCGCCCCACCGGCCTCGGTACTGCTGCCCGAGGAACTCGACCGCGACCTCCAGGGCGTGATGACGATCGTCAACGACCACACCTTCGCGACCGCCTTCCTCATCGATCCGCAAGGCGACTTCCTTACGGCAGCCAGCCTCGTCAGCGGCAGCGAGAGCCTTCGCCTGATCGACAACACCGGCGGCTCCCGCCCCGTGCGGCTGATCGGGATCGATGCCGACCTCGGCATCGCGCAGCTGCGGGCCAGCACCGATGGCACGCCGCTGGCCTTCGGGGATCCCGCGACGCTCCAGCGCGACGACCCGGTCGTGCTCCTGGCCAGCTCCAAGGTCGTCAACCTGCGGCCCTCGACGCCGGCCGTGGTGATCAACCGAAGCGATACCCAGCTCACCCTGCGGGTGGACGACCTCCCTGGCAGCCTGGGTGGTCCGATCGCGGGCCCGGGCGGCAAGGTGGTCGGCATCCTGACCGCGAGCGGAAGGGCGTTGCCCATCACCGCCGCTCTGCCGGAGATCGCGCAATGGCGACGCCAGGGTGGCACCGCGCTGCCGCTCGCCTCGCTGCCGCCGAACCTGGTGCTGCGCGGCAGCGACACGACCAGCACGCCGGCCGGCGGACCGAGCGTCCAATCCGTCAATCCCTCGCGCGCTTCGGCGGTACAGGACACGGTGGTCACCATCCAGGGGGCCGGCTTCATCGACGGCGCGATGCTTCGCGTGCAATTCATCCCGCTGGCGAGTCCCGCCGGCGCCTTCGATGGCCTGGCCGCCACACTCGTCAACTCATCGACGCTGACCGTCAAGGTGCCGGCCGGCCGCGTCGTCCAGGATTACGTCATCGAGCTCACCAACGGCGACGGCACCGTGACCAGCTCGCGCATCGCCTTCACCGTGACGCCCTGACGGTCCGCCCGATCCGGCGTCCGTAGACTGACGCCGTGAAATCGACGGTCCCGACGTCGCCCCTGCTGCTCGTCCTCGGCGCGCTGTTCGTCACCGTCCTGCTCACGTCGAACCTGATCGCCGTCAAGCTGGTCGCCTTCGGCCCGCTCACGCTTCCGGCCGCCGTGATCGTCTTCCCCCTCTCCTACTTCTTCGGCGACGTCCTCACCGAGGTCTACGGTTACGCCGTCGCCCGCCGCGTCATCTGGCTGGGTTTCGCCTGCAACCTGGTTTTCGTCCTCTTCATCCTGGCGGCCGGCGCGCTGCCGGGCGCGGCCGGCGCCTGGGATCCAACCGCCCAATCTGCCTACGAGCGAATACTCGGCTTCACGCCGCGGCTGCTGGCCGCGTCCTTCATCGCCTACGTCGCCGGCGAGTTTCTCAACTCGTTCGTCATGGCGCGGCTCAAGATCGCGACCCAGGGGCGCTGGTTGTGGACTCGCACCATCAGCTCGACACTGGTCGGGCAGGGGGTTGACTCGGCCATCTTCATCACTGGCGCTTTTGCCGGCGTCCTGCCCGCCGAGGTGCTGCTGCGCACCATCCTCTATCAATGGGCGTTCAAGACGGCGTACGAAGTCCTGGCCACGCCGCTGACCTATGCGGTCGTCAGCTTCCTCAAGCGGCAGGAGCGCCAGGATCCCTTTGACATCGGCACCAACTTCAACCCGTTTCGGGTCGGCAGCTAGACAGGCCTCCGGCTAGCATTACTCCATGAAATACGGCGCGAAGATGATTGCGGAGTCCACGCTGGAGGCGGTCGAGAACGGCAATCCGGAGCGCGATTACGAAATCGACTTCACGATCCCGGAGTTCACCTGCCTCTGCCCCCAGTCGAACTTCCCCGACTTCGCCACCATCCGCATCCATTACGTGCCCAACCGAAAGCTCGTCGAGCTGAAGTCCTTGAAGCTCTACATCAACAAGTTCCGTGACCAGGAGATGTTCCACGAGACGGCGGTCAACCGCATCCTCGACGACCTCGTCGCGCTCCTCGACCCGCGCTACATCGAAGTGGTCGGCGATTTCAACGTCCGCGGCAATATCAAGACCGTCGTGACCGCCCGCCACGCCCAGAAGGGATATTCGCCCAACGGCGTCAGCCGCGGCAATGGATAAGTACCTCCAGGCTAACCGCGCCCTCTGGGACGAGTGGGCGAGTATCAATTACCGCTCGGACTTCTATAAGGTTCAGGCCTTTAAGGACCGGCTCAACAAGCTTCGCCCCTATGAGATGGAGGAGGTCGGTCCGGTCGCCGGCAAGGATCTGCTCCATTTGCAGTGTCATTTCGGGCTGGACACGCTATGCTGGGCTCGGCTCGGCGCTCACGTCACCGGCGGCGACTTCTCGCAGCCGGCGATCGAGCATGCGACCGCGCTTTCGGCAGAGGTGGGAGTGCCGACGCGATTCGTTTCTTCGGACCTCTACGACCTTCCCAAGCATCTCGACGGGACGTTCGACGTGGTCTACGCGTCGCGTGGCGTGCTCGGCTGGTTGCCCGACCTCAACCGTTGGGGCAGGGTCGTGGCGCACTTTGTGAAGCCTGGCGGCTTCTTTTACATCACTGAGATCCACCCCTTCGCCCAGGTCTTCGATGACGATGACGGCGTCACCGAGCTCCAGGTTCGCTATCCGTACTTCACGACGACTGAGCCGCTGGCGTTCAAAGTGCAGGGGTCTTACGCGGACCGCTCCGCCCAGGTACGGCAGGAGTACGAATACGGCTGGAATCACGGACTTGGTGAGATCGTGACTGGGCTCACACAGGCTGGGCTACGCATCGAGTTCCTTCACGAGTTCCAATTTTGCGAATGGCCGGTGGCGTTCCTTGAGCCGGCCGCGGACGGCACCTACCGCCTCCCGCCCGATCTCGACGGCAAACTTCCCCTCTTCTTCTCGCTTAGGGCCAGCAAGCTCAACCCCTGAGTCTCCGGCGTGCTAGCGGCGGCCGCGCCGCGTCGCCAGACGCAGCCGGCCTCGCGAAAGCCAGCGGCTAGAAGCGCCTCTTCATGCCAGCGCAGCGGTGGCGTAAAGTCCGGGGGGTGAATCTCGCCGCCGAAACGTCGGTTGCGTTCGGCAACGAGTGAACCCAGGACTGGGTCACCGGCCGCCGCTTTCCACCAGCTCCCCCAGTCAAGCTCTCCCTCTGGGGCCGACGCATGGCGATGCTCACCTTGCTCCTCGAGAGCGGCGATCAACCGGTCGATGCCTTCGGGCGGCATCGGGTCGGCATTGCAGAGGACGCCGCCCGGTCGGACCAGCTTCGCGAGATCGCCATAGACGCGCCGGAGCCCCGCCTCCTCGAGCCAGTGCAGAGAGTTGGCCGTGATCGCGGCATCATATCCGCCAGCCGATAGGGCGGCAGCCCAGTTGAGATCAGCCAGATCCGCCCGCACGACCCGCACGTTAGAGTCGCTGCCCATCACACCTGTGGCGATCGCAAGCAGGGAGGGATCAACGTCGATCAGCGTCACACGAACGTCTGGGAACCGCTGTCGAAGCCGCAGTGTGATGCTGCCCGGCCCGCCGGCCACGTCGAGCAGGGCGCGCGGTCTCCCGACGACGGCCTCGACTAGGTCGAACATGAACGAGAAGCGCTCTTCGCGGTCTGGAAGCAGGAGCTCCTGCTGACGGTCCCAGGTCTCCAGCCACCAGCTCCAGTTCATTTCAGCTCGAATGCCCAGTGCGGACCGTGTTCCATAAAAATCTTTGATCGATACAATAGACCTGATTTTGCATCGGTCCTTCCCACTCGATCCCAGGAGCCATCATGAAGGTTGAGCAGCGCCCCACCGACACCACGCCAAAGGAGGCGCTTACGGACAAAACCACCCTCCTGAAGCTCTATCGGGAGATGCTCCTCATCCGCCGCTTCGAGGAGAAGACGGCCGAGATGTACCAGGCAGCCAAGATCGGCGGCTTCTGCCACCTGAACATCGGGGAAGAGGCGACCATCGTTGGCATCATCTCGGCGCTGCGCCCGGCGGACTACGTCTACAGCACCTACCGGGAGCACGGCCACGCGATCGCCAAGGGGATCGACCCGAAGGCGGTGATGGCCGAGCTCTTCGGCAAGGAGACCGGCACCTCGCGTGGCCGCGGCGGGTCGATGCATCTCTTCAGTCAAGAGCATCGCTTTTACGGCGGCTACGCCATCGTCGGCGAGGCCCTCCCGATCGCCTGCGGCACTGGCTATGCCATCAACTACCAGGAAAAGGACGAGGTGGTGATGAGCATCTTCGGCGACGGCGCTACCAACATCGGCGCCTTCCACGAGTCGCTCAACGTTGCCAAACTCTGGCACCTGCCGATCGTCTTCGTCTGCGTCAACAACCTCTACGGCATGGGCACCGCGGTCAACCGCGCCTCGGCCGTCACCGAGATCTGGAAGAAGGCCTGCGCCTACGACATGACTGGCGAGCGCGTCGACGGTATGGACGTGCTGGCGGTGCGCCGGATCACGGATCAGCTCGTCGCCCAGGCGCGCAACCAGCACGAGCCCAGCCTGCTCGAGTGTTTGACCTACCGCTACCGCGGCCACTCCATGTCCGACCCGGACACCTACCGGGGCAAGGACGAGATCAAGGAATGGCAGACGCGCGACGCGATCCTCAGCCTCGGCGAGTACATGAAGAATCAGAAGATGCTCGACGACGAGGAGATCCAGAAGATCGACGAGGAGGTCACCGCCCAGGTCGAGGAGGCGGTGAAGTTCGCCGAGGAGAGTCCTGAGCCCGATCCCAAGGACCTCTACCGCGACGTCTATGCCGACGAGGCGGCGAGCTGATGGCCGTCCTTGCCATGCGCGACGCCCTCAACCAGGCGCTCCGCGAGGAGATGAAGCGCGACGAGTCGGTGTTCCTGCTGGGCGAGGACATCGGCCTCTACGACGGTTCCTTCAAGGTCACGCGCGGCTTGATGAAGGAGTTCGGGGAGAGGCGCGTCCTCGATACGCCGATCGCGGAGGAGATCATCATCGGCACGGCGATCGGCGCCGCCATGGCAGGTTTACGCCCGGTCGCCGAGATGATGACGGTCAACTTCATCATGGTGGCGATGGACCAGGTGGTCAACGCCGCGGCGCACATCCGCTACATGTTCGGGGGCGGCACGAAAGTTCCGCTCGTGATCCGGACGCCCGGTGGGGGCGGTCACCAGCTCGGAGCCCAACACTCACACAGCCACGAGAACTGGTTCGCCCACGTGCCTGGACTGAAGGTCGTCGCGCCCGGCACGCCGGCCGACGCCAAGGGAATGCTCAAGGCCGCGATCCGGGACGACAACCCGGTGATGTTCATCGAGAACGAGGGCACTTACGCCGTCAAGGGCGAGGTCCCCGACGGTGAGCACCTGGTGCCGCTGGACAAGAATGACGTCAAGCGTCAGGGCGATGACATCACGATCTGCGCCCATTCGCGCATGTTGATCGTCGCCATGGACGCCGCCGCCGAACTCGAGAAGGAGGGCATCAGCGCCGAGGTCGTCGACATGCGGGCGCTGCGCCCGCTCGACATGGCGCCGGCGATCGAGTCGGTCAAGAAGACCAGCCGGTTGATCACCGTCGAGGAAGGCTGGCGCTCCTACGGCGTCGGCGCCGAGATCGCTGCGCGCGTCTACGAGGAAGCGTTCGATTACCTGGACGCGCCGGTCGCCCGCATCGGCGCTGCCGAGGTGCCGGCACCGTACAACAAGCGGTTGGAGAAGATCGCTTTCCCCGGCAAGGCCGACGTGATCGTAACGGCCAAAGCCCTGCTCGGAAAGAACTAGGCCAGGCCAGCCCATGTCCAGCGTTCAGATGCCGCGCCTGTCGGACTCGATGGAGACCGGCAAGATCCTGCGCTGGTTGAAGAAAGAGGGCGAGGACGTCAAAAAAGGCGAGCCACTCGTCGAGATCGAGAGTGACAAGGCCAACATCGAGGTCGAGGCGTACGCCTCGGGCAAGCTGAGCAAGATCGTCGTTCCCGAGGGTGAAAGCGCGCCGATCGGGGCTGTGATTGCCGAAATTGGCGGCGACGGCGAAGCCGCGCCGAAATCCGGCACGGCCACCGTACCGCAGGGTCAACCTCAGGCGGCCGAGCCAAAGGAAGGATCCAAAGGTGCGAGCGCCGAAGCCCCCAAGGCGCAAGCCACCAAACCCGAGGCGCACGTTGCGCAGGCCGATAAAGCCGTGGCGGCAGCCGCCCAGACGGCCGCCGATGCGGGCGGGGAACAATACCCGCACGGCGGCCCGGACGACCGAACCGAAGTCGGCGCGGCAGCGCAGGCTGCCCTGAATGTCATTCGTCGCCCGGCCGAGCAGCAGGATGGCGAGCGGCAGCGGGTCTCCCCCGTCGCGCGGCGCCTCGCCGAAGAGCACGGCGTCGACCTCCGCCAGGTGCAGGGGACCGGCCCCGGCGGGCGGATCACCAAAGAAGACGTCGAAGCCGCCGCCCAGCAGAAGGCGCCGCCACAAGCCGCCGTGACGCCTAGCGCCGTCGGTCCCACCCGCGAAACCCGTCAGCCCACGGCGCGACCCACCGGGGAGGTCGAGGTGGTCGAGCTCTCCAAGCTGCAGGCGACGGTGGCGATGCGCCTCGCCCAGAGTGCGTTCTCCGCGCCGCATTTCTACGTCACCTCCGAAATCGCGATGGACGATGCGGTCCGCCTCCGCCAGATGTTCAACGAGGCGGTCGACAAGTCGGAAGCCATCAGCATCAACGACCTCGTTGTCAAGGCCGTCGCGCTGGCGCTCACGAAGTTTCCCGAGGTCAATGCTTCATGGGCCGACGGCCGCATCGAGCGCAAGCGCGACATCAACATCGGGATCGCGGTCGGTCTTCCCGATCGCCTGATCGTGCCGGTGCTGCGCAACGCCGACCAGAAAACGCTCAAAGACATCGCCCGGGAGTCCAAGCAACTGATCGAGCGTTCCCGTGCGAACAAGGCTGCGGCGCAGGACTACCTCGGCAACACCTTCAGCATCTCGAACCTCGGCATGTACGACGTCGACCAGTTCACCGCCATCATCAACCCGCCCGATTCGGGCATCCTGGCGATCGGGTCGATCGAGGACAAGGCCGTCGTGAAAGACGGCCAGGTGGTGCCGGGCAAACGGATGCGGGTCACGCTCTCCGTCGACCATCGGGTCTTCTACGGGGTGACCGCGGCCCAATTCCTGCAGGAGGTCAAGCGCCTGCTGCAAAGCCCGATGGCGCTCGTCCTCTAGCCGAGCCGGCTGCGGACGTGCCCGTGGAGCGGCCGGAGGCGTCCCCCGTGCCGGCGAGCTTCGCTCCGGTGGTCAGCGCTTTTGCCCGCGACCGATCGGTCACGCGCGGGAAGATGTTCAGCTCCAGCAACGTCTTGAGCGTCAACGGGAAGATCTTCGCGATGCTGTTACTTCCTACGCGTCGTTAGGCTCCCAGACCGCGTAGTCGTGGGCGAAGACAATCCGACGGGGATCTAGTTCTTGAAGCCGCCCGATCCAGGGCAGATAGGTGATGGCCTCGTCGTTGACGCGTCCCTCGCGTCGGGCTCGCCAGGCCAGCTGATCCGAGCCATACTCGAAAGCCGTGTCGCGTGCCTGTCCGGCTAAAACGACCGTGCCATCGTTCGAGCGCACCGCGATGGCCTGGTGGCCGGCGGTGTGGCCGGGCGTTGGCATCTACAACACATCCGGCAGGATCTCGGTTTCGCCTTCCACTTCGCGATAGTTCGCGCCGGTGAAGTCGACGAGCTTGGGCAGTGTGTAATCCTTCGTCGCCCGAGCCGTGTGCAACTCGATCGATTGCACAAAGATCGGCCGGCCGGCGAGTGCGGGGTTGCCGCCGCAGTGATCGAAATGCAGGTGGCAGTTCGCGATCCAGCGGACATCATCAACCGCGATGCCAGCGGGGCGGAGCGCCTCCGGCAATGGCCGCCTCGCGGGTCGGTACCGGGCATCCGCTTCCATGTCGCCTTCGCCAAGTCCGGTGTCGAAGAGCAGCACACCGGCCTCATGGACGATCACATAGCCGAGGAGCGCTTCGACACGAGGCTTGCCAGTCCCGGTCTCCTCGGCAGGCCGCACGAAATAGCCGAAATCGATCCGCCTGACAGTCGGCAACGCCGGCGCCATCGCCCTACCCTACCGACGACGCAGGGCGTTCACGACGAGCGACTCCGTGACCTCGATGCGCGAGCCTGGCGGCGCCGAGTCCCACATTTCGTAGAGCCTGGCACGGCCGCCTCGAGGAAACCGTGGACGTGGCGGGTTGATTAATTCGAGGTAGGTACGCATTTGCGATGGACGGGCGAGATAGGTGCGGAACCGGGCAGATCGGACGCCAGCTAAGGAAAAGGAGCCTTCATCGACAACCCGTTCGAGGGCTAAATCGGCGGCCTCCAGGTTGCGTTCAAAGGCCGGGTTGACAAGCGTTACCACGGGCAGCCGTGGCCGATCCGCCACGATGGCAATTGACGGCCGCCAGGTCCGGTGCGGTCGAATGCTTATCAGCGTGCCGCCGCTTCGGAGGTAGCCACCCGCTCGCCGAAGGGCATGGACCATGCCCCTAAGCGCGATTCATCAAAGCGACCAGCTGAACAGAGCCACGTCATACGGGACACCGGCCAGCGTTAGGCGCTCGATCGAGCTCACGCGAAAGTCGATGTTGGAAGGGCCGCGCGCACGCTGCTGGAAAACGGCCTCATCAATACTGGGGCGATCCGGGTCGATGGCCAGAACCGACGACGCGCGCGGAGCGTACTGGAACGTGAGCCGTCCGTCTCCGCAGCCAATCTCCAGGACACGTTTGTGTCGAATGCTCACGAAGCGCTCGATCAGCCGACGCTCGAAGCCCTCCCCAGGATATGCCGACAGCTCGGTGGTGGCCACCGCGGAATCGTATCCCAGTCCCTAGGCGACGGCGGCCGCGGCGGCCCTTCCGGCCGTCCGTCCAGAGAACAGGCAGCCGCCGAGGAAGGTGCCCTCCAGCGATCGGTATCCGTGCATGCCGCCGCCGCCGAATCCGGCGACCTCGCCCGCTGCATACAGGCCCGGCAACGGCGTACCGTCCTTGCGAAGCACGCGACCCGTGAGATTCGTTTGCAGACCGCCCAGCGACTTACGCGTCAGGATGTGGAGGCGAACGGCAATCAGGGGGCCGGCGGCCGGGTCGAGCAGCGCGTGCGGCCGGGCGACACGGATCAACCGGTCGCCGATGTAACGCCGGGCCGCTCGAATGGCGAGAATCTGCGCATCCTCGGTCGCAGCGCTGACGATCGCGTCGTCGCGGCCGGCGATCTGACGCTCCAGCCTGGTCGGGTCGAGGCGCGGCTCATTCGTCAGGGCATTCATGCCGCGGACGAGGTCGCCCAGGTTGTTCGCCACTACGAAGTCCGCGCCATGTTCCTTAAAAGCTTCGACCGGCGCCGGGCCGGATTTCGAGACTACCCGTTGCAGCGGCAGCCGAATGTCCTTATTCGTCAGGTCGGGATTCTGCTCTGACCCGGAGAGCGCGAACTCGCGCTTGATGATCCGCTGCGTCAGCACGAACCATGAGTAATCAAAGCCTGTCTTCCTTAGGTACTCGAGCGTGCCGAGCGTGTCGAAGCCGGGGAACAGCGGAGCCGGCAGACGATTCCCAACTGCGTCGAACCACATCGACGAGGGTCCCGGCAGGATCCGGATGCCGTGGTTGGGCCAGATCGGATGCCAGTTCTCAACGCCCTCGACGTAATGCCACATGCGATCGCGGTTGATCACCGATCCACCGGCGGTTTCCGTGATCGCGAGCATGCGGCCGTCGACGTGGGCCGGCACGCCTGTCAGCATCTGCCGGGGCGGGTCCCCAAGGCGCGCAGGCCAGGACTGACGAACCAGGTCGTGATTCCCGCCGATCCCGCCCGATGTCACGATGACGGCCTGCGAATGGAGCTCGAACTCGCCAATCTCGATCCGCGTACTGGGTCGGCCTCGCTCCACTGAGCTCGGTTCGAGGACGGCACCCCGCACGCCATCAATGGCGCCGCCGTTGACGGTCAGCGCGTCGACTCGATGCCGGAACATCAAGGTGACCCGACCGCGAGCCGCGGCCTGGCGCACGCGCCGCTCGAACGGGGCCACAACGCCGGGGCCAGTCCCCCACGTCACATGAAAGCGAGGGACGGAATTGCCAGGACCGACGGGCCGGTCGCTCCGTCGCTCAGCCCAGCCGACGATCGGGAAGAACCGAATGCCCTGTGCGTGCAACCACGACCGCTTCTCGCCGGCCGCAAACGCGAGATATGCCTCGGCCCATTTCCTTGGCCACTGGTCTTCTGGCCGGTCGAATCCAGCCGTCGCCATCCAGTCCTTCAGCGCCAGCTCATGAGAATCATGCACGCCGAGCCGCCGCTGCTCTGGAGAGTTCACAAGGAAGAGGCCGCCAAAGGCCCAGAAGGCCTGGCCGCCCAGCCAGGGTCCGGGTTCCTGCTCCAGCAGGATCACGCGACGACCGGCGTCGGCCAGCTCTGCCGTGGCGACCAGGCCGGCGAGCCCGGCGCCCACCACGATGACGTCGACGCCGTCAGACACCTGAGACCTCCATCGGTTCGGGATTATCCCGCTAAGCTCGATGCTCGTGGAGCGTCCGAACAGTCATGCTTCCGAGTTGCCGGTGGTTCGGGAGGCGGTCCGTGCCGTCGTCCTAGATCGTGAAAACCGCGTCCTGCTCTTCAAAGCCTTCAGCGACAAGGGCCGATCGCGTTATTTTTGGATCACGCCTGGCGGCGGCGTGACGGATGGAGAATCCGATGCCAGCGCCCTGAGGCGAGAGCTGGCTGAAGAGTGCGGGCTCGTTGCCTGTGAGATCGGTCCTCTTGTCTGGGTGCGCGAACATACTTTTCCGTTTCCTGACAGCGGCCGGCTTCTGCGTCAACGCGAGCACTATTACCTCGTGCGCGTCGATCGTCACGACGTCGATGTCAGCGGCTGGGATGATTTCGAGCGCAACTTCATGGGCGAGCATCGCTGGTGGACGGTAGATGAAGTCGAGGCGTCCGAAGATCAATTCGCGCCCCGTCGCCTCGCCGACTTCCTTGCCGATATCGTTAGCGGCCGCATTCCCAATGAACCATTGGACACGGGAATCTGATCTGCAGGGCTTACCATAGGTCCACTGTCGATCAATTGAGCGCAATAGGAGGAGGGTTCATGCCGACGTTCATGGACGTACACGAAGGGATGCACGTCACGCCGCAGCAGCTCGCAGAGGCCCATCAGAAGGATGTCGAAGCCCAAAAAGGAACGGGAGTCGAGTACGTGCGGTACTGGCTGGACTCCAGGGCTGGAAAGGTGTTCTGCCTTGCAAACGGTCCGAACAAGGAGGCCGTAGCCGCGGTGCACGAGAAGGCGGGCCATCCGGCGAATGAACTTTACGAGGTCAGTGAGGGCCAGTAGGGCCCAACCGGCAGGATGCCGGGGCTGAGGTCGGGTCGGGCTAGGCGGCAGCCACGGGCGCGTCGTCCTCGCGAGCCGGCTGGCGTCCGCGCAACGGCACGTCCCTGAGGAAAACCGAGGCAATCAGCGCTACGAGCAAGACCGCGCCGCCGTAGAGGAAGACCTCGTGCAACGTCGTGGCCAGGCCGGTGCGAACCGCATCGAGCACCTGGTCAAAGATCGCGGCGCCCTGCGGTCCGAAGGCGATCGCCTGAGCCCGACGGGCCGCGATCTGCGCCGGATCGAAGAGGGTCTGGGGGCTGCCTCCACCGCTGGTGACCAACCGAGCGGCCTGTGCCGGTAGGTGGAGGCTGGCCACCTGCTCGCGGACGTGGACCGGGAGGCGCTGGCTGAGGACAGAGCCGAGCACAGCCGTCCCAATCGTCCCGCCGATCTGCCGGCAGAACTGGACCTGGCTCGACGCGACGCCGAGAAAATTACGCGGCAGGGCGCTCTGCACGGCGGTGAGGTAGAGCGGGAAGGTCGACCCCAGGCCGGCGCCCACGATCACGATGTCGCGAACGACTTCGAGGCGCGAGCTGGAGACCGTGACCTGCGAGAGCAGCCACATGCCGAGCAGCATGACGGCGACGCCGGCCGTCCCCAGGAAACGGTAGTAGCGGATGCGCACCATGAGCTGACCCACGAGCGTGCTCGCCACGATCAGGCCGAGCATCATCGGCGTGAGCAGCTGGCCGGAGTTGGTTGCCGTGACCCCGAGGACGCCCTGGTAGATGAGCGGGACGAAGACGATCGTGCCAAACATGCCAAAGCCTGTTAGGAACCCGACGATCATGGAGACGCTGAAGGTGGAGTTCTTGAAGAGGGAGAAGGGCACGATTGGATGATCGGTGCGCAACTCGAGGATGAAGAAGACAATCAGGAGGACCGCAGCAGCTCCGAGCAGGCCCAGGACCTCGGGGGAAGTCCAGGCGTGATCCCTTGTGATCGACAGCGCAACCATCAGGGGGACGAGGCCGGCGATCAGCACGGCGGCGCCCGGGAAATCGATGTCGCGGATGGAAGCCGATGAGCGCACGAACGGCATGGTGGCGATCACGAGGAGGACCGCGATGAGCCCCACGGGCAGGTTGACGTAGAAGACCCAACGCCAGCCCCAGGTGTCCGTGATGTATCCCCCCGCCGTCGGGCCGACGATCGACGCCAAGCCGAAGACGCCGCCGAACAGACCGGCGAGGCGGGCCCGCTGGGTCGGCGGAAACAGGTCGCCGATCACCGCAAAGACGGTGGCGAAGAGCATGCCGCCGAAGCTGCCCTGGATGGTCCGGAATGTAACCAGCTCGAGCATGCTATGCGACTGGCCGCATAGCGCCGAGGCGACGACGAACCCGATCATGCCGGCGAGCAGGAATGGCTTGCGGCCGAAGAGATCGCCCAGCTTGCCCGCGATCGGCACCATGATCGTCGACGCGACCAGATAGGCGGTGATCACCCAGGAGTAATAGTTGAGCCCGTTCAGCTCAGCCACGATCCGCGGCATGGCGGTGCCGACGATCGTCTGGTCGAGCGCGGCGAGCAGGAGCGCCAGCATGGTGCCCGCGACCACCCCGATCGTCCGCCACCGCGTCAACCCCTCGGTGAGATGACCGGCTGCGTCTGCGGGGTTGCTCGCCGGCCCTTGCACGTCGTTTCTCACGCGCTCCTCCCCACCGCCACCGCCGCGCCGGTCATGTTTTCGATCAGTCGCAGACAGGCGTGGCGGAGTTGCTCCAGCTCCTCGGTGGAAAGACCGGCGGCGATCTTGAGCTGCCACTCCAATCCCTGGGCGCGCATCCCCTCGAGCCGCTTCCCGCCCGCCACCGTCAATCGGGCGTGGATCAACCGGCGATCGGCTGGATCGTCGATGCGCTCGACCAAACCATCGCGCTCGAGATGATCGATCAGCCCAGTAATGTTGCGCGGCGTGACCTCTAGCTGATCGGCCAGCTCGCCAAGCGGAAGCTGATGCTCCGGCGCGGCTGCGAGCGTAAACAGAACGTGGAGACGACCTTCACTCAATCCGTGCTTCTCCGCCCACCGGTCCATCAGCTGGCGGCTCAGGCGGGCGGTAATCCGCAGCGCTGTCATGGCCTCAATCGTGCGCATCTCCTTTTCGGAGAGCGACCGGCGGGTATGGCGAAGGGCCTGACGGAAGCGGCCGTCGTACAGACGGCCCGATCGATCCGTCGCCAGGGTGCCATTGAATCGACAGTCGCCCTTGATCTCAGAGAACTGCATAGTGAACCGGTTCACTATCCAGCATTTCACGACCGATGTCAAATGACAAGTCGGAAACAGGAACTGGTTTGTATCCGAGTCACGAATTCTGGCCTGTCGCGTGTCCTCCCGTCCCTACCACTGACGGAGGCGTCCACGAATCCCCTGGCCGTCGTGGGGCTGGCCCTGTTCCAAGGCGCACTGAAGCGTGGCCTCGGAGCTAGCCGGTGTAACGGGGTCTAACGGCCGATCGCCTTCCCGAGCCGGCGGACTATCTGACGCCAGGACAGCGCATCTCGGACCCGGTTCAGCCCGCGTCGCGACGGCGGCATCGGCTCCGGTTTGTAGCTGGCGCCGAACTCGCTGGCGTAGGCGACCAGGTCGCGGAGCTCGAGCAGCGGAATCGCGTACTCCCTGGTGACCTCCTCGAGTAGGGCGGCTGTTCGTTGCTGCACCCCGGGACTTTCGGGCCGGCACAGAGCCAACGGTCGGGCGTGCTGGGCACGCATGCCCTCGGGATGGATCACGATCCTGCCCCAGCACAGCACGGCTCCCCCGAACATGTACGGCTCTTCGCGCAACGCGCGGGTCATCGGGGCGATGTCGTGATAGGCGTAGATGCCGCAGCTACACGACGGCTCCGGCGAGACGCGCTCCTCATCGTGCCGATGCAGACCGGCGCGGGCCAGGCGCAGGCCGGGACGCGTCTGGCATTCGGCCTGAAGGGTCTCGAGCGGTGGCCACAAGGTCTCCGCCACCGGCGACTGGAGGCGACCGCGCGTCCAGGCATCGTCCGGGTCGACCCGCCAGAATCGGTAGCCGATCGCGGGGTTCATGCCGGTGCTCTGAGCGGAGCCTCCTCTTCCCTCTCCGTACGCTGCGGTACGGGCTCTGGCGCGATCAGCGGCTCCGACGTCGGCTCCGGTATCTCGATGACCCTGACAGGCTTGCTCGTGAATCCCATGACCCAGCCCTGCTTTTTACACTAGCACCTGGGGCGGTTCGAAAGTCGTCGGCGAACTCGGCGAGGCTCAGGCCCTATACTTCCGCGAAGCGTGCGCCCACCTTCTCCCCAGGTCCCGGCGTTGGTTGCGCAGCTGCTTGTCATTTCGCTGATCGCGTCGACCGGCTGGTCGAGCTCGAAAACCTCCTCCCCGCCTGAGAAGGTCGTGCAGCAAGCCGAGGAATTGCCGGCCTCGTCGGCGAGCCCGGATCCCGGGCCCACCCTGTCGCCCCCAGCCCTCCCCGGAGCATTGCCCGGCGACCTCCTGATCGCCGATCGCGGGAACAACCGCGTGATCGAGGTAACGCCCGACCGCCGGATCGTCTGGGAGTTTCCCCGGCCCGGCGACCTGCAGCCAGGCCAGCATTTTCGCTGGCCCGATGATGCCTTATATGCGCCCGACGGGAAATCGATCGTCGTCAACGAAGAGGAAGCCCAGGCCATCGTGCTGGTCGACTACGCCACCCACCGCATCGTCTGGCAGTACGGGGTTTCGGAACGGCACGGGTCGGCAAAGGGGTACCTGAACGGCCCCGATGACGCCTACATGTGGCCCGACGGCAGCATCGGGGTGGCCGACATTCGAAACTGTCGCGTGATTTTGATCGACCGGGACGCGAAGGCGATCAGGGCCCAGCTCGGCCGGACCGGATATTGCGCCCATAAGCCGCCGAGGAGCTTTGGCCTGCCCAATGGCGACACGCCGCTGCCAAACGGCCACGTCCTGGTCACCGAGATCCTGGGGGCTGGGTCAGCGAGATCAGCTGGGACGGAACCCTGTACTGGACGGCGCGAGCGCCAGGTATCCACTATCCCTCGGACGCGCAGATGCTTTCCGACGGCAACATCCTGCTGGTTGACTATGCCCGTCCCGGGCAGATCCTGATCATGACCCCGCAAGGCAAACCGGTCTGGCGCTACGCGCCACGATTCGGCCCCGCCATGCTCAACCATCCCTCGCTCGCGATCGAGCTGAGCAATGGGCTGATCGCGCTCAACGACGACTTCCGAGACCGGGTGCTCGTCATCGATCCAAAGACGAACCAGATCGTCTGGCAGTACGGCATCAACGACCGTCGCGGACGGACCGACGGCTTGCTGTTCATTCCCGACGGCATCGCTATCAAGCCGGCAGACTGGGCAGCGGGTTAGCCTTCACCCTGCCGCCCCCAGAGGCGGAGGGACCTTGCGGCGGGCGGGGAACGACAAGGGACTAAAAGCCGCGCGTCAGGCGCCAGCTGAAGTCGGGGCCGTTGATCGTGGTTGCCGTGACGAGGGGGACTTCGGCTCGATGGGAACCGGCCTCGATGAACAGGGTGCCAACCCGCGAGCCGGCCGGCAAGGTCGGCGGCAGATCGTCGAGCGTGACGCGGCGCGAGACGGTCGTGCCGTCGAGCAGCACCCAGGCAACCAATTGACCCGCCACGATCGTGCCAGCCTCATCCCACGCCGTCCGGTAGCGGGCGATGACATCGTTGTCGCGGACGATGGTTCGCAGATGCAGGGCAGGGCTCAGCGCGTGCAGCAGGGTGGTCGTGGCCGTAAAGGCGCCGGCCAGCGCATTCGGCTGCCCCATCACGGCGGCGTAGACGCGCACCGAAACGCCCTCGATGATCAGGTCAGCCGCCATCACGAAGCATCCACCAGCCCGGTCGGTATGACCGGTCTTGATGCCGATCACCCCACCCTGCCCGAGCAGCGTGTCGAGGTTGTGAACCACGCCGGCCACCGGCAGGGTGGCCTGCGGCTGGGCCACGATCTGGGCGAACACGGGCAGCCGCATCGCGGTCCGGGCGAGTGCGATCAGGTCTGCGGGGATGCTCACGCTCAACGGGGAGAAGCCGCTGACATCCGCGTAATGGCTCGCCCTCATCCCAAGCGCCGCCGCACGCGCGTTCATCCGCTCGACGAAGACGGATACGTCGCCGAGGTCCCACCTCGCCAGCATGTCGGCGTAATTGCTGGCGGAGGGGAGCAGCAGCCCCTGTAGCAGCTGATACTCACTGAGTTGCTCGCCCGCCGCGACGGGAAGCACCGACTCGTTCTGGGTTCGCTCCGCCACGAAGCTCGCGACGTCGGCACGCGTCACGGTGATCACCGGCCCCTGCTCATCGAGGGCCAGCGGGCGATCCTCGAGGACGAGCAGCGCGGTCATCATCTTGGCGGTGCTGGCCATGGGCACCGGCGCTTGCCCGCCGGAGCTTCCGACCGCCCCGGCGCCCTCGATCTCCAGGGCGGCCTCACCCAACGCCGGCCAGGGGAAGGCGGGCGCAGTCCCCAGTTGCTTTGAGACCGACACGCTCGAGGTCGCGCCGGTCACCGGCAGCGGCCGGAAGTACTGGAAGGCGCCGGCAGCCAGCACCAGGGCGAGCAGGTACGGAAGTGGACGGCGGACGACCGAATTCTGCCCTAGCGCCAGGTGATTGGCGGTCCGAGCGCCGGCTCCGCCAGTTTCAGGATCTCGCCCGTTTTTGGGAAACGGCCCAGCTTCGCCTTGCTGAAGATGAGCCGGTCATCGAGCGTGACTTCGAAACGTCCCTTACTCCCGGAGCGCAGCGACACGTCGACCATGATGGGCGCCCAGGCCCCGAGAATCTCAGCCGCCAGACCGACGGCCTGCTCCAAGTAGTTTCACGGGACGCAGTATTCGATCGTGACACGGTGCTTCGGGTCTAGCATCACCGAAGCGTATCAGCGGGCGCGGCCGATGCGGCCCAGGTGCGTGTGCCGAAACGCGGTGGGCAGCTTGAGGCCGTAGCCGAGCAGCCGATCGAGGCCGATGTGCCCGAGCCAGATCAGGGCCACGTCCACAGCGAACGAGGTCCCAGCAATGATCCCGACCGCGGCGAGGATGCCGGGAAGCAGCCAGGTGTGGCCCAGGTTGTAAACCGCGGCCCCAAGCCTCGGGCCACCGAGATAGCCGAGCATGAAGAGATCCGGTGCAAGGATCAGCAGGAGGTACAACAACCACGGCCCGGCCAATTTCCAGTAGACGAGCAAGGAGAGCGCCAGAAGAACGCCGCCTTCGAGCCGCTGCAATGCGATGGGATCGACGAGGAAGCGAAATGGGTCGCGGTTGCGCTGACTCACGCGCATCGACCTCAGGACGTGCGAACCGCCGCGGGCGGACCAGACAGGGCCCGCAGCAGGCGCTCCGTCACGCTGGCGATGCCGTACTTCTCGTTCAGCCTCGAGAGCGCCACGGGGTCGCGCGCCGCAGCCGGCCGCGATCCCTTCGGCGTGGGGACCGGCGCAGCGCTGACCGGAACGCCAACCCGCCGGGCCTTCTGGATATAGGCGTTGGCCGCCTCCCCCAGACGCCCGCTGGCGACGATGCCGTCCAGGTCTTTGTACCGGCGCACCAGCTGGGCCGCGGTCTTCTCCCCCACCCCTGGCACGCCCGGCAGGCCGTCGGACGGATCGCCTCGTAACACGGCATAGTCGCCGTAGGAACGCCCGGGAATCCCATAGCGGCGCTCGACCTCGGCCTCGTCGACCACCAGCAGGCGGCCGATCCCCTGCTGGGTATAGAGGACGCACACGTCGGGATCACGCACCAGCGCGAAGAGGTCACGGTCACCGGTGACGATCTCGACCTTGCCGGTGATCTTCGGCAGCAGCGAGGCGATCACATCCTCGGCCTCGAAGCCTTCGGCGCCGATCACCTCGATCCCGATCGCCGCGAGCACCTCATGGATGATCGGCTCCTGCGGTGCCAGCTCCGGCGGCATGGCGCCCCGCTCCAGGCGATGCGTCTTATAGCTCGGGATGACATCGACCCGGAACGCCGGGCGCCAGTCCTCATCCGTGGCGACGACGATGCCGCGCGGCTTGCGGTCGGTGACGAGCCGCCCCAACATGTCGAGGAAGCCGCGGACCGCATTCACCGGCTGGCCGTCCGGCGCCTTGAAGGCAGTGACCGGGATGCCGAAGAATGCCCGGAACATCACGCTCGACCCATCAACCAGCAGCCAGTCAGTCGCCATAGTCCTCGATCGTATCCGAGCGGGGGAGGTCGGACGACGCGAGGAGCCCGTAATCGTCTGGGCTGGCTGTGGCGAATTTCGGAAGCTCGGCGGTTCGAATCCAGTCGGCCGGCCAAATTTTTGAATTCGACTTGATTCTGCAAATGCTCCCCCCGTGAGCTGACCGGTTGTCGCTGCACGGTTCTTTCCAATATCGTTGAGCAGATCGAGACCACCCCTGGGAGCCTAAGCCGGCGAGGCCAGCGGGCCGACGCCACAACCATCATCGTGGCATGGGTAAGCGGTCTGCTCATCCTGAGCAACCTGCCGGATGTCATCTTTCGTACCGCGACGGGCGCTGGAGTCAGCCCGATCTGGCTCCCGGCACTCGCACTCGCCATCCTCGCGGCCACGCTGGCCGTGGCCATTCTTTGGCGTCCCCTCTCCGGGCTGCGTGGCTACGCCCTGACGCTCGTCGCTCTTGCCGCCGGTTACCTCGTTGAATCGTTGATCGAACAGAGCAGCACATGGACGTCCTGGAATCGCAGCCTGTCCCCGGGCGCGAGTTTCGTGCTGGTCAACTCGGCAAAGCTAATCCCGGTGACCACCCTCGCGCTGAGCCTGGTGGGAAGCCGCCTCTCTCGTGAGGATTTGTTCCTGATCTTTGGTAACCTTCGCGCCCGCTTCGTTCGGACCGGACCCCGCGGCTCCATCTCATGGGGCTGGCTGTTGCCCATCGCATTGCTCTTCAGCGTCGGCCCGGTGATTGCGAATGTTGTCGGCGTTCGCCATCCGGACTTTGCAACGGCAGCGCAGCTCGTGCCGCTCGTCCCGCTGATCATCGCCGGCGCGGTCATCAACACATTCTCGGAGGAGTTCCTTTTTCGCCAGGTCTTGCTGGCTCGGCTGATCCCCATCGTCGGTGTGACACAGGCGATCTGGCTGACCGCATTGCGGTTCGGCATCGGGCACTGGTTCGGCAACCCGTCCGGTCCAGACGGAGTTCTGCTCGCAGCGGTCTTCGGCTGGTTTGCGGCCAAGTCCATGCTCGATACGCGAGGCTCAGGTTGGATCTGGCTCGTTCACCTGATCAATGACGTGGTGATCTTTTCACTGATCGCCATGACGACGGCCCGCTGGGCCTAACCGGACAGCCACTGGGGCTGCTAAGGGCGAGGTACAGAAGTCTATCCAATGAGACCGCGACCGCCATCGACGATATGCGAGTGCAGTTGCCAACGCTGACCAATTGACCCAGCCATCAACTTCAATCAGACATCGCGGGCTGATGACGGTGTCAAGGTGGGCGGAGGCTTCGTGGCGGAGGTCTTTTTGTGTCCGGTTAGCACGTTCGTCAGCATGAGAAACTGGAGTTCACCAGCCACCATGTGGTTACGCAAGCATTCGGAAGCGTCTTTCAGCAGCGCTGCCCTTCGTGCATTATCGACTGCCTGAACCGCCGCGGCCAGCGGAGTGCCCGCCACGTAACGCAATACGAACTCGGCAGGCGTGGGGAAGGCAACCGTTAGCGATCGCTTCCTGATGCTCAATGCAGCAAATCCGGCAGCTTTCACGAGCGCCATGAGTTCGTCGGGGTCTGTCAGCGATGCGGGTCCCTTCGCGAGCGCTGCCCCTGCATCGGCGCCGACGTGACGCCTCAGCCCGTCCGACAGGGCGGCGAAGCCGGCACCGATATCCGCCCACACGCTCACGACGAGCCTGCCACCGGGCTTCAGGACACGATGCATTTCGCGGAGTGCCGCCCCCCGGTCTGGGAAGAACTGCAGGCCCTGTTGGCAGAACACGACGTCGAACCCGCCATTGGGCAGAGGCATGGAATCCGCGTTCGCCTGCAACCAGGAAATCTGGGGGACGTCCGATACCCTCTCGGCGACCTGAAGCATCGACGGATTTAGGTCGAGGCCGATAACTTTGCCCCGCTCGCCGACTTGCCTCGCTGCGAGTCGCGCGATAATGCCGGTGCCACTAGCAACGTCCAGCGCCCACTCGCCGGGGCGAAGACGAGCGACCTGCACCAGGCCCTCAGCGAAGGGACCAAAAATGGACGGGACCAGGTAGGCCTCATAGTTCTCGGCAGCGTTTGTCGCAAAAACGTCCCAGGTTACTGAATCCATTCCGCTATCAGCAGGCCGCTCTGCCGAGCTGGTCCTCACCGTGAATTCGTCTTACGAGCCTGTCCAGAAGAAAGCCCGGAACATCACGCTCGACCCGTCAACCAGCAGCCAGTCGGTCGCCATGTCTTCGATCGTATCCGGTCGCGCGACGTGACGAGCCTGTAACCCTTTGAGCGGGCCGTCGGGAATTTCGGAAACTTCGACCGCCGGGCTCGATGCTCTTCCAAGGGTCTATGCGCCAGCAAATTCAGGCAATCAGTCTCGTGGCCGTTGTTGCCGCCGCGCTTGCTGCGTGCGGGCCACTCGGTTCATCGAGCGAGGCCGTGTCCCTGGCCGACATCGCGCTCCATGCGGACGAAGTAACGTCCGGCTTGACGCACTGCTCGCCCCTATCCGGCGCTTACCCGGCCATCTCCCACGCATACGATCATCCAGAGGACGACAACAAGGCATGGCAGGCGGCGCTCGCTGATGGCGCAACGGACGCCTGGGTCGAGATCTACCGCGGAAGAACCGACATCATGAGAGCCGACGTCGACCCGTGCAACTTGTGGCCGACAGCGAACTGGGTCGACGCCGTTATTGGCCCGACCATTCAGAACGTTGTCATCAAGTACAAGAACGTGGCAAGCGCGCACCAGTCTTTTACCAGGGGGGACTTCGTTCCTTTGCAGCACCTCGGCTATCTGGGCGCGACAGTCACGACTATGGGCGGCCGGCCAATAACGAAGGGTTCGTCCAGCGGGCTCGGCCCCGACTCCTTCGTCGAGCAGGCGACCTGGTTCACGGATACCTTCTATCGGGCCTACTGGCAGACCGGCCGGTACGTGTCGACAATCGTCGCGCACTACCTCGCGACCCCGGACGATGGGTCAAAAGCCGCGTTCCGAGTCGATAGCCGCATCCCCGGAGAAGCCGAGGTCGCCGCGCCCTGCAATGGGTTATCGGCCGGCACCGGCGTTATCAGCGGCGACCACCTGCAGTACCCTTCGTCCGGAATCCCGGCACTTACAATCTACGCGGTCAGTGCGAGTAATTCGCATCAGTTCTGTTCCGTCAAGACGTCCTTGGACCAGACGACGTACTCAATCAGCGGCATTCCTGCCGGAACTTACCATGTGCTGGCGTACCGACAGACCGGTGTCGGTGTGGCTGGCGGCTACACGAAGTACGTCCTGTGTGGGAGCCAGCCGCCCTGTTCTGATCATTCAGTCATGAATATCACCATCAAGGATGGCCAAAAGGTAACCGGCATCAATCCGAACGACTACTACGGTTGGAACGGGCCAGGTCCGCCCGAGCCAACCCCCTGATCGACGACGCTGATCACGCCGGTGTGGCGACGCCTGCTTGCGGCTTGAGCGTCGCCTCGAGCTGGAGGCCCAACGACAGGATGCTGTACTCGTCGCGCGGCCGGCCGACTAGCTGGATGCCGATCGGCAGGCCGTTCTTCGCTGTCGCCAGTGGCAGGCTGATCGCCGGCTGCCCGGTGCAGTTGAACGGATGCGTGAAGCTCAGCCAGTCGAGGAATTCTGCGGAGGCGGTCGCGACGTCGTGGCCCAGCGTGCCGATCTTCGGCGCAGGATAGGTCAACGTCGGTGTCACCAGCACGTCGATCTGGTCCCAGGTGGCGATCAACTTGCGAGCCTGCTGGTGAAGGTCGGTCAACGCCCGCAGGTAATCGACAGCCGTCGACATCGGCGCCACCTCGAACATCCGCTGGTTGAGCGGGTCGAGCAGGTGCGGTTGTGTGATGGGCAGGGCGCCAACCGCGGTGACCGCCAGGATCTGGATGATCGGGCGGAACTGCGCGAGGTCCGGCTTCACTCGGGTCACCCGGTGACCGAGCTTTGCCAGCTCCGCCGCTACCGACTCGACCGCAGCCATGACCTCGGGATCGACGCGCGTGGGTGCATCGATCGTCCAGCCGATGCGCAGGCTGGGCGGGTTCCGCTGGGCCGCCGGCAGGAATGGCTCGAGAATCTCGGCCCAGTAGGGGTCGCCGGGCAGGTGGCCGCTCATGGCATCGAGGCCCAGCGCCGTATCGGCGACGGTCCGAGCGATCACGCCGCTGGTGGCCAGGCCCGCCCAGTCCTCACCAAAGAGGGGGCCGCTGGAGATGCGCCCGCGCGATGGCTTCAACCCGACCACGCCGCAACACGAGGCCGGGATGCGAATCGACCCGCCGCCGTCGCCACCATGACTGAGCGCGCAGAGGCCCGATGCGACGGCGGCCGCGGCACCGCCGCTGGAGCCACCGGCGGTCCGGGTCTTGTCGACCGGATTTCGGGCGGGCGGGAACATTGGGCCCTCGGTGACGGGACGGGTCCCGAATTCCGACGCGTTGGTCTTTCCCAGAATGGCTGCGCCCTCGTCCTTCAGCCGGCCGACGGCAAAGCCGTCGACCGAGGCGATCGATTTCTCGAAGACCAGCGAGCCGAGGCTGTTGCGATAGCCTGCGAGCGACGCGGTTTCTTTGATGGAAATCGGGACCCCCTCCAGACGGCCCAGCCGCTCGCCGCGGGTGATCCGCTTTTCGGCGGCCGCCGCCTGGCTCTCGGCCAGCTCCCTGGTTAGCAGGACGTAGGCGTTGAGCTCGGGGTCGATGCGCCCAATGCGCTGGTAGTAGAGCGCAACCAGCTCAGCTGGCTTGATGATCTTTTGCGCGATCGCCCGCGCCTGCTCGAGCGCGGGCTTGAACGCCCAGGCGTCATCGATCACTCGCTAACTGTATCGACACGCGGGAATCCCGCGACCCTTTATCGACACGCGGAATCTCGGCACCCTCTAATGCCACTGCCAGGACGACAGGATCGCCGCAAAATCGCTGTCGCGGAGCTGGGCGAACTCGCTCTCATCGGACGTCATCTCGACGATGTAGGTCTTGCTGCCATAGTCGACGAAGAGCAGCTGTCCCGCGTATTTCGAGCCGCGGAAGTCGACGCTTAGCGCCGGCGCCCCGCCGACCGTGGTCCGCGTAAGCCCGCCGAAGGTGCCGACGGTGCTGACCCGGTTGCTCCGGAGGAATGGATCCCAACTCGACTCGATCGTCGACAGCGCAACTAGCTGACCCAGGTCCACAACGATGAAGTGCGGCTCCACGCCGTTGATCTGCTTGAGCCGGGCGAGTGCCAGCACGGGCTTCCCGGTGCTGATCGGCGCCGCGTTGCCCTGGGCCCAGCCTTTCGGCACCTTGACCGAAATTGCACCGTCGGACGACGTCACCGGCCCGAGGGCGCCGGTCACGAGCAGGGCGCTGACGACGAGGCCGATCACCACGAGAGCGGCGAGGGCACCGCCGCCGATAAACAGCCACTGTAGCCAGCTGAGGCCCGGAGAGCTGGACGGGGCCGGCGCCGGGAGCGGCGCCGCCGCGGTTGGCTGGACAAAACCGGGTGGCGGGGTCACCGTCGTCTGAGGTGAATCCTGGGCAACGACCCCGGCGGCGTCGACCCCCGAGGCCGCCGCCCTGGCATCCGCGCCCACCAGTCGAGTACGGCATTTCGGGCAGACGGTCTCCCCGGTGGCGTACCACGTCCAGCAGGTGCGGCAGACAGCCCGGCTCATGGATGCCCTCAGTGAAAGTAACGCTGCGCTCCCGCAAACCCCGTCAGATGGCGAGAGGTCCAGAGCCGGATATGAAACAGCCCGCCAGAAATCTGGCGGGCTTTCCATGAAGGGGGGTCGGCTTAGCGGGACTCGATCGCGGCTTCGGCTTCGACCTTCTCCTTGGCCTCGGCCGGCGTCTGCGCCGGGATCGCCTCGAGGTCGATCTCGATCTTGACGTCGTCGCCGAGCAGGAAGCCGCCCGCCTCCAGTGCCTGGTTCCAGGTGAGGTCGAAATCCTTGCGGTTCACCTTGGTCTCAGCCGAGAAGCTCACCCGGCGGTTGCCCCAGGGGTCCTTGCCCTCGCCGTTGAAGCTGGCGTCGAGCGTGACTTCCTTGGTCAGACCGTGGATGGTCAAGTCGCCGATCACCTTGAAGTTCGAAGCATCCTTACCTTCGACTCGCTTGCTCTTGAAGGCGATGGTCGGATAGTTGGCGACGTCAAAGTTGCCGTCGGCGCTGCGCAGGTGGTTGTCGCGCATCTCCACCCCGGTGTCGATGGTCGCCGCGTCGAGGACGACGTCGACTTTGGCCGTGGTCAGGTCGTCACTGTCGACCTCGATCCAGCCCTCCTTGACTTTCATCTGGCCGCGCACCTTCGACATCATGTGCCGGATCGTAAACGTGACGCTGCTGTGATTGGCGTCAATTGCCCACTTCATGTATTCATTCCTCCCGGTCTCCGAAGATTTGTTGCGTAAGCAACATTACCCAGAACAACAAATTGGTGAGAGAATATATTCCACATGGCCATTGAGCTCAAACCCGCCGAGAAGCGCGCCTGGCGGGCCTTCCTCGACGCCCAGGCCGCTCTGCTACGCCGGCTGGAGGCCGAGCTCGTCGAAAAAGAGGACATGACCCTCGGTGAATACGATGTCCTCATCCAGCTCGGGATCGCCCCCGCCAGGCGCTTGCGGATGACCGATCTGTCCGAGCGGGTTCGCCTCAGCCGCAGCGGTCTGACGCGGCTGGTCGACCGCCTGGTCCAGGACGGCCTGGTCAAGCGGGGACGCTGCGCCTCCGACCGCCGTGGCACCTTCGCGATCTTGACCCCGGCCGGCACCGCCCGCCTGCACCATGCCCAGCCGGTCCACCTTCGGGGGATCCGGGAGCATTTTGGCAAGCGGCTGTCCGCGGCGCAGCTTTCGGCAGTGGCCGAGGCCCTCGAGCCGCTCGGGCGTGACATGCGGCCGGAGCCGCGTAGCCCCGAGTAGTCCGCGTCAAGGTGACGGCCTCTCGAGCCGTTCTGCGGACGACGGTCGCGAGCAGCTGGTCCTGGATGCGGCTCGACCTCCTGCTTCGGCTGGTCCCGCTCACAGCTGTTCCGCTGCTGTTCAGCTGGCTGTCGGGGACGCCGCTGCGCAGCCTCGGGCTGGTGGTCACGCATCCACTCCGCGATCTTGTGGTGGCGGCCCCCCTCAGCGTGGCGGCGTTTGCGATCGCCGCGGCCTTTGCCTCCTATCTCTCCCGGCGCAGCGGCCGTTGGTTCGTCCCCACCGAGCCGGACCTGCTGCTGCAGAGTGCCTACTACCTGGCGCTCAACGCCCCCATCGAGGAGTGGTTCTTCCGCGGATTCCTCCAGGGCAGCCTGGCTCGATGGTGGAACGCGCCGGCGCTGGCGGTGCTCGTGGCCACCGTGGTCTTCGGCGCTTATCACTTCTTCGACCGCTGGGGCTGGCGCCCGGTGGCCGGGGCGACCCTGGCGGGCCTCACCCTGGGTCTGATCTATCTCTGGCAGCCGTCGCCGCCGTCGTTACTCGCCCCGGTCCTGGTCCACGCGGCGATCACCTGCGGATTTCTTAGCCTCGGCCCCTACTTGATCTATCGCTGGCGCCTGCTGCGTCGGTAGCTGGGCGCGGCCCGCGCCGGTGCCTAGCCTTCTTCCAGCTGGCCGAGCCACTCCCGCTGCTTGTAACCCCAGTGGTGGCGCGCGTAGATCCGACGGAGGGTGCCGGACCGGCTGCGCGTGACGAGCGATTCCGTCTCGGCCCAGTTCATGTGGTACTTGACGCCCTGCAGCACCTCGCCATCGGTGACGCCGGTGGCGGCGAAGAAGACATCGTCGCTGCGGACGAGGTCATCGATACCGAGGACGCGGTCGAACCTGGCACCCGCGGCTTCCGCCTTCTCCTTCTCTTCCGGATTCCGGGCGTAGAGCTTGCACTGGATCTCGCCCCCCAGGCACTTCAGCGCCGCGGCGGCCAGGACCGCCTCGGGTGATCCGCCGATCCCCATCAGCAGGTCGAGACCGGTGCCATCGATGGCGGTCATGACGGCGCCGGCCACGTCGCCGTCGCTGATCAACTTGATGCGGGCTCCGGTCTCCCGGACTTCCTTGATCAGCCCCTCGTGGCGCGGCCGGTCGAGGATGACGACCGTGAGATTGCTGACTCGCATCCGCTTCGCTCGCGCGACCCGCTGCAGATTGACCGCCACGGGATCATCGATGTTCAGTGAGCCGGCGGCATCGGCCCCGGTCGCGATCTTGTGCATGTAGTGGACGTGCTTGGCGTCGTAGAGGGAGCCGCGCCCGGCGGCCATCGCCACCACGGAGATCGCGTTCGGCAATCCTTTTGAGAGCAGCGTCGTGCCGTCAATCGGATCGACCGCCACATCGACCTGCGGCGGCTCGCCGGTGCCGATCTTCTCGCCGATGTAGAGCATCGGCGCTTCATCCTTCTCGCCTTCGCCGATGACCACCACGCCGTCCATCGGGATCATGCCCAGCGCCCGCCGCATGGCGTCGACGGCGGCGCCGTCGGCCGTGTTCTTATCGCCCCGGCCCATCCAGCGAGCGCTGGCCAGGGCCCCCGCCTCGGTCACGCGGACCAGTTCGAGGGCCAGGTTTCGGCTGATCTCGGCCGACACGCTTTCGGCGGCGCGAAGTGGCTGAGCCATCAGAGCGCCGGGAGGGGTCTCAATGGACCTTTCCCAGCGGACCTGCGGTTGCTACGCTTGCGGTGTTCCGGCATGGCACCCCCGCACCTACTTTAGCTGGGTGGCCGCCGGAGGGGAGGGAATTGGAAACCACGAGCCCGCCGCCGGTCACGGTTTCCGCCTGGACCCAGAGAGGATCGATCCGCGGTGTCCGCGCTGTGCTGCAGACCTTCATCATCTTTCCCCTGATGGGCGCCTTCTCGCCACTCACCGTCATCGACCAGTACCGGGTGAAAGCCGTCAAAGGCGGCGCGGTCTTCATCGCCAACCATAGCAGCGCCCTCGACGCCGTCGTCATGCTCCAGGCACTCCCCACCCGTTTCCGATTCCGCGCCTTCGTGGTGGCAGCCGCGGACTCGATCTTCAAGCGCAAGTGGGAGGCGACCCTGACGCAGCTGCTGATCAACACGTTTCCGATTCCCCGAGCGGGCGGCGCCCGCCCCGCGCTGGATCGGTTGAAGCAACATCTGGCCCATCGCTGGTCCGTCGTGATCTTCCCGGAGGGCACCCTATCCCGGACCGGCAACATCGGGACCTTCAAGAAGGGTGCGGCCATCCTGGCGATCGACGCCGGGGTGCCGATCGTGCCCGCCTACATCGACGGTCTCTACGAAGTCTTCCCCCGCTTCCGCCGGATCCCCCGGCGGCATCCCGCCAGCATCACCTTCGGCGACCCGCTTTATCCCCAACCGGGCGAGGACTACGACAGCTTCATCGCCCGCGTCGAGCAAGCGGTCCGGACGCTGGCGGGCCCCAAGGGATTGCTTCGCGATGAGCCGGCGCCCACCGGATCAGCCTCCGCCGAGGGTTCGAACTACTGGTATTGAGTAACTCCTGTCCGTCAGGCCAAGTGCTGGGCCGACCCGACTGATACGATCGCGTCGGTGGCTGACACGGCGCGGCTGGCGGCCGCGAATAGGGTCTTCGACGAGGTTTCACTCGCCGATCTACGCCGCCGGCGCAGCTATAAGTGGCGTGCGTTCCCAAGCGATGTCTTGCCCGCTTTCGTGGCCGAGATGGACTTCCGCTTGGCGGAGCCGGTGACGAAGGCAATCGTCGAGGCCGTTGCGGATGGCGATTGCGGGTACGCCTGGCCTTCCGAGGACCTGGCCCGAGCGCTCTCCAACTTTGTCCGGGCACGATTCGGCTGGGACCTCGATCCGTCCGGCGTGGTTCTCATCCCCGACGTCATGGTCGGTGTCACCGAGCTCTTACGGGTCGCCGCCAAGCCCGGAGATGGCGTGGTGATCAACACGCCCGTATACCCGCCGTTCTTCACCCACATTGCCGAGGCAGGCTGTCAGGTCGTCGAGGCGCCGCTGGCTCACGGTAGCAGAGGCTATGAGCTCGACCTTGAAGCGCTGGAGGGTGGATTCGCCTCTGGCGCCCGCGTCTATCTCCTCTGTAATCCGCACAATCCGACGGGCCGGGTATTCTCGCGCTCAGAGCTCGAGCATGTGGCCGAACTCTCCGAGCGATACGACGTTCTGGTTCTCGCCGACGAGATTCATGCGCCGCTTGTGCTTGCCGGCGCCAGCCATACGCCGTTCCTGTCGCTCGGTGAGCTGGCAACAGCCCGTGGGATCACCCTGGTCTCCGCGTCCAAGGCGTGGAACATCCCTGGACTGAAATGCGCGCAGGCGGTCGTCGCGTCTGATGCGATGCGGGAGCTGATCGGGCGGATCTCAGCGGATCTGGTCTTCCGGGTCGGCAATCTTGGGGTCACCGCGAGCATTGCCGCATACCGCGAAGGAATCGGCTGGCTTGATGAACTCCTGGGTGTGCTCGATCGCAATCGAAAACTCATGGGTCAGCTGCTCGCTGAACGGCTACCCGCCGTGCGATACGAACGGCCGCAAGGTGGGTACCTGGCGTGGCTCGACTGCCGCGCACTGGGCTTCGACGAGGAGCCAGTTGATCGGTTCCTGGCCCGCGGCCGTGTCGCGCTCGGACCAGGGCCAAAGTTCGGTCGCCAGGGTGTCGGTCACGTGCGAATCACGATGGCGACCCCGGCGGAGATACTCGGCGAAATCGTCGAGCGAATGAGAGCTGCCGTCGGCGACTGATTCCAGTCGATCAGCTAAAGACCCGTCTGAAAAGCCTGCTGCCGCGCGCTGCCCCACGGGCAGCGGATCCTTCGATGCGCCCGGGAGGGAGCAGTCGGTTCTTAGCCAATTCATAAGTTGGCCTCATGGGCATTTCAGCTTGGTAGGGAATCATCGATGTCATGGAGGTGCCCGCCCGCAACGACACAGATCTGCCGGCTTTGGCCGCGGTCGGGATCATCGTCCTGATCGTCCTCGCATCTATCGGGATGTATCTGCTGCTCAGCGCGCGGTAGCAGCCGGCGTCGTCGCCCGGGCGCTCAGCAGGGCGAGCAAGCCGCGTTCCTCGGCTGACAGCCGGTAAGGATCGGGATCGTCTCTTTGGGTGATGGGCTGGAGGCCACCGGCCAGGTAGGCGGCCATCACAGCCGGATGGATGTAACCCTTCTTCGCCACCGCCGGCGTGTTGCCGAGCTCGTCCGCGACTCTGGCGATCGCCCGAACCAGCTGCTTCTTCGCCCCCCGAGAGTTCGGCGCCGCCGCGGCCTCGCGTAAGAATCGGGCCGCCAGGATGGTGCCGGCCCAGGTGCGAAAGTCCTTGGCGGTAAAGTCCGCGCCGGTGATCTGCCGCAAGTACTCATTGACGTCGGCCGAGTCGATCGCCTTTTCCTCGCCGTTGTGGTCGACGTACTTGAAGAGCTCCTGTCCCGGGATCTCGAGGAGCCGCTTGATGATCCGGGCCATCCGGCGGTCATGCAGCTCGATGCTGTGGTGCTTAGCGCTCTTGCCCCGGAAACTGAACCGCACCTCGGCGCCGATGACATTGACGTGGCGGTCGCGCAGCGTGGTCAACCCGTACGACCCGTTTTCCTTCCGGTATTCGTCATTGCCGACTCGGATTCGAGTCTCTTCCAGAAGGCGGACGACGGTCGCCAGGACCTTTTCCCTCGGCATCCCGGGTCGCTCGAGGTCTCGATCGGTACGCTCCCGGATCATCGGCAGCGCGTCGGCGAAGGCGAGCATGCGATCGTACTTGACCGTATCGCGGACCTCCCGCCAGCGCGGGTGGTAGCGATACTGCTTCCGTCCGCGCGCATCCCGCCCGGTTGCCTGCAGGTGGCCGCGGGGGTCGGGACAGATCCAGACGTCGATCCAGGCGGGTGGGATGGCCAGGCGCTTGATCCGCTCGATGCTTTCCGCGTCGCGAATAGGGCGGCCGTCGCTCGCCGTGTAGCGGAAGGCTCTCCCCGCTCGGATGCGCCGGATGCCGGGGGTGCGATCGGAGACGTATCGCAACCCGGCCGCCCGAGCCGACTCGAGTGGGTCGACCAGCTCCGCCGGATCCACCGAGGCGGGCGGCTGCCAGGTTTGCGGCAAGGCTAGGGCCATTCGACCCCTTGACGTCTCCTCATGCTCGACCCATGATAAATGACATCTTTGGTATCAGGTTTATTCGAAAGCGCATCCTGCCGATTGAGGAGATGAACTCATGACCAGTCTGATCTGGGCGATCGTCGTGGTTCTTTTCGCTTTATGGCTGCTCGGCTTCGGCTTCAACGTCGGCGGCTCCCTGATCTTCCTCTTGCTGCCGCTGGCGATCGCGGGCGTCATCTACAACCTGCTGGCCCCCCGGACGTACGCCGGCACCCGGCATCACCATCACAATACCGAGGTGACCGAGGGCGAGCATCGGGACGTCTGACCAGGCGCATCGCGGAGGGACCAGCGGCCGATGGGCCGCCTTTTTTTATGGGTCGGCGGCGTCTACAATTTGCCCAAAGCGGCCGCGCCGACCCTGCCGGTCGCCCAGGAGGTGGGGAATGGACGACAGCGAGTTCCTGAACCTGCTCACCCACATCCATGACGAGGTTCTCGAGATGGTCAAAGAGCAGCATCCGGCCCACGAGCAGTTTGCCGCCTGGCTGCTCGGGCAGATCGAGGGCCGGCTCCGGATGCGCATTGGCACCGTCAAGACCTGACGGCGCCCATCTGGCTGACCGGATTGCTCGCTCGGTGACGTTCTAAGCCTCGTGGCCACGACGCCGCAACCGTTCGGCGGAAACGCAGCCGAGGGCTGGACGCTCAAGCAGCTTGCCAACGACATCCCGCTGACAGCGTCCGGCCGGGAAGTCATCGAGCTCGCCCAGCGACTGGCGGCCTCGAGCGGCGCTGCGCAGACCGAGCCGATTTACGTGCTCGGCGCGATCGTCGTGCTGCCGCGAAACCCGGCGCACCGGGCATTGCTGGCGCTCAACGTCAACGTCGAGGCGCTGCGCAACGCACCGGAGTTCCGTCCGTTGGACCCGACGCTACCGGCCGCACCGGTGCCGATCAGTCCCGCCACGCGCTACCTGCTGATCAACGCGCACCGCGAGGCGGAGCAGATCGGGCATTACCGCGTCGACGCCTTGCACCTGCTGCTGGCCCTTCTCTACAAAGATTCGACGGCGACCGCCCAGCGGCTCGAGGCGGCGGGCCTGAGCATCTACGCCATCCGGCAGTACCTCACGGCTGCGGGGTCGACACCGAAGGATGCGCGCCAGCGACCGCTCCCCTCGCTCGACGGAGCAGTGCGGGTCAGCCCGGTTTTCGGCATTCCGGTGGGGGCCATGCTGGTTGGTGGCGTGGGCCTGTGGACAGGGACGGCACCGAGCCTGACGCTGCCGCTCACCCTCTTGTTTGTTGTCGGCGGCTGGGTGACCTCACTCTGCATCCACGAGTTCGGCCACGCCTTCATCGCTTTCCTGGGTGGCGACCGGTCCGTCGCCTCCGCCGGTTACCTCTCGCTGAACCCGCTGAAGTACATCCATCCGCTACTGAGCATCGGTCTGCCCATCGTGTTCCTCCTGCTCGGCGGTATCGGCATTCCCGGCGGCGCGGTCTACCTCAACGAACAGGCCATCCGCAATAACCGGTGGCGAAGCTTCGCTTCCGCAGCCGGCCCACTCGCCAACCTGCTGTTCGCCATCCTGATCGGCTGGCCATTCCTCGTGTTCCACGGCGCCCTAACGTTCGGCGACGAGCACTTCTGGGCCGCGCTCGCCTTCCTCGTGTTCGTGGAGCTCAGCTCCGTGGTCTTGAACCTGATCCCGATTCCGCCATTCGACGGGTTCGGGATCATCGCGCCGTGGCTCTCCGTCGATCTACGCATCCTTGGCAACCGCCTGGGGATGCTGCCCTTGCTCGTGCTCTTCTTCCTGCTCTGGCAGGGCGGACCGGTGAGCACCGAGTTCTGGAACCTCGTCTACAGTCTGACCAGTCTGCTGAACGTCCCGCAGGACCTCGTTTACCTCGGGCACCAGCAGTTCCTTCCATAAGCTCCGCCGCAACTTCTGACAGCCGGCGGCGTTTAAGCGGACATGGGCGTGGACTGGCTGGAAAGGTTCTTTGCTCGCGTTCCGCTTGTCGTCGCCGTCGCCATGCCGATTGCCGTCTTCCTCGTGCTGGACCTCGCGATCCAGCTGATAATCCTCCGAGTCTGGGGCGGCAGGCAGTCAATCGTGCGATGGGAATGGTCGGCCCTCGCCATTCCTTTCCTCGCGTTCGTGCCTGGGTATTTCGTTGCCGTCGTGGTGGTGGGCGCACAGATGAAACGGTTGGGTTGGTGGCGACTGCTCGATTCAAACCGGTCGCTCGATACGATCCGCTCGTTATCCTGGCGCGAGTTCGAGCGGCTGGTCGCAGCCGCCTTCGCGGCGAAGGGTTGGTCACCTGAGCTTGTAGGCCAGCACGGTCCTGACGGTGGAACTGACCTTTTCCTTCGGAAAGGAAAACAACGGGCGATCGTCCAGTGTAAGCAGCGGCGACTTCCCGGCGCATACGTTGAGGCGCGTGAGGTCCGTGAGTTCGTTGGCGTGATCACCGCCGGCAAATTGATGAAAGGCTTCTTCGTGACGTCCGGCGTCTTTACGCCGGAGGCCACAGAATTTGCCGCCAAGGTCGCCCAACTCGAGTTGATCGACGGCGCGGATCTTCTCGTCATGTTTGGGCACTGCACGAAGTGCAGGGCGTCGCTCGAGCCAAAACATGGCAAATACGGCGTCTTCATGAGTTGCGTTCGCTACCCCGACTGCGACGGCGCCCTCAAGCTGGCCGCCTGACGCGACTACACTCAGCGCGTGATCGGGGAGCGGGCAGAGACGAGGGTACTGCAGTCGCTGGACACGGATGCTTGCATCCGGCTGACGCAGGACCTCGTGCGAGTCCCATCCATCACGGGTAACGAGCGGGCGGTGCAGGATCTCGTCGCGCTGACGCTCGAGGAGGCCGGCCTCGAGGTCGACCGCTTCGAGGCCGATGTCGACCGGCTGAAAGCCCACCCCCGTTTTCCCGGCATGGAGGTGGAGCGCACCGAAGCGGTGCTCGTCGCTGGCCTGCTCGGACAAAAGGGCGAGCGCTCGCTGATCCTCAATGGTCATGTCGACGTCGTCCCTCCCGGTGACCGGCAAGCGTGGCATGCCTCCCCCTGGTCGGCACACATCCAGGCCGGGCGCCTCCACGGCCGCGGCGCCTGTGATATGAAGGCCGGGCTGGCGGTCGGCATCAGCGCGGCGGCGGCGTTGAAGAAGAGCGGCCTTCCACTTCGCGGCCGCCTGATCGTGCAGAGCGTGGTTGGGGAGGAGGACGGCGGGATCGGCACGTTTGCCATGGCCGAGCGTGGCTACCGCGCCGACGCGGCCTATGTCCTGGAGCCGACGCGGCTGTGCCTCATCCCGGCGGAGGCCGGGGCGCTCTCGTTCCGGCTGCGCATCCGCGGACGCTCGGCCCATGCGTCGATTCGCTACGAAGGCATCAGTGCGATCGAGAAATTCGAATTGCTCGAGGCGCGGCTTCGACAACTGGAGAGATCGCTCAATCAGGAGCCCCATCCATTGTTCGCGAAATACCCGATTGCCTACCCCTTGAGCATCGGAAAGCTCCGGGCCGGCTCGTGGTCGTCGACCGTTCCCGACGAATTGGAGTGCGAGGGCCGCGTCGGCGTTCCGGTTGGCATGGCCTCCGGCGAGGTCCGCCGCCAGTTTGCCGCGGCGATTTCCGACGTCACCCAGCGGGACGCCTGGCTGGCGGAGCATCCGCCCCAGCTCGAGTGGTACGGGGGGCAGTTCGATGCGGTCGAGGTCGATCTTGATCTGCCGGCCTTTGCGGGACTCAAGGCGGCCCACGCCGAAGAGTTCGGCGTAGAGCCCGAGCAGGACGGCGCCCCCTACGGCTCCGACATGCGCTTGCTGGTCCGCGAAGCGGAAACGCCGGCCATCCTCTACGGCCCCGGGGACATCCGGCAAGCCCATGCGACCGATGAATGGATCGCCGTCGACGAGATTGTCCGGGCCGCCCGCGTCGTTACCGCGGCTGCAGCCCGATACCTCGCAACCTGACCTCTTTCCCCGCCTGACGCAAGAGCCCGGTCATCCAGGCCTCGGCCAGCGTGAAGGCGAGGCGGCGCGCGGCACCTTCTGCCGCAGCTCCCTCGTCGCCCAAGCTTTTCCGGGCCAGGTCGAGGGCACCGTCCCGTTCCGGTCCGTCCAGCCGCACCAGCTCGCCGGCAACCGCATCCAGAGCGTCGGACTTATGCAGGACCCGCAAGACGTCCAGCGCCAACACGCTGGTGGTGCCCTCCCAGATGGGCAGCACCTGGGCATCCCGCAGCATGCGGGGTAATCCGGTGTCCTCCATGTATCCCTGCCCGCCGAAGCATTCGATCGCCTCCGAAGCCACGGCCACGGCCTGCTTCGCGGTGTAGAGCTTGGCCAGGGCAATCCCGACTCGGAACAGCGCCGCCTCGGCGGCGTCTGCCGCGCCCGCCTCGATCCTGCCAAGCAACTGCGCCATCCGCATCGTGAGGTAGAGGGCGCCATCCGCTTCGTGGGCGATTTGAGCCAGCACTTCTCGGTGCAGCGGATGATCCTCGAGCTTCCGGCCGAACGCCTCACGCTGGGCCGCGTAGGCCGTAGCCAGCATCAGCGCGCGACGCATCGTCGCCGCCGCCGTGATCGCATTGTGCAGCCGCGTGACGTTCAGCATCGCCGTCATCTGGGCGAAGCCGCGATCGGCCTCGCCGACCAGTTCGGCGTGGGCGCCTTCGAGCGTCACCTCGCCGGTCGCCATCGCGCGGGTGCCCAGTTTGTCCTTGAGCCGATCGATGCGGTAGCTGTTGTGGCGGCGGTCAGGGCCCTCACGGCGCACGAGGAAGAGGCCGAGCCCGCACGTTCCCGGCGGCGCGCCCTCGGGTCGAGCCAACGTGAGCGCCACCTCGCAGCCGATGTTCGAGCAGAAGAATTTCTGACCGAACAGGCGCCACTGCTCGCTATCGCGTTTCGCGACGACGGCGTTTCGTCCGACGTCGGAGCCGCCCTGCCGTTCCGTCATCCACTGGCCCGAGGTCCACGCCTGGCCCGGATCACGGGCGACGAGGTGGCGCAGCACATCGTGCGGCCCTTCGCCGCCGGCGTCCGCCAGCACGCGCGCAGCGCCATCGGTCATGGCGACGGGACACAGGTAGGTTGCGGTCGACGGCGCGAACAGGTAGCAGAGGGCGGCCTGCACGAGGCGGGCTTGCGCGCCAACCCGCCGACGCGTTTCCGCTTCGTATGGCAGGGCAACCAATCCATGCTGCGCCGCGGCGGCGCCCCGCTGGCGCCAGGCGTCCGGATACATCACCTCGTCGACACGATGGCCCCACCCGTCAAAGGACCGCAAGGTCGCCGGTTGACGTTCACAGGCGTCGCCCCAGGTCTGCAACTCATTGGCCGCCGCTCGGCCCATCTCGCGGAGCATGGGTTCGGCCCATGTCAGTGTCTCGGCTCGCAACCACGCCGCGAGAAGTCCTCGCAACGGTTCATCGGCATGCCACGTGTTGTCGGGCAGCAACGCGGGCGCGGATGCGTCGGCAATGCTCATTTCACGGCGAGGATACACGTAGACTTGACCGCTGTGGCCACGCCGGTTTTCGGTTCATCTGTGCGCCGGGTCGAAGATCCACATCTGATTCGCGGCGCAGGGCGTTACGTCGACGACCTGCAGCCGGCCGGATGCCTGCACGCCGTGTTCCTCCGAAGTCATCTCGCGCACGCGACCATCGGCCAGATCGATCTGCGTGCGGCGCGGAAGGCCGCGGGCGTCGTGGCCGTCTGGTCCGCCGCTGACCTTGTCGACCTGAAGCCACTCGAGATCGAAGAGGCGGTGGACGGGATGCCACGCCCGGAGCGTCGCGTGCTCAGCAGCGGCCGGGTGCGGCACGTTGGTGAGGCCATCGCGATGTTGGTCGCCGCATCACTCGCTGAAGCGCGCGATGCGCTGGAGCTCATCGAGCTGGACCTCGAGCCGTTGCCGGCCGTGACCGACATGGAGCGCGCGCTGCAGGAGGATGCGCCCCTCCTCTATCCGGAGCTTCGCACCAACGTCGCCTTCCGCAAAGGCTTGCGGCGCGGCCCGCTCAAACGCTCCTTCGACCGTGCCGATGTGGTGGTGCGGGAGCGTCTTACGAATCAACGGTTGATCCCCTCGGCCCTCGAGCCGCGGGGCGCGATTGCGTGGATGGACGAGGGGCGCCTGACACTGCAGGTTTCGTCACAATCCACCTACGGCGTGCGCGAGACGATCGCCAACAGCCTCGGGCTCGAGGAGCACGACCTCCATGTCATCGTCGAGGATGTCGGCGGCGGTTTCGGCAGCAAGGGGGGATGCCTGGGCGAGGAGATCGCCGTGGCGGAGGCCGCCCGGCGGCTCAACCGTCCGGTCAAGTGGATCGAGGAACGCTGGGAGAACTGTGCCGTCACCTGGCACGGGCGCGGTCAGGTGCAAGAGGTGGAGCTCGCCGCCCAGCGGGACGGCACAGTACTGGCCATCCGCTCTCGGATTCTCGCCGATATGGGTGGCCACCTCGAGCCATATAGCGCGTTTGTTCCTACCATCACCCCGGACCTGCAGACCGGGTGTTACCGGATCCCGGCGTCGCAGAGCACCGTGCTGGGTGTCTACACCAACAAGACGCCGACCGGCCCGTACCGCGGCGCCGGCCGCCCGGAGGCGGCCTTTTTGATCGAGCGGATGATGGACCGGCTCGCCGGTGAGCTGGGCATGGACCCGGTCGAGCTGCGCTTACACAACTTCATCGGGCCCTCCGAATTTCCCTACACCAACCCAGGGAAGCTGACCTACGACAGCGGCGATTACGCCACCGCGCTGCGGCGCCTGGTCGAGCTGGCCGGTTACCGGCTACTGCGCGAGACGCAGGCGAAGGCGCGGGACGAGGGGCGGTTGCAGGGGATCGGCCTCGCGACCTACGTCGAGATTGCCGCCGGGTCGCCCGCCGACCAGGCCACCGCGCGGCTCGAGTCCGATGGGACGATCACCGTCGTCACCGGCTCGACCCCGCACGGCCAGGGGCATCAGACCACCTGGGCCCAGATCGCAGCGGACCAGTTCGGGGTCTCGGTCGATCAGATCAGGGTCGTCTACGGGGACAGCGACCTCCCCGCCTACGCGGTCGGCACCTTCGGCAGTCGGAGCGCTGCCGTCTCGGGCGCAGCGGTTCACCAAACGGTGGCCGCGCTGACGACTCAGCTCCGCTCGCTGGCGGCGGCGGCCTTCGAGGCCGGCGTTGCCGACATCGTGCTCGAGGCGGGACGCCTGCAGGTTCGCGGGGTGCCGGCGCGGGCGATGTCGCTCGAAGAGCTCGCCACCTGGGCGATCCAGGCGGGCCGCCACAAGGAGCTCTCGGCCGAGCGGGAGTTTGATCCGCCGGGCGAGGTCTTCCCCTTTGGCGCTCACCTCGCGCACGTCGAGGTCGACCGGGAGACCGGGGCCGTCAAGGTGCTCCGCTACGTCGCCGTGGACGACTGCGGCCCGGTGATCAACCCGATGATCGTCGACGGCCAGGTGCATGGGGCGATCGCGCAGGGTCTCGCGCAGGCGCTCTACGAAGGCGCGGTTTACGACGAGGAGGGCCAGCTGCTGACCGGCAACCTGACCACCTACCTCCTGCCCACCGCCGCCGACCTGCCGATGTTCGAAACCGACCGAACCGTCACGCCGAGCCCCAATAACCCGATGGGCGTCAAAGGCATCGGGGAAGGCGGGACGACCGGGTCGACGCCGGCGGTCGCGAACGCCGTGATGGACGCCTTGCGCCCGCTCGGCATTCATCAGCTCGAGATGCCGCTCTCGCCGTTTCGAATCTGGTCGGCGATCCAAGCGCGCTCGTAACCCCACCCCGACCCTCCCCCGCGGGGGGGAGCGAGATTCCCCGGACCCCGCGCAGGCGAGCTTCCCTAGATCATCTGGCCCGTGACTCCGACTGGCTGAACCTTGAAGGTGACCCGGTGTTCGTCGGGTTCCAGCTCACGGAATTTCTTTCCCGTATAGCGTTGGGCCAGGCGGTCGATGAACTCGTGAGCGGGGTCCGGGATCATGCTGACGAGGCGGCCCCGGATCTGCGCATAGCGATCCGGCGTCTTCGGATCGACGAGAAGCATGGTGACGTCGCGGTCCCGTTGGAGATTCTTGGGCCAGGTGCGGCTGGTGTTGCTGTTGAGCCAGATGTAGCCGTCTTTCAGCTCGAACCAGACAGGATTCAGCTGCACCGAACCATCGGTCCGCTTGGTCGCAATGGTGACCAGGATCGGCAGCGCCGCCAGCTTCTGGACCGCCACGCTCAGCGCCGGCGCCTTCTTAACCCCAGCCATCGATGGCGCCGGTGACGCGGAGCGGCTCGATCTGGATCTTGATTCTCCCGGTCCGGGGGTTTTGATAGTCGCGCCCGAAGTAGCGGTGCGAGAGATGGTTGATGTGCTCGCCACCTGGATCCTCGGCCCAGTTGATCATCCGGCCTTCGACTTGCGCCCAGCGAAACATTTGCTTGGGGTCGATCAGGAGCAGCGTGATGCGTGGGTCGCGCTGCAGATGCTTGAACCAGCCGCGAGTCGTCCCGCCATTGATCCAGAAGGATCCGTCCTTGAACTCGAACCACACGGGCACCACTTCGACGCTGCCGTCCTTGCGGTTGGTCCCGATGATGGCGGGATAGACCTCCTGGGTGAAGTCCTGCATCTTGTTGCTGAGCTGAATTGCCATTAGACGACCTCCCATTTGAAGAGACGGGTGGCGAGCACGACCGCGATCGCGAGCCAGACGAAGATGCCGAGCAGATCGGCGCGTATCGCCCAGAGCGAGGCGCCGCCGACGCTGATGCTGCGCAGCGCGTCAGAGACGTAAGTCAACGGCGAATATTGCGTGATCGCCTGCAGCCATTCCGGCATGTTCGAGCGGGAGAAGAAGATGCCGGAGAGGAACATCAGCGGTAGCGAAACCAGGTTGGCGATCGGCGCCGCCGTCTCCTCACTCTTGGAAGCACCTGAGATCGCCAGGCCCATGGCGAGGAAGATGCCGCCCCCGAAAATGCCGACGATCAGGAGGTAGAGCAGGTTACCCGCGAAGTGGAAGTGAAAGAGGAAGAGGCCCACCGCGAGCAGGACCACGATCTGCAGCGCGACCGTCGTCAGCCTGGTGACCAGCTGGGAGAAGAAGAAATCGCGAACCCGCATCGGCGTGGCCATCAGGCGCCGGAGGATGCCGCGCTGCTTCCACTGGACGAAGGTGAACACCACGCCGAACAAGCCCGTCTGCATGATCGATAGGGCGATCATCCCCGGCACCAGGAAGTCGACGTAGGTCAGGTTGCGACTCTGCACGGGCTTGGTGTCCAGCGTCAACGCCGGCGAGATGCCGGCGAACGCGAACGACGCGCGATCGACGAACTGGTTCATGATCGCGATCGCGACCTGCGAATTCTGAGGGTTGCCCTGGTTGTAATAGGCCGTGATCGCCGTCGACCCCTGGCCGATCGATGCAGGAAGCACGGCCACCAGATCCCGGTTGCCCTGTTGCAACTCGTGCTTTTCGCCGTCGAGGCTGCCTGTGTGCAGCTTGACGGCCTTGATCCCCTGAAGGCTACTCAGGATTCTGCCGCTGACCTGGTTGTGCGCCTGGTCGACGATGCCGATATTGACACTGGGCGTGCTGTTCCCGAAGTTGATCAGGCCGAAGATGCCCATGATCATCAGCGGCACCAGCAGGCTGAAGAAGATCGCCCCGCGGTTGCGGAAATAGGCCTTCAGCGAAGACCAGGTCAGCATGACGAACGGGTTGCGTCTCACGTCAGCTTTCGCGTAGTCCGTGCCCGGTCATGTCGAGGAAGACGTCCTCGAGGTTCGCCGACCGTTCCACCCGTTCACCCTGGAACCCCTTGTCGAGCAGCCGCTGGATCAAGCTATCGGGCGGCTCCATCGCCAGGATCTTCCCATGGTCCATGATCGCGACCCGGTCGCAGAGGGTCTCGGCCTCGTCCATGTAGTGGGTGGTCAAGACGATGGTCCGCCCCTCCGCGCGAATCGAGTTCGCCAGCTCCCACAGGTTGCGTCGGGCTTGCGGATCGAGCCCGGTGGTCGGCTCGTCGAGAAAGAGGATCTGCGGCTCGTTGACGAGCGCGGTCGCGATGCTGAAGCGCTGTTTCTGACCGCCCGACAGCTTGCCCACCGTCGAGTGCGCCTTCTCGGCAAGGTCCACCTTCTTGAGGAGTCCCATGGCGTCGACCGTCCGCTTGTAGAGGGCGGCGAACATGTCGAGCAACTCCAGCAGGCTCAAGCCATCGAAGAAGGCCGACGATTGGAGCTGCACGCCGATCAGGCTCTTGACTTTCTGCGGGTCCTTCCGGACATCGATGCCGGCCACGAATGCCTGACCCTCGTCCGCATCCCGCAGACCCTCCAGGATCTCGACCGTGGTCGTCTTGCCGGCGCCGTTCGGGCCCAACAGGCCGAAGATCTCTCGCTCCTTGACCCGAAACGAGATGCCGTCGACCGCGACCAGGCTGCCGTATCGCTTTCGCAATCCGTCGACCACGATCGCAAAGCCCTGCGTATTCGTGCCGAAACCGGTCCCACTGGGTCGAGTGACAACGCTCATGCCGAAGCCATTATCGTGGCTGCCGCTGTTTTGCCTCAGGTCTCAGATCGCAGTCGCACCGAGCGCGCGTGCCACGGTAGCACCTCGAGGCGCGCCAGCACATCGGTCACCGCAGCGATGCTTTCGATGCCGCTGGCATCCACCATCTGCACCTGGATGGGCCGCCCGAAGGCGCCCACGCCGAGCGCACCGAAGCTGCGGGCGGCCCCACCGGTCGGAAGGACATGGTTGGCGCCCGTGGCATAGTCACCCGCGGCCGGCGGCGTGTAGGGACCCAGGAAGACGGAGCCGGCCGCGACGAGGTGGGGCAGCCAGCGCTCCGGATCGCGACAGGCGAGCGTCAGGTGTTCCGGGGCGAAGTCATTCGCGAAGGCGATCGCGTCGGCCATGGCACGGGAGTAAAACCCCCGCACCTGTCCGTCCGGGATGTCCATCAGCGCCGCCACGTCGGCCTCGGCGGTCGTCACCAGCAACGCGATAGCATCAGGCGAGTGCTCCGCCTGCGCACGAAGGTCGGCGGCCAGCCATTCGGCGTTGGCAGAGCCATCACTGATCACCACCACTTCCGACGGGCCGGCCGGCATGTCGACCGCGACCTCACCAACCACCTGCAACTTGGCCGCCGTGACGTAGGCATTGCCCGGGCCGAAGATCTTGTCGACCCGGCGGATGCTTTCCGTCCCGAACGCCAGCGCCGCGATCGCCTGGGCGCCGCCCATGGCATGGACCTCGGTGACGCCGGACAGGGCGGCGGCCGCCAGGATGGCGGGTGCGACCTGCCCATCGCGCTGCGGCGGCGAGCAGAGGACGATCTGCTTACACCCGGCAATCCGCGCAGGAATCGCCATCATCAGCACCGACGACGGATAGACCGTGCGACCACCGGGCACATAAAGGCCGACGCGCGTGAAGGCTCGCCACTCGCGCCATACCCGAACACCGGGAGCGACGCTCACGCCCTCCTCATGAAACTGCTGAGCCCGGTGAACCGCCTCAATCCGGCGGATCATTTCGACCAGCGCGTCGCAAACCTCGCGGTCGAGCCCGTCGAGCGCCCGCTGCCACGCATCTCTTGGGACGCTGCTGCTTGTCAACCGGACGCCGTCGTAGCGCTCGGTCAAGTCCCGGAGCGCGCGGTCCCCGCCGTCCCGGACGGCCCCAAGAATTCCGCTGACCTGGTCCTGGACCTCGGTTGTCACCGGTCGCCGGCTTACCAGTTGCCGGTAGGCCGCGCTCCCTCGAGCCGGAAGCCGAAACAGCTCGCTCATGACCCCAGCGTTTTCTCGAAGATCACGATCACGTCGGCGGGCACGAAGCCGAGCGCCTGATTGATCGCGAGCATGCCGGCGTTATCCGCTCGGTTGTCCGTGTGGACCAACCGGATCCCCCGTTGCGCGGCATACCGGGTCACCAGCATCTTCAAGACGCGGGCGATCCCGCGCCGCCGATGGCTGGCCAGCACTCCCGTATCGCCGACCTCGGCGTCGCCGTCCGGACGGCGCAGGAGGTAACTCAAGCCGACGATGTGCTCGCCCTCCCTGGCAACGAAGAAGCCATCAAGGAGGACCGATGGGCGTTCGAAGATGTTCCGGAGGAATATCGCCATAGGAGGATCCTGCCACTCGACGTGGGGCTCACGCGGCATGTCGCGCCAGATCGTCATGTTGCACCGATACAGCTCCTGACGAGTCCGCTCCCCATCGACGGCTGGCAGAGCGATCGTCTCGATGCCGGAACTCGTCAGACGGCGCCGAAGTCCGTCCAGTGCGCTGAGGTCGACCCTCCCGGGATTCTGGCGCGAGGTCTGGTAACGTTCCAACACCTTGAAACCGCGGTTTTGGAGCAGCGGAAGCGCCGTCGCGAGCCCGCGCTCGCGCGACTCAGTTTCTAACCACCTGACCTTCGCCGTCGCGGCGAAGCGCTCGACCTCATCGGCGAGGCGGCCGCCCAGCCCCAGCCGTCGATACGCCGGGACCACGGCAACGAATCCGTCGGCGCGATCGGTCCACGTGGCCCCATCCTCACCGAGCGCCGCCTCTGCCATTCCCGCGAACGCGCCATCCGACGTCCACGCACCGAGCCTCAGAATCGGCTGATCCACCGGCCGCAAGGTGTCCTCGAAGAGAAACTCTTTGACGTCCGTTTGCCAGTGTCTGGACTGGTTGGAGAGATCGAGCCAGGGCTGCAGGTCCTGGGTCTCAAGTGGACGAATCGAGAAAGCCGCACTCGTGCTGGCCATGCGGGCGCGGAAAGTGTACAGGCGGCGGTCGCTAAACCGCCGCCCGTATGATGCCGGATGATCTAAACGTCTTGACTTGATTGAGCGCTCAGGGGGGTCAACGTTTGACCCAGCGAGAGGTTTACGCGGTAACCGATCCCAGCGCTTCTTCGAGGATGTCGAGACCACGGTCCAGCTCTTGCTCGCTGATGACCAGTGGAAACAACAAGCGGATGACATTGTCGTAAAGGCCGGCCTTGAGCAGCACCAGGCCGTGCGCATGGCAGTAGCGCAAGACCTGGTCGGTCAGCGTTCCGGCCGGTTCGCGGCTCACACGGTCCATGACCAATTCCATCGCGACCATGGCGCCCAGCCCGCGGACGTCCCCGACCTGCGGGTGACGATCCCTCCAACCCCGCATGCGGGCCAGCGCGCGATCGCCAAGCCGCTTGCCGCGTTCGGGAAGCTCCTCCTCGATCATCACATCGATGACGGCCAGCGCCGCCGCGCAGGCGACCGGATTGCCGCCAAACGTCCCGCCCAGACCGCCGGGGTTGGTGGCGTCCATCAGCTCGCTGCGTCCGACCACGGCCGCCAGCGGCAACCCGCCACCGAGCGACTTCGCCAGGACGATCAGGTCGGGCTCGATGCCGGAATGTTCGACCGCAAACATCCTTCCGGTCCGGCCGAACCCGGTCTGCACCTCGTCGGCGATCAGCGGGATCTGGTACTCGGTGCAGAGCGTTCGCAGGCCCGGAAGGAAATCCGGCGGCGGGACGACGAAACCGCCCTCGCCCTGCACCGGCTCGACGAGGATGCCGGCGACCCGGTCCGCGGCCACCGTCGTCTTGAAGAGCTGGCGCACCGTCTCCACGCAGGCACCGCCCAAGCTTTCCGCGGCCATCCCTGCTGGGCGCCGGTACTCATACGGATACGGAACCTGATAGACCTCCGGCGCCCACGGCCCGAAGTTCTGCCGGTACGGCGCCACCTTCCCGGTCAACGTCATCGACATCAGGGTGCGGCCGTGAAAGGAGTTGTGAAAGCTGATGATGGCCGGGCGGCCGGTCGCCTGGCGGACGACCTTGACCGCGTTCTCCACGGCTTCGGCGCCGCTGTTGACCAGCAGAGCTTTCTTCGGATAGACGCCGGGCGTGATCTCGCAGAGCCGCCGGGCCAGGCGGACGTAAACCTCCGGCATCATCACGGGCCCGCCGGAGTGGACCAACCGCTCGGCTTGCTCGCGGATCGCGTTGACCACCCTGGGGTGGCCGTGGCCGACATTCATCACACTGATGCCCGTGGCGAAGTCGATGTACAGGTTCCCGTCGACGTCCGTCAGGGTGGCGCCGCTTCCCGAGGCGGCAAAGACCGGCATCGTGGACGACATGCCGCGCGGTAGGTAGCGATCCCGCTCTGCCTGAAGCTCTCGCGACCGCGCTCCGGGCCACTCCCCCATCGGAGATATCCTAAGGATCGCAGCGACCCTTGGCTGCGGAGGAGGAGAGTGGACACCAGCATGGCAACGGCAGTGAAGCGGCGCGAGATGTTCATCGGCGGCGAGTGGGTGCAGGGCTCCGGCAGCGAGGGACAGGCCGTCATCAACCCGGCGACCGGCGAGGCGATCGCGGAGGTGCCGAAGGGCACCGAGGCCGACGTCGACCGTGCCGTCAAAGCGGCCCGCAAGGCCTATACGGAATGGTTCGAGACCGTGCCCAAAGAGCGCAGCGAGGCGCTGCTCAAGCTGGCCGAGGCCGTCAACGCCGACGCCGAGGAGCTGGCCAACCTGGAATCGGCCAACGTCGGCAAACCGCGGGCGCTGTTCCTGTCGGATGAGCTGCCCCCCTGTGTCGACAACCTCCGGTTCTTCGCCGGGGCGGCGCGCCTGCTCGAGGGTAAAGCCGCCGGCGAGTACATGCGCGGGTACACCAGCATGATCCGGCGCGAGCCGATCGGAGTGGTCGGTTCGATCGCGCCCTGGAACTATCCATTGATGATGGCGATCTGGAAAATTGCTCCGGCCCTCGCCGCCGGCAACTGCGTCGTGCTCAAGCCATCCGAGTGGACGCCGCTAACGGCGCTGCGGCTTGCGGAGCTCTCGGCTGACATTTTCCCACCGGGCGTCTTCAACGTGATCACCGGCGACGGCGAGCCCGTGGGTGCCGGCATCGTCCGCCACCCCGGCGTCGACATGGTGTCACTCACCGGTGACGTCGCTACCGGCAAGGAAGTCGCAAAGGCCGCCTCGCAGACCCTGAAGCGCGTCCATCTCGAACTTGGCGGCAAGGCGCCGGTGATCGTCTTCGACGACGCAGACCTGGAGGCGGTCAACACCTGGGTCAAGATCGCCGGCTTCTTCAACTCGGGCCAGGACTGCACCGCGGCCACCCGCGTCATCGCCGGACCAAAGATCTACGACAACTTACTGTCCACCCTGACCAAGAGCGTCCAGGCGGTGAAGGTCGGCAACCCGCTCGAGGAAGGCATCGAGATGGGGCCGATGGTCGCCAAGGAGCAGCTCGAGCGCGTCGAGGGGTTCGTCGACCGGGCGCGCGAACGCGGCGCGAAGGTGCTCGTCGGCGGCGCGCCGATCCCTCGGCGTGGCTACTTTTACCAGCCGAGCCTGGTCACCGACGTCAGGCAGGACTCGGAGATCGTGCAGAAGGAAGTCTTCGGGCCGGTTGTCACGGTGCAGCGCTTCAAGGACGACAGCGAGGCGATCGCCTGGGCGAATGACGTCAACTACGGCCTGGCCGCCTCAGTCTGGACGCGGGACATCGGTCGGGCGATGAACGCCGCCCGCCGGCTGCAGTTCGGAACCGTCTGGATCAACACCCACATCCCGCTGGTCAGCGAGATGCCGCACGGCGGCTACAAGCAGAGCGGCTACGGCAAAGACCTGTCCGTGTACTCACTCGAGGAGTACACGAACATCAAGCACGTCATGACCGCCATCGACTGATACCCATCTGGGCTAGGCCCAGCCCGGAGACCTCAGGCGTGGGTCGGTACGCGGATCAGGCATGCCCGGGGGGAGGGCGCGGCCTGAGCTCCCCAAGCTGCCCTTGGCTGCCCAAAACCAATTCAATTCCTCCCACCACCATTTGGAAAGCGGATGCAGGTATGCCTCGAATGTCTCGTGCGTCGTGCCACCCTTATAGAGGTTGTCGTTTTGAAGATCTTCCAGGAAACCAACGATGGCCAGGTTGTGGACGTAGCTGTCTCCGCGGACGATGAAGTCTTCGATCAAGTCAAATGTGGCTGACAATGCCTCGCCTCGGCCGGTCGCCTTTAACTCGATGACATGGCGAACGAAGGCCGTCATGAGCGTGAAATTCTGAGGCTCTGCCTCATCCCCGTAGTCCTTCCAGTATTCGGCCCACAGATCGGATTTCTCGAAGGAAGGACACGCCTTCGCGACGCACCCAGATACCTGATCGCGGCTGATGGCTCCGTCTGCTGTCACGACGGCGGAGAGCCGTCGACGGTCACTTCGATCAGCGGGCTGTACTGGACCATGGTGTCGACGTCGGTGCGCTTCCAATTTCGCGCCACGTGCTCCAAGACCTGCCTGCGCTCGGCCTGATCGGTGATCTCGCGGCCGATGGCGGGTAGATCGGCGCGCGCCCCACGCTTCACGTGTAGCGTGAATTTCGGATTCGCGTCGAGGTTGGCCAGCCAGCTGCGGCGGCTTCGGGAGGGTTGGCCGCTGATGTAGAGCCGGCCGCCGATGTTGTGCATCACGATCTCGATCCGGCGCGGCTCACTTGTCTTGCGCCCGGTCGTCGTAATGTCGACGACCGTCAGCGGCCGGGAGAGGGCGTCGCGGACCTTGTCGTCGAGCGGTTGCGGAGCGGCCACTCAGATCTTTATACGGCTACGGCACCGCCGTCTGCTCTCCTGCATCTTCAATTGCCGGGGCCGCGCGCCCCACCCGAACAGGGGGAAACCCCCCACCCTGACCCTCCTCCACAAGGGGGGAGGGAAAAAATCTAGGCGCCGTCGTAGTCCGGAAAGTAGCGCTGAATTACCGAAAGATCGAACTCTTTGAGGATCGACTCTTTCGGCTCGCGCTCGAGAAGGAAGCCAAAGCTATCACGGACCAGTTCCTCAGCCGAGCGTCCGTGTCGCCACCGGTCGAAGTCCTTGCGCGACACGCGAACCACGTGATGGCTCGTGGATGTCGCGTCCGAGACGTCCACCGTGCACCGATATCCCTCGGCACCGCCCGCGCAGCGTACTTCGACTGGCACGGACTCTAACCCCCTCTTACGGCCGTGACGTTTGGTGTCTTCGTGCCACAAGGCTGGCAGATAGACCTGGTCCAGATCAAGGATCCGAGCGAGAAATACGAGGCGATGACGCGGGTCAGGCCCAGGGACCTGTCCCCGACCAACTGAAGTCATTCCGCAGGTTGCGCAACCGATGGGAATACACTCGACGACGGGATGACCGTCAGCGAGCCGACCGTCTATATCGACTTCCTCTGCCCCTGGGCTTACCGGGGGGCGATGTGGCTGGCCGAGGTAGAGAAAGCCGGCCGGATCCGGCCGCAGTTTCGCTTCTTTTCGCTCAGCCAGAACCATGCTGCCCGCGAGGGACCGCCCCAGCCACCCGCGTGGGAGCGCGACCCGCAGGCCAAAGGGCTGCCCGCATTCCTGGCGGCGACCGCCGCCCGGGCTCAGGGCGACGATGCGGGTGATCGATTTCGGCTCGCGCTTCAACGCGCGCGGCACGAAGATCACCTCCCCGTCGACCAGCGGGCGACGCATCGGGTCGCCGCTCAGCGCGCCGGCCTTGACGTGGCGCGCTGGGAGGCGGATCTGCGGGCCGTGGACTTCGGGACGCTCGCCCGCGAACACGCGGAGGCGGTGCGGCGCGGCGTGTTCGGGGTGCCGACGCTGGTCTGGCCCGAAGGCCGCAGCTACTACCTGAAGATCACGGACCTCATTTCGCCGGACCGGGCGGTCGCGCTCTACGACGCCATCGAAACGGTCCACCGCTTTGGCGAAGTGATCGAAATCAAGACGCCGGAGTCGGAAGGGACCCTGGCCGCCTGAGGCCTAGTCGACCTCGAACATCACGTCGTCGAGATAGCAGTACATCCAGTTCTCACCTGGCTCGAGTGACTTGACGATCGGATGGCCGGTGGCGTGGAAGTGCTTGGTCGCGTGCTTATTCTTCGACGAGTCGCAACACCCGACGTGGCCGCAGCTCTCGCAGAGCCGCAGGTGCACCCAGGTGTCCCCCATCTTCAAGCACTCCTCGCAGCCCTTCGTCTTCGGCTTCGGGTTCGTGATCAGCTCGAGATGCGTGCAGACCTGTGTCGTCGCCATCGTCTCATCCCTCCTTGCCGGCTATGCCGGGGTCGCCAGCTCGTTGGCAGCTTCAAACTGCCGGTGATACAGTCGCGCGTACAGGCCATTCTGCTTCAGCAGGTCGGCGTGGCGCCCCTGCTCGACCAGCTCGCCGTGGTCCATCACAAGGATCAGGTCCGCGGCGAGGATGGTCGAGAGCCGGTGGGCGATGACCAGCGAGGTGCGGCCCTCGAACAGCGGCCGCAACGCCACCTGGATCAGGTGCTCCGACTCTGAGTCGAGGTTGGAGGTCGCCTCATCGAGGATCAGCACCCGTGGATCCTTGAGAATGACCCGGGCGATCGCCACCCGCTGCTTCTCGCCGCCACTCAACCGGTGACCCCGCTCTCCCACCACCGTGTCATAGCCCTCCGGTAGAGACGCGATGAAGTCGTGGATGTAGGCGGCCCTCGCCGCGGCCACTATCTCGGCCTCGGTCGCGTCTGGCTTTGCGTAGAGCAGGTTGTCGCGGATCGAGGCGTGGAAGAGGAAGGTGTCCTGGAAGACCATCCCGATCTGCCGGCCCAGCGACTCGAGGCTGAGATCGCGAACGTCATGGCCGTCGAGGCGGACGGCACCCAGCTGCGGGTCGTAGAACCGCGGGAGGAGACTGGTCACCGTGCTCTTCCCCGCCCCGGTTGGACCGACCAGCGCCGCCAGTTGCCCTGGCTCGATCTTGAAGGAGATGTCTTTCAAAGCGGCTCGCGCGCTTGTCCCATAGCGGAAGGTCACCTGGTCGAATTGGACCTGGCCCTGAGCCTGCCCGAGCCGGAGCGCACTCGGCCTTTCATCGATCTCGACCGGCAGATCCATGTACTCGAAGATGCGCTGGAAGAGGGCCAGCGAGCCGACGACATTGACCTGCAGATTCGCGAGCGAGCCCACGGGACCATAGAGGCGCCCCAGCAGCACGGTCGCAAAGGTGACGACCGTGCCCAACGACTCCTGGCCGGTCACCACCAGGTAGCCACCCAACAGCCAGAGCACCGCCGGACCAGCCGTACCGAGGATGCCCATCAGCATGAAGAACCAGCGGCCGATCATCGACTGGCGGATGTTGAGCAGGCGAAGTTCGTCGTTGAGCTTCCGAAACCGGAGGGTCTCCGCCTGCTGCTTGACGAAGGCCTTGACCAGTTGCATCCCGGAAATCCCCAGCGTCTCCTGCATATAGGCCGTCATCTCGGCCAGCTTTCCCTGCGTCGCCTTGCGCGCCTGGAACGTGGCCTTGCCGACCTGGCGGGTCGGCAGGAGGAAGGCCGGCAGCACGACAAGCGCCGCGATCGTGAGCTTCCAGTCGAGCGCGAACATCAGGACAACGGTGCTGGCCAGGATGACCACGTTGTTGACCAGGCTGAAGATGGTGTCAGAGACGACGCTCTGCACCCCGTTGACGTCGTTACTCAGCCGGGACATCACATCGCCAGTCCGGGTGGCGGTGAAGAACGCAATCGACTGCTTGAGCACGCGATCGAACAGCTGATTACGGAGGTCGAACATAATGCTCTGGCTAATCCGAGTGCTGAAGTAGGACTGGACCACGCCGATCAGCCCACCAAGCAGCGACGATGAGACCAGTACGCCGATCAAGAGCACGACGAAGCCGAACTGGCCGTGGCGGCCGGTGAGGTAGTTGATCAGCTCGCGAGTCACAAGCGCCGGCACCAGGCCGAGGGCGGCGGCCGCCCCGATGCATGCCAGAACGATGAGTGAAAGGGGCCAGTACGGGATGAAGTAGCTGAAGACGCGCTTGAGCAATGGCCACTCCAGCTTGACCCCGGGTTCCGGCTCGTGAAAGCCGCCGTGCCACCAATACATGCTGGTTAGCCTACCCAGCCGGGGCCGCGTTTGAACGATTCCGCTAGCGTTAGCGTTCGCCGACCGTAACGGCGACGTCCTTGAGCTCGCCGGCACGGACCACCCCGACCCGGTGGGACGACCCGACGTCCAGCCCGCGGAGCTTGCCGAACAGTTCATCCAGATGTCGCACCGGGTCGCCGTCGACGGTCACGATGGTGTCGCCCTGCAACAGCCCAGCCTTCCCGGCCGGCCCGTCGGCCTCGACCGTGACGACCAGGAGACCGCTGTCCTGGCCAAGCTGATTGGCCAGAGCGTCGCTCAGCCTCAGCGGCTGGGCGCCGACGCCGAGATAGGCCCGACGGATCCGGCCATGGGCCCGCAGGCTGTCGGCAACCTTGTTGGCGGTTTCGATCGGAATCGCGCGGCTGACCCCACGCCCGAAGTTCCAGCTGTTGATTCCGATGACGCGGCCATCGGCGTCAATGAGAGGGCCGCCGGAGAACCCGGGCAGGAGCTCGGCCGTGGTCTGGATCAGACGTTCCATCTGGCCGCCCCGCCAGCTTCGAAACGAACCGGACAAGCCGCTGACGATCCCGAAGGTAACCTGCAGGTCGCCCGCCCGGCCGACGGCGAGCACGAGCTGGCCCGGGCGGACATCCGCTGTGCCGCCGCGCGATGCTGCCGGTGAGCTGAGCCCCTCGGTTTTCAGCAAGGCAAGATCCGTGCCTGGATCACGGCCGACGATGGCTGCCTTGACCGTGGCCGCTGCGCCGGTCACCTGGATGCCGTCGTCGTGCTCGATCACGTGATCGGCCGTCAGCACAAGGTTCTCGGCCCAGACGATGCCCGTGGCCGGCCCGCCGCGACGGGCATCCACCCGTACGACACTGGGCCCGCAGCGCTCCACCAGGGCGGCGATGTCACGCGAGAGATCCGAGAGGGTCGCCATGCCCTCACGCTATCGCGTGGACGCCTCGGCGGCATCACCCAGACGCCCGGGAGCCGGGTCACCCGTTAGGGCAGGTGTAACGGTTCGGTGTTGGACCGCGTTCTTAGAGCAGATTCATCGACCAATTCATCTGAGGGAGGACGACATCATGCAAGCCCTAAGGGGAACGCTCGCAACTCGCGGAATTTTGATCGTTATCGGGGCCGTGATCGCGATCGCGGCATCCGCCGTTACCGCGGTGGCGGTCCGGGCCGGTGCCGGCGGCGGATCGACGCCGGCCGCGGTCGGCGCGGGCAGCGTCGCCGGCCCGCGCGACACGGTGACGGTGGTCGGCGAAGGGACCCAGAATGCTACGCCGGATAACGCCCTGCTAAGCCTTGGCGTCTCGGTCAGGCGCGGCACGGCGGGAGACGCGCTGAACGCCGCCAGCGTCGAGATGACGTCATTGCTGAACGCGATCAAAGGCCAGGGCGTCCAGGACGTCGACATCCAGACGACTGGCATTTCCGTCTACCAGGACACGCAGTACGGTTCGATCGGCTATCGCGCAGGGAACTCGGTCGGCGTCAAGATTCACCACATCGCTAACGTCGGTACCGTCATCGCGGCGGCCCAACACGCGGTCGGCGACGACATCCAGCTGAACGGCATCTCGCTCCAACTCAGCGATAACACGACCCAGCTGCGGGGGGCGCGACAGGCCGCGATGACGGCGGCGGCGGCTCGCGCCAGGGAATGGGCGAACCTCGCCGGGCGTCACCTCGGCAAGGTGCTCTCGGTATCGGAAGTGGTCTCAAACGGGTCGACAGGGTCGCCATGCGGGGGCGGAGGCGGATGCGGCGGCGGGGGCGGCGCGCCGATTCAGGCCGGCCAGATGGGCGTGACGGTCGATGTGGCCGTCGTCTACGAATTGACCGACTAGAGCGCGATCAGGCGAGGTGTGCCCCGACTTCCTCGTGACAGTCGGGGCACTCTTCTTCCGGTCCCGGGGCGTGGCCGGCGTGTTTCGATTCCATCGGAAACTGCGCCGCGCGCCAGGCCGCTAACCCTCCGCGCAGCGCCCACGCCTGCCGTCCCTGCTGTTGGAGGAATTGCGCCACACGGGCGCTGGTGCCTTCCTCGGGTCAGGTGCAGTAGGCGATAATCTCGCGATCGGCCGGAAGGCTCTCGAAGTGCCCCATGATTTCTGCGGCCGGCCGGGCCGCCTCGATACCGCGAATGATCGGCTCCGGCGGGATCCGGATCGCCCCCGGAATGCGATGGCTGACGGCGGGATACACCAGCGAGCTGGTCACGTCCAGCGGGATCGCCTCGCCCGCGTCGAACTTCGCCTTCGCGGCTGCCGGATCGATCCGCGGCGCGATCATCATCGGCGCGGTTCGGGCGGCGCTTCCGGTAGAAGCCAGGGCAGCGCCTCGGCCATCGGTCGCACCAGCGTGACGTATTGCTCGTGGCTGAGGTTGTCCCGGGTCAAGATGCCGAGGGCGGCGCCGAGCATGGCACGTTCGGCCTTGTGCCCCATGTCGCCGTGCTCGGCTTTCCAGGAGACCAACGATGTCCGGCCTTCGGTGAGGTCCAGGATCTGCTTGCGCGCGTCATCCCAGGTCGCGCCACGGTTCGTCCGCTCGAGGGCGTGGATGGCGGCACGCTCGGCGTCGTGGAAGCGCTGCCGGGCGGCGGGGTCTTCGTGGCGGTCCCAGCCCCAGGCGGCACGCTCGATACCCGCGGGCGACAGCACGCGCGCATCGCGCAGCAATCGCTCGAGCCCCTGCTCGTTCTCCCGATAGCCGTACCCTTCGGCGTCCACTGCCATCGCTAAACCAGGATCCAGCCTAACCCAATCGCCCTGGCGACGGCTTCAGCGCGCGACCGCGCATTCAGCTTGCCCAGCACCGCCCCCGCGTGGAACTTCACGGTGTGCTCGCTGATCTGCAGCCGCCGGGCGATTTGTCGATTCGTCAGGCCGCGCGCCATCAGCTGCAGCACTTCCTGCTCGCGTGGGGTGAGGGTCTCTGTCGGCGCATTGACAGCAAGATCGACCCGCTCCTCTTGAGGCAGCAGCGTGGCTAGCTCCTGCCGCGGGATCGCCGCCAGTCCACGGGCGGAGGCCAGCAAGGCCGCGGCCAGGGTCTCTGGATCGACGGCGACGGGCAACAAGGCGGAGGCACCGAAGGCGAGCGCCTGCGCCAGCGCTCCCTGGTCGCTCGCCAGGGCCACGATCGGCAAACCGGGCTGGGACGAGGCCAGGCGAGCGATCTGGTCGAGCTCTTCGACCTCGCCTTGTCCGGCGTCGAGGAGCACGACGTCGGGCAGCAGTTGCCCGGCGAGGGAGGCCGCCTCCGCCGCGCTGGCCGAACCGACCATCTTCATGCGGGCCATTCCCTCGAGCAGCGCCGCCAGCCCGCCACGGGCCAGCGGATTGGCCGAGACGATCAGCACCCGAAGGTCGGGCGTGCTCATGGTTTCGTCCAAGGATAGGCTGGGGCGTCGTCGGCCAGCCAATCTCGAGTTAGAAACAGCCAGAAAGCCAGACCGGCATACCGCCCATACGGCTTGAATCGGCGCGTGATGGTCCGGTCGCTGACGGGCCGCTTCTTCCTGAGCAAGCGAGCGTACTTCGGTCGCGTCCAGGAATCGAGGATGAGCCGGTCATATCGGCCCAGCATCAACATGATGTGCGCTGCCGCGTAGGGGCCAACGCCGGGCAACGCCTGCAGCTGCGCGGCCACCTCGTCGTCCGGCAGTTCCTCGCGCGACCGTCGCGCAAGGTTCTCGAGGTCGACACGCCCAGACGCGACATCTTTGGCCAGCGCCTTCAGGTAAGAACCCCGATAGCCCGCGCCCGCAACCTTCTTATAGAAGTCGTCCGGCGCCGCGGCCATCGCCTCGGGTGTCGGAAAGGCGCGACCGTACGGACCAGTGGGCGGCGCACCCAGCGCCTTCTCGCCCAGGTGCTCCACCAGGGCGTTGACCATCCTGGTTGTTCCGCCCCACGAGGTATTCGTGGTGCAGATCGTCTTGACAACATCCTCGAACACGGTGGGACTGCGAACCATCCGGCCGGCTCCGCTGAGAACCCAGGCCAGGTCCGGATCCGCGGCGGCCACCGCGTAGAAGGGGGTCAGGTCGAGGTCCAGGCTCAGGACGTGCCGAACCTGCGCCATGATGGCCGCGCCGATCTTGGGAGTCGGCGGTCGACCGCAGACCTCGATAACGCCGTGTCGGGGAGCGGCCTGGGAAATCAACAGGGTCCGGGCGCTAAGCCCGGTCAGCGGAACGGTGATTTCAAAAGTCCACGCCTTCTCGTCGAGCCGCATCGGGGGCAGGGCCGCGATCCCGTGCGATAGGAACGCGCGTCGGAGGTCGACGACCTCGCCCGCCCGACCGACCAGCGGAAACTCGGCGCGCCACGGCAGGCTCACCGTGGAATCGGCCTGGTCCAGATTTGCTTTTCGCCGACGGCTCGAAAGCCCAGGCGCTCGTAATAGGCCGGCAGCCAGGAGTCGCGCGTGCACTGGAGAGTCAAGCGATCGCAGCCCAGTGCGCGTCCCTCGGTGCTCATGGCGAGCGTGAGCGCGGCACCCGCGCCCTGGCGGCGCGCCGACGGGTGCGTGTAGAGGCCATGAAGGTAGGCGGTCGCGCCGTGTTGGAAGAGGCCCACGTGAGCGACCGTCTGGGCGCCGTTCTTGGCGAGGTAGAAGTGGTGGGGCGTGTTGGCGGCACGCCACCGATAGAGTGCGATCAACTGTGCCCTCATGGGGTCGATCCACCCGTGTTCGTGCGTGTCTGCATGGATCAGCGCTTCGAAAGCCGCCCATGCCTTCTCGGTTCTAACTGGAAGGGTGGCGTAACCCCCGCCGGGACCCTCCTCCTCAGAGACCTGGATCATCGCGACTCGCGTCTCACTGCTGTACCCGGCGGCGATCAGCCGGGGATTCAGCGAGGCAATCGTGGCAGGGTCGCGGCTGCTGGCGCGAAACACGGTCGCCCCGGGAATCGACTCCCGCACCACCTTCTCCAGATCGGCGGCGTGCCAGTTCGGCGCCACCAGGCTCTCGATGCCGTTCAAAAAGAAGAGGTCGGGATACGTCTCGTTCCAGACGATTTCGCCGAACGGCCGGCGAACACTCTCTCCCCCGGCTCGCCCCTGGGCCGCTGCCGCGCCGAAAACCTCGTCAGCGAGCGCCTCGAGTTGAACGCTCAGCCGCCCCCACCTCGACCCTCACCCGCACCCGAGGGAGGGAGTGATCGCAGGTACTCGAGCGCTGCCAGGTAACCCTCGAAGCCCAGTCCGGAGATCACGCCTTTCGCTGCGGCGGCGGTGACCATAGCGTGCCGCTCGGGCTCGCGGCTAAAGATATTGGAGATGTGGACCTCGACGACGGGCTTGCCGGCGCCGCGCAACGCATCGGCGAGCGCCAGGCTGGAATGCGAGAAGGCACCGGGATTGATGATGATGGCATCGCACGGCTCCGTCTCGATCCAGTCGATGAGCTGGCCCTCGTGATTCGACTGCCGGAAGCGAAGCTCCATGCCGAGCTCTTTGGCGCGGCTGGTGAGCAACTTTTCAAGGTCGGCGAGGGTTTTCGTCCCGTAAACCTCGGGCTCGCGTCGGCCGAGCGTGCCGAGGTTGGGTCCGTTGAGCACCAGGATGTTCATTCGGGAAGCACCTCGGCCAGTGCAGCTCGCACGAGCGATGGATCGACCCGCTGGCAGTAGGCGGCCCGGCCAATCTCGTGCAGGAGGACCCAGCGCGGCTCGCCCGATTGGGATTTCTTGTCGTGGCGCATCGCGTCGATCAGCTTCGCATGAGAGACGGCCGGCCGGTCGGCAAGGAGACCCGCATCGCGCAGAAGCGCGTGCTGCGCCGCCACGCTCTCCGGCGTGCAAGCACCGGCCAGCAGGCTGATCCGTGCCGCCGCCTCCATCCCCCACGCCACCGCCTCGCCATGTCGCAGCCGGCCGAAGCCGCAGACGCGTTCCAGGGCATGACCGACGGTGTGCCCGTAGTTGAGGATCGCGCGCTCGCCCGTCTCCTGTGGATCGCGGGCGACGATGGCGGCCTTGATCGCGATGGCGCGCCCCACCGCCTCGCGAACGACGGACGAGTCTCCGCGGAGCACCGCCGGCAAGTTGACGGAAAGCCACTCGACAAACGATCGTTCGGCGATCAAGGCCGCCTTGATCACCTCGGCCAGCGCCGCGCGGTACTCCTCGTCCGGAAGGGTCACGAGGTAATCGAGGTCGCAGAAGATCGCACTGGGTTGATGAACGGCGCCAGCCAGATTTTTGCCGGCGGGCAGGTTGATCGCGGTCTTGCCGCCGATGCTGCTGTCGACCATGGCCAGCAGGGTGGTTGGCATCTGGATGTAGCGAATCCCACGCATCCAGGTTGCCGCCGCGAATCCCGCCACATCTCCAACCGCCCCGCCGCCCAGGGCGATCAGGGCGCCCTCCCGATCGACGCCGGCGGCCGCCAGCGCCTCGTAGATGCCTGCCAGCACGCCGAGCTCCTTGGCCGGCTCACCCGCCGGCACCAGGTGCAGGCGCGCGGAGATGCCGTCAGACGCCAGCGTCTCCATCAGCGCGCGGCCGTATCGCTCCCCAACCATGTTGTCGCTCACGATCACAACGGTTGGCAGGGAGGTGTACCCCCCACGCCGATCCTCCCCCACCAGGGAGGAGGGAGATTTCCCCCGACTCTCCTCCATAAGGGGGGAGGGAGGTTTCTGCGATACGGTCATTCGATGAAGCGCCGCGACAACCAGGCTGTTCAGGTGCGACCCCACGGTGACCTCATGGGGGGCGCTGGGAACGTCGATCCGTATCCGATGCAAGCCACCGCGGGACAGCCGGTCGTCGAGTTGCTGGGCGACCTCCGCCGGGTCGATGCCATCGGTCTTGATCACCAGGTCCGCCTCCAGGTACCGAGGGGAGCGGCGCGGCAGCAGCGAGGCGATGACGGACGGCGCACCCGGTTGCAGCAAGGGACGCTCGGTCGATCCGTTCAGGCGGCGGGCCAGCTCATCGGGTCCGGCGATCAGCGCGACGACACAGTTGCCGTCACGGATACGGGCCCAGCTCTCCTCGCGCATCGGCGCGCCGCCGCCCACCGCAACCACGGAGCCCTCTCGCTCCAGCGCGCGTTGCAAGCAGCGCGATTCGCGCTCCCGGAAGCCGGCCTCGCCTTCGCTAGAAAAAATCTCGGTCACCGACCGCCCCGCATCGGCCTCGATCAGGTCGTCGAGGTCGACAAACGGCCGGTGGAGTCGTTGTGCCAGGTGGGGACCCACACTGGACTTCCCGCTCCCCATGAAGCCGATCAGCACCACGTTGTTCAACGACGCATCTCCTGCAGGTAACCCTCGACATTGCGGTGGAGCTCCGCCATCGAGTCGCCACCGAACTTTTCGAGCAACACGCCGGCGAGGACGAGCGCCACCATCGCCTCGCCGACCACGCCGGCCGCCGGCACCACGCAGATGTCGCTGCGTTCGTAGTGGGCGCGGGCCGGCTCCTTGGTCTTGAGGTCGACGGTGGCCAGCGGCTTGAGCAGGGTGGAGATCGGCTTCATGTACCCATGCACAACCAGCGGCTCACCGTTGCTGACGCCGCCGGTCAGTCCGCCGGCGCGATTGGTCTCGTGCCTGAGTCGGCGTTTATCGTAGACGGGCACGTCGTGAACCTGCGAGCCGGGCAGGCTTGCTCCCTCCACCCCATCGCCGATCGCGACCGCCTTGCAGGCCGGGATGCTGACGATCGCCTGGGCGAGCAGGCCGTCGAGGCGAGTGTCCCATTGACGGTAGCTGCCGAGGCCAGGCGGCACGCCGTCGGCGATCACGGTGAAGACGCCACCCAGCGTGTCGCCGCGTTCACGCGCCCCATCGATGGCCGCGACCATGGCCGCGCCCGCCGCTCCATCCGGTGAGCGGACCGGCGATGCCTCAACCGCGTCCCACGAAATCGACGACGGCACGATTGCCTCGATTGCCCCGACGGAGCGCGTGTAGCTGCGCACCTGCATCCCGAATTCCCGAAGGAGCAGCTTCGCCACGCCCCCCGCCGCCACTCGGGCCGCGGTCTCGCGGGCGCTGGCCCGCTCGAGCACGTCGCGAGCGTCGTCGGCGCCGTACTTGAGCATGCCGGCCAAATCGGCGTGCCCCGGGCGCACCCGAGTGATCGGTTTGCGCTTGACCTCCGCGGCGTCGACGGCCATCACCTGCCGCCAGTTCTCCCAATCGCGGTTGGCGATCTCGAGTGTGATCGGCGAGCCCAGCGTCAAGCCCCCGCGCACGCCGGCCACGATGTGGGCGGTATCGCGCTCGATCGCCATTCGCCCGCCTCGGCCATGCCCACCCTGCCGCCGGGTCAGGTCCCGGGCGAGGTCGTCTTCGCGCACCGTCAACCCGGCTGGAATCCCGTCAAGGATCACGGTCAGCCTCTCGCCGTGCGATTCACCGGCCGTCAGCAAGCGTAAGGTCATGCGTGCACCACCCCGGCGGCCCGCTCGAGCGCGGTGCGCATCAGCTCCAGCGGTGCCGGCCGGCCGGTCCAGATCTCGACGGCGGCCGCACCCTGGTGCAGCAGCATCGCGAGCCCATCGAGAGAGCGGCGATAACGCAGGTCGAAGACGCGCTGTTCAGGCTGCAACCACGATTTACGTGGCAGGTCGGCGGGCGTGGCGTTCACGATCAGATCGGCCTCGGCGATGATGGTCTCCATCCGGTGGAGGCTGACCGCCTTCCCACCGTCCACCCCGAGGTCGTGGCAAAGGCGCTCGGCCTGACCGAGATTGCGGGCCAGCACCCAGACCATCGACGCGGACTGACGCAGGGCGGCAACGACCGCCCGGGCCGCGCCGCCGGCGCCGATGACCGCGACCCGGGTCCCCGCCGGGTCATAGCCGGATTCCTCCAGCGCACGCCGGAAGCCTTCGATGTCCGTATTCCAGCCCTTGAGACGGGCACCGCTGCGGCTGATGGTATTGACGGCCCCGACGCGTCCCGCCAGCGGATCCAGGTCATCGAGCCATGTAATGACCGATTCTTTGTGCGGGATGGTCACGTTTGCCCCGAGGATTCGGTCGTCGGCGCGGATTTCTTCGATTACCGAGCCGAGTTGCGCCCGGGTCACCTGGCGAGCGACGTAGCGACACTCGATTGCCAGCGCTGAGAAGGCGGCGTTGTGGAGTGCCGGCGACAGGCTCTGGGCAACCGGGTCGCCCAGCAGCAGCGCGACGGACCTGCTCACGGCCCGCACCCTGCCCTCCCCCGGAGGGGAAGGGAAATCGCGCCTAACCCTCCCCAGCAAGGGGGGAGGGAGATTTTCGGATCAGGACGCATGCGCCACCTCCCGCAGTTGCGTGAAAAAGTTGGGATAGGAGACCGCGACGCAGTCCGCCCCCGCGATCGTGGTCGGACCCGACGCGGTCAGTCCCGCCATGGCCAGCGCCATCGCGATCCGATGGTCACCGTGCGACTCGACGGGCGCGCCGCGCAGCCTCGCCGGCCCATGAATGCTGACACCGTCGGCACGCTCGTCGACGATCGCACCCATCCGACGAAGGCCATCCGACATGCTCGCCAGCCGGTCACTCTCCTTGACGCGAAGCTCCGCTGCGCCATCGATCGTGGTCGTGCCTTCCGCCTGCGTGGCCAGGGCCAGGAGCGCCGGGATCTCATCGATCGCGGCCGCCACGTCGGCGGGGCCGAGGGCGATGGCCCGTAGGCTGTGGCCGGTCACCCTCACCAGACCGCGCGGTTCGATCTCGGCGGAGGGCCCGTCGACATTGACCTCGGCGCCCATCGACCGCAGTAACGCCAGGAACGCGGTTCGGCTCGGGTTCAGGCCGACGTCGCGGACGATCACCGACCAGCCTGGCCGCAGCGCCGCCGCCGCCATCCAGAAGGCCGCTGACGAAAAGTCGCCCGGGACCGCCAGCTCGATTGGGCGCAACGGCTGATGCGATGGCCGGATCTCCACGTCGCGGCCCGCTGCATGGACATCGGTACCCATGGCTCGCAGGAGCCGTTCCGTATGGTCGCGTGTGGCAATGGGTTCCCTGATCGTTGTCGGGCCACTCGCAGAAAGCCCAGCCAGCAGAAGCGCGCTCTTCACCTGGGCGCTCGGCACCAGCAGCGAATGGCGGCGTCCCTGCAGCGACGTTCCGGTCACGGTTAGCGGTGCGCGTCCATCGTGCAATTCGATCCTGGCGCCCATCGTGCGGAGCGGCTCAACGACCCGCGCCATCGGGCGGAGGCGGAGTGATGCGTCGCCGTCCAACGTAGCGGACACCGAGCTTCCGGACAGCGTGCCGAGCAGCAGGCGCATGGTGGTCCCGGAATTCGCGCAATCGAGCGGCCCATGCGGGGTAGCGAACGACCTCAATCCCGCACTACGGATCCGCGCCGCGCCTCCGCTGCGCTGGAGGTTGACGCCCAGGGCACGGAGACAGCCGACGGTTGCTGAGACATCTTCACCCTCGGGAAGTCCGTGTATCCGGCTTTCGCCGTGCGCCAGGCCGGCCAGGATCAGCGCCCGGTGGGCAATCGACTTGTCGCCCGGGACTTGCAGATTGCCGGCAACTCGCGCGGCCGGCTCGATGGTCTGGGCGGACTCGACGTCAGCGCGCGGCATGCACGCCCTGCTGAAAGAGCTCGCCTACCCGGTCGCCGCGGTCGATACGCTCGCGATACGCTTGCAAGACTTCCGCGAAGCGATCGATCGCCTCGACCAGCGGGCCGCGGTTGGTCGCGGTGATGTCTTTGTAGAGCGCGGGATCACCCTCGGCCAGGCGTACCATGCCCCGAAATCCAGGGCCGCCAAGCTCCGGATCGGCAAACGGCCGCACCGTCTGGGCGTAGGCGATGCTGAGGATGAAGGCCAGGTGGCTGAGAAACGCCATCTGCCGGTCGTGCACCTCGGCCGACAGCATCTGCGGCCGCGCGCCGATCGCCCGGACGAGGCGGAACCATTCATCGAAGGGGGTGAGCTCCTGCCCATCCTCCGGCGTGAAAATCCAGGCCTCTCCGCGGAACAGCGCGGCATCGCTCTCGCTCAGCCCACTCCGCTCTTTGCCGGCGACCGGGTGGCCGCCGAGGAATCGGGACGCCTCGGGCAGGCAGCGCGCCCACTCGAGGACGGGGCGCTTGACGCTGGCGACGTCGGTGACTATGGCGCCTCGCCGGACGACGGCGGCGAGGCGCTCGAGCACGGGCCGGATCTGATTGATCGGCGTCGCGACCACGACGATGTCGCAATCCTTAAGGTCCTGGAGATCGGTCGACGCCCGGTCGACCGCGCCACGCTGCTGCGCCGCGACCACGCCATCGGCGTGGTGCGCGACACCTCGCACCTCGACCGCCCCACCCAGCCGGCGCAGCGCCAGGCCGAGCGAGCCGCCGATGAGACCGAGCCCGACGATGCCGACGCGCATCACGCCACTCCGGCGGTGCGGCGGAGTGCAGAGGCGACCGCGTCGACCTGCTGAACGAGGTGGGCGAACGCCTGCGGGGTAAGCGATTGGGCACCATCCGAGAGCGCCATCTCCGGCTGGGCGTGCACCTCGACCATCAGGCCATGGGCGCCCGCCGCGATCCCCGCCAGCGCCATCGCAGTGACCAGCGAGCGGCGGCCGGTGCCGTGGCTCGGGTCGACGATCACCGGAAGGTGGCTCAACTCCTTGATCAGCGGCACCGCATTGAGGTCCAGCGTGTTCCGGGTGTAGGTCTCGAAGGTGCGAATGCCTCGCTCGCAGAGGATGACCTCGTAGTTTCCCTGGCTGAGAATGTACTCGGCCGAGAGCAACCATTCCTCGATCGTTGCCGACATGCCGCGCTTCAGCAGGACCGGCTTGCGCAACCGACCGACTTCCGAGAGCAGGGGGAAGTTCTGCATGTTGCGCGCGCCGATCTGCAGCACATCGGCGATATCGGCCAGGGTGGCGATGTCCGCCGGCTCCAGCACCTCGCACACCAGCGGCAGGCCGGTTTGCCGTTTGGCTTCACGCAGGATCTCGACCCCGTCCCCCCGCAGCCCCTGGAAGCTGTAGGGCGAGGTGCGCGGCTTGAAGACGCCGCCGCGGAGCGCGTGGGCGCCCGCCATCCGAACCTGCCGGCAGGTCTCGAGAAACAGCTCCTCGCCGTCAACCGAGCACGGCCCGGCGACGATCCACACCCGATCCCCGCCGACGTCGTGGGCGCCGACTGTGACCAGGGTGTCGCGCGATCGGAACTCACGGTTGGAGAGCTTGAATGGCTTCGTGATGGGTACCACCTCGGCTACGCCGGGGGCCTCGGTGAAGAGATCCCGCAAGGCGAATGGATTCGTTCCGATAACGCCGATCACGGTTCGCTCGTCGCCGTCGCTCAGGTGAGTCCGGCAACCGTGGGCCTGGACCTGCGAGACGACCGCCGCCACCTGCGCCGGGGTCGCGTCATGCCGCATCACGATGATCATCCGGTCACCTTCAACTTCTGCGCGCCGCGCAGGTAGACGAAACGCATCGCCGATGAGTGCCGGTCGGTATTGACTAGCAACAGCACCCGGATGCACCGGGGAAGGCTGCGCGGGTTCGAGGCGGGCACGGACATTTCGTGGGCGCACATCAGCGGCACGTCATCCCAGCCGAAGCGCCTGGCCGCCGCCGCCGGGAACTCCGAGGTCAGGTCCGGGGTGGTGGTGAACCAGGCCGCCGCGATATCGCCGGCCTCCAGCGCGTTCTCACGGGCGATCTGTGCCAGCAACTCCGTGGTGGCGTCGACGATCGCCGTCGCGCTATCTTCTTCAGTGGTCGTCGCGCCGCGAATCCCTCGAACCGTCATCCTTGTTTGCCTCCTGGGCGCGCCAGGTTAATCGTTTGCTGGAGGAGGCCGGTGAACGGGTGGCGGCGGGAGGGGCGGCGCTAGCCCATCCCGAGCCGGTCCCGTGCCGGCCCGAGGTAGGCGTAAAAGTAAAAGCTCCCAAACGAAAGCCGCCGCAACATGTGCTCGGCATCGTACAACGGCTGCCTGCGTTTGGCAAGGATGGAAGTAACCAAACACCGCATTCGTTGCCAGCAGATCCTCATGACCCAATGGCCAGGGCATCGGCGGCAAGTGGTTCGTGGCGACGCCCGACCTGGCGGCGGCCTCGGCGGCGACTCTGGCTACCCGGGCCAAGCCCGGCCATACGCCGGCGTACTGAGTGGATTTCGTCAGTTCGCAGTCGCGGGGACCGGTGCCGGCGTCTGCGGCGCCGCGTCCGGCAGCATCTGCATCGGATTGACCGGACTGTTATCAATCCGCACCTCGAAGTGGGTGTGCGGTCCGGTCGAGTTGCCCGTTGAGCCGACGAGACCGATTAGCTGGCCCCGCTTGACCACGTCGCCCTCCTTGACACCGACCGCCAGGAGGTGTCCGTAGAGCGTCTTGAGTCCGGCGTCATGCTGGATGATGACGTAGTTGCCGTAGCCGACCAACGCCCCGGTGGTGTCGGTCATCGGCCGCGCGAGCACGACCACGCCGTCGGCCGCGGCGAATACGGGCGTCCCGAGCGGCACGGCCAGGTCGATTCCCGTGTGGAAGTGAGGGAAGCCGGCGTAGGCGGCTTCGAAGGCGTAGGGCGTCGGGCCGAAACCCTGGGTGATGGTCGGGTGCGGGACCGGCCAGAGCAACTTTCCGGTCGCAGTGAGCACCGGGTCCGCGGCGATCAGCTGCGCGGTGCGCTCGAAATTCTCCTGGGCGAAGACCGCCTGCTCGATCTGGCTGAGGATGCTGTCCGTCTTCATCTGCAGCAGCTTCGCCCGGCGCGCCGCCACCTCGGGCGAATCGGTCTGCATCGCATCGAGCGCCGTCAGCGCCTCGTCGATCGTCCCCTGAAGCAGCGTTTGGAGTGCCTGCTCGTTGGCGATCTCCTCGGCCAACGTCGTACGGAACAGGACCAGCCTGGTGAGCGCGTCCTGCTTGGTGGCGCGGCTGCGCACCAGGGTCGTCTGCGCATGCGCCAGCGCGACTTCATCGGTCTGGACGGCCCGAACCAGGTCCCGCTCACGATCGACGACGACGTTGCTGAAGCCAATGGTTTCCAGCAGGCCGCTAAAGCCGCCGGCACGGACGAGACTGACAAAGAAGTTGTCCTGATATTTGTAGAGCCGCCGAACGATGGCGGCGAGCTGGGTCCGGTCGGAGGCAAGCCGCGCGCTAACTTCCGCGTGCTGGGCGGTGACGGCGCTGATCCGGATGTCGAGCTGGGAGACCTGTTTCTCGCTGTCGAGGATCTGCTGGCCGAGCGCGATCAAGCCGAGCTGTGAGTCGTTCAGAGATTTCTCCAGCATCAGGGCGTGGGCTTCCGACGCGGTCAGGTCGCCGATCAGTTGGCCTTGCGCCTGCCGGTTCTGAAGCGCCTGGCTGGCCGGCGAGGGGCTGGCTGCGGCCGAGGCGGACGGAGTGGCCGCTGCCGTCGGGGTGGCGGCGGCCGAGGCGGACGGGGTCGCCGCTGCCGTCGGGGTGGCGGCGGTGACAGTGGTGGCCGGACTTGGGCTGGCGGATGGCGAGGTCGCGGGCGCGCTGGCTCCCGGGCCGGCCGTATCGGCCAATGCGCCGGCCGGCGCCAGCAGCAGTCCGAGCCCACCGGCGAGGCTCAGGGCGACGACCATCACTTTACGGCGCGACCGGACCCCGGCCGCCACAGCGGGTGGAGAGTTTACGGCCCTTCGGAAATCTTTACAACTGTTAAGTCCAGGGCGTGTGTTGCCTGCCCCGTCCGACCCCAATACGCATGCCTCCGTGGGCCCTTCCTGCCCGATTCGTATTCGAGAGCGGCTCAGCCCCTTCTCTGAGCGCCCAGTGCCTACTGTGCCCTATTTTTACCTTTTTGTCACTCCTTGACCGCTTCCACCTTTCGTGGAGGCCGATTGCGCTATTTGTTGCGGCCTAACCTGTGCTACCATCCTGAAAAACCAACTCGAGCTATCACGGGGGAAGTGATCTGGCACAGAGCCGGTTTTTAACCCACACGCTTGTTTTGTTAGCGGCGGCGCTGATCCCGGTACTGGCGGCCTTCGACCGACTCCACACCGATACCGCTTACGGCGCAAACTCCACCCCTTCGGTTTCACTGAGAACCGCCCACGTCGACGACGTGGTGCTGAGTCAGGGTGGCTTCATCATGAAGATGAGTACCTCGAGTGTGGACGCCCCGGTTCGGCGGGATGTCAGCTACTACACCATGAAGCCCGGCGACACGGTGCAGGATGTGGCCGGCCGCTTCGGGCTAACGGTCGATACCCTCCGCTGGGCCAACAACATTGCCGACATCACGAGCGTCGTTCCGGGCGAGCGGCTCATCGTCCCACCGGTCAACGGCATCCTGGTCAAAGTCTCATCGAACACTCAGGTGGGCGCACTGGCGATCCAGTACCACGTGAACGTCCAGGACATCATCGATTTCAACCTGCTGCGGGACCCCGACCACCTCAAGGCGGGCACCATGCTGATGCTGCCGGACGGTGTCGGACCGGCACTCGATAACGGCATTGGCAACAGGACCGTCCGCTCAGTCACCTGGAGCCGCTTCGGCCGCCAGGTGACGAACTACACGATCACCTACAGCAATGCGCCGGTCTACGGCTCGGGCGGGAAGTTCCCCTACGGCTATTGCACCTGGTGGGTCGCACACAAACGCTACGTCCCATGGTCGGGCGACGCCTGGCAATGGTGGTACAACGCCCGCCAGTTCCATTATGCCGAGGGCCAGGTGCCGCTGGTGGGCGCGATCATGGTGCAGGGCATCAGCTGGACCTCGCCGGTGGGGCATGTCGCCTACGTCGAGTCGCTGAATGCGGATGGGTCGTTCACGGTCTCTGAAATGAACTACGCTGGCTGGGGCCGCGTGGATTACCGAACGATCAAGTCCACGGTGGGACTCGATCTGCTGGGCTTTATTTACTAGCGGCCTTCAGGCCGCCGCGCTTTCGCGCGTGAGAGGGCGGGCGGCGAATGCGGCTCGTGCGAGCACACGAGCGCCGTTCGTATTTTGCGCGAGTGCGCCGCGAGTCGCTGGACGCCGCACCCGCCCGCTTCAGTCGCTGTGTAAGTGAAAATATCTGGCAATGGCTACACCTGAGGAATTTCTCGAAGAGACGCGCGAGCAAGGCCTAAAAGAACTCGAAGATTTTCTCCGCATCCCGAGCATCTCGAGCCAGCCCGAGCGCGCCGGCGACGTTCGGCGCGCCGCCGGCCACCTCGCTGAGCAGTACGAGCGAATCGGGCTTCAGAATGCCGAGGTCATCGACACGGCCGGGCATCCGGTCGTCTACGCCGACTGGCTGAAGGCGCCGGGGAAGCCGACGGTGCTGCTCTACGGCCACTACGATGTCCAGCCGGTTGATCCGCTGGACCTCTGGAAATCGCCACCCTTCGAGCCCATCCGGCAGCACGGTCAGCTGCTCGGACGGGGCGCCTCGGACGACAAGGGACAGATCGCCCTGCACTGGCAGGCGATGCAGGCGTGGCTCAACACGACCGGCGAGCTGCCATTGAACATCAAGGTGATCGCCGAAGGTGAAGAGGAGATCGCGAGTACCCACTTCGAGGAGTTCGTTCGGGCGAACCGCGACCGGCTGAAGGCCGACTATTGCGTCGTCAGCGACACAGCGATGGTCGCCAGGGGCTTTCCCGCGATCACCTACGCGCTCCGTGGCCTGATCTACTTCGAGGTCCGCGTCGAGGCCGCCACCACCGACATGCATTCCGGGCTGATGGGTGGCGTCGCGCCGAACCCGGCGCAAGCTCTCGCCGAGATTCTGACGCGCCTCAAGGATCCCGCTGGGCACATTCTGGTACCAGGGTTCTACGACGGGGTTCGGCCACTCAGTGAAGAGGAGCGCCGCCAGTTCGCCCGCGTGCCCTTCGACGAAACCGAGCTGAAGAAGACGTACGGGCTCGAAGCCCTTCACGGCGAAGCCGGCTTCACGCCGGCCGAACGCAACTGGGCGCGGCCGACGCTCGAGGTCAACGGCATCTGGGGCGGGTATCAGGGGCCGGGCGCGAAGACGATCATCCCGGCCTGGGCGGCGGCAAAGATCAGCTGTCGGCTGGTTCCTGACCAGGATCCGAGGGCAGTGGCGCAGGCACTTCGTAAGTACATCGAGGCAGTGAGCCCGAAGACCGTCCGAGTTAGCCTGACCGAGCTGAGTGGTCATGGCGAACCCTGGATCACGCCGGTCGATCACCCGCTGATCCAGGCAGGCCGGCGAGCGTTGACGCGTGTCTATGGCAAGGATCCGGCCTTGATCCGCAGCGGCGGATCGATCGGCGCGGTCGACGTGATGGCGCGCCGGCTGAACGTGCCCTGCCTGTTGGTCGGCTTCGTCCTGCCCGACAGCTTTGCGCACGCCCCCAACGAACGGCTCGATCTGGATAGCTTCTACCTCGGCCGAAGGGCCGCCGTCCAACTCTGGTCGGAGATCGCCCAGATCGGCGCCTAGGCTGGCCTACGCCTCCCGATGCCGGGGAATGCTCCGCGTCGGATAACCCCGGGGCTACGGCATCTGGAGCGGCGCCGGCTCGCCCGGTGCCGGGAACGCCCTGTCGAGCTCGGCAAGGTCCTGCTCGCTCAGACGGAGACCGCCCGCGGCGCGGTTCTCGCGAACATGCTCCGGCGTGCCGGCTTTCGGAATGGCGATCAATCCGTCCTGCCGGAGCAGCCAGGCGAGCGCCACCTGCGCGGGAGTGGCGCGGTGGCGAAGCGCGATGGCGTTCAGGGAGCGATGCCGAAGGAGCCGGCCTTCTTCGATCGGCGTATAGGCCATGATCGGGATACGGCGCCAGCGGCACCAGGGCAACAGATCATGCTCGATGCCGCGCCGGCTCAAGTTGTACAGCACCTGGTCGGTGGCGACGGCGGAGCCGCCCGGCAAGTCGGCGAGCTCCTCCATGTCGGCGACGTCAAAGTTGCTGACGCCCCAGTACCGGATCTTGCCTGCGCCCGAGAGGTTCTCGAAACCCTCGAGCGTCTCCTCCAGTGGCGTTTCCTCTCGCCAGTGGAGGAGATAGAGGTCGATCCGATCGGTGTGGAGGCGCCGCAGGCTCCGCTCGCAGCCGGCGACCGTTCCGCGCCGCGTCGCGTTCGATGGCAGCACCTTCGTCACCAGGAACACCTCGTCCCGGCGGCCGGCAATCGCCTCGGCGACGACCTCTTCGGCCCCGCCGTCGGCGTACATCTCGGCGGTATCGATCAGGGTCATGCCCAGATTGAGCCCGGCGCGAAGGGCGGCGATCTCTTCCCTGCGCCGGCGTGGCCGTTCGGCCATGCGCCAGGTCCCCTGACCTAGGATCGGCACCGCCTCGCCGGACGGTAGCCTGGTCGTCCGAATCGCAGCCAAAATTAGTTCGCGGCCGCCGGCTGGAAGCGCTGAAGGAGCTGTCGAGCGTAAAAGCGCTCCCACGGCTCGTTGGGTTTCGACCGAGTGAATTCGCGATCGAGGTTGACCAGCTCATAGATGAGCTCGCTCCGAACCGGCGTCGTGTTAAGAACGCTGGGAAGCTCCGATAGCCGGATCAGCCAGTCCGCATACCACGACGCCCAATCGGGATCATCGCCATCCACGATCCGATACACGATGTGATGAGTTTCCGCGGCCTCGTGCAGGAGGGCCGCGACCCGCTCGAGATGTTCTACCCGGATGTCCCCAGTATGGTCATCGGCGATCCTTATCCTGGCCGTTTTCCGGAGGCCCGTGGGGCAGGCCGGCCCGTAGCTCTACAAAGCGAGCCCGTAATTCGGCTTGACGTGAGGCCGAGGCCGCTCGTGGGAACCGGTCGGATCGGCGGAAACCGAAAACCGCGTCCCAGCCAACCTGCAGGAGAGCTCCCACATACTCGTCGATCCCAACGCCCTCGGCGCGAGCCGCCGCCTCGATGAAATCCTCAAGTGTGGGGTCGACGCGCGCAATAAGCTTGGCCATATGCTCCCTGTCGACGACGCTCGCTTCCCTGCATCGCACGATACCCGATCCAACGCGTCGCGTGCATACGCCTGGGCAGATAGTCCGAAGGCGTTTGAGCTCGCGCCGCCGCGCGACTACTCGGCTACGAAGCGATAACCGATACCGGGGACCGAGTGAATGTAGTGCGGTTTCTCCGAGTCGCGCTCGATCTTCTTCCGCAAGCGGTAGACGTGGGCGTCGACTGTGCGGGTCTCGATCTCGACCTCGTAGCCCCAGACCTTCCGCAGCAGCTCGCCGCGGCTCACCACCTGGCCAGCCTGCGAGGCCAGCAGCGACAGCAGGTTGAACTCGGTCAGGGTCAGGGCGACTTCCTTGCCCTCACGCCAGACCTGGCGGCTGTTCATGTCGATGATGAGGCCTGGGAACTCGAAGCGCGTCTTGGGCAAAGCCTGCGAGACCGCCTGCTCGCTTCGTCGCAGGTGCGCGCCCACCCGGGCTAGGAGTTCCCGTACCTCAAACGGCTTGGTCAAGTAGTCGTCCGCCCCCACCTCGAGCCCAACGACGACGTCGATGGTGTCGTTCTTCGCGGTCAGCATGATGACCGGCACCTGGGTGCCGTCGGCGCGCAACTGCCGGCAGACGTCCATCCCGGAAACGCCCGGCAGGTTCAGGTCGAGAATGACGAGGTCAGGCTCGGACTTCTCGATCATCTCCATGCCTTTCTCGCCTGTCTCCGCCTCGATCAGGGTGAGGTTTTGACCCACGCATGCCATCCGGACGACCTCCCGGGTCGGGGCGTCGTCCTCGATCATCAGAATCGTCTTCGGGAACGGCATTTCGTCGGGTCCTACTCCTTCTCCAGAAAGTTCGTCACTAGCAGCATGAATTTCTTCAGTTCGATCGGCTTCGCGATGTAGCCCGAGCACCCCGCAGCCAGCGCCTGCTCCTCGCTCCCCTTCAGCGCGTTGGCTGTCAGGGCGACCACCTTGATGCCCGCGGTGGCCGGGTCAGCTTTGAGCAAGCGAGTGACCGCTAATCCATCAACGCCGGGAAGCTGCATATCCATCAGTATTAGGTCGGGCCGGAGGTGGCGGGCCTTCTCCAGACCCTCCTGGCCGTTCGAGGCGGTGTCCACGGCGAAGCCATTTCCCTCCAGGACCATCCGGGCGAGGTCCAGGTTGGAGGGGTTGTCCTCTACCAGCAGCACCCGGTTCCGCTTGCTGGGGCCGGGCCGGAGCGGGAGCTGGACGGTGAAGGCGGTCCCCTTGCTGGGCGCGCTATCGAAGTCGATTGAGCCGCCGTGCAGCTCGACCAGTTTCTTGGTCAGCGCCAGCCCAAGCCCCGTCCCGGGATACTCGCGGTTGCTGGCGCTCTGCACCTGGTAGAAGGCGCCGAAGATCTTGTGTTGGAGATCCTTGGGGATGCCGATGCCGCTGTCCTGGACCGTGATCCGCAGCGCCTGCTCCTGGACGACGGCCTGGAGCTCGACTTTCCCCGAGGGCGGGGTGAATTTGATGGCGTTCGAGAGGAGGTTGTAAAGGACCTGCTTGAACTTGTTCTTGTCGGCGATCAGTAGCGCATCCAGCGGCTCGACGCTGGAGGCGATCTCGATGTCCTTCTTCATCGCCAGCGAGCGCACGACGTTGAGCACCTCGCGGACGGCGGAGTCGATCCCGAACTCCTCGTAGACGAGGTCCATCCGCCCGGCCTCGACCTTGGTCAGGTCGAGGACGTCGTTGATCAAGGACAGCAGATGCCGGCCGCTGTTATAGATGTTGTCGAGGCAGTCCTTGCGCTGTTTTTCGGTGATTTTGCCGGCCAGCTCGTCCCGAAGGAGCTCCGAGAACCCGAGGATGGCGTTGAGCGGCGTGCGCAATTCGTGCGACATGTTGGCCAGGAACTCGGACTTGAGGCGACTGATCTCGGCGATCTGGGCGTTGGCGGTCTCCAGCTCCCCGAGGTGGTCTTGCAACTGCTCGTAGAGCCGGCCGTTCTCGATCGCGATCGCGGCCTGGTTGGTAATGACCTTGAGGATCGCCGCATCCAGCTCGGTAAAGGGGTCGACCCGCTGGCGCGAGAGGGTCATGGCGCCGACGACCCGCTGCGTCGTCGCCAGTGGCTGGACCATGAGCGAGCGCGGCGATCGGCTCTGGTCGAGGATCTTGAAGCGCGGGTCCAGCGTGGCATCGACGATGTTGAGCGTCTCGAGCTGCTCGACCGCGTAGCCCAGGATGCCCTCCCCGAGGACGAAGCGCGCGATGTGCGGCACCATGTCGCGGTGCGGATAGGTCGCGCAGGCAGTCAGCTCCCGGCTACCCTCGTTGAGCAGGAAGACGGTGGCCGCGTCGAACTGCACCATCTGGGACGTCGCCCGCAGCATCGCATCGATGTTGTCGGTCAGCGACAGCGAACCGGTGAAGAGACCACCGAGCCGGTTCAGCAATTGAATCTCGGGGTCGGCAGTCACGTGCGCCACATTATAGGTCATGATTTTTGACAGAGCCGCGTTTGCGGTTGGAAGTTTCGATACTGCAACGTCACCCTCCGTGACTTCCTTTCTCCATCGTTGACAAGATTTCGAGTCGGGCAGTGTCTTGCGACCCAACCCTGCCCGCTAAGCTGGGACGCACCGTGAAGGCCATTCGATTTCACGAGCACGGCGGCCCGGAGGTCCTCCGCTATGAGGAGGCGCCGACCCCCACGCCCGGCCCCGGGGAAGTCCTGGTCGGGCTGCGGGCGGCCGCGCTCAACCACCTCGACCTGTTCGTCCGCAAGGGCGAGATCCCGGGTTCGCCCCTCCCCCACATCGGCGGCGCCGACGGCGCCGGGGTGGTGGCGACCAATGGCCCCGGAGCCGCACGCTACCCGGTCGGGACCCGGGTCTTCTTCGACCCGGGCCTCAGCGACGGTACCTGCGACTACTGCGCCCGTGGCGAGCACAGCCTCTGCGATCGTTGGCAGATCCTCGGGGAGCACCGGGATGGGACCTTCGCCCAGGCGGTCGTTATGCCCGAGATCAATCTGCGGCCCATCCCCGAGGGGCTGAGTTTCGAAGAGGCCGCGGCCTTTCCGCTGGTTTTCCTGACCGCCTGGCGGATGGTCGTCAGCAAGGCCCGGGTGAAGCCGGGCGAAAGCGTGTTGATCCTGGGCATCGGGGGCGGGGTGGCCCTCGCCGCGCTCCAGATCGCCAAGCGGGCGGGCGCGCGCGTCTTCGTCACCTCGAGCAGCGATGAGAAGCTCGAGCGCGCCCGCGAGCTCGGAGCCGACGTGCTGATCAACCACGAGCGGCAGGACTTCGCCAAGGAGGTGTGGACCATCACACAGAAGCAGGGGGTGGAGGTCGTGGTCGACGACGTCGGCGCGGCCACCTGGCCCGGGAGCATTCGCGCCGTGGCGAGAGGCGGCCGTCTCGTCACCTGCGGGGCCACGTCCGGCCCCAAGCCCGACGAGGATCTCCGCCGGATTTTCACCAAGCAGGTCACCATCTACGGATCGACGATGGGAACCCGCCATGATTGGGAGGAGCTGACCAGACTGCTCGCCGCCGGGGTGCTCCGCCCGGTCATCGACCGAACCTTCCCCCTGGACCAGTGTGCCGAGGCGCAAGAACGGATGGCTCGCGGCGACCAATTCGGCAAGCTGGTGTTGACGATTCCGGGGCTGTCGTGATACGGCACGCACTGACCGCCCTGCTGACGCTGACCCTGGTCGCCTGCGGTCAGCCAACGGCCCAGCCTGGACCGACCGCCTCCCCCCGTCACAATCCACCCCCGACGCCGACGCCCCTTCCGCCACCGCCGAACCTTCCCGCCGCAGCCGGCATCAACCTCGTGGCGGGCTTTTCGGCGTATTCCTACTCGCGGGGGCTGGGAACGACAACGGCCATGGCGTTCGGTCCGGACGGCCGGCTCTACGTCACGACCCAGAGCGGCGCGCTCGAGGTGGTCGGGTCGCCCGGCGCCGCGCCGCAGACGCTGGTCTCGGGCCTGCCCATCGCGCTGGGGCTGGCCTGGCGCGGCAGCGACCTCTTCGTTTCGGTCCGGGGCAGCATCCGTGCATACCAGCTCAACAACGGCGGCCTCACCGGCGGCCACGTCGTGTTCGGCGGTCTGCCGGTCGGCCGTCGCCAGAACGACTGGATCCTTCTGCTGCCGAATGGCGACGTCCTGCTCGGGGTGGGCTCGACCTGTGACGTATGCAACGAGGCGGACTCGAGAAGCGCGAGCGTGCTGCGCTTCCATTCCGACTGGAGCTATGGCGGTGTCGTGGTGCGTGGCAGCCGAAATCCATACGGACTGGCGCTGCGGGCCTCGACCGGCGATGCCTACGTCACGATCAATGGCCAGGACGACCTTGGTGCGCAGCCTGCCGATCACGTGTTACGCGTGGCGAACGGCGAGGACGCGGGCTGGCCGCGTTGCTGGCCCGCCTATCCTGATGCCAGCCTGCGCGGCAACTGCGCTGGGGTGGCATCCCCGATAGCCGTCTTTACGCCGCATTCCTCCGCTGACGGCATCGTCTTCTATGAGGGCAACGAGTTCGGCGCGGACTACGCGGAGAACGCCTTCGTAACGGAGTGGGGGGCGAACGTCGGGGGTCCGGTCGGCCGCCGCGTCGAGCGAGTCGTGCTCTCGGGCTCCGGGGCGAGCGAGCACGGCCAGGTCAGCGATTTCGCCACCGGCTTCTCCCATCCACTCGCGATCACCGTGGCGCCGGACGGCGGCCTGCTGGTCGGCGACTATGGCACCGGGCAGATCGTCGAGATCTTCCGCACGAGCTAACTCTCACCCTCATTCCCCGCGATGGGGAGGGGATTTTGAAAGAAGCCGGCGGTCTGCCCGTCGCACTGGCTATCGGGTTCGCGGATCGGTTCAGAGACCTGACGGACTGGCTTGCCCAAGGCGAGGCAAGCGCCAGCCAGGGATACCTCGCGTCCGAGGGCGGCCCGCTGCACCGTCCCAGCCGGGAATGGTATGGGCAGGTGATGCCGGGATCGTGGGCGCCCAACGTCGACGGTGATGGCGTCGACGGCAAGCTCGCCGGGGTCGCGGTCATCCGCGTGCACGACCCGGCGTTCGACGAGAACGTCTTCCTGGCGCAGGTGCAACGACTTTTCTTTGCCGTGCTCGCAGCCTGGTCTGCGCTCAAGCCCGCGCTTAGCCAGGGCGTGATGGCGTCGTTGATCTGGGAGGAGCAGAAGGCTCAGATCAGCGCATACAGGGAGAAGGGCTGGCGCAACGCGCTCGACAACCTGAGCTTCACCAGCGGGGTGGTGGCCGGCGCGCTCGGCGACAGCGGCTTCGACACCGTTACCGTCCGGATCAATGCCAGCTCTGCGGATTACGACCTCGACGCGGGTGGACGGGTCATCCGCGGCGACACCCATCCCTGGGGTTGGACGGAAGACTGGATCTTCCAGCGACCTTCAAGCGCGGTGACCGGTCAGCCGGGAACCATCACGGCGCAGGCGTGTCCGAACTGCGGCGCGTCGGTCAACGTGGACATCACCAGCATCTGCCCCTTCTGCGATGCGGCCGTGATCAGCGGCAAGTTCGGCTGGTTGCTAACCCGGATCGATCGGGTCTGAGTCGCTCAAAGATCAAAGACGTTCGTGGCGCTCGGATGCTGCGCCACGAGAAGTTCGCGAGCCTTGTCGCGGCTCGCGAACTTCAACGGCCGAGCCCCATCCGTTCTCGGGGACGCGCGGACACACGCTCTCAAATGGCGAGCGAGCTGCGCGCGTACCACACTGGCGCGGTATCGGCGGAGGGGGCTCGGTGTCAGGCGCTTTTGGCGCCTGAAAACGGAAAACCGACCATCGCTCAGTGGTCGGTTTTCCTGCCCCGTCAGGGCCGCGCCCGCCGGCAGGCGAGCCCGCTTATTGTCTCATTGCCGGGGGCCCTGTGGCTGTCCCATTTGGCGATTTGATCGCTCCCAGAGTTCGGGAGTTGGGCGCATCGGTATCACCTAATGCGATAATCAAAGTGCCGGTCTAAAGGGCACCGGCTTCGCGCAGGCTCCGGAAGCGCTCGGTAGATACCACCAGGTGATCCAGAACCTCCACACCGAGTAACCGGCCGGCTTCCTGGAGATGGCGAGTCACCGCCAGGTCCTCCGGGCTGGGGGTCGGATCGCCCGAGGGATGGTTGTGGGCGAGGATCACGGCGGCGGCCCCCAGGGTCAGCGCCGGCCCGAAGACTTCGCGCGGCTGAAGGGCGGCAACGTTGAGACCGCCGACGGCCACCTTCTCGCAGCCGACCGGCTGATTGCGGCTATTCAGGTAGAGCACGGAGAAACACTCCTTCAGGCTGGTGCGCAGATCCTGGAACTGCAGCAGGGCCTCCCTGGGCGAGGTGACCGGCGGAGCGGCGCTATCCGCTGGAATATGCCAGCGTCGCGCCAGCTCGCGGACCATCAGCAGCCGGCGGACCTGTGCTGGCCGGAATCCATGCCGACGCGCTGCCTCCCGCAAATCGCTGGGCGGGCGCTCAGCGATGCCGCCCTCGGCGAGCAGCGCCTTCACCCCCGTGAGATCGCCACGCTGGCCGACCAGCGCGGCCAGCAGACCAGGCTCGTCCGGCGTACCCACGGCGTTATGATACTACAAATCTGTGTATCTGTCGACGCCGAGCATCAGCGATGGCTGAAGACTGCGATCAGGACCACCGCCAGGAGGATGATGATCAGGACCGCGGCGCCCACCCCGACGAGCAACGCGGACATGTTGATGGTCGTGTCCCTGATCGGCGGCTGGACCGACATCGGTGGGCCGGGCTGGACCGGCGAGCCGGCCCCCGGTGGGAGGGGCCCTCCCGGCGGCGGAGCTGGCCGATCGACAAAGGCGCCGGGCGGACCGGGGGATTGCGGTGCAGGCGGCTGCGACCAGCCGCTGCGGTCTGCTCCACCGGGGGCCGCGTGCGGCTGCGAGAGCGAGGGATCCGGAACGCGCGGCGCCAGCGGGGACACTACGGTCGGGTCGGGCGCCGGCTCTTGCGCGGACGATTGGTCGGGTTCGCTCATCCTTGCCACTCCGATGCTTGTGTAATGTTGTCGAGGACCCAGCCGAACTGCCCGCTGGTCACCGTCGCCTTGCAGTAGCTGCACACCCCCGACTCGTTGATCGACAGCGGGGCGCCGCAGTTGGGGCACTGGGTGACCTCGGCCCCTTCGCCCGCCTTCGTCCGGGCAGAACCACTTCGAATAAAGGTCCAGTACTCGGTGAAGTTCTGGTTCTGGCGCGAGCCGTAGATGACTTTGTTCGTGGTGGTGTCGTCCACCTCGTAGTCCGCAGCGCTGGCGTCGATGCGGACGGTGATGGAATCGAAATTCGGATCGGTCTGCACCTTGACGATCTGGACCCCACCGATGACCAGGTTGTCGAGGATGTTCTTTTTGTGCGCCGCGATCATCGCATCGATCTGCGTCTTCCACCGGTGGTAGATGCCGTCGGACATGTACACCCGGGCGGGTTCAAGGTTGCGGTCCATCCAGGCCTTCTGCAGAGCGAAGAAAGCGGCCTGCGCGCGGTCGAGGAACATCTGCTGGTTGAAGTTCGGGTCCTTGGCCTGCAGCGCCGCCAGATCGTCGCTCAGCGTAGAGCGCATCTGCGCCATGGGGGCGTAGGCCGGGCCCCAGTTCGATGCCTGCATCGGATTGCCCAAGCTCATTCGCCGGTACACCTGCCACAGGGCGAAGAGGATGAAGAGAAAGAAGATGAACCCACCACCGCCACCGCCGAAGAAGAGGAACGGCAGCAAGAGACCGCCGCCGCCGAACCCTCCCCCGCCGTAACCGCCGCCGTATCCGCCACCGCCAAATCCACCGCCACCGCCGAAGCTCTGACCGCCACCGGCGCGGGCCAGCGCCAGCAGCGGGCTCATCAGCAGGAGCGTCAGCGCCAGCAGCGCCGCCAGGCCCAAACGCCGCCTCGGCCTCACTGGTCCGGTGCCGGTGTGCCTCCGCCGGTGAGTGTTTGGCCGCAGTTGGTACAGAACTTCGCCGTCGCCGCATTCTGGGTAGCGCACTTGGGACAGGCCACGGTGGCGCCAGCCGGCGCCGGGCCCGGTGAGAGCGCCTGGCCGCAGCTGCTGCAGAATCTGGCGTTCTCGGCGTTCAGCACGTGACAGTTCGGACAGCGGACCTGGATCTGGCCGCCGGCGGCCAGCGTCTGACCCATTTGGCCGGCCACCAGCCCGCCCATACCGAGACCGACCCCGAGGAACGCCGGGTTGACGCCCCCGCCCTGACCAGGCCCCTGGGCGAGGCCCTGTCCGGCGCCGATCATCGCCTCGCCGGCCGCATACTGCTGGAAGCCGCCCGCCAGCTTGGTGTACTGGACGTCCTTGAGGAAGGTCTTCAGTTTCTCTTCGTCCTCGGGCTTGAGCGTGATGGTGAAATTCCCGAGCCGGACGATCTGCAGGCCGTAGCTGTTGATGTTGCGCTGCACCTGGGCGATCGTTTCTGATTCGATCTCGTCGGTGTGCGCCGCAATGCCGAGCAGCGGCCAGCCGTTGCTGACGACGTGCGCTACGACGTCGGTCCGCAAGGTCTTGAGCAACTGCTCCCGCATCCAGTCGGTGATCTCGTCATTGGTCGAGAGATTCTGGGTGCCGACCAGGTTGAGGATCAACGACTGTGGCTCGATCACTTTCAGCGAGTACTCGCCAAACACGCGCAGCCCGACGCCGAAGTTCGTCTGCGGATCGACGACATTGTCGATCGCCCCGCCGAAGGGAAGGTTGGGGAACTCGCGGGTCGAGATGAAGTAGAGCTCGGTGCGGAACAGATTCCCGCCGCTGGCGGCGTCGACGAGCATCCCCAAGAATGGGATCTCGGATGAGTCGAGCGTCACTCGGCCCGGCTGAATAGTGCCCTGGACGCGGCCATCGCGGAAGAAAACCGCCAGCTCGTCCTGTTCGACAGTCAGCTGCGTCAACTTGCGAATGTTCGTATCGGGCCACTTGAACAGGATCTGGCCCTTTGCCGTGTCTGGCCGGACGATGAACTCGCGCCGGACTTCCTGGCTGAAGATACCCATCTAAACCTCCAATTCTGGATCCCGGCGGTTCGCCGCCAGTCCGCGTTATAGCAGAAAAACGGCAGATCCAAACAAGTCCTTCCCCGGGGGCCGAGACGCTAAACGAGCTGTGCCACCGCAAGATACCGGCGGCCACGGTCTTTCTCTAGACAGGATGGCTGCGCCCCAACCGCGCCCGGCAACGGCCAGGCCGGCTGGGCGGTTCCGGCTCGCCGTTGACCTGCCCAGTACCACCATCTTGACCCTCGCTGTGGCGGGACTGGCGGCACTCGTGATTTTCGATCTGTCGCCACCGCTGGCTTTCAACGACGACTGGATGTACTCGTGGTCGGTGCGGCAGCTGGTCGCGGGACACGGTCTGCACAGCTTTCCGGAAAGCACGGCGCTGGCACTGGCACAGGTGCTCTGGGGCGCCGCGTTCAGCCTGGGGCATGCTGACCAGCGCCTGCTCCGACTGAGTGTCGTGCCCCTGGTATTCCTGACCGGGTGGTGTAGCTACCGGCTGGCCCAGCGGCTGGGCGCCGACCGGTTCTGGTCGTTAGTCGCGGGCGCGGCGCTGCTCGCCTCGCCACTCTTCATGGCCAACGCGACCAGCTTCATGAGTGACAACTTCTACGTCGGGATGGTGATGGCTGTTGCCCTGGCGGGCCTCGCGTGGATCGCCAACGGGCGCTGGCGCTGGCTTTGCGTCGCCCTCCTCGTGCTGGCACCGCTGCAACGACAGGTGGGTCTCGCGCTCGTTCCCGCGCTGACGCTGGGGCTGCTCCTCTGGAAGCGGCCGACCTGGGGGCGGTCAGACAGCCTGGCGTTGGCGGCGATCTGGATCCTCCCGCCAGCGGCCCTGCTGGCGGCCGGCCGGCTCGCCGTCAGCCAGCCGCTCTATTCCGTGGTCGGGCCGTCGCAGCTGAACATTGGGCATGCGATCTTTCCGCTGCCCGCCATGCTGGGGCTCGCGCTAATCCCCTTCGGAGCGGCACTCGCCTTCAGGCCGGCGGCCCCGGGCCGCGAGAGCGGGTGGTCACTGGCCTGGGCTGGGCTCGGGGTCGTAGGCGCCGTCGGGTGCCTGGTCGACCTGGCCCAGTTTGGGATGACCTTTCCGGGCAACGTCTTGAGCCCACTCGGGTTCACCGCGATCCTCTCGGGATCGAAGCCGCCGATCTTTCCGGGTCCGGTCTTTCGGGCACTCGAGATCGCGGCGGTCACGACCTTCGTGCTCTTGTTCCTCCTTCGCAGGCGCTGGTGGACCCCACGGGCGCTTGGGCCTGATGCGTTCCTTCTCGTCCTGATCAGTGCCTCGCAGTTCCTTCCGCTCCTGGCCGTGCAATTGTTCATCTACGACCGCTACTTCTTCCCAGTGATCGCACCGCTGGTTCCCGTGATTGCGGCCGTGGCCGCTCGCGCCCACCACCAGGGCGCAGCCAGGGCCTGGGCGACTGCCGCAATCGCCGGCGGGCTACTGCTTTACGTGATCGGAGAACAGGATTACCTGGCATGGCAAGCCGCACGCGACCGGGCCGCGCTTCTCGCCTACCGGACGGCTCCGCCCGGCCAGGTCCAGGCCGGCTTCGAGGCCAACGCCGTCTACGTCGAACTGCCAACCTATGAACGAACCGGGCATGCCGACTTGTTTGCCATCCTCGGCCCCGCCCATCCACAAATCACGCTGCTCTTTGGCTCGGCCGTGGACCCGCGACCCGGCGTGTCCTATTCATCTCTTGCTCCCGGCCGAATCGTGCTCGCTCACTCGTCTCCCAGCCGATGACGGCCCGCGCATAGCCGCCGGCCGCAGCGCCCTGGCACGGATAGGGCGTGCCCGCTCGACATTCTTCCGATCAGGTCTTGCGAAGCACCGCCAGGAGCGACGTGCCCGCCGGCACGTGGCGGCGGATCGAGAGCGAACCGGACCCCAGGGCGAAGAGCCCGTGATTGACAATCGGCGGGAGATCGGGAAAGACTGCGGACTCGTCAGTAACACCGCCATTCGATGAGCCTTTCCGTAGCCATTTCCGAAGAAGCGCGAGTGGGATCATCTCTGGAAAGAGAAAGCTCAGTTCGATGACCTGGACCGGTAACCCGCCGATCGCGCGTCTGAAGCTTGCCCGGTCATAACGCCGATGATGACCCAGCGCGACATCCCACCCCGACCATAGCCCCATCATGGCCGGCACGGTCACGATCAGTGTCGAGCCCCGAGCCATCTTTTGGAGCAGCTCGCCAAGGAATCCGTGGTCATCGGCTTGATGCTCCAACACATCGAGCAGCGCCAGGTACTCGATGGCCTCGTACGAGCCCAGCTCTGTGGCATTGGCCGATACCCCATAGGTGGACCCGAGTTGGCGTTGCAGCGAGTCGATGGGTTCGAGGAACCGGTACGTTGCCAGGGGAAAATCCCGGTGAAGGAAAACGCCGAGCAGGCCGGCTCCGGCCCCTATGTCGAGCAACTGAAAGGGCACGGAGTGCGGCAGATGTGAGGCGACGGCCCGCCACCGCAAGCGGTGCCAGAAGAAGTCGCGAGAATGTTCAATCTGCCGACGCAGATGCGCTTCGAGGCTGCTCATTGTTGCGGTGTTCCAGGTTCGAGAGGGAAATTCCCTGCGACTGGGAGAAGACGGCGAAAAGGACGATGAAATTGCCGAGAGCGACGAATGACAGCATGAGGACGAGGAGCAATGTCGAGGTCGCCCACCCCGGGATGGCGGCTTTTGTGAACAGGCGGACGGCAAGCACAACGATGGACAGCATCATCCCACCGCAAAACGTGAGGAAGAAGGCGAATAGCGCCCTGATGGCGATCCGGTCCGCCAAGGGCATGAGCATCCGCAGGCCGTGCATGAAGAGTTTCTGGTAGTTCATCCGCGACTGGCCCGCGTACCGCGTGCCCCGTTCGCACGGGACATACGTCACGGGCAGGTTCAGACTGACCAGCGTTGATGAATAGCACAGATCGAAGTACGGGTGGAGGATGGCGTGGCGCGCGAACCAGCCGCGATAGGCTGCGTAGTTACCGGTCCGTACGGAGAGGCCGGTCAGTAAACGGAACAGCACTTTGAACGCTAGGTACATCGCCTTGAAGACCAGGGTCTCGTGGCGACCGGTGCGGAGGGCCAGCACCACGCGGCGGAGGTCGGCGGGCTCTGCCAGCATTGGCGCGAGGAGACGGGGGAGATCCTCAGGGCGGTCTTCTCCGTCCGAGTCCAACGTGACGACCAGATCGGCGTCAGCGATTTCCGGAGTCACGGTTCGAATTCCATAGACAATCGCACGCTGGTGGCCAAGGCTGAAGGGCGGCTCGACGACTGTGACGTCGTGCAAAGCCCGCAGCCTCTGGATCTCCGGGTCGAAGCCGCCGGTGTCGTCCACCGCAACGAGACGGAGACGGGTGCGGCGGAGGACCAGATGCCGCGAGATGATCTCGAGCGTGCGTTCCCGGAGCCTGACGAACGACTCCACGTCCTGATACACGGGTGTGATCATCCAAAGGCTTCGGCTCTTCATGCCCATCCGATTGGGAACAGCATTTCTGGCTCGCCCCTAGGACGGGGCGAACACTCCAGGCCGCCAGCACGAGATCCGTCCAACTCGAAGGAAGTCCGAAGGAGTTGGCGCCCCTGCGGCCGCAGCCGGGCGCGGGCCGATGCCGACGGTCACGAAATTGATGACGTGATGGTCTGGGGGTTTATTGCTGGGCAGCTGGGCCGGCCGCCCAGCCGCCATCCACGGCCACCCAAAGCTCACCGATCAGCGATCAGGAAAGGATGGCTCCGGAGCCCGGATTCGAACCGGGAACCTCGGCGTTAACAGCGCCTTGCTCTACCGTTGAGCTACTCCGGACTGCCAGGCGCGAACCAGTATATCGGTCGACTTCCGTCAGCTGGCGATCCGCTGCGGCAGCTGTCGACCGGCCCCCCCCTCGCCGCCGGCCGATGCTTCCCCCGCCCGCTCCTCTTCGTGGTATTCGGCGTCAGTATTGACCAGCCAGGGATCGTAGTTCGCGCCTACCGCGATATTCCGCGCCACCAGGATCCCCGTCATCATCGAGTGGTCTTGATTGTTGTAATGGTGCATTCCATTGCGCCCAACCAGCCACAGGTTCGGCAGCGCCCGCGTCAGCCATTCGCGCACTACCGCCAGATGTCCGAGGTAGGCGCCGTCGTACACCGGATACGCCTTCGGCTGCCGGTACACGATCCCCGCCTTGACCTCCTCCGCCCGACAGATGCCCAGCGTTACCAGCTCACGCCGGCCCAAATCCAGTAATTCGGCATCCGGCCAGCTCCACATGCCGTCCTGCTCGAAGCAGAAGTACTCCATCCCGAGTCCCGTCAAGCCGCCGTCGTCGACCATCGCCGAGCTGAAATTCTTGAAATTCCCGATCCGCCCCACCTTCACCACCGGGTCGTGCACATAAATCCATTGGTCCGGGAAGACGTCGGCGCGGTCAACCACCACGTTGACCGTAATGAAGTCGCGATACCCGAGCGCGTCGGCGGCGGCGCGGACGACCGAGGGCGCCGCCGGCTGGAGCTTCGCGATCAACTCGCGGATCGGCATCGTGCTGATGAACTCGGACCCGAGCACGTCGAGCGTCCGACCGGCACCGTCCCGCACCACCACCGAGAGCACCCGGCCATTCGCATGGCGGACGGCAACGACCTCCTCCCCCAGGCGCACTGGATGGCCAGCGGCCGCCAATCGCGCCGCCACCGCCTCCCACATCTGGCCGGCGCCCAATCGCGGATAACGGAAGGCGTCGACGAGAGTTTTCACGATGGCGCGCTCGCCCATACCGCGCAACGACGCCGGCAGCAGCGCATTTCGAATCACTTCGACCAGGTTCAGCCCACGAATCCGCTGCCCCGCCCAGTCGGCCGACAGCTGGCTGGTCGGGATGCCCCAGACCTTTTCGGTGTAGGTCTTGAAGAAGATCTCGAACAACCTCCGGCCAAATTGGTTGGAGACCCAGTCTTCAAAGGACTGCGGCTCGACAACCGGCCGCAGCCGCGCCTGCGCGTAGCTCACCAGGCAGCGGGCCGTCTCGAACGGCCCCAGGTTCAGGAAAGCGTTCGACGCCCGGATCGGGTAGTCGAAGAACTTCCCCCGGTACAGGATCCGCGTCAGCCGCGACACCGGCCGGATCTCCGCGCCCAGGATCTCCGTCCAGAGCGCCTCGATCTCCGCGCTCTTGGAGAAAAACCGGTGCGGGCCGACGTCAAACCGGCAGCCCATGAACTCGAGCGTGCGGGCGATGCCGCCCACCTGCCGGGGATCCTTCTCCACCACCGTCACCGGGGTCCCCTGCCGCGTCAGCTCGTGGGCCGCCGACAGCCCGGCCGGCCCGGCGCCCATGACCACCACGTGCTTGGTTGCACCGCGCGAAGACACGTCAGCCATGCCGCAGAGGAGCAACTCCGTCCAGGCGACCCCTCTTGCACCCGCTCCCCCCAAACTGCGGCCGTCTACCTTAGTATTGCGCTCCGTGGCCAACCCGCCGAAAAACCCGCCATCGGGCGCCCATCCGTTCCTCGAACGGCTTGCGCGCGGCCCGCTGCTGGGGGATGGCGCCATGGGCACCCAGCTTCACGCCCGGGGGATCAGCTTCGAGCGCTCCTTCGACGAATTGAACCTCACAGAGCCCAGGATCGTCGAGGAGATTCACCGAGCGTACATTTCGGCCGGCGCCGAACTGATCGAGACCAACACCTTCGGCGCCAACCGGATCAAGCTGGCGCGCCACGGGCTCGACAACCGGGTGCGGGACATCAACCTGCGGGCCGTCAAGCTCGCCCGAGAGGCGCGGGAAATCGCCGGCGAGCCGGTCTTCATCGCCGGCTCGGTCGGGCCGATCGGCCAGCAGCTCGAGCCGATCGGCCGGATCAGCCTTTCCCAGGCCACCACCACCTTCGAGGAGCAGATCGCCGCCCTGCTCGAAGGCGGCGCGGATCTCCTCGTGCTGGAGACCTTCACCAACCTTCCGGAGATCCTCGCGGCGGTGAGCGCCGCCCAGAAGACCGCCGACCTGCCAATCGTTGCCCAGATGACCTTCGCCGAAGACGGCCTCACCCTCAGTGCCGAGGAGCCCAGCCAGGTGGTCCAGGCGCTCGAGCGTGCGGGCGTTGACGTGATCGGCGTCAATTGCGGCGTCGGCCCGCAGGTCGCGCTCCAGGTCCTCGGGCAGATGCGCCACCAAACGCGTCTGCCGCTTTCCGGCCAGCCCAACGCCGGCCTTCCCGCCCGCGTTGAAGGGCGCTTCTTCTACTTCGCCACCCCGGAGTACTTCGCGAGCTTCGCCCGCCAGGCCGCCGAGCTCGGTGTGGCGTACATCGGGGGCTGCTGCGGCACCACGCCGGCCCACATCGCCGCCATGCGCGCCGCGCTGAGGCCCCTCTCCGGCAGGCCTCGCATCAAAGCGCCGGCGGCATCGACCGTCATCGCCATCGATCTCAATCCGGTGGAGCAGCTCCCGCCCACCCCGTTCGCCCAGCGAGTCGCCGCCAGAAGCTTCGTCGTCAGCGTCGAGATCGACCCGCCGCGGGGACTCAACCCCTCAAAATGCATCGCCGGGGCTCAGCTGGTCCAAGAGGCCGGTGCCGATGCGGTCAACATCGGCGACAGCCCGATGGCGCGCGTCCGGATGAGTGCGCTCTCGCTGGCGGTCATGATCCAGCAGCAGGTCGGCATCGATACTCTGATCCACTTCACGTCACGCGACAAGAACCTGATGGCGTTGCAGGCGGAACTGATCGGTGCGCACGCGCTCGGCATTCGCAACATCATCGCGCTGACCGGCGATCCCCCACGGATTGGCGACTACCCCTCGGCAACGGGCGTCTGGGACGTCGACTCCATCGGCCTGATCAAGATCCTGCAGCGCCTCAACGAGGGATACGACTGGCTCGGGACGTCGATCGGCAAGCCGGCCAACTTCACCATCGCCTGCGCGGTCAACCCGTCCGCAGACGACCTCGACCGGGAAATCGACCGCTTCCGGCAGAAGATCGACGCCGGCGCCCACGTTGCCATGTCCCAGCCGCTCTACGACCGTGACACGCTGGAGCGATTCTTCGAGCGGACCGGCCCGTTGCCGATCCCATTCCTGCTGGGGGTGCTGCCGCTGCAGTCGTTCAGGCATGCCGAGTTCATGCACAACGAGGTTCCCGGCATCGTGGTCCCCCAGCAACTGCGCGACCGCATGCGCCAGGCCGGCGAAAACGGCATCGCGGAGGGCCTGCAGCAATCGCGCGAGCTGCTGCACGACACGAAGGACCTGGTGCAGGGCGTCTACCTGATGCCGTCCTTCGGCCGCTACGAAGTGGTCGCCGAGCTGGTCCGCTGGCTCCGGCAGCCGCGGGTACCAGCCGCCGCCGGTCCCGGCCCGGCGGACTGACCGCAGGCGCAACGAAGCTTTGCGCTGGCGACCGTTACGTCGATGTGCCGGCGTGTCCGCGCTGCTGCTCGGCCCTGATCGGCCGCACGACCTGCGAGCTGTGCCCGCGGTATGTGCAGGGTCTTATTCCCTCCCCCCTTGCGGGGTAGGGTCAGGGTGGCGGGTTTTTGCCTCCCAACCGCTCCCAGCTGACCACGTCTTCCATCGGCCGGCGCCCTTTGGGCACCGGAGCGTTCGGCGGCAAACGCAACGCCGCAGGACTTGCCGGATAGCCGACGGACAGCATCGTCCGCAGATAGCGATTCTTGGAGATGCCGAGCAGGTCCCGCGCGCGTTGCTCATTGTCCTCGGGATAGATCGATCCAATGCAGGAGCCGACGCCGTGCGCCCAGGCGGCCAGCATCAGGTTCTGCATCAGCCGTCCCTCATCGATGCAGGTCCAGGCATCGTCTCCATCCATGACCAGCGCGATCCCGAGCCGGGCCCCGGCGAGATGGCCGGCAAACTGGCCGCATTTCGCCAGCGCCGCCAGCGTCTCGCGCCTCTTCACCACGATCAGCTCCCAGGGTTGGGTGTTCTTGGACGAACCCGTCCAGCGGCCGGTATCGAGGATGTCGAGCAACACATCGTTCGGAATCTCGCGGACCGAAAACTGGCGGACGGCGCGCAGCGACCTGATGGGTTCCGTTTCGCGCACCGGGCCAGTGTAACCGGTTTGTTGAGCGAGATTCGCGAGTGAAAGCCGCCGCGCGCGCGCGAGTTCGCCAAGCCACAAGTCATCGAAGAGATCGACATCGCGCCGCCGCAAGCCGGAGCGGTCAAGGTGACGATGAAGGCCTGCGGGATCTGTGCGAGTGACGTGCACAGCATCGCCGGAATGTTCTGCGCGACGACCTTCCGCCTCGACCAGAAAAGCCCGCTCACGGCTCACGATGGCACCCCGAGAGAACCGCTAGGATCGACCGTCATGAAGGGTAAGCGGCTGACGTGACCGCGGCGATCACGACCCACGGGCTGACCAAGGACTACGGGATGGGCCGTGGCCTTTTCGACCTTGAGCTGGCGGTCGGCGTGGGTGAGATCTTCGGCTTCCTGGGGCCCAACGGCGCCGGCAAGACGACAACCATCCGCTTGCTGATGGGCATGATCTTCCCGACGCGGGGCAGCGCGCAGATCTTTGGCCTCGATTGCCAGAAAGAGGCGGTGGCGGTGAAGACGAAAGTGGGCTACCTCCCGGGCGAGCTGCCCCAGTTCGGTGGGCTCCGTGGTAGCGAGATCGTCGCTTACCTGGGTGGGCTGCGTGGGGGCGTTGACCCGACCCGGGTGAAGGCTCTCGCGGAGCGTTTCGAACTTGACCTTGGCCGTCGCTTCCGAGAGTACTCGCGCGGCAACAAGCAGAAGCTGGGACTGGTGCTCGCCTTCATGCACCGCCCGGCGTTGCTGATCCTCGACGAACCGACCGCGAGTCTCGACCCGCTGAACCAGCAAACCTTCTATGACCTGCTTCGTGAGTCCCGCGAGGAGGGCGCGACGATCTTCCTTTCCTCCCACGTGCTGTCGGAGGTCGAACACGTCTGCGACCACGTGGGGATCATCCGTCGCGGCCTCCTGGTCAGCGTGGCGGATCTTGATGAGCTCCATCACCTGCGCGTCCACCACGTCGAGATCGAGTTCGCGGGCGCACCGCCAATCGACGCCATCAGGGCGGCCGAGGGTGTGTCGGACGTCCGGGTGGAAGGGTCGCGGGTGCGCTGCAACGTGCGTGGCGGGTTCGAGCCCCTGCTGAGCACGATCGCCGGCCGAGGGGTTCTCAACCTGGTGAGCGAGGAGCCCAGCCTCGAGGAGGTGTTCCTCAGCTATTACCGCGACGAGAAGCCGCTCGAATCAGCCGCCACATGATGCTGCGGATCGGCTTGCGGTTTCACCGCACCGGGATGATTTCGACAGCCGCCATCGGCGGGCTCAATGGGATGCTGCAGTCGCTTGGCTTCAAGGCCATCGTCGGCAACAGCGAGGCGGCGCGTCAGCAGTTCGGGCTTCAGATGCAGGTGCTCGGCCGGCAGGTCAGCTACCTGGTCCCGCTGCCGGTCCATCCAGAGACCCTCGCCGGTTACGTTCAATGGCGTGTCTTCGGCTTCTTCCCCCTGATCTTTGGCTTCTGGGCCCTGATGGCCGGATCCGGTGTGATCCGAGGTGACGAGGAGCGCGGACTCCTGGAATTGTGGCTGGCGAGCCGGATCTCGCGGGCCCGGTTGACCGCGGCCCGCAGCGGGGCGTTTGTCATCGCTCTCGGCGGGGCGATCGTGGTCGCCTGCGTCCTGACCGCCTTCGGCGCGAACGCCGCCGGGTCGCCGGTGCCGATCGATGGCCTGCTGGCTAACGGTGCGGCGCTGCTCGCGCTCACGGCCGCCTGCTTCGGCATTGCCTTGCTGATCGCGCAATTCGCCGACTCCCGCCGGCTGGCCGCCGGCGTCGGCGCCATCGTGCTGCTCGGGCTCTTCCTGCTCAACAGCTTCGGTCGCACGCTGGATGGCCTGGCGCGCGTCCGCGGCATCTCGCCGTTCTTCTACTACGACCGGGTCAATGGCCTCAGTCCGGGCGGCCATGTCGACTGGGTGAGCACGCTTGATCTGGCGGTGGCCGCCCTGGTGCTGATCGTCCTGGCCGGCATCGCGTTCTCCCGGCGAGATCTGGGATCGGGACTGGTGCGCCGCCGGCCGGTCGAGCGCCCGCCGGTCACGCAAGCGTCGAGGAACCCACTGCTGCGCGTTCCCCTGCTCGCGACGATCTACGAGCAGCGAGTTGGTCTGGTGGCCTGGATGGTCTCGATCGCACTGCTGGCTCTTTTCATGACCTCGCTGGCGAAGACGCTGGCCGATCTCGTCAACAGTATCCCGGTCTTCCGCGCCTATGTCGGCGGCCAGGCTGATCTCAACCGCGCCGTGATCAGCGCCTTCTGGTTCGGAACGCTGCCGCTGCTGCTGGCCGTCTTCGCCATCACCCAGGTGAGCCGCTGGACGATCGACGAAACCGACGGGCGCCTGGAGATGGTCCTCAGCCAACCAGCCGCGCGCTGGCGAGTCGCGCTCGAGCGTGAAGGCGCTCTGCTCGTTGCCACCACCCTGATCGCATCGGTGGGGAGCCTGGTGACCCTTTGGGCCGCCGACGCGCAGGGCATCAGCCTGGGTGTTGGGCCGATCGTGCTGGCGACCGCGCTGCTGCTGCCGTTCGGGCTGACGTTCGGCTCGCTTGGGGCAGCCCTCGCCGGGTGGATTCCGCGGGCAACCGTGCTTCTGCTTTCAGGCTATGCGGTAGTCGCCTACTTCCTGACTCAGCTTGCGCCACTCTTCCGATGGCCTGGGTGGGTTGAGAACTTGTCCGTGTTCTACCTCTATGGGACGCCGCTGGCGACCGGAGTCTACTGGACCGGGTTCTGGATTCTCGTGGCCGTCATTGGCATTGGCATGACGATCGGACTCTGGAGCTTCCAGCGACGCGACATCGGCCGGTAGGCTGCAGCCAAGCTAGCTGCTGCTCCTTTGGCCCCGTGTTATCCGGTTCCTCGCCTTAGCAGGCTACACAGACTGGTGTAGTGGTCCAAACAAATGAATGGACGCGGCCTTGACATCGGCAGTCCATCTTGATAGTTATCTACTCACCTATAGCCAGCCAAGGAGGAGAGATGGCAACCATCACTGTCGGCGCACCCGCAAAACCGGGCGAGCTGCTCTCCGAGCGGATCGCGCCCGGCATCCTGCCCAGAGTCCTGGGCCGATTCGACATGATCGCGATCTTCGTAGCAATCGTGCTCTTTGCCGTCCAGGGCTCAGTCGTCCAGCCGGCCGGCGCCTCCGCCTTCGTCTACTGGATCCTCGGCTTTGTCACGTTTCTCATTCCCGGCGCGATCGTCACCGGCCAGCTCGGCCTCATGTTCCCCGGTGAGGGCTCGATCTACGTCTGGACCAACAAGGCACTCGGCTCCTTCTGGGGCTTCTTCGCCGGCTTCTGCGCCTGGTGGCCCGGCACGCTCGTCATGGTCGCCACCGCCGTCCTGGTGGTCAACCTGCTCCAGTTCCTCTTGACCCTGCCGCCCTTCAATCTCCAGAACCCGCTGAGCGCGCTCTGGCAGCAGGGCATCATCATCCTGGCGGTCATCTGGGCGTCATCGGCGCTGTCGATCCTGCGCTTCCGCGTTACCCAGAACCTCGTCAACGGCGTGTTCGTCATCTACGGGGCCGCCATTCTCACGGTTGGGCTGGCCGGCCTCGCCTGGTTGCTGGGCGGCCATCCGGCGGCCAACGACTTCTCGCGGAGTGCGTTCGGCCTCAACTCCGGTAACGCAACCTTCTATGGTCTGGTGATCCTTGCCCTGCTCGGCATCGAGGTGCCGCTGAACATGGGCGTTGAGATCAAAGACCGCAAGGCGATCACCAGCTACCTCATCTGGGGATCGATCGTCGTCATGGTCGCCTACCTCGTGCTGACGTTCGGCGCCATGGTGGTCGTTCCGGTGAAGGGCGTCAACTCGACGACCGCCATCCTGTCGGCCGTCCAGATCTCGTTGGGCGCCGGCGTCGCCGCGGTCGTCACCCTGGTGATGGTCGCGTTCTTCATCTTCAACACCACGGTCTATAACTACTCGTTCGCGCGCTTGCTGTTCGTCAGCGGGCTCGACCGGCGGCTTCCGGCCTTCATGGGCCGCGTCAACGCCAACAAGGTGCCCCAAAACGCCGTCCTGGTTCAGGCCGTGATCACCACGATCATCACGGCGATCGCCTACTTTCTCTTCAACGGTAACGCCAACCTCTCGGTCGGAATTTACATCGCGCTTCAGGCGGCGGTCACCGTGATCTGGTGCCTGTCGATGGTGTTCCTCTTCACCGATGTCCTGGTGATCCGCTCGAAGTATCCGGAGGAGTTCAAGCGCGAGCAGCTCGTTCCGGTGGGCGTCTTCTGGGCGGCTTCGATCGCGGGCGCCATCGCGAGTGCGATCGGCGTGGTGGTGACCCTCACGGGTGGTTGGATCTTTACGGGGCAGCTGCAGGGGTCCTGGAACCCAGCGGTCATCGACAACGGCCCCTGGATCTTGATTGTCGGCGGCGTCGGCATTGCTTCGCTCGCCGTGGCTGTCGTCGTCTATCTCATGGGTTTGAACACCGCGCGCCGTGCCCTGGCAGCTGCCAGCGTAACGGGCGCGGGCGCAGGGAGCTAACCGAGCGACGTATGGCGACGACCCTCACCGACACGGCGACAACCGTCGACCTCGACGCAAAACGCGCGGAACTGGTTGCACAGGCGGAGGCATCGGGCCTTCGCCTCGTGCGGTTCCTGTACTGCGACAACGATGGCATCATCCGCGGCAAGAGCGCCGGCATCGCCAACCTGAAGGAGCGACTCGAAACCGGCATCGGCTTGACGGTCGCGATGCAAGCCTTCACGCTGCTCGACCACCTTGCCAGCGTCGACGGCATGGGTCCGGTTGGTGAGATCCGGCTGGTGCCCGATCCGACCACCTTCGCCATCGCCCCCTACGCGCCGCACACCGGCACCGTCCTCGTCGACATGCAAACGCTTGACGGCCAGCCCTACGCCGCCGACGGCCGCGGCTTCCTCAAGCGCATGATCACGCGGGCCGCCAACGACCACGACCTGTCCCTGGTCGCAGCCTTCGAGCCCGAATGGTCGCTCGCAACCAAAACCGGCGACCAGTTCTCCCCCATCGACGACAGCGGCTGCTTCACGTCGACCGGCATGAACATCGCGGCACCCGTGATCGACGAGGTCGTCGCGGCGCTGGAATCCCAGGGGATGACGGTCGAGCAGTACTATGCCGAGCTCGGCTGGGGCCAGCAGGAGCTCTCCATCCGGCACGTGCCCGCGCTGCAGGCGGCCGACCACCACATCATCTATCGGGAGACAGTGCGCGGCGTTGCGCTCAGGCACGGTCGCTATGCGTCCTTCGCGCCCAAGCCGTGGGCTGACCAGGCAGGCAACGGCTGCCATCTGCACTTCTCGGGCTGGAACCCGGACCAGAGCGTCAATCGGTTCTATGACGGCAACGCCCAGTACAACATCTCGACCCTGGCGCGCCAGTTCATGGCCGGCATCCTCGACCATCTGCCGGCGCTCCTCGCGCTCACCTGTGCCTCGGTCAACTCCTATCGGCGTCTTCAACCTCAGATGTGGGCCTCGGCCTATCGCGCCTGGGGACCCGACAATCGGGAAGGCGCCTTGCGCGTCGCCTCGCCCTTCAAGGGCCACGAGGCCGAGTCGACCAACGTCGAGCTGAAGGCGTCCGACTCCAGCGCCAACCCCTACATCTCGATCGGCGGCGTGATCGCGGCCGGACTCGACGGCATCGAGCGACGGCTGACCCTGTCGCCGCCCGCGACCGTCGACCCATACACGCTCAGCGATAAAGAGCGCCAGGCGATCGGCGCCGACCGCCTGCCAACAAGCCTCAAGGAGGCCGTCGCGAACCTGAAACGCGACACCACGCTAACCAACGCACTCGGCGAGCGCCTCGCGACCTCCTACATCGCCGTCAAAGAGCTCGACATCGATGCCTTCGCGGCAGCCGACGACGCCTTCGAATTCCGTCAGCACATCTACAAGTACTAGAAAGGGTCGATTTCCGAATACGGCTCGGGTAACGTGACGCCCGATTTGCGCCCGATCGGCGCTACTCTTTGCGCAAGACGAGGCCAACCGTAGCCTCGTCCTCTTCCCCATTGGTGAGGGTCAACTTGTATAGCCGCCCGGGCCTCAGCACCTCGATTAGAACGCCACGTGCGCGACCACCCGCCTCGCGGGGGTGCTGCTTGGGGGTCACCGCCACATTGCCATCATCATCGGCAAGTTCGACGACCATCTCATAGTCACTCGCGCGCAACCAAATGCGCTCAGCGATCCGGCGCTCCCACCGGAACACCCGAAGGTCGCCCTTCATCGTGGCAATTTGACTGTCACGCCCCTTGACGTTGGCCTGGACTGAGCCGACGAACGCCACGGCTCGATCGAGCGGCGTGCTCGGATCCATGCGCTTGATGTTGAGCCTTTCCTCCGCGTCGGTTCGCTCTTGTTTCAGGAACTCATCGAACTCGCCGCTGGTATGCTCCCCTGCCATCGAGGCAACCGTAGCAAGGGCGCCCGGCTTAGTCAGCAGGGTTGAATGCAGCTCGACCACGCGGATCAGCTCAGGCTAGTGCAGCACGGGTTCTGGAGAATCGTTGACACAAGCATCCGAACCCGATACATTGTTATCCGATGCTAGAAGGCCTCGCCCGACAGCTGAAGAAGGGAAGCACTCCGACTTTGCTCCTCTCGCTCCTCCAGGAGCGGCCGATGTACGGGTATCAGATGGGCGTCGAGCTGTCCCGTCGCAGCGGTGGGCGGCTGACCGCCTCGGAAGGTAGCCTCTACCCGACCTTGCACCAGATGGAGGCGCAAGGTTTGATCGCGGGCTTCTGGCAGACGCCGACCGGCGGCCGCGCCCGTCGGTACTATCGGTTGACGCCGCGCGGACGGACAGTCACCCGCACCGCCTCGGCGGACCTCCGCCGGTTTGCCAGCACACTCCTCACACTGGTCCCCGAGGGCTCCAGATGAGGTGGCCGTTCCACGGCTCGCCGATCCCGGAGTACCTGGCGCTGTTCTCCGAGTGTCTGGAGGTGCCGGCAGATGAAGTCCAAGGCGTCGTAGCCGAGGTGCGCACGCACCTCGAGGAGGCAACCGAGGCGATCGCGGGCCCGCGTAAAGACGCGGAGGTCCAGGCGACGCTGGCCCTCGGGTCTCCCCGCGATCTGGCGGCGCGCATCGGCATCGCACGGCGCCACCGCCGTCAGGTCAGGGTCCTCGTCATTGATCCACCCCTGCAGTACGTCAAATACGAAGTGCCCGGCGATCCGATCAGAGTCCACAGGCGCGATCTCGCTTGGGGTCTGGCAGTCCCGGAATTAATGCTGGTCACTTTTTGGGCGGGAGTCGCCTTTGGAAACGATCTACCTACCTATTCGATCGCGTGGGCTATCGCCGCCGTGATCCTTGTTGTGGGACGCTGGATCCTACCCCGCCTGACGCCCTCCGAGACGACCCGCGTGTTACTCGGATCGATGGGCGTGATTATCGCGTGCGCCGCCGTTACCGGTACTCTGTACTTCGGGCGCATCGTCCACGGTGATCCGATTCTTTGGGCGGCACCGCTGTGTTATGGTCCGGTTCTTGGCACTGCGCTGTACTACGGGCTTCTCAACGCGAACTCTCCGCTCGTCATCGGACCGCGCAAGCTGATCGACAAGGCGGACGTACCAGAATAGCCGAAACGGTGTCGACCCGCTACTTTGCGGCCGCTAGGCGACATCTGCCAGTCGATACCTGAACCGAATTGGCGAAAGGCCAGCGGAAAATGCGCGGGAAAGGCTCGTCTCCCGCTATTATAGTCGCAGACTAATACCTTCTTAGTGGATTTGTGACAACTAGCAATGGATTGCTAGCGGTCTGCGATGGCTCCCAGCGCATCGGGTCACTAAGGATTGTGCCCAGCGTGGGCCCAACCCAAGTGCTCGGGTCCAGTGTCTCCTCGCCTTGAGCCCTAGCCGAATCGGCTCATCGACCCGCCGATCCGCGGTGGAAGAAGTCGCGAACCGGCAGCAGAAGGCCGATTAGAGACAGTCCGATGAAGACGATTTGATGGATGTGATCTTTGCCTGGCGGCAGATCCCCTACGAGATGCGTTGCCCAGAAGATGGGGTAGTACCAGAGGGTGAACCAGGCCCACCGGCGTCGTGCGCGGAACGCGGTCAACGTGATCATCGCGCCGAAGAGGCCCATCCCGATCGACGCCACGCCGATTGATCGATAGAACGGTTCGGGAGCGCCAGGCACGGCGACAACGATAAGGCCGAACACGAAGACCCCGAAGCACGCCTTGATCCTCGCGGGGATCATCTTGCCGCTTGGTCTCGACACCTTCGCCCTCGCAGCAGCGCTCGGAGTCGCTGGCATCCAGGCGGAGCGTCGAACACGCACGAGCCTGATCCTGGCTGCATTCGAGGCCGGCATGCCGATTATCGGCTTTCTCGTCGGGGGCGCCATCGGTCATGTCCTCGGATACTTTGCCGGATGGACGGCGGTCGCGGTCCTCGCGATCGCTGGACTCCTCATGCTCAGGCCGGGCGAGGAGGAGAAGGAGGAAGCCCGCCTGAAGCTGCTCGCTAGGGCCCAGGGACTTGCCATCATCGACCTGGGCTTGGCGATCAGTCTCGACGAGTTAGCGATTGGTTTCAGCCTGGGCCTGCTGGGCCTCTCGGTCGTGGTCGTGGTTGTCTGGCTTGGCATCCAAGCTTTCGTCGCTGCGCAGCTTGGCATGCGGCTCGGTGCGAAGATCGGCGAAGAGCTTCGCGAGAGAGGCGAGCGGCTGGCCGGCGTCGTTTTGATCGGTATGGCCGTGATCCTCGTCGTGCTGAAGCTCATCAATGGTCTGTAAGGAGGCAACCGCCAAGCAGGCGGTCAATGGAAACAAGCGTCAAGCGTTCGTTCTACATCGACAGCGTTAGTATCCGCTTGCCGTTTCAGGCTTTGCCCAGCGTGGGTTCAACTCCCGTCTCCCGCTCCATAGGTACTTATTCGGCGACCTGCTCGAAGTGGGAAGCCGCGACGGCCGGGGCCGGAACGCGACGATCGGCTCGCCCTTGATCTGAATCTCGGAGAGCCTGCGCCCAGTGCGCCCGATCGGGGCCTAACGGGCCGTTGAAAGGCAGCGCCCCCATATACACAAGGCCGCTGGATTAGACGCGGTTGCAAAGCGACGCGGAACTACAAGTTCTGATCACCGGTCGACGAAGGACGCGCATGCCGCGACGCTAGACAAAGCGCTTGACGAAGGCGAGCGCGGTGTCGGCGACCTCGCGCCAGCCGCTGTCGATGACGAGCGCGTGGCCGCGATTGGGGATCTCGATGATCTCGGTCACGCCCTCATTCTGCTTCTGCTTCTTGTAGGAGGCGTTCGCGATCGCCCAGGGGACGGTGTTGTCCTTCTGGCCAGAGATGATCAGCAGCGGTCCGCGGTCGGGATTCTTGGTGTCGACCTTCGCCTCGGTCCACGGGTTGAGGTTGGCGGTCGCCGCCTGGAAGAGAGGCACGCCGGACGCCGGCACGGCGTAGGTCTCGTACAGCTGCTGGGCCTCCTCCGCGCTGACGGCGTTGGCGAAGGCGAAGCGGAACTGGTCGTACGTCAGCGGGATCGCGCGGTTGCGGTTGGCCGGGTTGCCAATGACTGGCGACGCCGACTTGAGCGCCGAGACCGGCAGCGGCAGGACGCCGCGGAAGGGCGCCGGGTCGATCGCCACCGATGCGGCCGAGAGGCCGCGTCCGGCAACCATCTGAGTCAGCAGCCCTCCGAAGGAATGCCCGATGACGGCCGGCTTCTTCTTCAGCTGGCCGATCACCTCGGCGTAGTGGTCGGCTACCTGTCCAATCGTCTTGTGGGCGAAGACCTCCGGGTGTGCCTTGGCCTCCCCTACTGTTTGCGGATCATCCGGCCAACCCGGCGTCAACGCCGTAAAGCCGGCCGCCTGGAAGACGGTGGCCCAGCGGTCCCAGCTGCTGGGGAGTAGCCAGAGGCCGTGGATGAACACGACCGGAGTCAGGCCGGTCGCGTTTGCGTGTTCGATCTGGTCGGTCGTTGTGGGAGCTGTGGAGACGGACATCGTTCCTCCTCTGTCAAGACCGCTGCCTCGGCCTGGTGGTCTGTTGGGCCGGTTCCGCACCCGTTTCCAGTGCGTCGTGCCGGGTGCTGCTCGAGCCATCGTAGCGGTCTTTTGCGTCAGGCCGTCAATCCGAATCTCCTGTAGGCGGAAGCGGTTCGCGATGGCTGACAGCTTGAGAGCCGGGCGACGTTGAAGCCTTGTATGGGTCTCCCGGCCTACGCCCCGGAATACCACGCGCCCGCGGAGCGCCTTCACTACTTCCATCCCTTGCGGATTGGCGTCGCGACGCTGCTCATCGTTGGGGGATATATCGGCTTCGTCTTCTGGTTGGGCGGGCACTCCGCCGGCACCCAGGCGCGGACAGCGATCCTGGTGCCGGTGCTCCTGTTCGCCGTCGGGCGGACGTTTCAGCCACGCACGCTGAGCGCCGACGCCACCGAGATCCGCTGGAAGAAGATGTTCGAGCCGGCCCAGACGGTGCCGCGTCACGATGTTGTCGCCATCCACTACCTCACGACGGCCCAGCCTCTCGCGCCCCGATACTACTTCGTCAATCGAGACGGAAACGCCGTCGTCTGGGTTGACCGATTCACGCCGCTACGAATGGGTGCGTTCGCCTCGTATCTCGGGATCCCGATGCGACCGGTAACCGTGGCTCCGTTGAAGAGTGCCAGTGCCGACGCCGCGGTCAAGGTAAACGCCATCATCGGAGGGCGTCGGGCAGGGATGATTCCGCTGGGCGCCATCGCAATCCTTATGCTGGCGGCCACTGTGGGCGCCGTCTTCTGGGTCCGGCACGGCGGCGCGGAGCTCGCTGCCTATGAGCGGGCCCCGCTCTGCGAGCAGCCTGCGGCCGATCCGTTAGCCTGCCGCGTCGACGTCCCGGCCGTGGTGACCGCCATTAATGACAAAGGCCGCATCGACATCCGCTTCCCGACGGTCCTACCCGCCTTCCCTTACCGGACGACCTGGGTGCGAATCGTCAATGGAGCGGTGCCCGAGCCGGGGTTCGGGGTAGGGGACACGGTCCGGATCGAGGTGTTTGACGGTCGCACGATGGCCATCAATGGCGCCACGGCGGACGGGTTCGCCACACTCCAGTCGAACGCCAGCTGGCTCCTGGTTGCCGGAACCGGGTTCTTCCTAGTCGTGTCCTTGATTGGGATCGTGGTGTTCTGGAAAGCTCCCAGCTCCTGGATCATCGGCACGACTCCACCGGCCGCTCCGACCAAGCCGACTCTCAACGATCCGCCGCCGGTGACCGACCAGCCCGGGCCGAAGGAGAAGCCCGGCGCCATCGAACGGGTGCCCGTGCCCGACATCGGTGGTGACGCCGGTGAGGGATGGCCGACCCTGGTCCAGGTGCCCGCCTTCCACCTGACGCCCTCCGAGGCCGACGTGAGCGCAACCGGAATTCCAGGCCCGAACGAGCGGTTGCTGGCCAGAGGTCCGGTCATTTACTACGGCGTACCGGGCAGCTCGTCGATCCTCCTGCTCTCTGACCGCCGGCTCGTGATCCTCGGGCCGACACGGCTGGAGATCCCGCGAGCGCGCATCACGCTGATCGCCTATTGGACGGTAAAAGATTCCATCGCGGTCACCTACCGAACGATGAGCGGGCCCCGCGGGATTCTCATGACCGGGCCGCAACTGGTGCTCACCGGAGGGCCGAAGACCGACATGCATCGGCTCTTCGAGGCGATGAAGACCGCATTGACCAACCCGGACGCCATCCGCGAGCCGGTTGTAATCGTTCGACCCATCGGAGCGTGGGGGCGCTGGGTGAAGGCGAGTGGCCGACTGACCCACCGCCTCTGGCTGGCCTGGGTCGGGTAAGAGTCTCTCGCTCGATCCCTTCTTTAACGGGCGCATGGGACTGCCAATGATTCGCGGATGCCGGCGCCTGCTGAAGCTCCCGATCATCGTCGGAATCCTGATTGGTCTTAACGCTTGCACCCCCTCCGACCAGCATCGGCAGAACATTGTCTGGGGGTCGTTTGGCGGCGGCAAGCTCATAGCCTTGAACGAATGGACGGGCGGCAATTCGGTCGGAAGCAACCTCGAAGCCTTCGCCGACGTCTCTGACCAGAGCACCGGTGTGCTGGACGTCCGCGGTCCCCAGCACTGGCGCTGCACCGGCGTCTTCCGAACACGCGCCCAATCCTCATCGTCGGGCTCGCTCTTCGAGAGTGGAGACGACCGGACGAAAGACCGAATCCTGAGTCTTCCGTCGCTGGTGCTGACCGGCGAGATCGCTTCGGGGGTGGGATTTGTCGGACCCGCCGGCTTCTACCTGGTGACGATCGAACTGCCGGCTGCCTCGGCGAAATTCAGCCACAGTTGGCGCCTCGGTGACGGCGGCTACTCCCCGATGACCATGCTCTACGACAACAATCGTGCCTGCCTCCAGGTTGCCGATACCGCGGTGCAGCAGCGATTGCTCGGGGATCAGTACCTCGCCGCTTTGGAACGCTTGCTGAGCCGGCTAAACCCATCAGATGCACGCACGCAACTGCAGGCGTTGCTCGACCAGGCGCGGCAGAGCAAGTTGTCCGGAGACAGCCGTTCAGATCCCGGCCAGCGGACGGCCGACTACCAGACCGCGGTCACCACGTTGCAGAAGCTTATGCAGTCGGTCCAGAGTTCCGCCAATCCCGCTCTTCGTCCGGCCGACGTCTCCAACCTCACGAAGATTGCCAACAATGCCGCAGCCATTCTCTCGGACACCGGCCTGGCCTGACGCCGCCCATCTCACGATCATCCATGCGACGTGCAAGAGCTGTCGCCTCCGTTACCTCCCGGGTGGATGTGGCGTTACCACGCTAACAGCAACCAGCAGAAAGGGGGTGCGCCATAGGAGACGCCCGTCATCGCGGCTGAGATTCATCAAATTGCAAGGAAGAAGGAAGCAGACATGTTCAAGCGACTCTTGCCCGTCGCGGGTATCCTCGGGCTCCTCTCCATCGCGCTGGCCGGCTCCGCGGCCGCCGGCGGTGGTGGCGGACTTGGCGGACCCGGCCTCTTCAAGTTCAACGACTGGAGTGCCAACGCTAACTTCGTCGATCCGACAACCGGCAACCAGTTCGGCAGCGTCTTCGTGGATCGCGGGATGCTCAGTTTCAAGCTCAAGCACACACCGGGCGCGCCCGTGATCGAGGAACCGGGCACAGTGCTCAACGTCTTCGAGCCGACGGCGACCGGCCTCGAGGTTGGCTGCTGGATCGTCCCGGACTCGGCCTTTGTGATTGCCACGGACCTCTCCAGCGCCACGCTCAACATCCACGCGACTGCCGGCATGCAATGCCCCGGGTTTTTCGTCGGCCCTGCGACCGGTGGGCGGCCGGCCCTGCAGAGCGCGCTCGGATTTGACGGCGGAGGTGGAGGCGGTGGGCCCACCGTCATCACGGACATCACCGTCAACCTGACGTGGACCGGCTCGGGAGCTATGTGGTCCACTCAGCAGTCGTTCATCAGCAAGTGCCAGAGCTACGTCGCAACCTCCCAGGGGACCTTCGACTACGAGTTCTCAACCGCGACCGGCACGTTAGGTGATGTGACCGCCACCGATCCGCTGGCCCAGATCGCCCATTCGACTCAGACCAGCAACGCCAACTCCACGATTAGCAGCGCCTGCAACCCGTTCGGCTTCTAACCGTCGTCTGCACGCGGGCCTGAGATGCCAGCCGGAGGGAACGCTCCCTCCGGCTGACTCTCCTCGATCCTGACGGCGCCTCGCCCCGCCCCTGATCAGCTGCGCTCGCGCCGGCCCCGGCGGCCGCGCGGCATGCGCTCGCGATGTGGCAGGTAGGAGCGATCACCGATCCATTCCGCCGGGATTATCACCAGCGCCCGGGCAAGGCCGTTGATCGGCGAGGCGTAGGTGGATCGAAGCCGGGCGAATGCGGTCCAGGCCTCGTCGGCGGGTTTGCAGTGATAGCCTGCCTTCTGCAACCGCTCCCAGGCCTGATCGAATTCGAAGCGCTCGATGACGGGCGTGTCGGATCGTGGCGTCCACCGGCGAAAGTACCAGGACAAGTCCTCGACCAGATGGTTGCCGACGCGGTACATCAGCTTGGCAGGGCCTTCCGACTTTTCCTCGACCGTGCTCATAACTAGGACGGCCGCGTCCATCACGGCCCCGAACGAGTTGAGCCACGCCTCGTTGTCGTGACTCGATCGAAAGAACACCAGCATGGGGTACGCCAGGTGGCTCTCGAGCACGGCAGCCGCCCACTGCCCCCAGTCGTCAAATGTCTTGATCAGCTCCTCCCGCATCCCATGAGCAGCGGCCGTCTCCAGCATCTGCACGCCGGAGGGCGGCGCGCCGGCAAACGCATCCAGCGTCACGACCAGCTCCTCGCGTCTCTGAAAGGACTCATAGAGCGAAAAGAGCAGCGTGATGGCGAGTGCCGCCAGGATGACGCCCGTTGCGCTCTCTGAGATCGTCACGAGCCGGGCCGGTACCCCCTCGGGCACGAAGTCGCCGTAGCTGAGCGGCACCAGCGTGGTCGCCGAAAAATACACCGAGGTTCCGAGGGAATCTGGCACCGGCCGCAGCTGATCGCGCACCCCGTCGATGATCAAGCCGTACGCCAACACAAGCGCCAGTCCCCAGGCGATGAAGATGGTTAGTACGCCGACCGGGCCATAGGCCGCCAACCACCGCTCGCGCTGGGGGACTGACGACATCCGGTTGCCGACCCATCGCCATAGCCAGTAAATCCCTCGAACGAGATACCGCACCGTTGCCAGCTTGTTGATCGCCGGGCGTGGGAGGACAACCGACTGAAAGAGGTCGTACAAGACGACCAGGAGGAGGGCAAGGCCGCCGAGGATCTCCCCCCAGTGGAGCATGGCCAGGAGCATGGCCCATTAATTGTGCCTTTCCCAGGGGGGCCCTTTACCCTACCTCCGCCAGAGGGGGAGGGCCGCGACGCTAGTCCTCACAAAAGATGGCGAGCCGACCTTGCCCGAAAACCCAGCCGCTACCTATGATCGAGAGAGGATGGCCCAATTGCCACGCTGGGCCGGAACGGATGCGGTCGCGCCGCCGCGTCCCTTCCACGACCGGTTCGAGGCCGGCCGCGAGCTCGCCAGCCGCCTGTCAGCCTACGCAAACCGATCAGACGCGATTGTGCTGGGCCTTCCGCGTGGGGGCGTCGCGGTCGCCTACGAGGTCGCACGCGCACTCAAGCTCCCGCTCGATGTCTTCATCGTGCGGAAGCTCGGCGTCCCGGGCCAGGAGGAGCTCGCGATGGGCGCCACCGCCAGCGGCGGCGTGCGAGTCCTCAACCATGCCGTGATCCGCGCGCTGGGTCTGCGAGAGGCAGTGATCGACGAGGTGATTCGACGGGAAGAGCAGGAGCTCCGCCGCCGTGAGCAGGTGTTCCGCGGCCAGCGGCCGCCGCCAGGTCTGAAGGGGAAGATCCTGATCCTAGTGGACGACGGCCTCGCCACGGGCGCGACCATGTGGGCCGCGATCACCGCCGTGCGGCAGCAACAGCCGGCAAAGATCGTGATGGCGGTTCCCGTCGCCGATCCGTCCGCGTGTGACGCCTTCCGGCAAATCGCGGATGAGGTGGTCTGCGCCATCACCGCCGAGCCGTTGCACGCTATCGGCCTCTGGTATCAGGACTTTCCGCAGTTGAGGGACGAGGAAGTGCGCACCCTGCTCGCCCGATTTAAGCAGGAGCGCTCGGCGAGCTGATATGGCGGCCACCCTCGACGACCGACTGGTTCGCGTTCGGGCTGGGCCCGCCGAACTGCAGGGGAATCTACGGATTCCCGCCGGCGCCGGCGGGATCGTCGTCTTCGCTCACGGAAGCGGCAGCGGCCGGCACAGTCCTCGCAATCGGTTCGTGGCAGATGTTCTCGTGAACACCGGCCTGGCCACTCTCCTCATCGACCTGCTCACGCAAGAGGAGGAGACGATCGACCTGGAGACTGCCGAGCTCCGCTTCGACATTCGCCTGCTGGCCGACCGCCTGGGTGGCGTAACCGACTGGCTCGCCGAAGAGCCGTCCACAGCCGGTCTATCGATTGGATACTTCGGGGCGTCGACGGGCGCGGCCGCCGCCCTGATCGCCGCCGCGAACCGTCCCGAACGTGTCCGGGCGATCGTGTCCCGCGGCGGGCGTCCCGACCTCGCCGCACCGGTCCTGCCCAGGGTTGCGCAGCCGACTTTGCTGATTGTCGGGGGAGAGGACGAGGTCGTCATCGATCTCAACCGCCAGGCGCTCCGAGAACTCGGCGGCAGCAAGCGGCTGGTGATCATCGCTGGTGCGACTCACCTTTTCGAGGAGCCCGGCGCCCTCGAGCAGGTAGCGGCGCTGGCCAGCGACTGGTTCCTTCGCTATCTGGAGGAAAAGCCGTGAACAGCAGGCTCCCCTCCCCCTTGCGCGGGCGGGTCACGCATCTTTCCCCTCCCCCTTTGCGGGTCGGGTCTTGTCCAGCGAGAGCGCCACATCGCTCAAAAAAGGTTGGCGAGCTCCGCTGGCTTCAGGAATTCTTTAGCCTGCCTTTCCTCTCCCTTCAGCTTGAAGACGCATTGTTATCGCATCTGTCTGGCCTGACAGGGAGACGAGCTTATGAGAGCGCCGCGTGTTGGAGTCCTGATCGTCGTCGCGGCTGTTCTGACGATCCTGGCATCCCTCCCGACCGGTGCGGCTGCGTCCCAGGCCCGTCCCAAGCCATCGCCCACGCCGACCCCAAGTCCGACGCCGACGCCAACTCCGACACCGACGCCCAGTCCGACCCCGACCGCCGGTTGGTCGATAGTTAACAGCCCCAATCCAGACCCCTCCTCCAACAAATTGCGCGCCGTTGCTGCAATCTCATCGACGGACGTCTGGGCCGTCGGACAAGCGAGGGCGAGCACGCTCGCGGAGCACTGGAACGGCACCAGCTGGAGCATCGTGCCGACGCCAAACGCGCCGGGTACCGGAACCCAGAGCGCGCTACTGGGCGTGGCCGCCGTCGCCAGCAGTGATGTGTGGGCGGTGGGGTTTAGCGCGAATGGGAACACGTCCCCTGCCTACGCCACACTCGCCGAGCACTGGAACGGAAGCGTGTGGAGCATCGTCCCCACGCCAACCCCATCCGGCTCAGCCATAAGCCTCTCACTCAACGCCGTGGCGGCGATCTCGAGCACCGACGTCTGGGCGGTGGGCGGAGCGACGCCGGACCTGGCCTCGTACCCCGGCAACGCGATTCTCGAGCACTGGAACGGAAGCACCTGGTCGATCGTGGCGGCACCGCCAGGCACCGAGAACTGGAGCTCGAGCTCGCGGTTCGGGGTAGCGGCAGTGGCGAGCAACAATGTCTGGACGGTCGGCGCCGGCGAGAGTTTCCATTGGGACGGGACATCGTGGAGCGTCGTCTTCGGCGCTCAGGACCTCGTCGCCGCATCGGCATCAGGTGCGGACAGTGTGTGGGCGGTGGGCTCGAACAGGTACTACGACAGCGGCTGCGCGTGTTACTACGGCCCCTTCACGTTGGCCTTCCGCTGGAACGGCACCTCGTGGGTCCAGACCAACAGCCTCAGCCCCACCGGCTACGACATCTTCCAGGGCACGGCGGCGATGTCATCCAGTGACGTCTGGGCCGTCGGAACCTCCGGAGCCCCCGGAGCAGCGCTGACCCTGACCGAGCGTTGGGACGGCAGTTCCTGGAACGTCGTCGCCAGCGCCAACGCGAGCACTACCCAGAACGTGCTCGATGCCGTCGCTGGGGTCGCGAGCAACGACGTCTGGGCGGTGGGATACTACGCCACCAGCACCAACGCCCAGTTGACCCTCGTGGAGCACTTTTCCGGATAGCAATCTGAGTCAGGTCAGGTAGGAGGCAACGCCATGGAGAATTCCGATCGGTTGTCCGCAACGACAGTGGCCGATCAGATGTGGGCGCACCGGGTTTCGCGCCGGCAACTGCTTCGCGGCGCGGTAGGCGCGACAGCCGGCGGAGCCATGATCGGTTCCGGACTTCTCGCCACCCCGTCCGTGTTCGCCGGCGAGGACGGCAGCACAGTCGAGCCAGTCCCCATCCCCAACGGTGATCACGGGACGCATCACTTCCTGCCGGGCCGGGGCAAGGAGGTCTCGACCATTACGGACTTCAACGGCTTCGTCGGGATCGCCCAGGTCGTTGGGGCCGGCACCGCGCGTGACGGCACGCCGCTGAATTTCAGCATCGACAACCGATTCCTGCTTGGCGAGTATGTCGGCGTCGATGGTGCCCTGCACCGCGGGGCATTCGGCGTCTTTTGACTGGATCTCTGGACTGGCCCGGTGGGCACAGGACACGTTCACGATTTCAACGGACTGGTCGCGCCAAGCGGTCTTTTCTGGACGAAGGCCATCGCGATGGACAGCGTCTCGATCGACCTGGGAGCCGTGCGCGCCTCGTGGCGACTGACCAATTTCCCTGTTCCCGACTTCCTGGCCGGCGTGGTTAACCTGCCGGCAGCGATATCGATGGACATTGAGTGGAGCGGTCGGACGGCTGATACCAAAATCCGCGACTTTGTCGTGGGTTTCGCGGGCGAGTATCACGAGTGCAGCGCCAATATCACCTGGTCTGCCCAGGAGCCGGGCTTCAGCTTCGTCTCCACCGCGACCACCATGCAGCGCTTTGCCGAGATCGGGCGCGAACGGAATGGGCGCTTCTTTCAGGAGGGCGACTGACGATCGCCTGATAGTTGCCGGACAGCTAGCGGCAAGGTGACCGTGAAGCGGCTGCCTTGCCCCGGCTCGCTCTTGACGTCGATCACTCCGCTGTGCTGGGTGGCAATGTGTCGGGCGATGGCCAGGCCGAGTCCCATGCCCTCGCGGGAGCGGACATTGCCGGCTCGGTAGAAACGGTCGAAGATGTGCGGTAAGTCGGACGGCTCGATGCCGATGCCGGTGTCGGCGACCGTGATCGCCACGGCTCCGTCACGGATGGAGCCGCTGACATCGACGCGCCCGCCAGGCGGTGTGTACTTCAAGGCGTTATCCAGCAGAATCAGGAAAAGTTGCCGCAAGTAATCGGGGTCGCCCTGCACCACGGCCTGGTCGAGCGCTTCCAGCCCGTGGCAGCGCAGCGTCACCCCGCCGTCCGGGCTCACCTGGCGGCAGGCATCGGTGAGGGTGTCGACGACGAGGACCGGCTGGTGCGCGACCGTTGCCTCGGCGTCGGAGCGGGCCATGATCAGGAGCTGAGTCACCATACGCGCCATCCGCCTGGCCTCGATCCGCATGTCGGCAAGCGCCTTGGCCTGGAACTCGGGATCAGTCGCGCCGGGCCGGCCCAGCAGGTCCAGGGACGAGAGCATGATCGTCAGCGGCGTACGCAGCTGGTGGGAGATGTCTGCCAGGAACAGCCGCTGGGCGCTGTGGGCCCCCTCCAGCTCGTGGTGAGCACGCTCCAGTGATGCGAGCATGCCGTCAATCGTGGCCGCGAGCCGGCCGATCTCGTCGTCCGGTCCGCGATACCCGAGGCGGCGAGTGTGGTCGTGCGTTGCCGCGATCTCGGCGGCTGAGTTCGCCACGCGCTCCAGTGGCCGAATCGCATGACGCACCAACAACCAGCCGAAGAGACCGGCAAAGACCAGCGCGAGCGCAGCTCCGGGATAGAGGAACGAACGAAGCCGTCCAAGCGCCTGATAGATGGTGACGGGCGAGCGCGCAACCAGCACATAACCTTGCAGCGTTCCCTGTGACATCACCCGCCGGCCGTACAGGAACAGCGGCCGGCCGCCAACACGGACGTCGCTCACTTGGTCGGCCCGGATGGCGCTCCGCAGGAAGGGCAGGTTGCGCCCACCCAGGTTGGTCGAGCTCCCCAGCACCTTGCCGCTCGGATCGAGGATCTGCACGAACACGTCGGGAGCGCTGAAGACATCGGTGTCCGAAGCCTGCAACGGTGTCGGCGCGGCGCCGGCAATCAAGGCCGCGCGCTGCCGGACGTCCTGCTGCACTTCCCGGAGCAGGCTGTCCCGGGTGAGCTGATAGACGGCCACGCTCAATGTAGCCAGCACGGCCGCCATGATCACCGTGAACCAGAGGGCGAGCCGGGTCCGGATGTACACCGACTTAATCGCGAAGCGCATAGCCGATTCCCCGAATGGTCTGGATCAGGCGCGGCCCGCCGCCCGCCTCGAGCTTCTGGCGCAAGTGCCCGACGTGAACTTCCACGACGCTGGTATCCGCGTTGGCGTCGAAGCCCCACACTCGTTCCAGGAGTTGCTCGCGAGTGAGGACCTGGCGCGGATGGCGCATGAAGAAAAGGAAGAGGTCGAACTCGCGGGCGGTCAGATCGAGGGCCGTACTGCCGCGCCGGGCCTCCCTGGTCCGCGGGTCGACGACGAGGTCGGCGTAGATGAGCGGCTCGTCACCGCTATGGTGGCGGCGCAGCACGGCGCGGATCCGCGCAACCAGCTCGTCGAACGCGAAGGGCTTAGCCACGTAATCATCGGCGCCCAGATTGAGAGCGGTCACCTTGTCGACGACATCGTCGCGGGCGGTCAGCATGATGATGGGAACGTCCTGGGCGAGCCGCAGCTGCCGGCAGACCTCGAACCCATCTGGTCCCGGCATGCTGATGTCGAGCAGGACGACGTGAGGTCGATGGCTGATCGCGGCCGCCAGCCCTGCGGCGCCATCCATGGCGGTCACGACCTCGAACCCCTCGAAGGCCAAGCCACGTTGCAGGAGGGGGAGGAGTTTCGGGTCGTCGTCGATCAGCAGTACCCTGGTCGCCATCGCCCTCGCCTCCGCAACCGTGGTACCACAGGCGGCCCCTGCCGGCTAGCCCGGCTCAAGCAGCACCTTCCCATCCAGATTGTGGCCAGCATCGCATGCCCACCTAAAGGAAGGCTGAAGACTGGGCGATTAGCTTTCTCATCCGTCAGGGCGCGAACCTAACAGGTCAGCCCAGGGACAGGAGGATTCAGGCATGGGGTGCATGAGGTCTTGTCCGCGCTAGGTCGCATACAACGAAACGGCCAGCTTACGGAACGCGACGCCCGCGGCGGCGCCAGCACCCCGATGATGCCCGCCACTCCGCGTCCAACCCAGCGGGATGATGGCGCCGACACCGAGCAGCTGTCGAATCCACGGCGTCGCCCGTTCCTGCGCCAGGCTTCCAAGATTCAGGCGTTGCATAAGCCCCCGGCCGCGGCCATTCCAGCCCTTGATCTCACGACACACCTGATCTCCTCCTCCTTTTCGCTCCTCCTTTCCGCTCATCAATAGAGCCTCCTATTCCGCGGACTTTTTCATGCCTTCGGTGGATAGACCGAAGCGCCACGAGGTTCTAGCGTGGTCGCCGAATGAACCGGCCGCTTAGCCAAGGAGGGAACAACCGCATGCGACGAAGACTGGGAATTGCGCTAACGACCGTCATCGCACTCCTGGGTGCCCTGCTGTACGCCTCGCCGGCCAGCGCCGGCCAGACCTATAGCTATACCGCCAGCTGGCTCGGATGGGCGTACTCGCTGACCCTCGTTCCAAACGTCGTGGTGGCGGGTTACCCCGACGCCAGGTTCGTCGGGCAGGTCACCAACTTCCAGACCACCAGTAAGAAAGAGTCGTGCCTGAACGGTCTGGCTATCAATGTGTATACCGCGCCCGCGGAGTTCCCTGGCGTATACGTCGCCAACGACGACAGCCAGGGAAGCATGTGTGCCTTGGGAACCTGGACCTTCCCGATCTATTCGTATACAGCCTCGTGGCTGAATTACCCCTCATCCTCGCTGAAGCTCGTCGCCAACGCCTGCGTCGAGTGTTTCGCCGACTCCACCCTGGTGGGCAGGGTTGCGAACTTCCAGACCCAGGACGCGCATTTCTCCTGCCTGGATGGGCAGAGCCTCAACGTCTATACGGCGCCCAACGAGTTCCCGGGTCTTTATGTGGTCCGCGTCATCGCAGGCTCGATGTGCACCAACTATGCGGACACCTGGACCCTCCCGATCTATACCTCTACCGGTTCCTGGAACGGGGCGAGCTACCAACTGACCTTGCTCCAGGACAACGAGGTTCAGACTGCGTCCGACGCGCGATTGATCAGCTTCCAAAACAACTGCAACGGATCGGGCCAGCCCGCGTGCGGCGCGCCGGTGACGCTGCAGAACTTCCAGAGCAACGATCCGAATTTCTCCTGCCTCAACGGGTCATCGATCAACGTCTGGATGGCGCAAAACGAGTTCCCCGCCAAGCACGTCGCCCACGTCATCGGGGGGACGATGTGCACCGGGTATGGGATTACGTGGACGTTCTTGCCGGTTACCCACTACACGATCACGCTGAAGTCCTACATCCCTCAGGCGCAGCTGTGGGACCCGGACACCTCCTCGCTTTGTTCCCTCCTGGTCGTCGGCTCACTCACGTCGGCGTTCACCAACCTGTGCCCCTACCTCAACTACAGCAGTGAGAACGCGGTGTTCGGCACCAGTGGCAACGACCCGGGTGTCCCTGGCTGCTACACGCCGTTCGATCCGTTCGACACGAGCGTGGTGGGAGTGTTCGGCGGTGACGGCCACACCGGCTATGACGGCAGCTTCCGCACCCGAACGACCATCGACTTCGATTGGGACCCAGCATCGAGAACGATCACGAACTTCACGACCAAGATGGAGCACGGCGTGAGCTCGGTCACGCTCTACTACTTGTGGTTTGGCGCTCTCGTTGGTGGCCCTTGCACGGTGACGGGCACCGCGGGTCTTCAGTATCCGGCGAGCGGAACCCTCTCGAATACGAGCTTCACGACCGGCACCTCGGGCTGGGACCCCTTTATTCCTGGCGAGACCAACCCATCACTCTGCAACGGCGTCTACGCGTTGGCAGCCTGCGGCCCGTACGGTGACGTCATCGACGCCACGCTCCAGGGTTCGTTCAACACTGATGGGACGCTCTCGATCCCCTCCGTCACGACCGACTGGTACCCAAGCTACGGGGTTGAGGTTTGGGCCAATAAGGCTTATGACGCCCCCCAGTATCGGCAGACCGTTGTCAACGAATCGTGGGTAGACACCATGAGCTGGCAAGGGATCACCTATGTCGGCTTTGCCCTCAAGTACTACAACGCGATGACCGGTGCCTGCACGCCGAAGAACGATCCATTCGGGATCGTGCCGATGAACTACTGCATCAAGTGGTGGGGCTCGTTCGATCCCGCTCCCTAGCTCATTGCGCCAGGCGCTCGAGTAGCGCGGCGGCGGCAGCAATCCCTGCCGCCGTCGCCACGATCAGGACACCGAAGTCGAGGACCAGGTCGAACGAGGTCCCGAGCAATCCAGTGCCCCCCTTGGGTCTTTCCCGGTGCGGCGCCGCAGTTGGACCGCAGAACCGGCGGTGTTACGATTCGCCCCCGGGAACCGTTAGGGAAAGAGGGCATGGCGGTTAGCGCAATTCGGGGACAGCCGACAACGCGGCTTAGCTTCGGCCGGCTCGCCGCGATCAATGCCTTCTGGTTCGGCGGCGGTGCCCACTGGCAGCCCATCTACATCTCCCTCATTCCGGTCGGCGCCACCCTCATCGCCGGCTCCAACGCCGATCTCCTGATCGGCCGGGTGACGGCCGCGGGCGGTGTCTTTGCCCTGCTCACGCCCATCCTCGTCGGCTGGCTGAGTGACCGAACCGTGACCCGGTGGGGACGCCGGCGACCCTGGATGGTGGCCGGCACCATCGTGAACATCATCGGCCTCGGCTTGCTGGCGCTCGCCGCCAGTCCACTCGCCTTGATCGCCGCCTACCTCGTCGTGCAGCTCAGCAACAATGCGGCCGGGGCGGCCTACACGGGGGTCATCCCCGACGTCGTCCGCGCCGAGGATCGAGGGCGCGCCTCGGGCTTGCTCGGCACCATGAACCAGCTGGGCACCGTGGTTGGCGTCGGGCTGGTGGGCGTGACCTTCAAGCTGTACGGCGACACCCGCGCCGGGTTGCTGGCCGGCTACGGCGTGGTCGCGCTGATCCTTGCCGTCACCCTGCTCATCACGGTGGTCGCGGTCAAGGAGCCGCGCGTCATCCCTCGACTTGTCCCTCCCCTTTCGGGGGAGGGTCGGAGAGGGGGCTCGGCGGCCCTCATCTGCGGTGCGGCCTTCCTCGTCGCGCTCATCGCGCTATTCGCCATCCTCCTCATACCCCTCGGCGGCCTGCTGTGGCCGGTCGTCGCCGTGTTCCTGGCAGCCAGCGTCGTCACCGTGATGGCCGCGCGAAGACTTCCCGGATTGATGGCCTTCTTCCAGGCCTTCCGTTCGAACGACTTCTTCTGGACGTTCGCCACCCGCGGATTGGTGACGCTGGGAATCTTCTCCATCCTTCCCTTCATGGAGCTCTACTTCCGCGACGTCGTGCGCACGCCAGATGCCGGCGCCGCCAGTGCATTCTGGCTGTTGGCCGTGATTGCCGGAGCTATCGTCCCATCGATCGTCGGCGGGGTGCTGTCCGACCGGACCGGACGGCGCAAGCTGTTCGTGTACATCTCGAGCGCCATGCAGGCCGTGGTCGTTTCCGTCCTGCTCTTCGGCCTGGTCCGCTCCTTGAGCTTGCTGTATGTCCTCGGCATCCTCTATGGCATTGGCTACGGCGCGTACTACGCCGTCGACTGGGCGCTCGCCTGTGACGTGCTTCCCAATCGGGAGGAGGCTGCCGGGCGAGACATGGCACTGTGGCACGTGTCCTTCACGCTCCCCCAGGTGCTCGCGCCCGCCATCCTCGCCGGGTTTCTCCATTTCTTGAACGCGCCGGGGCACCAGCTGCTGGGCTTCTCGAGCGGCCACGAACTCGGCTTCAGGTTCATCTTCGGGAGCGCGGCGCTCTGGTTCATCCTCGGCACCGTCATGGTGAGTCGCATCCGGGGCGTCCGCTAGCGTCCACCTTGCGGAAGTCCCCTCGCCCGGATTGACCTAACGCCTGCGCCGGCGGTCTCCCGGCGAGTACCGAGGCCACCAGCCGGGCACATCGCGTCGGTAGGCCTCATACTGCGCGCCGTACCGGCGCCGCAGGGTCGGTTCCTCGTAACCGCGGACGAAGGCAACGAACGCCAGACAAACCGCCAGCGCGTAGCCGAGGAGGACGAGCTGTCCCAAAAGTAACGCTTGACCGGCGATGGTCGCGAGGACGGCGAGGTACATCGGATTGCGGACGTACCGGTAGACTCCGCCTAGCACCAGCCGCTCCGTCGGCGCGACTGGGGCGGGGGTGCCGATGCCTTCCGCCACGAACTGCACGAAGGCGCCAACCAGCACGGCGACACCGGTGACGAGAAGCAGCGCGCCCAGCAATCGGAGCGGCGCCCAGTAGGGCAACGGTTCTACCACCCGCCAGTCTGTGAACCACCACGGCACCAAGCCGGCGACGACTCCCGGTACCAGCACGAAGAAGGCGGCGCTGCCGGCGGCCGACGCTACTCTGCTCATACCCGGTGTTTAACTTGTAGCATCACAATGCCCGCCAGCGATGCCCGTCAATCGCTGCTCGAGTCGTGGGAGGACGTGCTGGCCGTCGACCATCACTGCCACCCACTCCGCCGCTGGCCCTTCCAGTTGACACCGGTCGAGCTGCGCTCGGCCTTCACCGAAGCGATCGATCCGGCGATCGCCGATCAGCATGTCATCCACACCGCGGCCTACCAGGACGCGCTGCGCCGCATCGCGGCCGAACTCGAGTGCGATCCGAGCGAAGCCGCCATCCTCGGACGTCGAAACGCGGCCGACCCGGGCGCCTATGCCAGGCAACTGCTCGGCCGGACCGCCACCGAAGTGATGCTGGTCGACCATGGCTTCGCCTCCAGTGATTCCTTCACGCTCGAGCAGCAGCAGCAGGCTACCGGCATCCCGCAGCTCGAGATCATCCGGCTCGAGACACTGGCCGAGAGTCTGGTGAAAACCGCGAGCGACCCGCGTGAATGGTTCGGCGCCATCCGCGAGGCGCTCAGAGCCGCCGTCAAGCGCGGCGCCGTGGGCGTCAAAACCATCTGCGCCTACCGCGCCAGCCTGAAGCTCGAGCCGGTCGACACCGACGCCCTCGGCATCGCCTTCAGCGCCCTGCGTTTACGCGCGGAACGCGGCCAGCCGCTCCGGCTGACCGGCAACGCGCTCTGCCACGCGCTTCTCTTCGAGGCGGCCGAGGAATGCCTGGCGCTCGACCTTCCTCTGCAGGTCCACTGTGGCTTCGGCGATCCCGACGAAGACCTGGCGCAAACCTCGCCGCTGGGCTTACGGCCTCTCCTCATCGACCCCGCCTACCGCGACCTGCGCCTGGCCCTCCTCCACTGCTATCCCTATCACCGCGAAGCCGCCTACCTCTGCTCGGTCTTCCCCGGCGTTTACATGGACCTGTCGTTGACCATCCCGTTCGCCGGCCTCGAAGGCATCCGGGCCATACGCGAGGCGCTGGGCCTCTGTCCGACCAGCAAGTTGCTCTATGCCACTGACGCCACCCGTTACCCCGAGGTGTACCTGGTTGCCGCAACGCTGCACCGCGAAGCACTCGCCGAAGCGCTCGGCGAGCTGGCCGAGCGAGGGATCCTGTCGCGCTCAGCGGCGGTCGACGCCGGCCGGCAGGCGCTGGCCGAGAACGCCCGGCGCCTGTACCGCCTGCCAAACGGACGTCAGCAGTAGGCCGAACGGCCTAACCGCGCCTTAAGCGATAGACAGATGATGGCGTGACAGTGGACCACGCCTCCAGCGCCGCCCACGTCCTGCTCATTGCCGATGACCGGTCCGCCGGCGACCCCTATCGCGGTGCCCTCGAGGTTGGCGGCTACGCCGTAAGGCAGGCCGAAAGCTTCGTCGATGTGCTCGGCGGCTCAATGCCCGATCCGGATGTCGTCGTCCTGTACGATCTCGCGGTGTTTGCGTATCCGGGGCAGGCGGCACTCGTGGTCAGGATTTCATCCAAGATGACGCCGGACGAGCTGGTCGTTGAGGTCCATCGACGCATCGCCCTCCGGGCAACGCTGCACGCCACGTCCGCTCAGGCCTAGCGCAGTTCACTCCCCTCTCGGAAAGGGCAGTGCCAACCTCAGGTCAGCGCCCCGATTCACGCGCGAACCGCGCGAAGGCGCTGAACAAATGGCGGGACCGCTGCTGCTGCGCATCGAGATAGATCCGCAGCTCGTCGCGGACCTCCTCCGCGCTCCGCTTCCAGACGCGCTCGAGGCTCGGCTCCGCGACCCGCAGCCATGCGTCCACGCCTTCCGCATCCACCTCGAAATGAAACTGCACACCCCACGCGTTGCCGCCCAGCCGGAACGCCTGGGTGGGCACCTCATCGCCCGTCGTCAGCAGCTCCGCGGCTACCGGCAGGTCGAACGTGTCTTCATGCCACTGGAAGACCCGATCGCCCGTTTGAAACGCGCTGATCAGGGCATCGCGCTGTCCCGCGTCGGTTATCCGTACCGGCTTGAACCCGAATTCGCGGACCGGCGCCCGATAGACCCGAGCGTCGTAGGCTCGCGCCAACATCTGAGCGCCCAGGCAGATGCCGAGCACCGGCAGGCCGGCGTCCACCGCCCGCCTCATCAACCGTCGTTGCCTGAGCAAATACGGATGCCGAGCGACATCGTCAACATTCATCTCGCCGCCGAATACCATCAAGGCGCCGATTTCCTCCAGGTCCGGCCACCTCACGTCGGCCTCGAAGGCATCAAGGCCAATGACCGGCACTTCTGCGTCGGCGAGCGCTGCGACCGTGATCCCAAGCGTGTCGTCCCGATCATTTCGAATGCAAAGCACCGGCTTCATCGGTTTGGCGGCATGATAAGCCTGAGCAGCACATGGGAGGGACTTCATGAAGATCGGCCTGTCGATTCCCGATTTCACCTGGCCCGGCGGCCCGGCCAAACTCGGCAGCACGCTGGGCGAGATTGCGCGGACGGCCGACCAGGCCGGCTTCGAGTCCATCTGGGTGATGGATCACTTCTGGCAGATTCGAATGAACGGCCCCGAGTACCACGACATGCTCGAGGGCTACACCGCGCTCGCGTTCATGGCTGGCATGACCTCCCGCGCGAAGCTCGGCACCATGGTCACCGGGGCCGTGTACAGGTACCCCGGCGTCCTTGCCAAGACGGTCACCACGCTCGACGTACTCTCCGGCGGCCGCGCCTGGCTCGGTATCGGCGCCGCCTGGAACGAGGACGAGAGCGCAGGCCTCGGCATTCCCTTTCCTCCCATCAGCGAACGCTTCGAGCGGCTCGAAGAGACGCTCCAGATCTGCCTCGCAATGTGGGACGGCAAGCGGGGTAGCGAGAAGCCGCTCCACGGCAAGCACTATCAACTGGCACGGCCGCTCAACGTGCCGCAAAGTCTGAGCCGTCCGCATCCACCGATCCTGATCGGCGGCGGCGGCGAGAAGAAGACGCTCCGCCTGGTCGCGCAGTATGCCGACGCCTGCAACCTCTTCCCCAGCCCGGCGCTCCCGCATAAGCTCGAGGTCCTGCGCGAACACTGCAAAGCCGTCGGGCGGAATTACGACGACATCGAGAAGACAGCGATGTTCCAGTTCGACGCGGGTGATAACGGTGAAAACCTTGGCAAGGTAATTGGTGGCCTGAAGTGGCTGGCCGGTATGGGTATCGAGACCGCGATCGGCAGCGTGCCCAGGGTCTATGAGACAAAACGACTGGAGATCATCGGCGAGAAGCTCATCCCCGCCGTCGCCAGCCTCGAACCGCGAGTCCCCTCCCCGCGGTAGGGGCTATTCCCTCCCCCCTTGCGGGGGGCTTTGGTCAGGGTGGGGGGAAGAAAAAAAGGGCCCCCGCGAAGGGGCCCTTTCTTTCTCTTGCGATGGAGGCCTACTGGCCCAGACCGCCCGAGATGTTGCAGAACACGTTCTTGACCTGGTTGCCGAGGATGATCAGGACTACGATAACCACGACGGCGATCAAGACGAGGATAAGGGCGTACTCGACCATACCCTGCCCTTCCTCGCGGTTGAGCAGCTCGCGAATCCGGTTGTAGATGCTGGTAAACATTGCATTCACCTCCTGTGAAAAAGACTGCGCTCAGTGTGGCAGCCCAGGAGCGTTCACAGGTCGAGAACCGGAATTGACTCCGCGCGGAAAATGTGACGGCTTCGTGAAGACTCGGCAGCATCTCGTCTAATTTGCGTAGACGCCTGGGCCTTTTGACCGGAGAACGTGAGCACCACGATTGCCTCTTCGGCCCTGGCCATCGTATTGATCCGACAGGACACCGTCGGAGTAACCCGGGTATCGTCGCGTCCTCGACACAACCTGGTCGCAGTCAAGCGCGCGATGCCAACCCATCGAGGCGACGCTGGGCGGGAGCAGGGAGGCTTACTCAGACTTACCGCCGGGCGGTCGGGGCAGAGCGGCCTGGCGAGCGCTAGACACCGCCGCCAGCATGACGTTACGAAATCGGGTCTGCTCTCTGGCCGGCAGCCGGCGGAAAGGCTCCGGCGGCTCGAAAAGGCGCCCAATCAACTCTTTTCTAATCTGCTTGCCCCTACGGGTAACGATCAGCACGTTGACGCGACGATCAGTTGGGTTGGGCTGACGGATCACCAGGCCCCCAGCTTCGAGGCGATCGGTCGGGTCGACCACGGTCGAAGGTTGGCAGTCAATGCGCGCCGCCAGTTCCTTTTGAGAGATGGGATGGTCGGGATCCAGTTGCACCAGGGCCCAGGCCGACACGGGCGACAATCCGGCTGCTGCGGCCGCCTCGCTGACCCGTTTCTCCCAGCCGTAAAAGGACTCGACGACCAGCGCCCAGAGCTCGTGCGCCGGCGATGGATAGCCGAGACCGGGGACGAACGTGTCCCTCACTGGAGCCAGTCTAGTGCCGCCCCTCACCTGATTGGTGTAACAATAAGTGGAGTACCAAACCGGTTGTCACACCAATCGATCCTGAGGAGGGTACGCTCATGGGCACCTGGAAGTTCGACCCATATCACACGCAGGTCGAGTTCTCGGCCAAGCATCTCGGCATGATGACCGTGCGCGGCCACTTTGCCGAAGTGACCGCAACGGGTGATCTTCACCCTGAGCAGCCCGAACGCTCGTCCGTCAACGTCACCGTCAGTACGGCGAGCATCCGCACGCACAATGAGCAGCGCGACAAAGATCTGCGGGCGTCCAACTTTCTGGAAACCGAGAAGTATCCGACCATCACCTTCAAGAGCACCAAGATCCAGCCCACTGGCCCGGACCGCGGCACCATGACAGGCGACCTGACCATCAAAGGCAACACCCGACCGGTGACCCTCAACGTCATCAAGTACGGGGAATTCAATGATCCGAATATGGGCCACCGGATCGGCTACGCCGCCGAGGGTCAGATCAACCGAAAGGACTTCGGCATGAGATTCGACATGATGCTCGACGGCAAAATGATCGTGAGTAACGACATCAAGATCAATATCGAGGGCGAGCTCATCGAAGCGCCGGAGGGCGAGACCGCAGGCACCGCAAAGTAGCGGAACTAGCTCGTCTGCCTGGGTGGGCGCCTACGGAAGAGAACCACTGCCCCCGCGGCCAGGCCGGCCAGCCCGAATATCCCCAGAGCCGCGTACAGGGGCAAGGCCGCTCGTAGGAAGGGCTCGCGACCCATCGGCCAGAGGAGCAGCGGGTGCGGACCGTTCCGGCAATCCAGGGCCCTTTCCCGCCATAGGGGGTCGGGGCTAGTCCATCAGCAGCGCTGCGCATGACTTCGAATTCGAAATTGCCAATGGCACCGTGGCCGCCTGCCGTCTCACCGTTGAATCGGAAAATAGCACATATGCTATATTTTTGACATGAATTTGGCTGCGCTCGGTTTGGAACTCGCCGGTAACCGCCGGCGCGCACGCCTGACGCAGCGACAGGTCGCCGAGCGAATGGGCACCACGCAGTCTGCGATTGCCCGCGTCGAATCCGGAGCGGCAAGGCCCTCTCTGGACTTCCTCGAGCGGTTTACGCGCGCCACCGGTATCCCGATGACGATCGAGTTAGGAAAGCCAAACCCACGGGACCTGAGCATCGGCGCACGGCGCAAGCGCGTTCGAGCCGCACTCGGTGATTTCGTCTTCGACCCATGGCTTCGAAACCCAAGCAATGTTGAGAAGCGCGCCCTCGAGGCTCGGGGACTGACTCGTGAGTATTTCCGACGCAAGAGACTTACTTCGTAAGGCCGAACGCGCAAGGTCCCATCTTCGTCAAAACCTTCTCCTTGCGGCCGCCCTGAGCGAGGTCCTCGCGCCTCCCCCAGTGGTCGTGGGCGGGACCGCCGAAGAATTCTGGGGCCGTCATGAGTATCACGAAACCGATTTAGATCTCGTCGGCCATCTCACGCCCACGGGTCGAGCGGCCTTAGTGACGCTTGGTTTTCAACGGCACGGCCGGGAGTGGACTCGACCTGGAACCCCGTTCGTCATCGAATTCCCTGACACGCGGATCGACGGCGATGAAGATCGGATAACGGTCGCGCGGGTTGGCGGCCGGTCGGTGCGGATTATCGGGCTCGACGATCTGTACATCGACCGCCTCGAGCAAGCTACGACAAACGCGCCTGAGGAATACATCCATTTCCAATCCGCCCTTGCGGTCGCCGCGAGTCGCTACGACACCATTGACTGGAAGTACGTCTCGCAGCGGATCGCGACGACCATGAGAACGGAACCGCTTGTTGGGCGAGCCATGCGCCGAGTCAATTCTCGGATTCGTTCGCGAGCCCGCCGAGCCCTCAGCCGGCCTTCTCGAGCCTGAACGACGGCAACCGTAGCCCCTGGCCCTCAGCGTCGCACGCCGCCAGCAGGCGTTCGACGCCCGCTGCCGGCAGCGGCCGGGAGAGGTAATAGCCCTGTCCTGCGACACACCGAAGCGCCTGCAACGCAACGAGCTGCTCGGCCCGTTCGATGCCGTCCGCCATGGTCGTCATTCCCAGCGTGTTGCCAAGGTCGATGACGGCGTGCGCCACCGTCGCGTCGGTCGAGCTGGCCGCCATCCGGCCGACGAAGGAGTGGTCGAGCTTCACCATGTCGACGGGCAAATCGCGCAGCGCGGTCAACGGCGCCGAGCCGGCCCCGAAGTCGTCCAGCGCGAGCTTCACGCCGCGTTCGTGCAAGTCCATCAACCGCGCCAGCGTGGCTTTGCCCGTAAGCGTCGCCCCTTCGGTCAACTCGAGGACGAGCCGCTCCGGCGCAAAGGCCGCCGCGGTGCAGGCGTGTGCGATGTCCGTCACCAGGCCGGCGTCGGCCAGGCCGCGATGGCTGACGTTGACGCTCACGTGGAGTGCCGGCTGGACGGGAAACTGGAGCTGCCAGTGCCGTCCGTCCGCGCAGGCTTGCCCCAGCACCCAGCGCTGGAGCGGCACGATCAGGCCGGTTTCGTCGGCCAGCGCGATGAAGTCACCCGGCGACAGCAGCCCGCGCCGGGGATGATTCCAGCGCACCAATGCCTCGAATCCCAGGAGCGTGCCGTCGTCGAGGCGAACCGCCGGCTGATAGTGCAGCACGAACTGGCGACGCTCGAGCGCGCGGGCCAGGTCGGATTCGAGCTCCATCCGAGCGTTGAGCGCGACATGCTGCTGCGACTCGTATCGTTCATATCGCCCCTTCCCGTGGGCCTTCGCCGAGTTGAGGGCGATGTCCGCATTCCGCATCAGGGTCTCGGCGGTCTCCTCGCGGCCGGCTTGCGCCGCGATCCCCATGCTGAGCCGCAGCAGGATCTCCCGCTCCTGCACTCGGAAGGGCGCCTTGAAATGCTCGACGATCCGCTCGGCCAGTCTGACCGGCTCGTCTTCGTCGACGACGGCCTTCATCAAGACCGCAAACTCATCCGCGCCCATCCGGGCGACCACGTCACCGGGCGGGACGATCTTGCCCAGCCGGCCCCCGATCATCCCCAGCACGTCGTCGCTGGCGCGCTCCCCGAGCGCGTCGTTGACCAGCTTGAAATCATCGACGTCCAGCACCAGCACCGCGATCCCCCGATCCGGCACGCTCGCCTCCAGCGCCTCATCCAACTGGGTCCGAAACGAGAGGCGGTTGGGCAGGCTCGTCACCGGGTCGTGCGCCGCCAGGTGCGCCAGGCGCTCCTCCATCTCTTTGCGGTCGGTGACGTCTCGGATGTTCAGCACCAGCGCCTGCGGGCTGGACTGATGCAGCAGATTGGTGATGGTGACATGGCAGTGGGTCCAGCTTCCCAGCTTGTGGCGGAAGCGGCAGCTCACCGGGATGGGATGCGCGGATGCCGTGAGCGCCTTCTTCAAGCCGTCGGCAAACGTGGGTCGGTCCTCCGGATGTAGCAGCTCACTGAACGGCTGCCCGACCAGTTCGGTCGGGCTGTAAGCGAAGAAGCGATCGATCGAGGTGCTGACAAAGCGGACGGTTCCGTCTCCGTCGGCCAGCATCACGACGTCGCCCGAGTTCTGCACCAGGGAGCGAAGGTGCCCTTCGCTTTCGCGCAGCGCGGCGCTCTGCGCTTCCAGCTTCTGGTTGAGGCTCATGTTGTCCCAGAGCACGATGAACTGCCGCATGATCACGAGGGCGACCACCGCCATCAAGTCCCAGAGCAGGAGCGGATCATCGGATCCGCCGACATTCTTGAGCGCCGCGATCGTGGCGGCGATCGCCACCGGGACATAGACGAAAACCAGCGTCCAGCCGCCCTGGGGCCGGTCGTTGGCCGGCGATCTCGAAGCCGGAACCAGGGCCGCCCGCACCGCTCCGAGCGCGATCAGGAGATAACCCGCGACCCAGCCGGAGTCGATGATCTGGACCGGACCGTAAGTATTCACCGTCGTCAGGTAGGCGAAGGCGCTGTCGGACAGCAGGTTCGCGACGAGCCCAGCCACCACTAGCAGGAGGGGAAGGCGGATGGAGCTCGGCGTCCGACCCACCAGCAGCAGCGCCATGACGGCGATCACAATGTCACTGATCGGGTAGGCGAGCCCGATGATCGTGGAGAGCGGCGTGCCGGAGCCGGCTCGATAGACGGTGCCCAGGACCGTGGCCCAGCTGATCAACAGCAGGGCGCCCGCCATGATCGACCCGTCAAGTAGGAAGGCAAGCCGAGAGGCGACGCGATGGCGCCCGGGAAAGACGGCGATGCCGGCGATCGCCAGCGGCACGGCGGCAAGGAATCCGGCGTCGGCGAGCGAGGGAAACGGCACCTGCTGGCCACGGAGGACCTCGAAATACGACCACACCGCCTCGCCGCCGACCCACGCAACCGCGGACCCGGCGAGCAGCGCCCAGGCAAGCCGCGTGCGACCAACGTGCCGCCGCGCCGCCACGGCGCAGGCTGCCGCCGCGATCAGGGCCGCGGCCGCCTGCCCGAAATCGTCGATCGCCTCGCTGACGCCGATGCCATCGATCCGGAACCAGATCCACGCGGCGAACGTCAACGTCAGTAACCCGACAAGCGCGCTCGCCAGTGCGAAGTCGCGGTTGGCGTGCCGCGCACGCTTCGGCCCCTGCGGGGCAGGGCCAGTCTGAGAGCTCTTCATTTCAGGGAGAAGGTTGGCATTGAACCGTCGGTGTGACGATTATGTGAAGGCATTTCTTTCCGCCCGACCGTCACCAGTCGGTAACTGAGCCGAGCAGAACCGGCATCTAGGCATCCCGGGAGGTTGGGGTCGGGGTAAATAGAAAGCCCCGCACACGTCGTGCGGGGCTCTTGCGGTTCGGTCGTTACACCTTAGGCCGCCAACTGGACGTTGGTGGCGCGGGGACCCTTGGGGCTTGGCTCAGTGACAAAACTGACCTTGACGCCGGTATCCAGCCGATCGAAATCGATCGTGCCGCTGCGGTGGAAGAAGTAGTCGTTGCCGTCTTCGGCGGTGATAAACCCGAATCCGCGCTCGGCGACGAGCTTCTTGATGGTTCCAG